>Ga0207893_1000667_pt1 | contig 13076 bp, 16 predicted proteins | sample MalvirmetaMSP121_FD_184233 | JGI IMG/M metagenome (GOLD analysis project Ga0207893, IMG submission 184233) | Marine viral communities from the Deep Pacific Ocean - MSP-121 (SPAdes) | ecosystem: Environmental > Aquatic > Marine > Oceanic | place: Pacific Ocean | collected 2001-06-02 | reverse complement strand
CAATGTGCATAGGTTTGTTCATGCTGCACACAGCCTCTCGCCAAGGATCCTGGGCACCCGCAGGGAACTGTCGATCCTTCTTTGAGTGCATGGCCGTCAGACTTATTTGCTAGCTCGGCAACTGGATAGACCGCTTCTGGCCGAGTGCGGGCCTTGAGCAGGGACGGAGATTAGGAAGATTTATCGAGGGTAGGGGAGGGCTGTTCCCGCCCCGATGCGGAGGCTGTAAAGTAGCGGCGAGGCTACATCGAAGTGATTTCTGCTCTATACGGGCATTTAAATAACTGAATGTGCGACTGAGGTGGTCTCCCTCAAGGAAGAACAGCGAACGAGCGATCTATGGGCGGAACTAAGCCAGGCAGGAATGAACTTTGTCCGTGTGGAAGCGACAAGAAGTTCAAGCGCTGCCACGGCGGCCTCAATGTCAATTACGAAGAGATGATCTCGCGAGGTGCGGAGGAAGCCAAGCGCAGGGCTGAGATCAATCGGATACAGCAGCAGCGACAGCAAGGCCTAGGTCGCCCAATCATCGCCGACCAGACTGCCGGCAAGCGGATCGTCGCTGTGGGCCATCGCCTATTTCAAGGCGAATGGCCAACCTTTCATGACTTCCTCTATAGCTACATCCTTGACGTTCTGGGGCATGACTGGTTCGAAGCCCAGACGCAACTGGAACACAACGAACGTCACCCTGTCATTCAGTGGCATGAAAGGTTCCTGCTGGCGTCGAAAGCCGCCGACCTGGCGCCAGGCGAGACACGCCAGACGCTGATGACCGGCGCAATCAGCGCATTTCTAACGCTGGCGTATGACCTCTACATCCTAGAGCACAACAACGTCCAAACGCGCACCCCACAGCTGCGGAAGTTACTGATCGGTCGCTTGAAGTGCCAAGATCAGTTCATCGGGGTGCGTTATGAGATCCGTGTTGCGGCCATACTTTTGAGAGCGGGATTCGAGCTGGAATGGGAAGACGAAACCGATCGCCGAACCAAGCATGTGGAATACACAGCCACCTATCCGCGCACCGGCAAAGCTTTTGGCGTGGAGTGCAAGATCCGAAACCAGGACACTGCGAAGCAGGCGAACCAGCATCTTGGGAGGTTTGCTGGGCTGGTAAGTGATGCGCTGAAGAAGACAACCCCTCATGACCGTTTGATCTTCGTCGATCTGAACATGCACGCCTATCCCTATGTTCCGGGCGGACCACATGATTGGCGAACGATCGGCATCAACACGCTTCGAAGGTTCGAGGCACAACCAAAGGCGGCGACCCTGCCCCCCGCCGTGGTGTTCATCACCAACTATCCTGACCATCACCACCTTGATACTCAGGTTCCTGATGCTGGAGCCGCCATTGAGGGCTTCAAGATCGATGACTATCGGACCGGTGAGATCCTGACCCTGTCGCAGAAGATAGGGATGCGTGTACGTAATCCTGAGATCGAGGCACTCGTAGCATCGATCCAGGAACATATCGACCTGCCTTCCACGTTTGAGGGGGAAATTCCTGGGCTGCCGTCAAACCGCCTGCTCATCGGCCACCGATATCAGATGGACGATGGCGTGGTGGGCACGTTGAAAGACGCCTGTGTGATGAGCGACAACGGGGAGGTCGCGTTGATTATTGCTCGGGATGAAGGCGGACAAGCGATCTACACCAACCAGCTTTCGCCTGAGGAATTTGCTGCTTGGAAGCGCTATCCAGAGACGTTCTTCGGGCAGATCCGCCAAGGACCTGGCCCGATCAACGATCCTATTGAACTCTATGACAGATTGAAAGCTACTTACATCCACACCCCGAAAGAGAAGCTGCTTCAATTCATGGGAGAACACGGCGACCAATTTGCTGCACTCACGCAGCCGGAGCTGTTGGATGTCTATGTGCAAGGCATGGTGAACGCCGTGATGGAGCGGGCGGGGGCGCAAGAAGTCCCGGTGCATATCCAAAGGATGAAGCCGCCGCCGACTCGAACTATTTAGGAGATAACTCACCTAGGTATTGGACGAGCTCGTCGGTGGCCGGGTTGATGCCTACCAATGCGAAAGCGGCTTCAATCTCCGAACTTGGCAAGTGCGCCGCACCCATGCGCATAAACCTGTGGGCGCTCGCGGCGGTTCCGGTGGCGCTTGGCCTGTCTCAGGTGGCGTGGCCGGTACCACGTGGCCGGTGGGCCTTCTACGGCTACTACGTGGGCCATCTGGCTTGCCTTGGGCTTGTGGCGCTTATACTGCCGCCGTGAGCGCCAGCCATTTCCTTGGTGCTCAAGCATCAGGGGGATGCCATGTTCACAAGGATTGCAGCCGGATTGCTGCTGTGTGCACTCGCCGCGCCTGCGGTCGCCCAGCAGATTTACAAGTGCGTTACCAAGGCAGGGACCGAATACCAGTCAACGCCGTGCGCCAATGGTGAGGCGGCGAAGACGTGGGCCGTCGAGGTAGCGCCTCGATCTGAGGGCGTCATTGAGAATGAGCGTCGCCTCGACGCCATTCGACAGCAGAATTCAGCGTCTATCGCGCCTCGACCTGCACCAACGCGTCCTGTGTATCGAAATGGCGGTGGTGGCGGACGCCTCCACAGCATTTCCCAGTACAAGGACCCTGACGCATGCGAGGCCGCCAAGGCTGAGCGTGAGCGCGTTTTCCGCATGTACGGCTCCAACCGGCCCTACATGGTTGGTCGCCGCATGGATGATATGGTTTGGTCGGCCTGCAAATAGCCAACCACTGAAGAGCTCTTCGTATTGGAGAGTGAGAAATGAAAGACATAGACGAACGTCTCGAACACGCTGAGGATCGCGCCAAAGAATTCTTTGCCCGATTCAATCGGCAGAATGAGTACGCGATCCCGCTGCTCCAAGGTCATCTTTACGCCGAGGAGCAACTTGAAAGCATCGTTCTTTCAGTTTTCGATCATCCAGATTGCGTGATCGACGCAAGATTGAATTTTTGGACGAAGACGAAGCTCGCGATGGCGGTAGTCGGGGGAGACCCTCAGTTGTGGAAGGCTGTTGAGAAGCTAAATTCTGCTCGTAATGAGCTCGCCCATGGGAGAGACGCTGCACACCTGGAGCGTAAGATCGATTCTCTCATCGCAGCTATGCCGCTTAGACGCGTCGAGCAATTACTCAATGCTCAAACGAGACTCGATCGGATGAAGATCTCAGTAGCCCTCATTTGCGGCTCTCTCGCACGCATGGCGGACAACTGTCAGAGGACATGACTGGGGTGTAGGGGCGGGCGCCCCTACGGAAAACGCCTCATCCGCGCTGGCGAGGCCTCGGCCCCGATCCTGGTAGGACTGCCGCTGGTGGCTCGGCGTCAGGCCCACGCGACTGCAGCACGATTGTTCCCAAGTATTGAGCAATGGGAATCTGGCGCCGAGCGTGCAGCTTCCATCATCCGGCGCCATTCCTGCGCTTGGCAGGCGGTGAGCGACAGCCAGGCCAAATCTTCAGGAAGCAGCTCGCGGCCTTCAGGCGTGATCAGACGATCACCGAGGAAAGAAAAACCGGCCCAAGGGCCGGTCAGGTCAATACGGTGGCGCGGGTCGAACTCAATCATGCCGCGATCTCATCCTTGGCCGGGGACTGAGGACGCAGGCAAGAGTGTCTGCCGCACCGAAAACGCCCGGCCTCTAACGCATTGATTTTAGAAGATATGGATGGGGTGAGCTTAGCCTCTTCCTGGCAGCTTCCGTCCACCAAAGATGCCCGATATTTCCGGAAGTCCACCAAAGATGCCCGATATTCCCGGAAGTTCACCAAAGACGCCCGGCATTTCCAGAAGTACATAAATAACGCCCAACAGTTCCGGAAGCCCATAAAACACGCCCACGACTGCCGGGGGTTCATTAGAATTGCCAATTAGCCCACGCGGCGGCAAAGCCTCCCCTTGTGTTGCGTACTCGCATGAAGGCTACTGCCGTTCGCAGTCCGGCACGAGACAGTGCCGTTGCCCCAATGATGGCAAAAATTGCTAAGAACTGCCTGCCTTAGGATTTCTGCTGGATTCTAGCTGTTTTTCGAGGTGTCACCCAGGCGACCCGGACTTCTCTCAAGGAACGGGCGGAACCCTGAAGCTCGATGACCGGATACCCACCTGAAGGCAGTACATCCTTCGGATTCAGCTTGAACACCCTTGCAAGCGTCAACGCCAAGCCTTCCTCATAAGCGGTTGCCAGAACCCACACAAGCGCGTCGACCAAGGCGGATCTTCCCTTAATGCTGTCCAATACCGAAGCGACGATTACGGAAGGGGACCTATCCGGCTTGTCGTTCGCGATACCAAAGGCCGCAGCGGCCAGCTCCAGCGCTGTGCCGCACGCTAACGTTACCATCGGGTCGACAACCGAGAGATTGAGCCAAGTCGCGCCGCTGGCAGAAACACCATAGGGAGCTAGGAACGACTCGTGCCGCTCTACCTCAGTGGGTCCTTGGGTGTCGTAGTGCGTTGAGCGGAAGCTCAGGACAGATAGGCCTTCAAGTCCGACCCTGGCGCATGCCGCTGCAGTGGCCCGCGTCAAAGCATCGTAGGCCATCAATGGGAGCGGAGCGCACATGAGGCCCGAGTTGCCGCCAATCATTGCCCAGCCCCAGAACGCCCCTGGCTCCGGATCGTCAGCGGATGGCTGGAAAGCCTCATACCTTACGTGAGCATTGCCATCGTCCTGGTGGACGGGCGGCATAGGAGTCGTTCTATCAATCAGGCGCGCCAGAGCTGAAGGCCAGCTTTGCGCATCACTGGGGAAGTGAATCACTCGGCCTGCCCGCTGGCGTGATGCCCAATGAAGGTAGTCATCCACCCACTGCGACACTTCACGAGCGGGAAATTGCCTGACGTCCAGTAGCGCTGTGTGGGCGTCGATTGGCTGAAATCCACAAGTACAAGTCCCGAGACCACCGGAGTGGTCAAAACTGGTGCCCAGCGTCCTTCCGCATGCCTCGCAGTGGCTGATGAGCTTCTCGCCATGCCAAGGGCACGCAGAGATGGAAGGAAGGAGAAATAGTGAACAATGGTAGCCGTGAAGTGCGCATGCGGGGCACCGCATATATGGAAGCTCACTACCCGCGAGAAGTCGAAGTGATTGAACTGGAAGCCACGCGGCCGGATTCCATAGATTCTTCGTTGTGACGTCACGGACTTCGATGGCTGACGCAAAAGTATCCTGCACCCGGCCCGGCAGAAGCAAAGGGCGGAGCATGGAGCGCCCAGTCTTACGCCTCACCCCCATGATCATGAGTTGCTCACTTGTTGGCATGCCCAGTGCAACGATCCGCTGCAGCACGCCGTAGCCCGATATGTATGGATAGAACTCATGCTCTGCGCCGACAATCCGAGGCGTAGAAGGATTTACGGCGCGAGAGCTATTCATTGCTTCCCCCTACCTGGTTTGCCGTATTCTGTATCTTCTCAATGATGGCGATTGCCTTGTCGGACATCTTCTCGCGCATGCGAATGAACTCGGTTCGCAGGTACCCGACATGCACAAGCGCAGCACGGACGTCAGATGGAGTGAAGCGTTCGAAACTCTGCTGAAACCAAGCGTTCGTTAGCAGATTCCGCACGGTCGATGTGAAGGAGCACATCGGCCAGCCACTATGTTCGGGAAGTCCCACCTCCCTCCGGAGGGCGGACACAGCATCGCAAATCATCTCCGTTTCAGATTCCAGCCGCCATCCGCGATCAAATGCGTCGGTGGCGAAGTATCTAGAAAATGGCATGTCCTCTGTCGGCCACCATGCTGCGCCGTCGTAGCGCGACAGGGCATGCCTGACTTCATCTCGCGCCGCAAGAGGAAGAAATGGGGCTGAGTCCAGAAACCACCGGCGAACAACATGTGACGGATGGTGCTGCCACATGTCGCCAAGCTCGATGCCCTGCTGGTCACTTTGGTACACAAAGACCAAAAAGAGAGTAAGCCTGTCCTTGCTCATCAAGTTATCAAGATCTTCTAAGCACTGAAACTCAAGATTGGTGAGCCGTTGAGCACTGTCGATGAACAATACGTACCTGCGTACGTCGGCGTGCCCACACGCGGCGCGCATGTGATTGTGTACTCGTGCCCTCAGCTCGTGAGGCCTGGCCGATGACCAGCGCGGCATTCCCAGTTGATGTGAAAGCGCGTGCCAGAAGCTCAGCGGGCTCCTGCATGCATCTGAGGTTGCGACGATTGCCCTGGCCACACCTGCGCGGCGTCCGTCCTCCACGAGCCAGCGCCAGTCGGTTTCGACTAGATAGTCTTGCGCCGTGGATTTGCCAACCCCGCTCTCTGAATAAAGAGAGCATCCATGATGACCCTGCTGAATGTTGTACAGAACGAAATCCGCCATGCGTTCGACAGGCTTCGTGTTGATACGGTAGCCAGACTCAATGAAAAGTGGATGGTCGGGGTCAAGGCGACGGACGGCCATGATGGCCTCCGCAAGGTCCGATCTAGTCATCAAGATTCACCTTGCCTCCCCGGGGGACTCTTACCGGGATGTGAGCTGGCTGGGACCGAATGTCGGGCAGACGGCCGAAGTGCAACTGCTGCAAGCGCGCAAGTTGGTCGACTGCGGGTTGGGACGTGTCTGCAGTAGATCGAAGATGCGCTATGAAGGCTTCAATTGCACACTCCACGCCAGCGATTGAGAAATCACTGCGCTGTTTGGACCAACGACAGATGATCCTTCGCGTCCTCTCGTCATGCGGCGCGCGCGACCAAGGCGCTCGCGCGGTAGCCACTCCGAATGGCACGGTGGCACTTTGAAGTAGCACGATTGAACGAAGATCGCGCCTATTCACGCGCGCAAGAATCCTGGTGCCAATCAGTCCCCATTTATCGTTAAGGGAAGGGGATCGGTAGTCCGCATACAAGTAGGTGACATGGGGCAACTCCCCATTATCCTTGTTGCCTTTTACGGGCAGGCTTACGATTGTCGAAGCCATATCTGCAGCATCCAGGCCACAGGTTTCCGGCGCAAACGCAAACGCTGACTCTTTGCGATTCGTGAGATACGCTAGCGGCGTCATCTGTCCGAGTGCGGAGTGAGGCGTCGCGTTGTAGTTGGCTATGATGACGTCCAGGAGCTCCTCGAGAAGGTGCATCTGGATGGGATGGGCATCCGGAGAGAAGTTGCTGATCCTGATCTTGTTTTCCCCCAGCCGTTTGGCGGGCTCAAAACCGCCGGGGATCTTACGCAGCGCACCACGTTCCAAGCGCGAGAAGAATTGCTCTACAATGGGTCGTGAGCGCGGTGTGTGCGACTTTCCGAAGATCATCACACCTCCCCGAGCCCTGCAGAATGCTGCTTCGAGTGCATGGGCCGAGTGCGCAAGGAAGTTGTCCAGTGCGACAGCGGCCGAGCGCGTGACTATCGGCGTTGCTGCCTGATAGACGGGCATTCCAGCGCCAGGTGCGTAGAAGAGGTCCGGGATCGTCAGGTCCCTGGGAGCCCAGGGTTCCATTGACTTGGACAAGCAGAGCGCTACATCAAGATTGTCATAGCTCTGGCCGACACAGAGAAGCCATCCCGTTACCGCCCTGGATTCAGTCCCTATTTCGATGAGAAGCCATAGCCGTGACACTTTGCGCGTAACACGCGCGCCATTGGGCATATCGATGGAGATCTTGCATTCAACATCGATTTGGTGCGCGTCAAACTCCGTTCTGGCGAACAGGCCCATCCGTACTGCTTGCTCCAAAGCGACAGGAGCGTTCGATGCCGATTGAGGTTCATAAAGGTCCACGTCGGCTACTGCCGACTGCCGCCGCTTGAGCAAAGCAAGCAGCGAGCGCTTCCCCTTGCCAGGATCGTTCAGGGGGAATTTGTCCTCCAGGTTGTGCTGCTTCAGCTCCGCAAGGACTCGTTGGTGCAATTTTACGAACGCGCTTGGAGGGCGGCCCGGCGGCAGATGGGTTGCAAAGCCATCGATCAAGGCTTTAACACTCGGCACAGCTTCGGAGACTTTGTGCCACGCAAATCTTCCTGGAACCAGCGGCAATTCCGCGGGTTCGAAGGAAAGCTCAGTCGAGTAACTGCCCCATGGAATGCATACGCGAAATCCGTGCGGCATGCCATCGTGGGCTATCGTGGGCGCTTTCATTGCCATGCGCTTCAGGCGTTTGTGGCAGATTCCATATCTCCGGGATATAGCGGTGATGGTGGAACGGCCCAGAAGCAAGGCGGTGAGTGCTTCCTTGGCCACGCGGAACTTGGAGAGATGATCTGGTGCAATATCAACCGGATGTGGGGAGTACCACTCGTCGAGTGTCGCCTGATCATAGATTTCGTACCTAGCCATGACGCACCTCCACGAGGGCATCCGGATCCCCTGGGCGATAGTCCACGAGTTGTACGCGGCCGGTGTAGACGAGGCTTGCCACTGCGCAAGCCACTGCGAACCGGGCCTGGCCCGTCTGCAGTTGTAATGCGCTCATGGTGAGGCGCTCAACGTTCTGGAGCATGTCCTCAATCCTCACTTCCAACTGCCTGGCCCCCGCGATCTTTGCATTGGCCCAGACAAGCGGAAGTAGTTCGTAGGCAACAGCGACCTCGCTGGCGCGAGATGCCAGAGAGTTTTCGTGGACAAGTCGCAATACGAGCCCTTGATTCAAGGCCATGTGGATGAGCTCGTCATCTGCGGGAAGCTTGACTAAGCCAACGCTCAGTGAAGCCACCCGTTTTGTAGGGATTACAAACTGGTAGTGCTGGGTGCCATCCCTCCGCCCGACCCAGAAGCTCAACTCAAGGTCGCGCTTCTCGCCTACCGTGATTCGACGCGGCCTCTCAACATACATCTCCACCTGGGGGTCAAATTCGAGCATCAGCGCCTGGCAAAAGTTGACCAGGTCGGCCACCGTTACGGTCCGCCCATTCTTCGGGGACTGAAATACAAAGATTTCGCGGCGGTCGCGCTTGCCGCGTGCTAGCTCGAGAGGGGAATGGGGCAGATGCCCCTCACGGCGGTCTTCGTCCGTCGGTTTGGCGGTCGCGCTTTTTCCTGCGGTCATCATCCTGCTCCTCAGCCGTCGGCTTGCGAACGTCTGCCCGGTCTCGAGATTGGAACAAGGTGCCCATTCAGGTTCGCCTCCGCCATATGAGATGGGGAGGAAATGGGCGCACCCCTCCGCGCGAACGGGAAGTCGCTTGACTTTGTCAAGGAAAAGGGTGAGCCTCAGGGTACAGGCTGAGTTTCACCACCATCTGCTCCAACAGATGTCACTTGCCCCCGCGCCAACGGGGGCAAGTCATTTCCAGGGTTCGGAGATGTTAGTTTCCGGCTCTTGGTACTCTCCTCGGCGCTCGGCGAGCGCATCTTCGGGGACGTCTTGAGTCTGTTCTTGAAACGCTACAAGCCCGGCCCCTTGAGTTTGGGTTGTGGGGCGTCATTCCTGGTTGGGCTTCAGAGCAGCCGCTTCATCTTGCGGGGTGCCAGATACTGCCGGCGGACTGATTGCGGCCCTCAGCCCAACCATCCAGTCGGCGATGTCCATCGCAAAGGCAAATTTGCCGCGGCGGCCGGGCACTTTGAATATCTTCACGGGCAAGGTTCCGCGTGCCTCTGCTTGGCGGAGCGCGTGGCTGGAGCGATAGCCAAGAGCTCGCGGCAAGTTTTCATAGCCGATGAGAGGCCCGAAATGAAAGGTCAATTCTCTTTCGATCTCACGGCGTTCCGGGGCCAGGATTGATTCGTTGGTCCGCTCCGTCATGGCGTGGTCACACCCCGTCGCTTGTGTCCTCCTGATTCTGCCCCTCTAATACGGATGGTGGAAGGAGTAACAAACTCGCGTTTCGTTACCCATCAAAGGTGAATGGGGAGGGGCACGGCCATGGCGCTCAAAGAGATACCCTTTTACGGCGAGGCGCGACTTGCCCGCATGCGTGCAAGCACGAGCATACTTCCCGCCAACCGAGCCGTGTCGTACTGCCTGCGATCACTCAGTGTCGGATTGTGGTTTGAATGCTTGCGAAGCCGAATGGGCCTATCCAGCGCATACGCGCTCGGACAGTCGATATCCCCGGAGCGTCCCGGCTGCCACTCCAATGTGTGGGTGAAATATGCCCATGCGGAACACGTCCCGTCCCAGGCGACGCAGGCAGCAGCCGAGGCGCGCTATCCCGGCTCCCGCATGGTTCTATGTTCACCGGTCTGGGCCGCTCTGAATGTCCACGAGGCACTTGGCGGTTGTGGAGAATCAATACTCATGTCGCTCAGTGCACCTGTGCAACTGGAAGTGTTCAGCGGAGCGAGCTTGCGAGCCGGCATGTTTGTCCGCCGAGACCGTCGGTTACGAGAGATCACCGAGGGCTTGTGCGGGCTGGGCACTCTGGATAGCCTGGCGGCACTAGTGGTGATGTTGAGGGTCGCCCATGAGCAGGGCAGACGGCATGACTGCTTTGCCTTGGGGCGTGCACTGCACGATTGCCTGCTACTGGTGGGGCAGGATAGTCCCATCCAGCTTATTGCCGAAGAGCTGTTCTGGTACTTCAGCCATTTCGTGCTTCCTTTCACAGGGTGCCGGGGTGTTCGGATTGCATCGTCGCGACGCCGCTTGCTCCTGCAGCATGAGGTTCTCTCCCGCCTCGTACTTGAGCTTGAAGACAGCGGGTTCGACTATCTCCCAGGCATGCGTCACCCGCTCTTGCGGGTAGTCCGCAATCAGCAGCATGCTCCGTCTTCGCGCTTCTTCTCGCCCGGCGTCGGACCCTGCAGCGCAACATCGCGGCAGATGGCGCGGTAGCGCTATCAATACAGAGTCTTGTTGAGACGAGGAGGCATCCAGGATGGTGAGCGCAGAGACTAAAGGCTCGACCGATTACGAAATGAGCCGCTTGTGGTGGGCGGCACGGCTGTCGCAGTCGAGTAGAGGCTCAAGATGATTGCCTATCTTGGTTGGGGGTCGCTGGTATGGCAACCCGACGGTCTACCGGTTCGTGGACAGTGGCTGGCAGACGGGCCAACGGTTTGCGTAGAGTTTTTAAGGCAATCCGGCAATGGACGGCTTACGTTGGTCATGCATGCGGCCGCGTCTGCTGTCACCTCCTTCTGGGTTGAGGCTGGTACCGACGACGAGGGCGACGCCAAGCGAGCCTTGCGTGAGCGGGAAGCCATTCCCTCAAAGAACATGGAGCGACACTTGGGGGTCTGGACACATGGCTGTCCAGCACCGGCGAGTATTCCTGGGCTCGCTGACTGGGCCGCTGCTCGCGGGATTACCACTGTGCTATGGACGGCGCTGCCACCGAAGTTCAACGGGGAAAATCAACGCGTCCCATCAGTGGAAGAAGCAGTTGCCTACCTCGCAAGCCTCTCAGGGCAAACTGCGACGCTCGCAGAAGAGTACGTCCGGCGAGCCCCGCCCCAGATTGACACCGTCTATCGTCGTGAGTTTGCTGCACGTCTAGGCTGGCATCCCCTTCCGAAAGGGAGCTAACTGCGACGTGCGTGTGATAGCCGATGGCCAAACTCCGGCAATGGCCAGCACCGTTTCTCACCTTGGGCCGACTTGGGCCGGAAGGCCCGGCCCTGTCAGCGCTGCCCGGGGCTCCGGCTCAACAACTGGATGAGCAGAAGCCACTTGTGTGTCACTTTGCCGGCGGAGGCAGCACAACGATGAGTGCCATCCATGGGGCGATTGCCAGAACAGTGGCAATGTACGCGTACTTCAAACAGCTGAATTTTGACGAGAGAATCTTGGAATTGCGCCAACATTGACCCAGGAGGTCTTCCTCGAACTCCATCAGCGTACGCTCCGCGCACTTCTGCAAGAACTCGTGCTCGGCCATGCTCGACACCCGTTCAAAGAAGATGAGCGAATTTGACCCGCCTCGCAGTTCCGGAAAATATCCGTACCACAGGTGCCAGAAGCTAACAGTAAGCGGTGTAAGGAACAAAACGCCCACAACCGAGATCAGGGCCGTTAGTTCATCAAGTTTCGGCAGCCGCGTCGCGATCATGGCAAGCATGCCCAGGTTGATACCCAGGCCGACCGAGAGTTTTGTGTCTACACGGGAGAAGAAGCCCAAGACCAAATTCAGCTGCTGCCAAGCGGCACTAACGCGGTCGCTTTGATTTGGCGGGTGGCCGCCAGAATTTTGAGGTTCTTGCACGGGGTGAGTTCTCTGTCTTGAGGGATACGGTTTGTGTTCGTTTGATGGCAGATCGAAGACCGCAGATGTCCAGCGTTCCGCAGCAGCGCGCTCCTGCAGCCGCACAATCCTCAAGGAAAGCTGTGTCGGCCAGCGCACATCGGTGCTGTTCCAAGATGAAAGTGACCAGGGCCGCAGCGTGGTCGCCACATGCAGTGATCGCACCGTCAGGATCGCGGCCACATGGGCAGACTGGGGGTCTCCCGACCAAGGTTTCAGTGCGCGTCGACACCCGAGCAAGGAGTAGTTTGCCGTGCCAGAGCTCGAGCCTCCGCTTCTGAGGGCGCGAATCCTTGCGGACCATGAACTGCCCCGCGAGCACATTTGCCTTGAATGCCGGACCCAGTCGTTCGGCTGCCTGCTCAGCATTGGCCTGATGCTGCGCAGCACGACCGTGCGCGCGGCCGTTCTCCGCTCCAGGAAAGACCCGGCGGGCGTTCGCGCCGATCTGGTAGGTCAGGTACTGGTAGACCGTGGCCCACCAATGCCTCGCTGCTGCTTCGTCTTGGATCCGGCTCGGATTGTCTTCTCCCCAGCCGAGGCAGAAGCTACGGTCACCGTTGATATGCCGATCGGGACAGAACCCCGGCAGCATGCCGGGGTCGGCGATCTCGCGCACTGAGACGTGCTCGCCTGCAACGGAGACGAGCAATCTAAATGCGTACTCGGCTCCGCCGGCCCGAACCACTGTGATCCCAACCAGCCCCCCGACAGGGTCTACGATCAACGTGGCACCGTAGTCCGGTGCCACGCGCTGCAGCAGCTCCAAAGGCCTTGGCGTCACGTCGCGGCCACATGAGGACGGATCGGCTGCGCGAGCGCAGGAGCCACTGCGGGTGCCACTTCAGCGTAGTGTGCCTCCAGTGTTGCCTTCGCCACGCGGTCCCCGGATGCGGCGAGTTCCTCCACCGCTGCGGCATAGTCTAGGTTCGCCGCCTTTCG
>Ga0207893_1000666_pt1 | contig 13099 bp, 19 predicted proteins | sample MalvirmetaMSP121_FD_184233 | JGI IMG/M metagenome (GOLD analysis project Ga0207893, IMG submission 184233) | Marine viral communities from the Deep Pacific Ocean - MSP-121 (SPAdes) | ecosystem: Environmental > Aquatic > Marine > Oceanic | place: Pacific Ocean | collected 2001-06-02 | reverse complement strand
CTCTGAGAGCGAAATTTACTTAACTGCGTAGCAGTACGTCTATTATTGTGAGATGAGGAACTCAGCTATTAAGAGATGAGTTCCTAGACTGAAGCATCACAATAATTAATCATAGTAAACATTAGAATTTAATGTATTACTATAAATAACGGAGGATAGTTATGACACTATCTAATATCGTAAAGAAAGTTATCACTAAGATACCTTTAAAATCAGCTATTGAATCAGCTAAGAACACGTTAATGAACTATGACAGTTCATTTAGGAACTTAGCTATAATGAACAGCTTAAACCAAGCTGTTGATTCGCCTTATGTTATTGATACTAAGACACTTACAGAGGCAAAAGCCTTTGTGAATGAGTGTATCAAATCAGCTAAAGAGATTACAATTAAAGATGAGGTTTTTACTCATGCAGTATTAATTGATATATCTTTTCAGCAAAAGAGAGGAGAGGTTAGTAACTCGTCACGAGGCAAGAATGATTATTCAGAAGTACAGAACAACTTTAAAACTGATTCTGAACTTTCTATAATCAGCACCTTTGACGAGTATTCAAAAGCTAAAGATGATAATTCAGTTAAGTTTACTAAAACTGAATTATTTCTTGCTGAGGATAACAAGAATAATAAAGTTATCTTGTGTACCTCAACTGATGAAAAAGGAGACAAGGTAGTTAAGCAATTAAAAACATACTGGGGAACTGTAAAAAGTACTTCATACAAAGTAATTAAGTAAGATTACAACTTAAAGGACCTCTCGTGTAACAGCGAGAGGTTCTTTATTTTGAGATATGGTTAGACTTACCTAAAGAAAGTTTCACACTACGATTCTTGGTGTGGCACTTCAAAAGTCAAAGATTTAATTAGTTATCCATAATAATCGGGGACCCTGAAAGGGGTCCTCAAAGGAGTATAAAATGGATAGTAGAGAGCAAGTACGAGTAGTAATGCTTGGTTCACGGATGGGTGATGATGACTTCACTATCATTACTACCTTAGACGTGGTGCCAATGTTGCCACTTGTTAAAGAGAATGAGAGGCAACTCTTATTAAAAGCCCCACCGAGATGGGGATGGGGAAATTGCTTAGAGGACTGTTGTACTAAGCGAGTGTATGTAACATATTATAGGTGTTTTGGAGTTGTACAGAAGAAGGACTGGGATGATTGTATGATAAAGAAAGTATGTCCAAGTCTAAGTGTTTGGTTTGATGATGAATCACCTGGATTACCAGATGGTTATCGTCAATCTTTGCCTAGGTGTTATGTAAAGGATGAAGAAGCGATGAAAGTCAATCAGCCATGTGTATGGGGACGAAGGAAGCGTAGGGTTGAATTAACAAATAATCTAATGGAGGCATATTCTGTTCCACAAATCTATGAGGTGTTACATGCTGGCACCCGTAGTGAGGAGTATTATAATGAAAACGAATGATTCCATTGATATGATGTATAAAATAAAGGAGATACGCTTTATAATAGGGGACCCTGAAAGGGGTCCTCTGCGTAATCTTGATAGACAGAGCTGTAATCAGTTTGGAGTAGACTATGGCAAAATTAAATTACGCGGAGAATATATTAAATTATACCCAGTAGTAAGAGAAACTATAACACTGGATAAAATATCATACTCTGCATATCCAAGAATGTATTGTGCAAGTAATAAGCACAGAAGATTATTAATAGAACATGCCACAAAAACATTTGGTTTAAAGAGTTCTATGCGTATACCATTCACTATAATAGATAATAGAACTTTATCCACAAGTGGAGCCTTGCTCAAGAGAAAGCGATACGAAAAATTAGGGTTCCGTTACCATATCCCTGAAGGTCACTTTGATGATGAGGTGCTACATACTGGCACCCGTATAGCAATAGATGACCCAGTCAGGTGGCTTGGCATCCCAAGAAAGGTAGAGATTGATGGTAATTATATTAATGGTGTCAAAGTTATGAATGATGATAATGATATTAATAAGAGGAAGTTTACTAAAGAGATTGAACGTAGAATGATGGCTGGTGAATCATATATAGAATTAAGGTCAGAATTAAATGAGAAGTATAAAATTGATTGGAATAAGTAATTGGGGGTGCGTGACGTACTTGCTCCGTATGGCAGTGGAATTTTGTTTATTTGTCCACTGTTTTATACTGCACCCCCTTTTTTTAACATTTATGGAACACATATAAAATAGAAAGTTTAACACATGAAAAGGAGAGCGTAATGCCACGTAGAAAAAAGACGAAAGTAGATGCCATATTAAGTGCATTCAGGAACTCAAGAAGGAGAGTTATTCTTGGAGAATACATTCTTTCTGACTTGATTGCCACTATTGCACTTATAGGCATACTCGTTGCTATGGTTTATTACATGTAGCAACTGAAGCCCTGAATGGTTTTGTTTAATGGGACTCCGCGAAATCTCAAACAACCAGAGTTCAATTCTCTGGCAGGGCTCTGATACACTTTGTATCTATCGAACAAAACAGGAGTAAAAAGGATGGAGAAAATAGATGTCAAGTTATTGCATAAGGGTATGCAGTCACATGGGTACATCTGTTCCCCACTATTCGTAACGCAAGTTGCGGCAGGACTAAACAGTAGACCCACTCGTGGGATAATGTTACATGGTCCAGCAGGGGTTGGTAAATCGTTTCTACCTGAAGTGGTTGCGGAGGTTCTTAATGTCAAGATGTTTTGGCATCAAGTATCTGCTGGCACTTATGAAACAGACTTACTATTAAAACTGTACCCAAGTGAGGATACACCCAGTGGAATGACTATTGAACAGTCTACTATTTACCAAGCCGCTATTGCTTCTCAAAAGGAACGTGTTCTCCTCGTATTAGACGAGTGGGATAAGTCTCGCCCATCAGCAGATGGATTTTTCTTAGACTTTTTTCAGTCTGGAAGATTACCTTTGCCACCACAAAATGGTAAAAAGATAAAAGCAAATCTTGATAATTTAATGATTATGCTTACATCCAATGATGAGAGACCTTTCTCAGAGCCATTTCTTCGTAGGTTCTCAAAAATAGACATTGAGCAGTTACATCCAAAGTTAGTAAAGGATGCCTTAATGTCTACTCACAAGGACCATGATTACTTACCAAATGTTCTCGTGTTATATTGCAGAGCATTGGCAAGTCGTATGGAAAAACCAGTCACCATTCAAGAGATGCGTCAGTTACTTGATGCTATTGATTATCTTGGTAAATATGCTGATTGGGACACACTGGTCCGTCAATTCGTTACCAAAACAGAAGAAAATCATATTCTGTTAAAAGATGCTGAGGATATAAATCTTGATAATTTAGATTTCCTTAGTGATAGTTCTATTAAAATAGATTCTACAACTTATGGTGACCTACCTGATTCTATTGACAACATTGTTAATGAGCCAAGTATTATTCTCCCTTCACTTATTAAAGCAGTTGAATGGGAAAAATCAAATACCGAGTTCAATTTAGATGATGTTTCATCAGATGGAGGTTTGCTTGAGAACAACGAAGCAATATACTCAACACTGGCACATCTCGGAGACCCAACAGACAACTCCGCAGACTTAGGTTGGATTAAATCGTGTGTTAATACACTTGCTATCCAGTATCCTATTGACATTGAACGTCTATTAATTAGACATGATGGCAGGGATTCTGGAAAAGGTGCATTAGCAAACATATATCCAATGACTGCGGACCCTGTAAGTCGGGCAACTAAAAAGAATCGTACTAAAAATAGGCTCGATTTAGTTGGAGAGGTGATGCTGTCACTACGTTCATGCGAACGTGGGCAGTTCTTGAGAATGGCAAAATACAATCGTCATCTTATTAAGGTCATGACTACCACTGAGGTAGTTACAAGACGTATATGGGATGAGACTGTTAATGGAATAGTTAGAACAGTAGAGTTAAACTTTAGATGGACAGATAAACAAGGATTACAAATCATTGTTCCAATTGCTTATGTGGACAGGTTAGTTCACGAATTAGGCACTGGTAGTTCTAAATCGGCAGTATTATTTCGTAATTCTTTCGAATCGGATTCTGATATTTGTCCTTCATTTAATACATTCACACAAAAGAACAAGATGCCACAAATTAACATTAAAGCATTGCGTTTATATCATTCGGTGGCAGAGTTTGGGGTTACTCGTTTTCCCGTAAGCCAATCATCGTCTGACCAATGGAGAGATGTATTAAGTACAATCACTCAAGATAAGAGTTCAAGGATGTACACTACTAGCAATGTAGTTTACCATGAACATCTTTATTATGATACTGACTGGATTAGTTGTAACTCTATTACAGCAGGTAATTACACAACAACCGAAGGCTACCACTATATTGAATTGCGTATTCATGGCAATATGCCTGACAAAATAAGAATTGGGGTTACAGATGCGATTCAGCATTTAATTCCAGTCTATGCGTTTGTCAATAATGTGAATGGTCGTACTATATTAACTGAATTATCAAAAATGAAATCGTGGGTTCCATATCCATATATACGTTCATCTTTGTGTAATCCTCAGGGAATAAAGTATACAGCATTTGGCAATGTTGGTTGTTTCTGGGCTGAGGTGCTAGTTGGTACCAAAAGTTCAGCCTGTACTAGTCTTAAGGCTTTTAAGGATAAATATTCTTTATGAGACTTAAAGCTAATTGGAGGAATTGGAGAGTTAGACGAGAGGAAGTAAAGTCTTTTCGCCCAAACTCAGATGATGTAGAAGCAGGAGATGGGCAACCATTTCCTGCTCCTCCACAAAGAATGCAAAAACGAAGAACAAGCCAAGACATGTATAAAAAATACCTAAGTAAAAAACCTAAAGCAAAACTTAAACCAAAGAAGCTAAATAAAGGTATGGATGCAGTTAAAGAACATAAGTTCTTTGAAATGCCAGAAGATGAAAGAAAGGAAATTCGTAAAACTGAATTTCCTCATATGTTAGAATGGTCTAGAGAATCTGGATTAAATCGTGGCATTGTTGAATATGCCAATGATTTAAATGATACAGAACGTTACCGTTTTCGAAGACTTGGAAATTATACTGATATGATGATTTCTAAATTTGCAGAGGACCAATGTGGTACTGATATATATCCTGGTAATGAGTTTTGGGATGAAGAGGCATTATTAAATAGAGTATTGACTAAAGTACCAATACACATCTGTAGAAAAGATAGAGAGTTGGAAAAAGTTATTCTAATACTTGATACCAGTCCATCATGTTCAGAACAAGCGTTGTTATATGCAAATATAGCCCGTACTGTTGTTAGACATGGTTTGGTAGAAATGTATGATGCTCCTAATGGTTATATAACTCGAAAATACTGTCCAATCAAAAATAAGTTTATAGAATTTATGGATGCGAATAGTCTTATCGAGAATCGTTTTGCACATTGGGAAAAGTTCAATAAAAGACACATTATATTCTTTGGTGATACTGATGGATGGAATATTGTTATAAAAGCGATGGAAAATAATAAGGTATACTGGTTTATGAATATTGAATGTGATGAATTGGAAGAATATCTTTCGTTACAGAAGGTTAATAAACTACGGAGGATGCAGAAGGTTGTCAGAAAAAGAATTTACCCAAATATAATGGATACAAAAGATTTTATCAATGCAGTAAAGAGACTTAAATAACAACAAAAGGAGTACCAAATGAGTAAAATAAGCAAAAGTTTGGACGGCAGACCTACAATCTCACTAAAGAGAAGGGTTGGCTGGACTAAACTGGAGTTTCCTCGTGGTGGTTCGTATGATGAAAATGGTCATAAACAACTTCAATGTGATTTAATTACAATGAAGAGTGTGGCAAGAGATTCAGGCGAATTTGCCAAATTGATGACTGCTTACTTAGAGGAGAGACCATCCATTATTGAACATCATGTTGATAATGGTATGTGTCCTCCACTATCATCATTCAGTAATTCTGATTTAACACTTGCTGACCTAGTTGCAAAAACATATGTAACTATGATGATATGCCTTGATGATGCTTGGACTAAGTTAGATAAAGCAGGTATTAAGGGAGGTCCACAAAATACAAAAGGTGTTAGAATCTTTGTTGCTGACCTGTCATATGAACAGATTGCTCTTGGATGTGAGTTTAAAAATCCTATATCCAAAGAGTTACGTGATAAGGTTATGAAAGAGATGAGCAAAGACGGACCAAGTGGAATGTTCACAACAGAAGCCGCTTTTGAAGTAAACGGTTCAGAGTTCCATCTTTCAGATGGCTCAACTATCACTAGAAAAGAGATGATAAGTGAGATGGAAGAAATGATTGATGAATTAACATCTAAGGACTTGGATATTGCTAAAAAGATGATGAAAAGGCTACTGAGAGGGTTCAGCGATTCACCAACTAACAAGATGCTTGAGAGGATTGGTGTTGAAATGGATGAGAAAGCGATTATCAAAGCAAATTTTGATGATTTAGAGGTGGAAGTAGACTTGCCTGACAAATTACCACAGGCATAATCATCTCTATCCTAAGGGGGGATGTGGGTTACCATGTCCCCCTCTCTTGTATGCTATGATATTTTAACTATAAAGTAAGGAACACACATGAGACAATCTAAACCTACGCTTATCTCAGTTGATAATTTTGGTGAAGTTGTAGTCTGTGATGGTTGTAATGGTCCATATGGAAATAATCTAATGGGCGGAGTCATAATAGGAAGTTCTGCTTATTGTGGTGAATGCTCAGACAAATATGGCTATACAGAACCAGACTATGAGTTTGCTGATGAGGTAGACGAGATAATGAATAACAATGAGACTTTCAAGGATAATGTACTCCAATTTCGAGAGCGTATAACAGGCTCCCGTGATGGAATACAAAAAATCTATACTTGGTAGCCTTAACTCCAGGTACGAATGCGGGTATTTATGGGTTCGAATCTCACCCTGGAGTCTGTGAATATGAGGAATGTAATTCGGTATGGCGAAAGCCTCATATCTTAATGACAAATAAGGAATACAAATATGTCTAAGATTAATAAAGTAGTGACTGACCAAGTTATCAGATTATCACCCTCTTTTACAGAGGCGGATTTTTCTGTAACAAAAATGACTATGGATTACACTAGGTTTTCTTTTCTCGACGAGAATAGAAAGGTTACCAAGTCATTTGTTAAACAACTTAAAAGGTCACTACGTAAAAAAGACCTTGGCGAGAAGTATCCTATATTAGTGGATTCTAAGTATAGAATCTACGATGGTCAGAATCGCTTTGTAGCAAGAATGGAATTAAGTCTTCCAATCTTTTATCAAGTGGATGACTCTTTACACGTTAATGATATCGGAATGATATCACAAAATGTGAAAAAGTGGGTTCCTAATGATTGGTTAAGATATCATCTTGCTAAAGATGAGAACGATTCATACAAAATCTATGCTGGTTTTAAACGACGGTTCAAGTTAAGTCATACTATGGCTTTAACAATGTTCAATAGCGGTTATTACACACGGGTTATGTTTGATGAGTTTAAAGATGGTACTCTATCGATTCCAAACATCAATGAAGCCAACGAATTAGCCAAATTATCTGGCGATATTCGTGCATTGGTTCCATTTACTCTAAATAAGAGTTGGATGATTGCGATATTGAGTATGCTCACTCATCCAGAGTATGACCATATTAGGATGTGTAAACGACTCGCTAAGTATAGTTCCAAGTTAAGACCGTGTAGTAAATGGCAGGAATGTGTGCGTGAACTCGAAGGGGTTTACAATTTTCATTCCCAGGCATTTGTTCGCTTTATTTAGATAAGGGGAATAACATGGGATTCGACTTGACTGGAGTACAGCCGAGTGGAATGACTATCCCACGACCTCTGAATTGGAGTAACAATTCGGAGTGCAGGGAGTATTGTGCCTTGCTTGAAAACATTGACGGGGCATACTTTCGTAATAATGTCTGGTGGTGGAGACCACTATGGCAGTTAGTATGCTCTGTCTGTGATGACATCCTCACTGAGGATGACATGGATAGTGGGACATTTAACGATGGTCATCTCATTCAGTCTGATAAGGCTACCAAGATGGGAAACCGTCTCTGGAAATTGCTTGACAATGGCTCTATTACTAAACTCATTAAAGTTAGGGAGGACCGTTTAGACGAACTCCCCGATGAAGAATGTAGTTGTTGTAATGGAAAAGGCGTCCGTAAAGGATGGGAAGGTTGGAAAAGTGAATCAGAGTGGTTAAAAACTCATGATAGTTTGGTACCTTCAAAAAACACCAGTATACCTTCAGTTCAAAACATAGGTTACGAACACGCACATATGTGTAAAGGTTGTAATGCTTGTCATGGTAAAGGAGTAACAGACCATTTCGAGAAATCATACCCTTTAAACAAGAAGAATGTGCGAGAGTTTGCTACATTTTGTTTGAAAAGTGGAGGTTATACTATCGCTTAGTTTGTTGTGGAGACATTTTTTTCTTAACAGGTGACAGTCAACAGCTCAGAAAGTAAAAAACGAATAAATTAGTTTTTTTGTTTTTTTGATATATAAAAAAAAATCAATCAAGTAAGAAATTTTCTTTTTTATTCGTAATTTTTGAACAGGTGAGAGTACCTAAAAACATGAAAAGGATTACCATGACACAATTAAGAGCAAAGAGTTTCCGATGTGAAGATGGAATTTGGAAGCAATTCAAATTAATCTGCACTATTAATGGAGATGTAATGCAAGACAAATTGGGAGAGTTGGTGGAGGAGTATGTAAGTACACAACGTACTATACTTCCAAAATCATTATCACAATTAAAAAGTAAACGTAGGAGTTAGTTTATGGATAGACCTAATGTTAAGGAGATATATGATTCCTTCATAAAGTCTATCAATGAGAGTAAACAGATACGTTACACAGGACTGGAGGAGTGGTTACATTCCTCCAGTGCTGGTCTCTGTATGCGAAAGCATTTTTTTTCTCAAGATAAGACTATTATATTAAAAGAAGGCTTTGATGCCGATACCCTCCGATTATTCAGATTGGGCGATATAGTCCATGAAGATATCCAAAAAGCAGTCCAAGAGTGGGCAAATTCATCAGGAAAATCAATTTATATCGAAAAAGAATTGTATATTCCAGAGTTTAGGGTACGTGGATTTATTGACTTGGCGTTTGTTAGCGACGGGACTCTATACGACATAAAAACATGTAATGCCTGGAAGTTTAAATCGCTGGAGAAAGGTGATGTTGGTAACTATGCTTTACAGATAGGAACTTATGGATATTGGTTTATGAAACACCATGATATTCCTTTAAAGGAACTAGGATTAGTATATTATAATAAAGATAAATCTCTTATAAAAACCATAACCTTACCTATAGAAGAAACTTTAGGACAGGTAGAGGAATATTGGAATTTAGTAAATAATTTTATAGATAATAACGAACTACCACCTATCCAATTAGGTACTGCCCCGATGTATAAATGGGAATGTAATCCTAAATATTGTAAATACTACGATGTATGCGGTGGTGGTCTAAAAGGGAGTGTAAAATGAGATATTATTGGGAAGTTTTATTTAGTACAGAGTATTTCCCATATTGGGAATTTTCAATGATAATGATGCTGATGATGATGCTAAGTATTTTATGGAGATTACATCGAATAGAAAATAAAATAGATGGTACGCATAATGGATGATAAAGAACATAAATACTATGTTGAAGTATTAGACGAGGTTCTCTTATGGATGGAAAAATATGTTAGTGATAGTAAAGAAGGTAAAGATGCATTGTTAAATATGTCTATTATACTTGATGTAAAATCATACATAAAGAAATGGCAGGTAGTAAAAGAACGTAATGCTGAGGATGTAGCAAAACGATTGTCTAAAGCAATATTCGAATCAGAAGGGTAGGTCAATGGGAGAAAATTAAGTTTTTCCTGACGAGGTTATAAGACCTTTAAAGTTGCGTGAATAACATTTGCGTACCCACCGCAACGCTAAAAATTTTTTTAATAAAAGGAGACCACAATGAAAGAAAACAAAACACTTGGAACAGATGCTGTTTGGTCAAAGGTAGATACTACTGACCCGAAGTATACCAAGAAAGTTAATCAACGTGGTGGATTCACAGCAATTGGTGCTCAGTACCAATTAAAGAAAGCTACTGAACTCTTTGGACCTTTTGGTAAAGGTTGGGGAGTATCAGGAGAGAGTTTCCACCACTATGAAAATGATGGCTTGTTTCTATATTCAGCTATGTTATGGTATAAATTAAAAGGTGATGATACGGAATATAGATTCCCTATTAATTCATCTATTATTTATAACAGAAATGGTAGAATAGATGATGACTTTGCCAAGAAAGTTACAACAGACGCTTTAACCAAAGGCTTAAGCAAACTTGGATTTAACGCTGACGTATTTATGGGCTTATTTGATGATAACAAATATGTTGCATCATTGAATAATGCTAAGGTTGTGAAAAAGATTGTAAAGGCTATCACATCTGAGCAGACACTAATAATAGAAGAATCATGTAAGACAATTCCAAAAGATGATGCTAATAAAGTTTTAACAGCATTGTCTAATGGAAAAATAACCCCTTCAAACTTCGATGCCACCTTAGAGAAATTGAATGGACTTCTGGTAAAAAACAATGCCTGAAGTTGATGATATTCTCTCCTCATTTGATTCTGATGAATCCTATTATGAGGAAGTTAAAGAAGTAAACATACCAAAAGGTACATATCCAGCACATATAATAGATATGTCAGTTAAAAGAGATATAAAAACCAAGCAAGGTAATATTTGCGATTTATATCACTTAACATATCAATTAGCGGATTCTGAGTATACTAATGCCCAAGTGGTAGATACAGGTATATTTAGATTTAAAACATCACTTGACCCGTCTAACCAGCGGGTTCGGGCTGGTAACTTTGCGTATAAACAAACCTTAGAAAAACTTGGTTTAGAGATGGAAAAAATAAATAATGGAAGTGGCTCTATTATTTATAAGCTACCTTCTCTAACTAAGGATATGGTTGTTGGTCTGCCTGTTATAATCAATGTCTTCAAAAATGAGTATCATACCAGAAATGGCATGAGAAAGGAAACTGCGGCTCGGTTACTTAGGGCTTGGGATGAAGGCAAACAACCAGATGTCGAATAGCCGTGTTAAAGTTCTATTAAAATTAAGACCATATAGTCTAAAAGAATTAATAGAAAAAGGGGTAAACCACCCTTCTATACATTTTTGCAACCTGAGTTGTATGGGTATAAAAATAAAAAGTTTAAAGAAGGGTGGAATCAAACACTATTACATAAAGGAGAATAAATGAGGTCACAATTACAACCTCATAGTGAAGAAGCGGAACGTGCAGTAATAGGTTCAGTTATTATGGACAACGAACAATATGATTCTTGTCATGAGTATCTGCCAACACATAGAGTATTCTACCAATCATTTCATCAGGTAATATGGAAATCCATAATTTCTATGAAAAAGTTTGGTAAATCTATTGATGTTATTACACTATTACATGATATAGGAGAGAATACAAAGGATTGTGATAATCCTGCATTCTATATTACTGGATTACTTGATGATATTATATCACCTGCAAATGCAAAAAGATATGCTAAAATAGTATATCAAAAATGGTTGATGAGAAATATTATAAAGAAATCAGCGGAGATTCAAAATTCACTATTTGGCTCAATAGAAGATTCAACACTTGCTCTATCAAAATTAAATAGAGAAATAGAAGATATATTAAATCTTGAAGTGCAAAAGGAATTTAATTTAGATTCGTTATTAGATGAAGCTGTGAAGAATATGTTTAATACTGAGAATTTAATTAGTACTGGATATCCTAAAATTGATGCATTAACTGGCGGTATGACTCGCCAAGAAATTACAGTAATTGCAGGTAGACCAGGACATTTTAAATCTACAATGATGATTAACATAGTTAGGCAACTATTAAAAGAGGGAAGAAAAGTTATTGTGTTCAACCGTGAAATGTCCAATATAGAAATGATGAAGAAACTTATTGTACTTGAATCGGAAAACTTGTCAGCAGAATCAATGAGATTAGGAAATTATGTTGATGGAGATGATGATGATGCTATTAAAGCAAAAGCAAAAATATCGGCAGATTTTAAAAATCTTACAATGTTTGATAACTTATTTGATATTGATAGTGCCATGCGTGAAATAAGAAAAATAAAACCTGATGTTGTAGTTGATGATTATATTGGTCTTATTGATGTTCCAGGAATTGACGATAACAGACTTCGAGTTGATTCTATTATGAAACAATATAAAAGAGCATGTAAAACTTATAATATGTCTGCTATCCTACTATCTCAATTAAATAGAGAGTGTGAGAATAGACAAAATAAGAGACCTATTATGAGAGATTTAAGAGACTCAGGTTCAATCGAACAAGACGCTGAAATGATTTTATTTATGTATTATGACTGGAGATACTATTACGAAGATTCTCAAAATGGAGAATACGGATTAGAAATAGTATTAGGTAAAAATAGATATGGTAAGACTGGTAGCGTATATCTTGGTGTAGCAGGTGATAGATGTGCTATACTTAGTTCATCAGATGAAGCATTAAATGAAACAGTAAGAATAAGGGCTAATAGAAATGGAAGAAAAACAAACAAAAAGTAAGAGAAGAAAGAAGGTAAAGGTAAAGATGGGCATAACTTCTAATAGATATGGTATTCTGATTAACGATGACGAATGGGATTTATTGTATCGTTCAGTTACTTTTCGTAGAGACAATGTCAAAGAGATTACAGGCAAAGAGCCTGATGACTTAATAAAACTTTTAAAAGATTTGGATAATATAAAATCCAAAGGCTATATTACAACTAACAACGGCAACACAGTTACCGAAGAAGAAATGAAAGATAAACTTCTTTGTGATACGTGTGGATAGGAGAGAATAATATGTTAAAAGAATGGAATTGTACAATATCATTAACATTAACTGGGAATGGTATTGATGCAGAAAATAAAAGTGATTACATCAATAAATTAAAACACGGATTTTCTGAGGAACATAATCTTGAGTTGAGTGATGACGAAATTTCAAATGTC
>Ga0207893_1000649_pt1 | contig 13592 bp, 18 predicted proteins | sample MalvirmetaMSP121_FD_184233 | JGI IMG/M metagenome (GOLD analysis project Ga0207893, IMG submission 184233) | Marine viral communities from the Deep Pacific Ocean - MSP-121 (SPAdes) | ecosystem: Environmental > Aquatic > Marine > Oceanic | place: Pacific Ocean | collected 2001-06-02 | reverse complement strand
GTCATGTTATTATACTTAGATATTACAGTACAATTATAGGACGTTTAGAGTCCTTTCTGAAATAACATCACAGTAACTTATTAACTACACAGTGTTAACTGAGTTAATTATAGGTTGTACTTATCAGCTATATCATCGTAAAAGTCAGGGTTAAAATTAACAACATACTTTATAGCATTATTTAAGTAGTTCCCAGCTCTCATGCTACTATAGGCCCACTCTACTATATAAGAGGCATCTTCATAGTTCATATTTACTCCTTCAGCCATCTCAGACCATTTCTGCAGTAATCGGATCTCTCCTTGTTGGTGTGTTTCTAAAATCATATCATATAGGTTTTTAATTATAGGTTTTCAAATTCTCTACGTCTTTTACTAATTCCTTTTATCTCCATTGCTTCTAAAAAATCCAGTATCTCTAGATATTCATTTTCATAGTACTTAATTAAGCAGCCTAACACTAGATCCGTTGTGCGAAATTTGGTTGAGTTTATGGTACATTTTAACTCGCTTAATTCTTTTTGTACTCTTGGGTTGTTTTCTAAAATCATATCATATAGGTTTTTAATTATACCCAAAGATAGGGCATTTAATGTCCCATATTACATTACACCCAATAAAAGTAATTAACAGTCAAATGTTAGTACACCCAAATAACATCCTGTATCTTGTCCTTGTCCAGGTCTACGTGTACGAAAGTTTTACTTATCCCTACCCTCCTGAACCCTACATATAACAAGCTCTCTATAATAATAAGCCTATCTACACTATTAGTACAAGCAATGTCTGCTGCTAGTCCTTTAAGGTGAGACGAGTTTCTGCTCACTGGATATCCTTTAGCTTTGAGCTCGTTTTGGTGCTCTAAAGTTCTGAAGCCACTGTTCACTATAAACGCTATCCCAGCTGTGTCTCTAGCCCTATCTAATAGGTTTAAGAACTCCTCACTCATGTGCTTAGAGCTCCCTCTAACATCGGGCGAATCGAATTCTATTAACTCAAAATGTAGCATCCTACTAATGAGATTATAACACATAACACATCGTGGCCGTCTATAGTATCATACTTTCTGAGCTTAAACCTTATGTTTAAAAGGTTAAGAGAGATGATTAATATATACGGTATGTAGTTCATTATTTGCGCTTCCTTCTTTCTGTTACTATCCTCTCCACGTTTACCCATATAAGAGTCACACCCCCTACAATAGCTATAATGTAGTTTATATCCGCTATCCAAACAGCAGCACCCCATCCAGCCCATAGGAAGTTTAGCCCCCAACAATGCTCATTCATCATGGCTTGCTATGATTTGCTCCAGCTGTTTCTAACAATGCTTTCTCCATCTCTTTCATAAGTGCTATGAACTTCTCTATTTCTTCTCTTGTCATATCGCTACTATTGATATCTCCGCTCCGTATATTACCGTTGTGCTAGAGGAGGGAGATAGTTTAATCACAATGTTTGCAGTTTCGGAGCTCGTTATATGTGTTATAGATATCGCAGCGTTAAAATCACCGCTTCCTTTACTAGCTGTAGCTCCTGTAGTTTGGTTGAATTGCATCGCAAGCACAGCACTAGATGTAGAAGCTGAAGCGTGAACTCTAACCGTTGTGGCCTTAAAGCCTGTAGGAATAGCTACAAAAGCGTAGAGCTCAGAGGTTATCGCTGGAGCTCGTATCCCTAGAACGTCCGTAGTATCATCCTCTACCGTTACAGGGGCTCTAGTGTAATCATCATTCATTACGAACTGGGTAGGCATAACTTTAAGCAAGGTAGTAGAGCCAAAGTACCCTCCTCCTCCTCCAGCCGCTGCCCAGGTTAATACTCCTGATCCGTTAGTTTTTAAGAACTCCCCTGAAGCTCCATCAGCAAGAGGAGTCATAGCTCCCAATGTGCTAATAGTAATTAGCTCTGTTCCGGCAGTAGCTTTCTCTATAGGTAAATTTATATCGATAGGTCCAGCCCCTGTACTAGTGGTAATTTTCGTTATTCCGTAGGTATCTGTAGTTACGAAGCCTAGCTTTGTGGAGTTATCGTTAACTATGTTATCTGCTCCGAGCGTTTCTACTCCAGGAGCTACTGTAGGCAGCCCCCCACCAGGAGAGCCCTTACCGTTATCTTGAGTTACTGTTATTCCATCTATATTACGAGAGAGAAACATACACTCTATATCGTACTCACTCCTAGAAGCTATAAACCTAAGCCCTGTTACCTGGTAAAAGTTCCCAGCATGATCTGAGTTAGTGAGTATAGTATACGGATGTATAAACGTGCTCCCTATTTGAAAGAGCGTACCTCTCTCCATGCGGCTGTGTAACTTATTCGCTGCTAATCTTTCCCTCACTCCTAACCCGTTAATAGAGAGGGAGTCTGTGGAGCTCTGTAAGTTGGTCCACTCTGAGCTATCTACATAGTCTGAGCCATCATATATCTGTATAACTCCTAGGTCATTATCTGTTATCCTATCCCCTACTAGAGTAGCTCCTTGATTGAACTCATAACGCGCTGTGTCGGGGTTGGTAGCTGTGATATCTAGAGATCCAAACTCTTGAGATTGCTCCTCATCGTAGACATATGCTCTAAAATCCATAACTGAAAAATCAGCAGTGCCATCTACTAAATCGCCATCATTTACTCCCTCCTGATCTACTCCAGTAAACTCATGTATAGAGAGCTCTAGCCCTTGCGCTGCTGCTATAAGAGGAGTAACGAAATGAAATGCAATAAATAAAGCACCGTTTTGATTATTGCCTAACCTCTTATTTATAGTGTCAGTTATTATCTCAAAGTTAGACACATCTTCACTCCAGGTAACCTCTTCTTGCATAGCCTCCCAATACCAAAAATCACTCTCATCAGTATCAGGAGGAGCTGTAAAGAAGCCCCCAGCAAAGGAGGGGTTATCCTCACTATATGTAGTGCTTCTTTTTAAGTATCTATCTGCTCCATCAGCATCCCCTACTCGCACTCTTATCCCTACCTTTAGCCTCGCTACCTTATCCCCATTAATAGAGGTTCCATCTCCTGGATACTCCCACCTAAGCACCCCAGCTATTAAAAACTTAGTGCCAGCTGGATACTCTATATCCTCATCATCTAAAATAGTGTTAGCTACGATATCCGCTCTAGTATAATTAGTATCTCTAACAACTGGCTTATCTCCTTGGTAATTTCTAGTCCTTATTACTTGCTTAAAAGATGGAGCGGAACTCCGCTCAAATCCGTTAAGCTTCTCCCACTGCGTAGAGCTAGAGCCAAACAGAGCTGTTATGGAGGTGTTTTCTACTGTGTTATAAGTTACAGTACCGTTTCCTAGAACGTGATTAACTATCTCTAAACCGCTGGAGCCATGAGATTGAATAGCTCCCAAAGGAACCCACCATATAGAGCCCTGAGCCATAAATACAGACGCGTTGAATGTGATAGCTAGGCTCTCTAGGACTTCATAGCATGAGAAAAATTGTTTATCTCCGCTCTCGTCTTTATTATAAAAGGCATCGTGTGAAATCTTAGCATTCGAGAGCTGTTTGTTTTGATCCAATCCGATATCATCCTTGTACTCCTTACCTATAAAATCCTCGAAGAACCTTAGCTCTATATCTGAATCGCCCCACACACTAGAAACGTGCATTTTTTGGATGATATTGTGAAGGTGTTTAATAACTTTACTTGAGGATACATAAGGCGTGCCATCGTTATTGTAATCTATACCCTTCAGGTTAGCCAGTCCATCAACGGCTGTAATAGTTACAGGAGCGTATGGATAGTCGTCTGGTATAACTGTTTGTTCAGGCAGTATCTCTCCAACCCACCAGAGCTCAGGCGTACCATCGGGATCTCTGTATATCTCTAGTCGAAAGGAGCCCTCCTCTAGTCCATCTAGAGCTACATAGAGAGCATCAAATAACGCACTATCTGTAATAGGATGATAGAGTGTAATCTGTACCCTACTCCCTACTATCGGTTTGCATCTGTCGTACTCATCGAAATCATAGGAGAGATTGAAGCCATCTGGGCCGAGGTTAAAAGCGTAATTTGTATCTGCTCCAGCTGAATCTAGAACAATATCAACTTTCCAGTCTGTATCGTTTATATCTGTAAACTCCGATGTAGCGTATATATAAGCCATTAAAAGCGGTTTCTGTCACGTGATGCACGTGAGTTGCTAATTACTATATCATCGCCTGAGATACGCCCATAGACCTGGACCGCAGTAACTCCCATTAGCTCCTTGAGCTTCGAGAGAGGAGCTATAACTTCGGGATCTGCTGAAGCGTTTCTATTATCTCCTACCATTGCTAGAGTAGGTCCAAATGCTAATCCTCCTCCAGCTAGAGCTGGGATATTTGATAACAGAGCATCCAAAGCGGAGAGCCCAGCTAAAGCAAATGCTGGAGCTAGCAACCCTCCTCCAGCTATATTCCAAGGGGATAAAGGATTAGTAGCTGCTGCAATAACATTAGCTTTTGCCATAGCTATAACTGAAGAGATAGCACTTTTTGCAAAGGTTTTAAAAGCCTCCGCTCCTGTTTGAGCACCTGATACCATCTCGCCAAACATCGTCCCCATAGCTGTAGCTACTCCTTGAAATTTGAACTCTATAGTTTCTGAGATATCCGCTATCTTATTTGCAGCCTCTCCGAAATCATTAAGGAAGCCTAGCAGCTCTCCAGTGTTTTCTATTTTAAACACTTGCCCCATAAAATCCCCTTCAATTTTATTGCCGAATCTATCGAGAATTAAGAAAGCCTTCTCTAGTTCAGGATTCATCGAGTCTAGAGCTTTGTTAAGCTCATCAGTGGCTATCTTTAAGAGTCCTTGAGTAGTAGTGAACTCCTCACTCTTCATGTCTAAACCATTCAGCTCTTTAGTTAGCCTCGCTACTGTAGCTCTTAACTCATCCAAAGATCCAGGAGCTCCAGCTGCTGCTGCTGCTGCTGCGGCTTCATCATCTAGAATTTTTTGATTAGCTCTAGATATAGATTTATTAATCCTATCGAGCTCAGTTTCTAGCATTTCAACCTCCTTAATAAACGTAGAGTTATTGCTTTTTAGAGCTTCTAACTTTCTCTTTGCTTGTTCTTTTTGTTGCCTAGTTTCCCAGCCTCCAGCCTCTCCTATTTTAACAAATCTCTTTGCTCTCCACTCATCTTCTAGCTCATCAATTTTTGCTAGAGTGTGGGCTAGAGGTCCTGTGGGATCTTTGAAAATTAATAAAGCCTGTTCTACTTTTCTCTTTTGATCTTCTAGGCTTAATAGACTAAGCTCTTTCCTGTAGTTTCTAGTTTGTTTTATAGCTGTAGCACTGGCTAAATTATATCCTATTACCGCAGCAGTAACCGCTGCTATAGCTACGGCTGCTAAAATAAAGGGATTAGCTAGCATAGCTAAATTCATTCCTAAAATAGCCGTTCTCATGAAGCCAAATAGTGCAATGAGCTTAGGGAGTAGTATTAACAACGGACCGAGAGCAGCGAGAAACGTAGCCACTATGGTTATTATTTTTTTCCAGGCTCCGCTTAAATCATTAAACCAAGCAGCTAAAGAAGTTACAGTATTTACAAGCCCCTCAAAAATCGGCATTAACATAGTACCTATTGAGATACCTAAACCCTCCAGAGCGCTAGTCATTTTCTTTAGAGCTCCAGCTGCGTTATCATTCATGATGTCCGCCATAGTTTTGGCAGATCCTCCTGAGTTTTCTAGCTCTTTAGTGAACGCAGTGATATCGTCCACTCCGTTAGTCATAACTAAGAGAGCACTGGAGGCATTTCTACCGACCTCATCAAATGCATCTTTTACGCCTAAGCCCTTAGCTGAAAGTTTAGCTAGTTTCTCTGTCAAAGTTCCTCCCTCTCCGCTCATCTCCTGGAGCACTCTCCGTAGAGCTGTACCAGCTTGAGAGCCTTTAATACCAGCGTTAGCCAGAGTACCTAGTATAGCAGTAGCTTCCTCTATACTTACTCCAGCAGCTTTAGCTACAGGAGCGACAAACTTCATAGAGTCCTGGAATTTATTAATGTCTAGAGCGGATCCCGTAAAGGAAGCAGCCATGATATCGGTAACTCTAGTTACCTCACTAGCTCCTAAACCAAAACCGCCTAGAGTAGCTCCAGCCACCTCAGCTGCCTGAGCTAGATCTGATCCCGTAGCCTGAGCTAAGTACAAGGTACTCTCTGTTACCGCTTCTATCTGAGTAGCACTGTATCCTAACTTAGCGAACTCTAACTGTAGAGAAGCAACTTGAGAAGCTGTGAAGGTAGTGGTAGCTCCTAGCTTTTTAGCTGACTGCTCAAGCATGGAGAAGTCTGCTCCAGTGGCTCCACTTACCGCTTTAACTTTAGACATAGCAGCTTCGAAGTCTACTCCTACTTTGAGAGCAGCAGCCCCCACCGCTAGAAGAGGAAGCGTGATAGACTTACTCATAGACCGACCTAGCTTCTTAAAGTTGCCAGTCATAGTGCGCATCTGTTTTTGCACTGTGCCTAACTTCGCGTTAAGATCTCTAGTGTCTGCTCCTATCCGTACTACTAAACTTCCTAACTTTGCCATCCTACTTCTTTTCTTTGGCTAGAGCTTTGAACATATCCCAGCCTTTATTATCCTCCGCTGCTTTCTCCTGGACTTTTTCCCAAGGGAATACAGCTAAATCTTTGGGAGTTATTCTGCTCCCTTTCTTAACGTGTACATTCAGGAGTAGTGCAGTTTGCCACCTGGTGCGCTCCCAATTGGACCGCTCCTGTAGCTCCTCGCCTTCTCTCTTTCCATGTACCGCATTTCCAAACTCTTTAAAAGTAAGTGAGTAGAGGGAGTATGGACTGAGCCCCATTAAGCCCAGCCCAAGCTCCTCTATCCTATCCCAACTGAGGGGATCTCCTCCACCTTCTTTTTTTTTCCATCACCTTTAGTACTACCCATAGCCTCCTCCATGACTTTGATTAACTGCGGCAAATCTTGCACTGTAATTAACCCTAGCCACTCCTCCACCTCCATACTAAACTCCATCTTTTGAGCCAGGCAGCCGTCTACTACAAAGTAGTAAATAAGCTCAGGTATTAGAGTGATATCCGAGGCATCTACCTCTACCACTTTAACTCCTGTTTCCTTCTCAAATTTTCTCCAGGCTCTCATTGTAGCCTTTACTGGATAGCTTTTATTATCGAGAGTGATAGTCATGCTACGAAATTGCTGCGTATGTTACTTCGCCTACAGCCTCCAAGGTCACGCTGTATGTGGAAGTATCCTCCACTCCGCCAGAAAGGTCACAACTTGTAATGTATGCCTCGAAAGTAAATGCATGATCGCTACTGTCTACCGCTGGAGCTACCGCTGTTCCTAATATTTGAGTAAACTTAACGTCTAACTTATCGCCAGCTAGCTGCCATGCCATTATATCAGTATATCCAGAAGCTGTAGCTGCCTCCTCAAAATATGCTGTAAAGCTGACAGTAACTGCTACCCTTCCAGGTAGTACAGCTTTAAATCCTCCGTCCTCTTTTACCGATGTGTCTTTCATCTCTGTAGACACACTTATCGAACAATCTGTTACGTTGTCCACCATGACAGGAGTAGCTCCTGTTGTGTCGTCTAACATAATTCTTAAATTGCTCCCATTAATTAATCCGCTTGTTTGTGCCATAACTATTTATTTTTTAGCATTTTTTTTCTACGTTTATCCCCTCCGACTAACGCTGTAATTAGTAAATCTATCCATCCAAATATTTTAACCGCTGGATTATCTGACGGTACGAGTGAGAAAATAGCTCTCGCTGCTATTAATAAGGCAAATAAAATCGTTTGCCAGTGGTTGATAAAAATATCCATTCTATATAGTTTTAATTCTTATTGAATAATCTTGAATTGAAGCCCATAATTGCCTGGACTCGTTTACATCCATCTGCTCGTTAGTGTACTGTAGGCCACTTATCTTAACCCCATTGTATGTACCTACGGTCCTATCTAAGGCACTTCTAACCGCTACCCCTAAGTCTATCGCTTCGTTGTAAGAATCGTGGAAGCAGTACACCTCTAAATTCGCCACATCTACTCCCCCTGAATCCTCCTTAACATCACTAGGGGAATTGCTCAAAATACTGTACACGATATAAGGCGCGTCGATATTTGGAGGAGCTAACTCTGGAAAGATATCAGTTCCTACTACTCCTGATACAGTGCCATCATTTGAGAGAATATTATATATAGCTTTCCCTACTATCATAACCCTCGAATATATTTTGCGAAGTTTTTTCTCAGTAGAATCTCCTGAAGCTTTAGGCTCCTGTTTTTAGTGGACCTCATCCCTCTAGCAAATACTCCACTGTTTTGTGTTTTATGCTTACCTCCGAACCTTGGCCCGAAATCTCCCTTCTCTACTATGTGAGCGAACCAGCCATCATCGTACTTTTTAGTTTTCCCCTTCTTTCCAATTGCTTTTGTTCGTGGACCTCCCATAACTATATTTCGGTTTCTATCTACTAACCATGTACCGCCTGATCTCCTCAGCTGTCCGCTTTTAACTTTTGTTATCTCTCCATCACGTCTTACAAAAATATCTTTCCCTAGATCCTTGACATTAGCTTTTATGTAGTTAGCATAAACAGCTCCGACTCTATGCCCGACATCCTGAAGAGCTTTGGAATCTTTCTCGCTCCACCTGACTACCTTATCTATCTTCTTAAAGAGCTTATCTACTCCTGTAACTGTTACTGTTGCGCTCATGAGTTATCTCTTAATTCGGTTATTACTCTGAGCTGTTCTAGCCTCCCTACTTCCTGAACTCCTAACACATCGTATATCTTGCTGTTATAGCTCACTCTATGAGAAGCCTCTAGAGTTCCTATAGCTTTTGAGGAGCGTACATTAAAAATGACACTCTGATATGAGAGCACTTGCTCTCCACTCACTCTCTCTGTGGCTGTTGGTTTTCTATCTATAGAGGCCCACACAGTCGCATAGTCGGTCCATGTAACTACCCTTTCTCCATAATCGTTAGTGGCAGTTACTGGCTTTTGTAGCGTTATCCTTCTATCTAGTGCTCCTATATTCATTTAAGAGATATGATTCTATAAGGATTTAATATGGCCTCGATACCGAGTGGTATCTTTGATGATGTCGTAGTTATTACCGCTCTCCTATTTTCGTAGTAGTGAGCTGCTAACATCTTAATAGCGTGTTTAATAGGAGGATGAGCTGTATCTCCTAGAGTGCCAGCTATAACTACCGCATTGAATCTATCGGTGTGTGTACTTGGGGGATCAATAAAAGCTATCCTTCCTGGCTCCCTTCTGAAATCAGCATAGTATTTATCTACGGATAAAGTCTGAGAATCTCCAGCACTGTCAAAGTAAGTGATTCCAGATATCGTAGTTATCCCTGTAGGAACCTCTACGTTATAAAAGGAGTCTATGCTTAAACTAAAAACAGAGCTCACAAAGTGCCTCCCTGTGTAGTCCTGAGCAGCTTGTACAGCTGCATCTATAATGGCTGTAATAGTAGTATCCTCATCAGTATGTTCTACGCGTATAAACTCCTTCATATCTGCTAGAGATACTATATCTGTTCCCGTAGGCTGTGTACTTATACTGAATTTCATGTGTGAGAGGATTAAAAAAAAAGGGAGCGAGCGGATAAGCCCACCCCCCTTCTTACCTGTTATATATCTACTACGTTACATCTTTAATTGAAGCGAACGCCCCAGCCTGTCTAACCTCTACATCATAGAACTTATTGAGGTGTAGAGCTATTTGCCCTGTACCCGCCAAACTATACGGATCTACAAGCAAATCTAGGCCCCCGAAATATGCAAGGATGAGCCCCTTCGCCCAATCTCCGAATATAATATCGCCTTGGTCTGTTGTAGTTTCTGCTAGATGTGGAGTAGCAAAAGTTGGGAATCCATCTACTTTGCCATCTTTCCAAAGAGCGTCAACTCCATCTACTGCTACCAAATCACGAGAGAAAGCCCATGCTGAGGGGTTCATTACGAACTTACAGTTTGCGAAATCTCCTCCAGCTGCTAGTACAGATTTCTCTAATAAGAATAGCTTTGCAGCAGTTAGAGCCGCATCTGCTCCATCTGTCTGAGTAGCTGCGTGAGCTTTCGCAAATGCAGCAATATCAATAGTAGCGTTAATACCAGCTTGCAGCTCTGAAGCTATAAGCGTATCTACTTGAGAGCCTCCCTGAGTGATAAGCATCTTTGACACTTTCGTATCATTTGCTACACGAAGCGGAGAGAGACTTACCTCATCTAGTTCTAGTCCTGAAGCTGTAGAATCTACTGCCTCATCTACCAAAGTACCTATAGCTTTTACACTCACTCTAGGAAACTTGAGGTTACCTGTAGCTCCATGAATAGTAGTAGCTCCTAGCTGCTCCACTAATGTTGGAGCTCGAAGAGCCTCTATTGCTCCAGGTACGTTAGTTGGTACATATCCAGAGCCATCATCAGTTGTCTGAAAATCGTCTACTCCTCCAGCTCTAAAGAGAGCTTTCTCAGGTATCCCGATTTGTCCAGTCATTTGTAAACCTCTAGACTGCATCTCTTTTTGAGATTCTTGCGCCCATTCCGCTTCAGCACCTTCTAGGCCTTTACCGAGAGCCACTGTCTGAATAGCTCTAGAGAGAGAGAAAGAACGGTTTGTCTTATCCATATCTTTCGCTTCGCTCACTGAGTTACCAGCAAAATTAGCTTGTCGAGCTATCATCTCCTCATGCGCCTTACGACGTTTGATCTTGTTATCTAATCGACAAATTTCACCTTCTAAAAAGTCGGCTCTCTGCTCCTCCTCATTTGTGAGCTCGCGCCCATCTTTATCTGTTCCCTCAATAAGGGATACGTGCTCCTCGTAGTTTTTGCCGCGAAGTGCCACCATTTCAACTAAGTTCATCTTTTTTGTTTTTAGTTTTTGAACTGTTACACATTTATCATTATCGCTGTTTTCTACTTCAGCTGTTCTAATTTCTTTGGGCTCCTCCTCATTTCGGGCTGCCACTGTTGCACTCTTGTAGGCTGGATATGTTACTGGCGAAACGTCCAGTAATTGAGCCACCTTCTCAACCTTCCTTGTACTCCTGTCCTCGGACCAGGTTTGCTCTTCAATCGTAAACGCAAAGGAGCTCTGAGATATGTCACCCCTTTTAATAGAAGTATATAAATCTTTTGCATATTGCTGCTCTCCTAGTTTAACTCTGTACTTTAAGCCTATATCATCACTTATGAGCTCTAGAGTACCAGCTGATACCCTACCGATTATTTTTGTAGGATCGTGATTAATGAGTGCTCTTACATCATCATCTAGTACATCATCAAATGCACCTGGAGAGATGCTCTCTCTAAATGCTCCTATATCCGTTTCTGAATTGTATAGAGCTGCATAACCCTCTATAATCATCTCTCCATTTTCCTCTCTAACTTCTAGAGTAGAATCATGCCTGGAGTAGTGAGCTGCTGTTAAGAGCTCTTCTCTATTTTCATCATCCATCTTCATTACTTTTTGATATCGATTCGCTGTAAGCTTCTAACTTGTTCAGCGCAATTTGATTAATTTGTACGGTGTGTACATCTCCTCCCTCTACTGGGTTGAGCTCCTCCTCGGCTCTACACTCGTTTATGGAAAGACATCCATTCTGTAACATCTGAGTGTAGTAGTTAGCTCTAGCTGCACTATCCCCTCTCTGTAAATCCGAGAGCTTAAACTTGCTGTATATAACTGGACTATCAAATGAGGGAATCAGCTTTCTATCAATCTCTTGTTCTATTCTTCGCGTCCAAGGCACTATCGTATGACGAGCGAACATAAGGTTTTGCTGTTCTACATTATTGTAAGTAGTCTGAGAAGGGAGCTGAACAAGAGCCGGTGGCACATTGAATATTCTCGTAATCTCTTCACACTGAAATTTGCGAGTTTCTATAAACTGAGCTTCGTCTGGAGAGATAGAGATTCTCTGGTACTTAAAGCCGAAAGGCATCAGTTTAGTTCCAGCGTTAGCTGCTCCACTATTCCAGGAGCTTTGGATAACATCCATTTGCTCCTTTTTCAGTGGCTGCTCTGAAGTGAGTACTCCAGTCATTTGTCCACTTTGCCCGAAATATTCCGCTCCGAAATCTTGTGCACTTTTGGCGAGTCCTAGATTCTCTCTATGCAATCTAATAGGACTCATCCTCTGGAGGTTGCAAATCTCAAGCATATTCTCAGGACGTATAATGCCAACATCCTTCACACTGTATACTTTCTCTCCTTTGACAGCGCGAAGGTCTACGTCTGAATAGTGAACAGGGATCAACTGCGTAGCGTATCCTCTATCGTCTCTCTCAATAATAGCGTAGCCCATGCCATATATTACAGCACTAGATACTATACTCTCCCAAAATTCATAAGCTGTTTGGCCGCTGTTAGGCTTAATCCGTACCAGGTTGTATGCTGGATGTACGTTAGCGATAACTACATTCTCCCCTTCGCGCTTATATATCTCTAGTCCTAGAGCGGCTATAGTAGAAGCTATCTTGTACACACAAGCGTAGACTGTACTAATAGCCATTGCGCTATTCTCGTTTATTGTAGCTCCTGATTTTGTGAGAGGATAAATCCCCACCTCAGCAGCTAGTGTGTTGCTGTCGTATTTCCCTACTCTGTAACGAAATATGGCCCTCAGTCTATCTCCTAATATGCTCATTCGCGCGTATTATACGACTTTGCTTAGGGGGTTGTCAAGTTTATAACGAGAAAACTTCTAGCAAATATTCATCCTCTCCATCTATGGTGTTCTGAACGTAACTGTTCATAGCAATAATAGAGGCGATTACTCCATCAACTTTCTTATTATCCTTCTGTTCTTTTGTAACTCTCTTGTTCTCATTTACGTCTGTATAGATTACAGCACATCCCATTTGCCATCTTAAGCATTTATTGCCTCCATGGATAATATTACCTCTCATAACCTCCATCTCGAACTCCTTAGTGGGGCCGTTCATAGTAGTGATGTTCTGAGCCATAGGAACCATAACGATATCATCCTCCACCAGCTCTGCTACTATGTAGGTAGAGAATCGAGGATCGTATCCTATCTCCCTAACATCGTACTTTGCGCACTGATTCAGGATATGCTGCTTTACTATTCTATAATCTGTAACGTTTCCAGGAGTGATAGTTATATCTCCCTCTCTATGGTAATGGATGTAATCTATTCCAGCTGCGAGCTTTTTACTGTGAGCTTTCTCTGAGTTTACAAATTGATGTACTATTAGATAAAAACATTTTTTCTCATCATCTCTAAACAGGAGAGCAAAAGCTGTGAGGTCCTGTGTGCTCGCTAAATCTAATCCCCCATAGGCTGGAAGGTTAGGGAGTCTGTCGAAAGGTATTGGCTTGTCTCCCTTCATAAAGATGTCGTCTGGTATCCAGGAGGTCTCTGCACTAGTCCAGATGTTGAGGTGCAGTCTGAGGAAGCTGTTTATCATAGAAGGATTGGCTTTCGCTTTGTTTACCGCATCTACAAAATACGCCTCTGTACATATCGTACCATAGCCAGGGTTAGCTTTCTTCCAAGTGCTTTCTTTTGTCCAGTCGTCGTCTGGATCAGCTTTATAAATTACAGG
>Ga0207893_1000635_pt1 | contig 13905 bp, 9 predicted proteins | sample MalvirmetaMSP121_FD_184233 | JGI IMG/M metagenome (GOLD analysis project Ga0207893, IMG submission 184233) | Marine viral communities from the Deep Pacific Ocean - MSP-121 (SPAdes) | ecosystem: Environmental > Aquatic > Marine > Oceanic | place: Pacific Ocean | collected 2001-06-02 | reverse complement strand
TATCGGGGCATGGATCATCCTGATAATCAACAATCTGGCCCTGGCCTATTGGCTGTTTGATATCTGTGCCCTGCCGGTCTGGCAGGTGGCGCTTGGCCTTTATGGTGGTTTGGCCCTGGGTACAGTGCGATCCTTCACGGAACACCGGCCAGCCGACAATCAGGATGCGCGCTGTGCCATCGTAGAATCCGGCCCGATGATGCAGTTGTTATTCCTGAACAATAATTTCCATATCGTTCACCACACGCACCCATCCCTGCCCTGGTACGAGATCCCTGGCACCTATTATCGCAATCGGGACTATTGGATTGCCAAGACACAGGGTCATTGGTTCAGCACCTATTGGGATGTCCTGCGCCGCTGTGCCTTCACCGCGAAAGACAGCCCGCAGTTTCCAGACTAGGGCTAGGCGACGACGCGGGCCAACGCTTCCGCAATCTTGCGCACACCTGACAGACGCCTTTCAGAATCACTCCACGCCCGCATGATCACCATTTTATGGTCCGGCCGCAATTTCGCTACCCCCGCCATCTTCTGAATAAAGCCGATCAGGCCACCGGGATTGGCAAAATCATCATTGCGGAACGAAATCAGTGCGCCTTTTGGCCCGGCATCCACCTTTGAAATTCCCGCCGCCTTACACGCCTGCTTTATCGCCACAATCTGCAACAGATTGGCAACTTCCTCCGGCATGGGACCAAAGCGGTCCACCATCTCGACAGCAAAGCGATCAATTTCCCGCGAATCCTTCAAATCGGACAGTCGGCGATACAGGCCCAGGCGCACCGACAGGTCCGGCACATATTTCTCTGGGATCAGCACGGCGATTCCGACATTGATGGTCGGTGTCCAGGTTTCTTCAATCTCTTCTGCAGCGACATGATCGCGGGCGGCGGCGACGGCCTCTTCCAGCATCCGCTGGTACAGTTCCACCCCGACTTCCTTGATATGGCCGGATTGTTCTTCGCCCACCAGATTACCGGCGCCACGAATATCCAGGTCATGACTGGCCAATGTGAAGCCCGCCCCCAGACTGTCCAGCGTTTGCATAACATCCAGGCGCTTGCGGGCGGTTTCGGTCAGGACCTTGCCCGGCGGCAGGGTCAGATAGCAATAAGCCCGCTGTTTGCCGCGCCCGATGCGCCCGCGCAATTGATACAACTGAGCCAATCCAAACATATCGGCCCGGTGAATGATCATCGTGTTGGCATTGGGAATGTCCAGGCCGCTTTCCACGATATTGGTGGACAGCAGGATATCATATTTCCCGCCAACGAAGTCTGTCATGACCTCTTCCAATTCGCGCGCGGCCATGCGGCCATGAGCCATAGCGACATTGGAATCAGGTGATAATTCGCGAATACGCTCCCGCACACGGTCCATATCGGCCAGCCTTGGGCAGACATGGAATATCTGACCGCCGCGATATCGTTCTCTGCGGATGGCTTCCCTCAGGACAACGGGATCATAGGGCAGAACGAAGGTTCGAACCGCCAGGCGATCCACCGGTGGGCTGGCGATGATCGACATCTCGCGCACCCCGGCCAGGGCCATCTGCAAGGTCCGCGGGATTGGCGTCGCGGTCAGTGTCAGCACATGAACATTGGCGCGCAATTGCTTCATGCGTTCCTTCTGCTGAACGCCGAAATGCTGTTCCTCATCAACGATCAACAGGCCCAGATCACGGATTTTGATGGATTTCGCCAACAGGGCATGGGTGCCAACGACAATATCGATTGTGCCATCGGCCAGACCTTCCTTTACGCCCTCCGCCTCTTTTCCCGTCACAAGGCGGGACAATTGGCGCACCCGTACCGGCAATCCTTCAAAGCGTTCTTTGAAATTGCGGAAATGCTGACGGGCCAAAAGGGTCGTGGGGACGACGACAGCGACCTGTTTGCCGGACAGGGCGACCAGGAAGGCGGCACGCAGCCCGACCTCTGTTTTGCCAAACCCGACATCCCCACAGACCAGCCGATCCATTGGCTTGCCGGACCCCAGATCCTCAAACACATCCTGAATGGCGCGCAACTGGTCTTCGGTTTCGGTGAAGGGGAAGCGCGCACAGAACTCATCATACGCCCCTTCCTGCGGGACAACAGGATCGCCCTTGCGCAAGGCCCGCTCCGCCGCGATCTTCATCAGCGACTCGGCGATTTCCCGAACCCGTTCCTTCAGCCGCGCCTTGCGGGCCTGCCAGGCGGCCCCGCCCAGCTTGTCCAATTGAACACCTGAATCCTCTGAGCCATAGCGCGACAGCACTTCCAGATTCTCGACCGGCAGGAACAGACGATCATCGCCCGCATACAGAATGCGCAGGCAATCATGGGGCGCGCCATCAACACGCAGCGTCTCCAGCCCGTCATAACGCCCGATGCCATGTTCGACATGGACGACCAGATCCCCGGCCTCAATGGCCGACAGCTCGGAGATGAATTCCTCCCCCTTACGGCGGCGGCGGGCCGGACGGGCCAGACGTTCCCCCAGAATATCAGGTTCGCTGAGCACCTGAACCGTATCCGTTTCAAAGCCCGCATCCAGTGGCATCAAGCCAATCGCGGCCTTTCCAGGGGACAGAGTTTCTAAATCCGACCAGCTTTTCGCATCACTCAGGTCGGCAACGCCCCCTTCGCGGATCAACAGTTTCAGGCGTTCCCGCGCGCCCTCCCCCGATGCTGCAATCAGGGTGCGCTTTGTTGTCGCCTCGGCAATACGTTGGGCGACAGCCTCAAACAAATCGATATCGGGCGATTTTCGGGCAACGGCAAAATCCGGCACCCTTTTGCCAGCGGCATCCAGCGTTGCCTCCTGCCCGGTATCCGGTTTCGGGTAGGGATTGAAGGTAAAAACCTGTGCCAGACCCAACCGCTCCCCCCAGCCATGCTGTGTGAAATACAGCATATCTGGCGGGATCGGCTTATAGGGGGCCGCCCCCTCCTCATCCGGGCTGCGGCGCTTGGATCGGATGGATTCCTCTTCCTTGCGCGCGGCATAGTGATCGCGAATCGTCTCAATCCGCGCCTCGATTGCCTCTTCCCCCTGGGCATCCAGAAATATCGGGGAATCGGGCAGCCAGTCCGGAATGGTCTCCATATGATCGTGGAACAGTGGCAGCCAATGTTCGACGCCGGGGGACCTGCGCCCTTCGCTCACTGCATCGAACATCAGATCGCCACTGGCATCGCCGCCAAACAACATGCGATAGGCCTGGCGAAAGCGATCAATATGCTCCCGGTCCAGCATGATTTCGCTGACCGGGCGCAGAATCATCTGGGTCGCCTCGCCCAATGTGCGTTGATTCATGGCATCGAACCGACGGATCGTCTCTAACTCATCCCCAAAGAAATCAAGGCGCAGCGGATCAGCCTCTCCCGGTGGGAAGACATCCACAATCCCGCCCCGGATCGCATATTCACCGGGTTCGCGAACCGTCGTTGCGCGGCGATAGCCGTTGCGTTCGTAAAAGGCCTGCATCGTCTCAACCGGAAATCGGGTGCCCGGTTTTGCCACCAGGGTGGCGTCCCGGAAGGATTTTGCAGGCGGGACCTTCTGTAAGACAGACGCAATTGTGGTCAGAACAACCGTTGCCCCCTGTCTCCCTGCCGCCAGAGCGGACAGGGCCTCCAGCCGCCCCGCAACGCTTTGTGCATTGGGCGATACCCGATCATATGGCAGGCAATCCCAGGCAGGCAGCAGAATTTGCGGCAGGTCCGGTGCAATAAAGCTCAGTCGATCCGCAGCCGCCCGCATACGGGTCTCATCCCGCATCACAACCAGGATCGGCTTTTCAAATTCAGTGGCGGCCTGGGCCAGGATCAGCGTATCGACACCTTCCGGCGCGCCCGCAATCTCCGTCTTGCCCAGCCCCTCCAGGAAGGGACGAAATGATATCAAGGGGACCCCAATGGATCTTTGGCGAATTGAAAAATATCCTGGAAAATAGGACCATTAACCTGTGGCGGAATTTCAGCCCCATGCACCAGCATGGAATAGAAGACCTGATCGGGGATGTGCAGCAGCGCTTCGAACACATCCAATTGCTCATCCTGATATTGATCCAGGCGTTTATCCGCAAAGTTTCCCAGGATGATATCCATTTCCTTCATCCCGCGATGCCAGGCGCGAAACCGCAATTTCTTGCGGCGGATATCAGCGGGAATTTTGTTATCATTCATGGAAAGCATGGCAAGGTCCCAACTCTTGGACAACGGTTTGGCTGCGGTCAGCCCGATAGGACTTAGCGCATGGCTGAGGCTTTTACAGCCCTAATGCGATCACGGCAAACCCCGGCACAGAAATTTTGTTCCTCAGCGCTGTTTTCGCGGGGCGACTAAGGCGATAGACTGCATGGATAAAGTCCGTTTCTAAAGTTGATCGGTATGCGCCCGGAAATTCTATTCCCCCTTTTTGCGACGCTAAACAGCCTGAAAGGCGTTGGCCCGCGCATCGCCCTGCTGTTGGAAAAAGCGGCGGGACCGCATGTCGTGGACCTGTTATGGCATCTGCCCCGCGAAGTAATCGACCGGCGCGACCGGCCCTCCGTCGCAGACGCACAACCGGGAAAAATTGTTACCTTGCAGGTGCATGTCGGCAAACACGAAGCCCCGTCCGACAAGCGCCGCCCCTATCGCATTCACTGTTCGGATGTGACCGGGCCCCTGATCCTGACCTTCTTTCGCGGTGATAAGAAATATCTGGAACAAATCCTGCCACAGGGAGAGGAACGCCTGATTTCCGGGCGGTTGGACCTGTATCAGGGGATCAAACAAATGGCCCATCCCGATCATATCCAACCGCTGGATAAGGCCGATGAAATCCCAGACATTGAACCTGTCTATCCGCTGACCGCCGGAATCACGCCAAAGGTACTTTCCAAAGCAATAGCAGCAGCACTCAGCCGCGCGCCGGACCTGCCCGAATGGCTGAATGCGGAACATCGCAAACGTGAAGGCTGGCTGTCCTGGCGCGACGCCCTGATGCAGGCGCATATGCCCGGCAGCAGCGGCGATCTGTCCCCGCTTGCCAAGATGCGTCAACGGCTGGCCTATGATGAATTACTGGCGAATCAATTGGCCCTGACGGTCGTACGGCGCAATGCAAAACGTCAGGGTGGTCAATCTCTAAAAGGCGATGGAACCCTGCGAGAGGCCGCCCGAAAGGCCCTGCCCTTCACCCTGACTTTAAGCCAGGAAACCGCCCTGTCAGAAATTTTTGCGGATATGGAATCACCCCAACGCATGCTGCGCCTGTTGCAAGGGGATGTTGGCAGCGGCAAGACCGTCGTCGCCTTGATGGCAATGTTGAACGCCGTGGAATGCGGTGGTCAGGCCGCCCTGATGGCCCCCACTGAAATCCTGGCGCGACAGCATTTTGAAACGATTGCGACGATTGTTGCCAAGCTGGGCCTGAAATGCTTCGTCTTGACCGGGCGGGATAAGGGCGCTGTCCGGAAAGAGATTCTGGCGGCCATTGCAGAGGGACGCGCCGCTCTGGCAATCGGCACCCATGCGCTGTTTCAGGACGAAGTTGCCTTTCGCGACCTGAAACTGGCGGTGATCGATGAACAGCATCGCTTCGGCGTGCATCAACGCCTGACATTGGGGGGTAAGGGAATTCGGACCGACATGCTGGTGATGACGGCAACCCCAATCCCCCGCACCCTGACCATGACCGCCTATGGCGACCTGGATTCGTCGCGCCTGACCGATAAGCCGCCAGGGCGCATTCCCATCAAAACCGTTGTCATTGCAAACAATCGTCTGCCCGATGTCGTCGACGGGTTGCGCCGGAAACTGGCGGAAGGGGCCAAGGTCTATTGGGTCTGCCCCCTGGTCGAAGAATCCGAAACCAGTGATTTGGCCAATGCCGAAGGGCGCTATGCCGATCTGTGCCACAGTTTTGGGGAAACCCGCGTATCGCTGGTGCATGGCCGTATGAAAGGCAAAGAGAAAGACGCCGCCATGGCGCGGTTTATTGAGGGGCCCGCTGATATTCTGGTGGCAACCACAGTGATTGAAGTCGGCGTAAACGTACCTGCCGCCTCTGTCATGATCATCGAGCAGGCGGAACGCTTCGGCCTGGCACAATTACATCAATTACGCGGGCGCATCGGGCGGGGTGATGCGGCCTCCACCTGTATTTTATTGCGCGCAGAACACATGACCGAAACCGCGAAAGAGCGCCTGCGCACCCTGTCCGAAACCGACGATGGCTTTGTGATCGCTGAAAAAGACCTGGAATTGCGCGGGGCCGGCGAAATCCTGGGCACCAAGCAAAGCGGCCTGCCAGAATTCCGCTTGGCCGATATCGCCCTGCATGGCGACCTGATGCGCGTCGCCCATGACGATGCCCGCCTGATCCTGGAAACAGACCCCGACCTCAACGGCCCGCGCGGCAAGAATTTGCGGCTGTTGCTGTACCTCTTTGAACGAGACGCCGCGATTGGGAATTTGAAGTCGGGTTGACGGATAAGACTCCGCAAACCCCGTTTGCTGTTCCTGGGCGGTTGATCTTTAAAAAATGGTAATGCTGAGGAGCGCAGCGCCTCGAAGGGTGCCTTTCTGCAAGCACCCCCCGCCATATCCTCGCAGGCGGGTATCCAGGGCCACACGCATCAATCGCGCCTGCCGCCCTGGACCCCGGATCACGTCCGGGGTGACGATGTGTCAACAAATGCGCCCTCACCCTGAGGAGCGCAGTGTCTCGAAGGGGGAGCCCTCTGTAACCACCGCACTTACAGCGCATCCTTCGAGACGGCGCTCCCGCGCCTCCTCAGGATGAGAATGGCTCCCCACGCCCCGTCATACTCGCGCAGGCGGGCATCCAGGGCCACACGCATAAATCGCGCCTGCCGCCCTGGACCCCGGATCACGTCCGGGGTGACGATGTATCACACAAACGCGCCCTCACCCTGAGGAGCGTAGCGTCTCGAAGGGGGAGCCCGCTGGAAGCACCGCACTTACAGCCCCTCCTTCGAGACAGCGCTATCGCGCCTCCTCAGGATGAGAATGGGACCCTGCATCCCCGTCATACTCGCGCAGGCGGGTATCCAGGGCCACACGCATCAATCGCGCCTGCCGCTCTGGACCCCGGATCACGTCCGGGGTGACGATGGTGGCGACATGTGCGCACCTCAGGATGAGAATGGGACCCTGCATCCCCGCCATATCCTCGCAGGCGGGTATCCAGGGCCACACGCATCAATCGCGCCTGCCGCTCTGGACCCCGGATCACGTCCGGGGTGACGATGTATCACACAAACGCGCCCTCACCCTGAGGAGCGTAGCGTCTCGAAGAGGGAGCCCGCTGGAAGCACCGGACTTACAGCCCCTCCTTCGAGACGGCGCTATCGCGCCTCCTCAGGATGAGGGTGAAACCTCACGCCCCGTCATATTCGCGCAGGCGGTTATCCAGGGCCACAAGCACCAATCGTGCGTGCCGCTCTGGACCCCGGATCAAGTCCGGGGTGACGAAGGTGGCGACATGTGCGCACCTCAGGATGAGAATGGGACCCTGCATCCCCGTCATACTCGCGCAGGCGGGTATCCAGGGCCACACGCATCAATCGCGCCTGCCGCTCTGGACCCCGGATCACGTCCGGGGTGACGGATACGCCGATGCAGCCCCTCCTCAGGATGAAATCTGTGCAGGTGGTAAGAATATGGACACATAAAACGTGCACTCACCCTGAGGAGCGCAGCGTCTCGAAGGGTGCCTTTCTGCAAGCACCGTCCTAACAGCCCATTCTTCCAGACAGCGCTTTAAATATCCGCTTGACCCGGAAATCTACATCCCTTATCTATCTCTCCAGCGCCGATTTGAAGCTCAGCTTGCGGGCGCTTTATAAATGCAGCTAAAGAGGGTTGGTCATCGCACCGCCCGGCTATGCTGCGGCGGTTTTGTATTTCCGGGCCTTGGTTGCCCTGGAGAGATCAAAATCTGACCGCTTCAGTTTTAGCGCCGCATTTATAAATCCCCGCAAGAGAACCCTTCTGATCGACGCCTCGGCGACCGGCCTGCTTTCATTCGGCACAAGGCCGCCCGCGGTGATTTGAGGATCAGCTTGCACCGCGTCATCAACTGCTAAAGCGACGTCAGGGAAGTCCTTTCATTCGGGACCTAGATTGGCGCAGATCCTCGCTGGAAACCCACTGTGGAGCATTAAGGCTCCGACCCTTAAAATGGAGAAAGCGACGATGACAAATATCCCTAAACACCCAGAAACCCTGGCCTTGCATGCCGGTTTTCGGTCTGACCCAGCCACCAATGCAGTGGCCGTGCCAATCTATCAGACGACATCCTATCAGTTCGACAGTGCGGAACATGCCCAGAAGCTGTTCGCCCTGGAAGAATTGGGCAATATCTATACCCGCATCATGAACCCGACCGTGGATGTCCTGGAAAAACGCATTGCGGCCCTGGAAGGTGGCGTCGCGGCACTTGGCGTGGCATCTGGCCAGGCCGCGAGCGCCTATGCAGTCCAGAATATTGCCCGCGCCGGCGATAATATCGTAAGTTCTACAAACCTTTATGGCGGGACATGGAACCTGTTTGCCAACACCCTGAAGGATCAGGGGATCGAGGTACGCTTTGTCGATCCAACCGACCCTGAAGCATTCCGGAAGGCCACGGATGACAAGACCCGGGCCTATTATGCCGAAACCCTGCCCAATCCAAAGCTGGAGGTTTTCCCGATTGGTGAAGTTGCCGCCATTGGTCGCGAATTGGGCATCCCTTTGATTGTCGACAACACCGCCGCCCCCGTCCTGTGCCGTCCCTTCGATCATGGTGCAGCCATCATTGTCTATTCCACGACCAAATATATTGGTGGTCACGGAACTTCTATCGGTGGGGCGATTGTCGACAGCGGCACCTTCCCCTGGGAAGACCACAAGGAACGCCAACCCTATCTGAACCAGCCTGACCCTTCCTATCATGGGGCCGTCTGGACAGAGGCTGTGAAGCCCCTGGGGCCCATTGCCTATATCATCAAGGCCCGCGTCACCCTGTTGCGGGATCTGGGGGCAGCACTGTCACCCTATAATGCGTTTCAGATCATCCAGGGGCTGGAAACCCTGCCAATCCGTATTCGGGAACATTCCCGCAATGCCGCGGCTGTGGTCAATTTCCTGAACGAACATCCGTTGGTTGATCGGGTGATTTACCCGAACCATCAGAATGGGGAGAATTTAAAACGCGCCCAGACCTATCTGAAAGGCGGATATGGCGGTTTGGTCGGATTCCATATCAAAGGCGGCAAAGCAGCCGGGGCGGCTTTTATTGATGCCCTGGAACTGTTCTATCACGTTGCCAATATTGGTGATGCGCGGTCCCTGGCAATCCACCCTGCCACCACCACACATTCTCAGCTCAGCCTTGAGGAACAACACCAATCCGGGGTAACGGATTCCTATATCCGTCTGTCGATTGGGATTGAGCATATCGACGATATCATTGCCGACCTGACCCAGGCGCTGGCTGCTGCGGCCGATGCCGTACAAGCAGCGGCTTGATTGGGACACAAGGAGGATATTGAGATGACAGCCACCCTCTCCAAAGCCCAAACAACCGGCCTGGGGGCAGTCTTTGACCAAGTGGCAGAGACGATCCATCACAACCCCGGAAAAGCCCTTGCGCATTTCGAGGTACAATCCCGTCAAATCCGAGGATTGCACAGCGAAGTCGAAACCCGCGATTTCATATTGACCGTGGACGAGCCGAAATCACTTGGCGGTCAGGATCTTGGGCCAAATCCCGTAGAGCTAATCCTGGCCGCGATCGCATCCTGTCAGGAGATTACCTATCGCCTGTATGCGGATCGTCTTGGAATTCCGTTGAAAGGCGTTTCGGTGTCGGTAAAGGGGGATATTGACCTGCGGGGTCTTTTTGCACTGGATCCCGGTGTCAGGCCTGGTCTCAGGGGGCTGGATATTCAGGTGGACCTGGACAGCCCCGCATCGCAGGCAGAGTTGGACCGGTTGAAACGAACGGTCGATGCCCATTGTCCTGTGTTGGACATCATTCGCAACGCCACGCCCGTAATCGCCCGGACGCAGCGTCAATCGGATGGATCGCCTGTTGATACCCCCATGTTTGCGGGGTTGGCTGGATAAAGGCAGGGCCCTTTGCCAAGGGAATTGCGGCCCGGTAAAAGCATAGCTAACCTAGCCCCGATTTAGTTTCACCATCGGGGAGTTGTTACCATGGCTTTTCCGGGCCGTTATCCTACCGTGCGCCCGCGGCGCAACCGTTCCAATGCTGCCGTTCGCGCGCTGGTCGCCGAAAATGCCCTTACGCCCGCTGATTTGATTTGGCCGCTTTTTGTCAGCGATGGTATCAACAAGCGCGAACCCGTCCCGTCCATGCCCGGCGTTGACCGGATGTCCGTCGACCTGATCGTTGATGCTGTTAAACGCGCAGAAGATGCCGGAATACCGGCCATCGCCCTGTTCCCCTATACGGACCCGATCTTAAGAGATGATGCGGGCAGCGAAGCCTTTAATCCTGACAATCTGGTTTGTCGCGCAACACGCGCGGTGCGCGAAGCCTGCCCCAACATCATGATTGTTTGTGACGTCGCCCTGGACCCCTATACCAGCCATGGCCATGACGGGCTGATCGTCGGGGGGGAGATTGTGAATGATGAGACGGTTGAAAGCCTGATCAAGCAAGCCCTGGTTCAAGCCGAAGCTGGCTGTGACACATTGGCCCCGTCTGACATGATGGATGGGCGGATCGGCGCCATTCGTGCGGCCCTGGATGTTGTTGGGCGCTGCGATGTTCGCATCCTGGCTTATGCAGCGAAATATGCATCCTGCTTCTATGGCCCCTTCCGGGATGCAGTTGGGTCATCAACGGCGCTGATCGGGGATAAACGCACCTATCAAATGAACCCCGCCAATTCCGACGAGGCACTGAGAGAGGTTGCATTGGATATCGCCGAAGGGGCGGACATGCTGATGGTAAAACCGGGCATGCCGTATCTGGATATTCTGCAACGGGTGAAAAGCGAATTTCACTTGCCGACCTTCGCCTATCAGGTCTCCGGGGAATACAGTATGTTACGGACAGCTTTTGATCTTGGATATATGGATCGGGATCGCGGCATTCTGGAAACACTGATGTGTTTCAAGCGCGCTGGTGCCGATGCCGTACTGACATATTTCGCTCTTGATGCAGCATTAATGATGAATTCATCTTAAATTATAATAAAATAAATATAAAATTTTACAGAAATATTGTTGATAGCGACTCACAACGGGTTTATCACAGCTATAAGTGTAAGATAGCGTTCTTTACGTATGTATAAGGATTCACAGACTATAAGACCGTTGGAGAACATACTTAACCTCCAGTTCTGACACAATTTGTGTGGAGACGTGAGCAGTCTTGCACATCAACACCCAGCCAGAAGGGAAAATGATCATGGCGAACATACCCTTTAAAGCGACACCCGATCATTCAGAAGACCTGGTTGTGTCAGAGGACAATGGTCCCAACTCCATTATCCCGGCCCATTTGCTCCGCATCGCGACACATATCGTCCTCACGAACACATCTGTCGATGACCTTGGGTCTTTGTCCCTCCCTATCGGGCAATCTTCAATTGATACAATCCTGCTGCAAGGACCTGATTTATTCATCCTCCAGCACGATGGCGCGGTTCTGGTGATTGATGACTTTTTGGGGGCGCTTGAAACAGGAATGTTGACCGGATTATCGTTGTCGGACGGAACATCGATGGATGCGATTGAATTCCTGGATGCATTCGGCGGTGGAAAAGCACTTGATGAAATCATGTTTTCCCTTGAAACGGCTGAGATGGACGTAGATGCCGTTGACGGCTCCGCCGTGCTGCAAGATGGATCGACGGAAATGTTGGATTTCGCTAATTTCTGCATCAATGATCCCATAGGGGCCGAAATTGGTTCCGGCGCAAGTGACGGTGAAATGGCGCATCGCGAGGCGATTGCCCCCTTGGCAAATTCGCATATCCCAGCCGCCCTTGAGTCGGACACCTTGAGCGCATGTGCTCTATTAGTGTCGGATGCGGAGGGCGCGTTCGAGAACAATTTGCCACATGATCCTGATGGTCACGGCATACCCCTTGGTGAACACGGGCCCTTTGGTGAACACGGGGCCATTCATGCGTCCAATACAGGTCATACGTCCAATACAGTCGCGGCGCTTTCGTTTGGTCCATCAGACGCAATCCCTTTACCAGAACCGGTGAAGGATGATGTCTCAATACTGTAATTTGAGGATGCCAGATTGGATTTAACGAAAAGGGACCAAAAATTGCATCACGCGCTTTTGGGTGTTTTGTGTGAAAAGTATTGAAAATTTGATATGAATTTATGTTGAACTGTGACGAAGATCACTGAGGAACGTGCGAGTTTCCTGGATTAATGTAAGCATGACGCGTTGTGTCTTTGTACAATTGGTTTTTATAGTATCTGCAATAGCACACTTGATCGTCAGAACGACATCAAGGTGACGAAGGACCGAAAATGGCTGAAATGGATCTGGTTGAATTGGTGGCGATCGCGCAGTCCGGGGGAACTGGCAACCCCCTGCCTGAGCATATTCTGCAGTCTTCGACCGTCATTGACCTTCAGGCTCCCAATGTCGTTACGAACGGCGTGTTGGGAATATCGTTTGATCCGGAGACGGCACAATTCATTTCGGTCTTTGGCGATGACCTGGTCGTCGTAACAGAAGGCCAGGAAACCATTGTTATCAAAGATTTTGTGCCGGCCGTGACAGATGGGTTTCTTATCTCCATAGAGCTTCTTGATGGTGTGCTTATGGATGCACCCGAATTTCTTGAAGAATATGGTGTGGGCACGAATATTGCTGACGCGCTGTCAGACATTGATACTGCGGCGGGCGATTCCAGCACACAAAACAGCGTTACGAATTTTGCGGAAGGGGATCGTTTCACCAACGAAGAATTCGGCAATGATGGTATCGGAGGGGGGCCATCAGGCGCGTTGGGCAGCGATGGTGTGAACAGGTTTGATCGTGCGAACGGATCGGGTCGGCCTTTCGGGGGGCGCGATGGCAACCCCTCGAACAGGTTCGACCAGTCCAATGGCGAACAACAGGGGCAAGGGTCATCTGGCGGGCCCGCCCGCGACACAACAGCGTCAACGCCTACATTGGATGTTGGCGAAACCGTTCTTGGTCTGGAAGATGTTGCCATTCCTTTGACAATTTCAGCGGCGCTGACCGATCTCGACGGTTCTGAGACTCTGGCCATCACAATTTCCGGCCTACCGGAAGGGGCCAGCCTGAATGCCGGATACTATGATGCGGTTTCTGGCGCCTGGGTTCTGACAGCAGAAGAATTGAATGGGCTCAGCCTTATCCCCGCAGAGAATGCCAGTGGTAATTTTTCCCTAACGGTTCACGCTATCGCGGTTGAAGGCGACGGCGGGGCCCGCGCAATCACCAGCGACACTCTGGACGTGGATATCACACCGGGTGCAGATGCCCCGACATTGACCCTATCTGCAGCGAGCGGCAGTGAAGACACAGCCATTGCCCTGGATATCAGTTCAGCCCTCACCGACACTGATGGGTCAGAGACCTTGTCGGTCGAGATCAGCGGCATTCCAGACGGCGCGGTTCTGACCGCCGATGGTGAGGCTGTCACGGTGACCGATGGTGTCGCGACGCTAACACCGGCGCAACTGGCGAACCTGACGATCACGCCGCCGGCGAATAGCAGTGATGATTTTGACCTGACTGTTACTGCCACCAGCACCGATGGCAGTGACACCGCGACGACGACAGCCACGTTGCCGGTATCGGTCACCGGTGTGGCCGATGCTCCGACCCTCTCTGCTGAGGCAGCGAGTGGCAACGAAGACACAGCCATTGCCCTGGACATCTCCTCGGCAC
>Ga0207893_1000627_pt1 | contig 14116 bp, 7 predicted proteins | sample MalvirmetaMSP121_FD_184233 | JGI IMG/M metagenome (GOLD analysis project Ga0207893, IMG submission 184233) | Marine viral communities from the Deep Pacific Ocean - MSP-121 (SPAdes) | ecosystem: Environmental > Aquatic > Marine > Oceanic | place: Pacific Ocean | collected 2001-06-02 | reverse complement strand
CGTCTTCTTTACCGAGACCCACATCTGCGGCCATTCCCCTTTCGAAGCATGACTTCTGACTATCTCCTCGAGATCATCAAAACAGCCCGCAAACGTCCATAGTTCCCGGAAATGACCTGCCAGAAGTGAGCGCGCCCAGTCGCGAAGAGTCAAGTCATCACATGTCAGCACCGGTCGCAGCAAGTTCAAGAAGCCGATATACCACTCGAGCTCTTCGGCACGCGTTCGCGGCTGCCAGCCAGCATCACGTCTACGTGCACCGAAGTCGAACGCAGAGAAAGACGTCCAGTGCGTCGCTTCGAACGCAGCATGGAACAGCTCGGCTGCGATCTCGCGATGCCTCTCGGTGCCCGACTCGAGTAGCTTGCTGACAAACGCACACCGCCGTTCTGGTCGCGCCAGCGTACCTGACAGGTGCAACGAGAACAGATGCCGCATCTGTCCAACTATGCTGTCCCTGTTCTCACCTGACTTCTCGCCCTCGGAGAACTTCAGCATGACCGTCGCAGCACGATCAAACTTATCGTCGTCGTAAGCTAGCTGGTGCAGCAGGCGCACGAACAACCTGAAGTTTCGGTTCTCGCGCGAGGCAAAGCCTGGCTTGGTTGCGGCGTTCTCGATCAGCTGCAGCACGGTCTCCGGGAATACCGGCGCTATGTATAGCAATGCAGACAGCGTGCCTTCGTTACACGATCCAATATCATGCAGCGGTCCGCCGGGGCTCACCCAACTATTTGCCATCCGAACCGCAGGCTCGAAATCGTGCAGGTATCCCAGTCGATGCGCACATGAGACGAAAAGTCGGAGGTTCTCTGGCTTTAGCAGCTCGGCATTGATTGCATCGACAGGGATGTTCTCCAGCGCACGCTTCGCCAAACGATTGGCAAGTGCATGAGGAAGAACTGCTCTCCACTCACCACGACTCTGCGCGAGCTGACGACGCATCAACTCAGCCTGAGCCCGATGCAGACCACGACGATCGAGGCCAACGATGGCACTTAGGACGCCAAGCTCATCATTGAACTCGGACGAGGAGACATTGAAGGAATAGACGAGCGATAGCGCTTCAGCGCATTCCAGAAGTTCATTGGACGCTCCTTTTCGTTGACTGAACAACCTATGGAAAAGGTCCTCGTCGGAGAAGTTTGTCAACGTCTCATCTGCATCTACCCGGCTGGCCAGCGCGATCGCGATGCGCGAATTGCCGCCGGAAAATTCGGCGATTTTGCCCGCGTTCAACTTCCCGATGTCTGGGTGCCGCCGCTGGATCAGCATCGAGACCGTCTCCTCGCTGCACGGCTCGAGGTGGATCACTTCGGTTTCCTCAGGACGATCGTCCGAGATGTCGTACTCGATTGTCAGAAGGCTGAGCATCGCGCTACTTGCGGAGACCTGCTTCTGCAACTGCCGATGCACGTCTGGCGGGCAGTTGTCCAGCACCAATTGAACCGCATGATCGTTAGCAACGATGTATGAAACTAGCTCGGATGCCGTCGGTGTCAAGTTCTCACCCAGGTCGGCGTAGATTGCGCTAGCTGGTGACAAGGCCTCCTCACCAACGTTCGCCTCAAACAGGGCCTGCGCGAATCGCGTCTTCCCCACTCCGGAGAGGCCGGTGATGCGCACCGCACTACCGCGGCGGCGCAACCGTTCTCGAGCTAGATGTATACCCTCAGAAACAGGCATAGGAGTCTTTGCGCTCGAGTTCGCGTCAATCACGCAGGGGTGGTCATCAACAAGGAATGCGTCGTTCTGGGCTGGGGGAGTAGCTGCCCACCTCCCGAAAGGCCTCCAGCCGGACAAGGGGCGGCCGAGGCGCGCACGAACCCACAGCGCAACGCTTGGATGCCGCCGTAGCCAAGTCGCCAATCGATCTCGACCATAAAAGTCAACGCGCAGAGACGCTTTTCCAGGAAGGGTCTCCGCGACCGCCTCCATCGCCCGCACTCGACTCGCCAACATGCTGTCTGAACAATCGTCCTTGCCACTAACGATAATGTAGGCACCATTTCGATCGGCAAGATCTGCAAGTACGAGCTTTGGGGTGCCACCCTCCAACATCTCGTCCCTGCATGCCGCCGCACCCATAGCATGCTTCTTGACCTGGAAACCGCAGATCCCACGAGGAACAAAGCCGTCGTTGGACGGCAAGTCCATAGCCTCAATACGGACATCCAAACCGCCATCAGGTGCCTCCTGCGCACCTCCCCACATAACGCTCTTCGGCCGACGCCCCTGCTGGATTACCTCCGCTTCGCAAAGACGGGCAACCAATTCACGCAGATCGCCAGCACTGAGCGCTGTGATATCTACAGCATCAAGTTCAAAAAATCTCATGATTCCCTTCCCGCAATGATCGGGGCACGCGCATCAAGGCATTAAAGACGGCGCAAAGCAATTTGTCGCCTAGGTCAGACTGCCCAGAATTCTAGGAGCCTGGAAACTGTGGAAGGAGAACCTCCTGCTCCAGCGTCCCCGGATGCGTTTCCACATGAATGGCCAAGTCATTCCACCCGATGGATCGACAAGTTCGAGATATTGCGCTAGACACCGATTCAGCCGTTGGCTTGAGAGCGTAACCGAGACCAATGAGCTCCCTGGGATCCATCAACCACGGCTTCAGGGTGAACCCCGCCTCGGCGGCAGATCCTGCGATGACGGCGCCAATTCTCATCCCCCCCTCATCCAAGTCGCCGAAATGAAACGCCTGAGTTGTCTGGCAAGGAAGTGATTTCAAGATCAGCATGTAGACCTGTCTCCAGGATGGGGACGGCATACCACCGGTATAGAGCAGCACGAGGCCGACTTGATCAGATGCAGCTTCAGCAAACTCATGGAATGTCTGTCGATTCTCTATGGTGAGAACACGCCAACTCAACACGGCTGGATTCGGCACGAATCCAGTGATGTGGGCAGGAGCGAAGCCGAGATATGGATGAACCACTCCCACCACCGTAGTCGACGTAACAACCGTAAGCGGACCTGAGATCAGTACGGGCAATGGTTCCTTGTGCAGGCCTATGGCCGAGAAGACCTCGCTACTATCAAGTCCAGATGGTGCAATAGAGTTGAACCAAAGCAAATCGATCCATTTCACGATGCCCTCCACTCGCTTGCTGTCACCAAACATCATGGCCGAAACCCGGCGCAACAGTTCGTCCCTGACGACACCTCGCCTTGCTGAAATGAGTCTGATTGCATCCAGTATTTGCGCTACAGAAGCATCGGTAGCCTCTTGCCCGCGAACCTTATGGCCCAGCGACCAGCGCTCAATGACCTCGGTCAGTACGGGGAAAAGGCCGGTGTGAGTGTCCAGCATGGAACGGGCCTCTGATACGGAATCACGACGAAGTCGTGCGCCCAAGAAGTTCGCCAGCTTTGCGAGGTTCAGTACGGCAACGCCCGCAACATCTAGAGGCGGCTGCACCATCACCTTGGCCTTGATTTCGATGGCTCCAGAGCGCTCAGCCAGTTCAAGTTCGGAACGAAACGCTCTTGCATCCTCGATGCTGCGCAGGCTGAAGAACTCTGGGCATGATGACTCCGTCAGCCTGAGAGCTATTCGCTCATCCTTGCCACGACTCACTGCATTCTGGGAGCGATTGAAAATTGACGTAAGGAAGGCCCGGGCTATAGTCATGCAACGACCCCTTCCCCATGGGGCATTCGACTTGCTTCAACACGCTTGAGCTCCTCCTCGAAAAGCTCGGGATGCTTGCGCCAGTTATCGGAATCCAGAATTACATGACCATCGTCATCAATGCGTACGTGTTTGATGGAGATAAGATCGTCGTCACGGTACATCTCGATGTAGGTATCCACCGATTCGTTGATCTTACCCAAGGCATCGTCCGGTGCCGCGACGATGGGCTGAAGGCCCAATGCCTTCAGGTACTCAAAGACGGCACGGGTATTCACTGAGTCAATCTTGTCACCCAACTCATCGAAAATTATCAGCGACATGCCGCCTTGATCACCGCGCAACTTTCCCAATGCGCGCGCCATCGACGCTGCAGCAACGATGAAAAGAGGCGCGCGGTGCTCGCCCCCGGAACCCTTGTCCATGCGCTTTGAGAAGTCGGTCACCGTCACACCATTGCTGCGAACGTCAATCTCGAAGTTGAAGAAATTGCGATAGTCCTCCAGAAGCCTGTTGGCCTCTGCATCCTTTCCCTCAAGCATCGCCCTGAACTCAGGAGGAGCATCCACCTGTCCAGAGAAGATATCCCCCTCCGGTCCCGCACCAGCCACCTTCAGTATGAATTTGTACAGCGACTCATGATCTTTATTGAGATTGGTGACGAAGTGATACTTCTCGTTGTTCGAGAATGGCGGCAAGCGCTCCATCGTACTGTTCAGCTCATTGAGCGTGCTGCGCATGCTGGCGAAGTGGTCGCTCAGGCGGGCGGCGATCTGCACCTTGAACGTTTGCTCTGCCGCTTCTGCAGCTTCCGCGGAAAGCACTTGGTAGTGATGGAGCTCGGATTCCTCTAGCCGTTGCTTCTCCTGAGCCATCGTCTCGCACATGGCACCCAAGTCGCCCACCGCGATATCCATCTGCGGATCGAATTGGTTTGCGTATGTAGACATGTCACTTGCCAAGGCCTGCACCTGGGAAGACAGCTGATTGCCACTTCTAACCGTAGCGTCACTAATCTTCGCCACAATCGTATGCAGCGATAGGCCGGAACCATCAAACTCATCGCGTTTTGTTTCGAACCACTCATCACCCACGTATTCATTGCGGCGACTGAGAGCCGCCTTTGAGCAGATTCCGTTGGTTCTATCCGCAAGCTCGTCTAGCCGTCTCTGTGCTTGCCGGAAAGCCTCACCATGAGTTCCGACGTCTCTGCTGCTTTCTTCCAGCTTCGACTGTGCTGCCAGGGCAGCTCGCCTTGCCTCTGTGATGAGCAGCTGACGAGCAAGGAGATCAGGTGCGCTTGCGATCTCTTGCATCGCCGCCTTTGCATCAAGCGCGGATTGCTCCTGAATGTGCGAGTTCAGCCATCTTTCAATGTCCTGGATACGTCCTTCAAGTCCCACCAACTTCTCAAGGGCTTCAACCAACTGGCGCGACCGGTTCGCCTCCTGCTCGCATTCGGCTGCGTTCTGCCCCAAAGTGCTGCGCTGCTGCCGAAGCACCGCCAGGCGATGGCTCGCATCTTGGCGTCCCAACACCAGTTCCGTTGCAGACAAGGGGCGTCGACGGCCGAAATCAGCACGTCCAGCCTGCTCGCCAGTACGGGTGAAGCCCTCTGGGCTATCCGTGGTGACGCGCTCCAATCGCTCCAGCCGGCCGAGTCGAAGACGGATATAGTCCACCGCCACTTGATTGTCACCCGCGATCAGGTGCGCGAGACCCATTGGCGGAACCACACCCATATCCGCCTTCGACTTCACCGGGTTCACCAACAGTACTGAATCCGGCTTTGTATCCCACGGAATCTTGTTGAAAACGGACAAGGCATCCTCAAACTTGCCGCTACGGACAACCAGGGCAGTGCGCGAACGACCAAGGAATCCCTCGATTACGGGTGCCCAGTCGGCATCTGTGACTGTAACCAAATCGCAGACGGGCGTGCACAGAAGTCCTTTGTCTCCAAGTATGTTCACAACTGCTTGGACGGCCGGCGGGAGTTCCGCTTTGCCTTCCTGGATGCGTTTGATCTGCTCGTTAGCGATCCTAAGTTCATTTCCAAGCTTGGACAGCCTCTGCTCGTCATGGTCTAGCTGACGCCGTGCCGACTGGATGATCGGAGCAACCCGCATGCTGGACTCGCGCAATGCTGCCGAGGCCTGCGAAACGTCAAGCACAAGCGCATCGGATACGGATGTACTGGAAACCGCATCAAGAAGCTCAACCCACGGCATCGCCAGATGCTGCCAGCCTCCGAGATCGGGTTTCACGCGGTTGGCCTTCTCGAAGCCCGCCACCACCTCGCGAATGGCCTGGGCCACGTTGGTTTTGATAGGTCTAAGTGATCTCTCTCGTTCGCTGGCCAGGTCACGGGCGGCACTGATCGCCGGATCTGCTGCTGATTGAAGCTCTAGTTCGATGTACACGCCGTTGAGTCGATCATGCTCCGCCTTGGCGCTGTCGACTGCATTCTGCGCTGCCTGATGCCTGTCCCGCGCTTCATGCAGCGTAGTTTGTGCCGCATCAACAGCATCCATGTGTTGTTCACGCTCATAGTCATCCAACAGCGCCCTATAGGTCGCTGCGTGCATCCGAGTCTGAGTAGCCTTATGACCGGCTGCGATCAAGCTTTTGACGTTCTCAAGCCTGTCCAGTGTTTCCAGAACCTTGGCTTGAAGCGAGCGCAGATTGTCGAGCTGGGAGCGGAAGTTCTTGAGCTCGATAGGATAGGCATCGACAATGTAATTTCGAACAAAGCTGCTGGTGTCAGGAACTTTCTGCAGATTAAGCGCATTCTTCATCGCTCGCCGAAAAGCTCTCGGGTCGATGCTGCCCCCTCCTTTGGGGCGCAAGGCGAACAACATTGCTTCAACCTGCTTCTCCGCCGACGGAGGCACTGCGAGCCTACCATTCACGCGACTGACTGCGTCCTCCATCAGCTTATTGAACGTTCCCCAGGCCAACGGCAAAAGTTCCGCCTCGGCGTTCGCTTCAAGATGATCATCTAACGCGAGCGCAACCCCTTGGACCACATAGCGCCCGTAGACGTGCAGCTTTGGGTCGCCCACTGACGCGCCCAGGGCCAGGCCAACCGAAACCGGCGGCAATTCGCCCTCAGTGTCGCGAAACACCATGGTCAAATAGGACGTCGCATTCTCACGAATATGCTCGTCACCGCGATAGTAGCCGAGGCAGTATTCGCGCACTGAACGCCCTCGAGTGCCTGATACCCCCCCTGACTGCGCATTGAGATCGATTTGATTCTGATCCCCTCCGTACAAGACGATCTGCATCGCATCCAGAATCGCAGATTTTCCAGATCCGTTAGGCGCCACAATGCCTGTTGCAGGGCTAAAGCTCAGGGTTTCGGCACGGAATAGGAAAAACTGTACCAAGTGAAATTTCTCAAGCAGATACATCGCCATCCTCCGTGACTTCATTCATTGCGTCGAAAGTAGCCGCATCCCCCTCACCTGCCACTTCCTTACGGAAGGATTCCAGATGGCTCAAGTATTCCTTCCGCAGCAGATCTCCGATCGCGGGATGGATGCGAACCTTCGCGAGCTGATTCCGTACATCGTCCTTGTCCTCAAAGGCAGCAATCCCCCAGCGCTTGAACTTGGTCATCAAAGAGCGGAAGTCCCCAGGCGAGGGAAAGTCCCTGCCCGTTTCCTTCTCGTAGTGCTCTTGCAAGTCAGGCAAATCGACGAAAGTTTCGCCATTTGGCTCTTCGCGCCCCTCGAAACGGACGCGATGATGAACGCCGGCGAGCACCAACAGCAGCAGGGTTTCGTCCTTGCTGGCTCGCTGTTGGGTCAGTACGTGCACGGGCCGCGCCACGATGTACTGGTAGTTGGTGTCGTGCAACAGCTCGATGCCAAGGGGACGAACTGCCTGCTCAAAGTCATTGATATTTCGGCTGACAATGCCGTAATCCTTCCGGGTCGCCCGGTCAGAGGCGGACAAGACCTGATGGGTTACTAGCCGATAGGCCGCCTGCTCGTAGTCCTGCTCTTCGTACATAGTGTCGCGGCTAAGCGCCTTTTCCCAGTGGCGTGCCATGTCATTTCACCTTGGTGATGTAGAAGTCCGGCATGTCCAAATACGGCCCGGCAATTCGTTCATCACCGGCGCTTTGGAAGCGATATCCAGGTAGTCGCTTTGAAATTCCTTCATGGTGCTTCTTTCCGAGGCCTGTCATTGCTTCCTGTGCGTAGGTGGACAGCGTCTGCACCATTCGAAATTGCTTGATACCGGTGATGGGAAGCTGAGACGCCCGGATCTGCCTACCTCCTCCCATGACACCCTGCAAGTACACCCTCACCTCTGTTGGCATGGCGGTACGCGCATCACGCGCACGCCTGTGCAGGTTCATCCGCGCCTCCTGCTCGGCTGTCATCTGCCGCGGAGAATCCGCGGTCCTGGGAATGGGCGGACGGGCGATGCGTGGTTGAAACAGGAGTTCACCGGAAAGCAATGCTCCGGGCCCAACGGGCATGGAGGCGTCGAAGTTCTCCGCAGCATTGACTCCGGCGATAGCCTTTTTGATCCGTCTCTCGAGCTGGCCCGGCGCGCGAAGCTGGTACTCGATCATGGCCAGCATGCGACGCTCGATATGGCGCTGATCCTGGCCCAAGCGATCGAAGTAGTCTTGCAGACGATAGACATTGCTCAATCGCCTGATCGCCTTCTCATAGACAGCCTCAGCCGTGCCTTTATCACCTTTGTAGCGTCGCTCGGCCAACCACACGATGATCCGTTCCCGATGATCCCCGTAATGGATTTCCTGAGTTAGGCTCAACACCTGCGCCTTTCGTGCGAGGGGGTGATCGGCGCCAGCCAAGTCCGCATAGTCAGCCATGACGTGCTTGGAAATGTAGTCTTCAAACAACCGACGGATAGCCGCCCCGGGGGTCGCGGACTTGAATATCTCGCGCTGCAGGGTACGCACGTTCAGACTCATGGCGGCAATCCCGGACAGAAGCGCATGGGCGCTGTCGCCGGCGTTTACGAAGTCGTCACCGTAGACATTGCTTGCAGGATCAAGCACCCGACGTAATGTGTCTTCAATGGAACGCATCTTCGCGCCCACCATCGCCGGCGTGTCTTCTGTGAAGACCTGCAAGGTGGCAAGGAAACGGCTTACCACAGCAGTCATGGACAGAGTGCGCGTGAGTCCCACCTGCTCTTCTTCGAACCAGCCATTCTCCGTGAGATGGCTCAAGTACATGTTGGCGCGAATGTTGAGCGGAGTGAGCTGGCCTACCCCCTCTTCTGCCTGCCAAGCGTCATCGTGTTCGAGGTAGTTCTCGATGAACTGCGTCAACTGCCGCCGTTCCCAGCCGGTCGCCGGGGGAACCTCAGCCTCTGGCCCGAAGAATTCTTCGTACAGACCCAAGAGCAGCCGCCAGTAGTTCTCCCGATTTGCCGAGGCCAATGGGCGAAAGAGTTGCGATGGCAGTACCTCAAACAGAGAGCTGGACACTGTGCAACTCCACAGAAGTTGGGCTATCTACTTCACATTAGCATAAACGCTAACATATCATAAACGCTAACTTAGCATCAATGCTAAGCTGCGTGTCATCTGACCCCGGCCCAGCCCCATGCCCCGCCCCCGCCCCAATCCAAACAAAAGTCCGGAAACACTTCGAGCCATCGAAACGCTGCTCCTCTGGGAGGGGCAAGTCACCAATGAGCGAGTACGCCAAGTGTTTGATCTGCATATCACCACGGTAAGTCGATTGCTAACCCAATATGCTGAACTCAATGGAGGCGGCCTTGAGTACCGAAGCCATGTGCGCGGATACGTGGCGATGTCTGGCTTCAGACCCCTCCTAACCGAAGGGCTGATCGAAGAGTACCTTGCGTTTGAGCGCCCCCAGGAAGCTACAGGCTTTATCGAGAGCTCCCAGCTTATCCTCGGCGGCGTTGAACGACGCCACTTCGCACTGCTTAATCGTGCCTGCAGAGAGGGCAAGGGGCTCGTTGGCGAGCACCGGTCCATGCGCAACCCAGCACCTCGCACCAAACGACTGTTCCCTCATGCGCTGGTGCAGGCAGGCAGGCGCTGGCATGTTCGCGCATTTGTCATCGCCGAGGACGAGGCGGAAGCCGGACGCTTCCTGGACCTGTCTATAAATCGGCTGAGCGGCTTGAAACAGCTGGCTGATCCTCGGCCAGAGCGGGCCGAGCCTAGCCAGGACGCCGCCTGGCAGACACAGGTAGAGCTGTCGATCGTCCCCCATCCGCATCTGACACCAGATCAGAAGGATATGGTGCGTATCGAGTATTTCGGAGGTAAGGCAGCCTACAGGTTAAGAACCCGTGCCGCACTACTCCAATACCGACTACATGAACTGCGCTGCGCCACCGATGCAGAGAAGGAGCCGCCGAACGAATTTCACCTCTGCGTCGACGATCCAACCGCGATCCAACCGTGGCTATTTGGCGAGCTGAATTAGCGGATGGCATGATCGTAGCCAAACTTGAGGCCCGGCACGGATACCGCGCTACCCCTGCCTGGGTAGCTACCCTACATAGGAACCGTATCAGATGGACGCCATTGGCATTCAAAGCCAATTCTCCGTCTGTACCTCAATGATCAGGTCGATGAGCCGTGCCCTCGTGTCCCTATCGATCGAGCGCCAAATGCAAACTACCGCCCCAGCTGCGGCATGGTCCGGGGCATTCAACTCTAGCCCTTCGCTTACTCGGCATTGAGGTGACCAATCCCTACCTAGGCGATTACTGATTGCCCACTTCATAAACTCATGGCACTCTGGGTTGGCATCATTCTGGTCACAGGGGGCCAGGTATGGGCAGTCTGCATCAAATCCACAGTCGCAACGGCCGTATCGGTGCCGGAACCGATACGAAGCCAGAGGATATCGACGCTATCGTCACGGCGCTTCGTAAGGACGGGCGTGGTCATTTGCTGCTTTACTTTCACGGGGGCCTGGTCGACAAGGCCGCGGGTATCGGTATTGCCCAGCGACTTGAGGGGCGCTTTTCTCAATCGGCCTATCCGGTTTTTTCCGTGTGGGAGTCGGGTTTCGTTGAAACGATCCGCAACAACCTGCGCGAGCTGCCGGATGAGCCGGTATTCAAGAATCTGGTGCGCAAGGCGCTAGAGTACGCGCTCCGCCGCTTGGGAGGTAGCAACGGCGCCCGGACCATCACGCCGGGCAACGTCGATGCAGGGAAGGTCCGCCAGGCAGTTGATACATATTGGAGCGATCCCAGTCGCAATCACGTGCCCTACCGTGATTTCAAACCTGTAGTGGGGCCCTCAGGTGCGCGTGCGGCGAGTGCGCTGATCGACGACGCCGAGATCGAAGCCGACTTGCAAACCGACAGCGAGTTTGTGGTCGCCATGCAAACCCTGCCAACCGCGTTAGACGAAGCACGCGATGCATTCATCGGGGGCGGAGCGAGCGTTCGAGATACCCCGTTCTCGCAGGCGGTATCAACGCAGGTCGCCGGGGTCGAGGGAGGCCGCGGGTTGATCGTCTGGTTCAAAGTTTCCCTTCTGGTGAAGCGCATCCTGCAGGGTGTTCTGCGTCGGTACGCGGATCAACGCGATCACGGCCTGTATGCAACGGTCGTAGAGGAAGTGTTGCGTGGTGTTCATTTTGGTGGCAGTGGACTCAATGAATGGGGCAAGGCACTCCAGTGGAACCGCATGAAGCAGGACTCACTCGATGCGTTCGGCGACGGCTCCGACCTGTATGCCGGAACTGCGCTGCTGGAGCGGCTGCGTGCCGCCCATGCCTCTGAAGGGCTGCTATCGAGGATCACTCTAGTCGGCCACAGCACTGGCGCCGTCTACATCGCCAATTGGCTTGACAAGGCATCAGAGCTTCTGCCGGCCGAGATTGCATTCGACGTCGTGTTCCTGGCGCCCGCCATCACCTACGAGCGCTTTGCCGCCACGATCACCCAACATGGCGATCGCATCCGTCACTTCCGCTTGTTTGGCATGCGCGATGAATTCGAACGGGACGATCAGGTCGTCGGAGACGACTCTAAATTTCCCAATGGGCAGGACTGGAAGCGCTTCATCTATCCCAGCTCCCTCCTCTATCTGGTGTCGGGTGTCCTCGAATCGCGCCCAAATTCCGACGGAACGCTCGTCGACGAACCGGACATGCCGCTGCTGGGCATGGAACGCTTCTTCGCTTGGCACCACATCTACTCAGATAGCAAGTTTCCCGAAATAGGTGCAGTCCGCGCGTGGCTCGGAGCTGCACCGAACCGTACGATCTGGTCCAAGTCCCAAGGACAGACAGCAGGCTTGAACAGCACAAGCATTGATCACGGAGCTTTCGACGACGACGAAGATACGCTGCTCAGCGTTGAGAGCCTCCTCGGCGGATGGTGACATCTTCGAGAGCACGCCAAAGGTGCCCTTGTGTACGCAACAGGGAGAGATGTGGACATGCCGCGAGATGATCACTACGCGATCGTGCTGACAATTAACCGTTATCCCGGCCTGAGTGACCTCCATGGACCTGAGAACGATGGCGAAGAGTTCCGGCAATGGCTCCTCGATCCGGAGTACGGCGACCTGGACACCCGACGTATCCAAGTCATACGGTCGCAGGATTATGGCGTGGCAGCGACCCCGGACGACGCAAACCCGACCGAGAAGGAGCTCAAGAAGGCGCTTAATCTATGGCTGCGCACCCCGAACGGATGGCATGACCGCATTGGACAGCGCTTGTATCTGTTCTTCGCCGGACACGGGTTCACAGCCGGTTCGGCGATTCACGACCCGGCACTATTCTCGGCCGTCGCGCAAAACGGCGACACGGCGCATATCGCCGTCCTGCGTTATGCGTCGAAAATCGCCAACGCGGGTTTCTTTGATGAAATCATCCTGGTAACGGACTGCTGCCAGGACGTACTCAAGGCGAGCCAGGTGCTCGAGCCGACTTGGACCCCGCCGGACCGGCAACGAACGGCACACGTCCGATTGTTCCAGGCGTATGGAGCGCCGCGGGGACGTCAGTCCTTTGAGCGCAACATTGGCCCGGCCGGGCAGTCTCGCGGCCTGTTCACTAGCGTCCTACTGGACGCGCTGCGCAGCGCACCGCCTGACGCCGACGGATGGGTGACGGATCGCGCCGTCGCGGACTACTTCCAGGTGCTATGGGCCGATCGCTACGAACAGGAAACCGGATACACGCCACCACTGACTCCCGCAACGAAGCGGATTCGAATATATCAGCGCCCGGCGTCGGCGCCAGCTTCCGCGCTCCCACGCCGGGTTGCCGTCGACCTGAGCCGCATCATTGCTAAATTCGCGGCCATCGACCGGCAACCGGATCCTGACATCTCACCTTACCCACCCGCGCCGCCCACCGACATGACGCCAAATGGGCAGCTACGCAGTAGCCAGCTTCGCCAGCTCGAGCATCCCATCGTGGAGCTGACCCCGGGTCTGCATCTCGTCGTTACACCAGGGAATCTACCCGACGTCGCCTTCGAGGTTCCCTACCCGGTGCTGCCAGCTGCAGGCAACACCCCTCCCGTTGCTGCACCTATCGACATGCCCGCTTTGCGAACCGACGAGGTTGCAGCGCAGCCGGTGGTGTTGAGGACGGACAATCCCAACGCGCAGATCACGGTGCTCGATGCTAGCTACGCTCGTGTCAGCATCGGTACGGGAGTGGTCTCGCTGTCCTTAGCTCCGGGACTCTACAAAGCCCTGGTGCACGTCGGGGCCGAATCGGCGCAATCGCTGTTCGTTGTTGCGGATGCGCCCCTCGACCAGCGGTTGCCCGGGCCCGAATTTTCCGCGGCTGCGCCCGTCATCGGCACGTCAACCACGCACCAAAATCAGTCCCTTCATGCCGCTGAATACTCGATGATTCCGACGGAGCCAAGCCGCGATCTCAGCGAAATCGGTGAGGTCTTTGTCTTCGCGCGCGACTCCAGTTTCAGTCCCGACGGCTCTCTAAACCCCGCGCCACCGTGGCGGCAGTGGCACCTCAGTTCCCTTGTAGGGGCAACCTTGGAGGAGCGCCTCATCCACAGTGGTACGGACGACAGGCTCGGCTACGCCTACCTCAAATTAGCAGCAACAGCTGGCAGCCTCGCACTGCGAACGGCCAGCCCTTGGGACGAGTCGAATGAAGACGGACTGGTCGTCCCGGTGATTAAGGGGTGGCGTACCGAGATCTACCTTGACTGTACCTCAGCTCCGCCAACCCCTCCGATGGTGGACACTCAGGGCGCACGAATGCTCGACTTGGCGACTGCCTCCATCCATCTGGTCCGGATGGGAAGTGCGTCACTGCTGTTCGATCCGATCGGGCTTGCGACGGAGGCGGCGCGAGCGCAGCTTACAGTCGGCCGGGAGGTGGCGGTGCCATCAACCGAGCAAGCAATGGCCAGCCCGATGTGGGCCTTGTACGCGGCCCTCGCTGCCTTCCAGCGGGGCGGGCAGCACATCGATACCGTTGGACAATGCGTTGC
>Ga0207893_1000584_pt1 | contig 15547 bp, 7 predicted proteins | sample MalvirmetaMSP121_FD_184233 | JGI IMG/M metagenome (GOLD analysis project Ga0207893, IMG submission 184233) | Marine viral communities from the Deep Pacific Ocean - MSP-121 (SPAdes) | ecosystem: Environmental > Aquatic > Marine > Oceanic | place: Pacific Ocean | collected 2001-06-02 | reverse complement strand
GCAGCGCACGGTACTTGATCAGCTTGCCCTGCTTGGCGTCCACCACCTGGTCGATCTTGGCCTGCGAGGCGCGGCCTTCGGCCGCCTTGGCTTCGCCGGTCTCGAGGACTTGGTCGATGGTCTGGGCGAAGCCGGAAATCGGCAGGACCATGGCCGTTCCGCCGAGCACGAGGCCTGCGAAAGACTTTCGAATCTGCGCATAAGCACCGTGCTTACGCGGATGCGAGATTTCTTGTCTCATTAGGATTTCTTTCCTGATTAATGCGATCAAAACGATCATCAATATTGGGAAGCGGCCTGTACGGCCGCTTCCTAAAAACGACAGCTTGACGTTCTGGCCGCCAGCCTGTTTCCGGACGGCCGTTCAACCCCAGTTGAAACGAATGCCGATGCGGAACACGCGCCCGAGATAGTCATAGAGCGCGCGGTTGACGCCCGGTTCGACATTGCTGCTGTCGCCCGGCCCGAGTCCGACAACTTCCGGGTCCTTGTTCAGCACATTGGTAATCTTGAAATAGAGCTGATTTTCCAGATTCCCGACATCCATGTTCCAGGCGAAGTACGCGTCGATGTAGAACGCGCCCTCGATATGGTTGGTGTTGATCGTACGGTTCTGCGACGACGACTCGGGACAGCCACTGGTGCATTCAATGTAGGTGTTGTCATACGTGCCGGCACTGACACCCCGACCCGTGAAGATCGCACTGAACCGGTCGAGCGTATAACCCGCCGTGAGTCGATACAACCAGTCCGGCGGGCCACCACCGGTATTCTGTCCGGCCGAATCGGTGGCGGGATCAACTCCATTGTCGGAGGACATTTCCAGATAGTGCGTGGCCAGCGCCCGCAGCGTGAGATCGCCGCGCCAGCCGTCGACCACATTGGACAACGACATCAGGTAGCTGACCTCCACGTCGATACCGCGGGCACGCTCCCCGACGAAGTTGAACGGGCTGTTGTTGATGTACAGATCCAGACCGGTATCGGACTCCGGAATGCGGTAGAAGGCGTTGCAGAACGTCTGGTTGCCCTCATAGCAGCGATCGATGATGTTCTGCGGCGTTACCGAGGAGATGGCATCGTCGATCTTGATGTCATAGTAGTCGACCGACAAGCCCAGTCCAGGCACGTAGGACGGCCGGTACACGAAGCCCACACCCAGTGTGTCGGCCTCCTCCGGCTTCAAGTCCGGGTTGCCCGTCGAATCCTGCGTGTATCGCGTCGAAATGTTGCCGTAGAACGGATCGGTCACGAAATTGGTGTTGCGACGCCCGGCTTGATACAGCTCCTCCAGATTGGGCGCGCGAATGTCCCTGGACTTCGTCAGCCGCAGCTTCAGGTCATCGATCGGAGACCAGGTGAGGCCGGCCTTCCAGGTGGTGACGAAGCCCGAGGTGCTGTAGTCGGTTCCGCGCACCGCGCCATTGAATTCGACACCCTTGGGCAACAGGACCAGCGTTTCGAGGTATGCCTCGGACACATTGTAGTCGCCGAAGGTCGGCAAGTAGTTTCCGTAGGTCCAGCCGTTCTGATACTGCTCGTCGACCGAGCCGGAAATTTCTTCGCGCCGATGTTCCGCACCGAACGCGATGCCGATCGGATCCAGCCACGGATTGGCGACGTTGGTGCTGAAATTGACCGCCGCAACATCCTGCTCGAAACGCTGTCTGCGTTCCGGCACGCCCATGAAGTAGTCAAGCGCACTCGGGTCGTTGACGCCGATGCCCATGCGGTTGAACGGCACACAACCGTTGCCCGGGTTGTCCAGCGACGAACGGCACACGATCTCGCCGCTGTCAGGATCGAACACGGCATCCTGCGCCTCGGCCAGCCTGCCCCGGTGCGTGGTCAGCAAGGTCTCGTCGGTATCGGTGACGCCTCTTTGATAGTAGGCGTCCCAGTCCCAGTCGCTGCCGACCGCATCGAACGAACCGTTGAAGCCCAGCACGTAGCGCTTAACGGTCCGGGTGTTGTCGGTGATGCGCGTCGGAATATCGGCGTTGTAGGTGCCCAGATTGAATTGCGTGATGCCCAGATCTGCGGCGCGTTGAGCGACTTCCGTGGGCAGGAACGCATTGTCCGTATAGATGATCACACTGCCCTTGTCGGACTGCGAGCCACCCCACTGCTGGGCGACATTCTCGTTCCACGATGCTTCCGCAAACACTTCCATGCGATCGGTGAGTTCATAGCTCAGCCGCGAGAAAACACCGTCCCGTTTCGATTCCGGCTCCAGCGAGGTTCTTCCGTTGGATTCACCCAGCGCCCAGTCGCCGCCGATCGTCCAGGGATCGCGTGTCTCGCCATAGGCGAACTGGTTGACCGTGCCGTCGATTCCGAAATAGGTACCGCGCAGTTCGGTATTGGTGATGATGCCGCCCGCGGTCATCACGCTCTGTCCCGACTGACTGGCCACCAGATATTCCGGCAGCCCATTTCCGCTTTCATAGGCGGGGTTGTTGACCATGTGCCAACCTTCCTGCGCCCAGTCGCGAGGCATGCCATAGATGCCATCGCGACGGGACATCTGGCCGTTAAGCAGCAGATGTCCGCGTCCACCGGCAAACGGGATGCCGCCGGTCAGCGAGGCGTTCCAGCTTTGGTCGTCGCCATAGGTGGTCTCACCCGCTTCCAGCGTTCCCTTGAAGCCCGTGTAGTCCTTGTCGAGAATGAAGTTGACGATGCCCGATACCGCATCCGAACCATAGGTTGCGGATGCGCCGCCGGTCACCACCTCGACACTTTTGACCAGAGCCTGCGGAAAGGTGTTGATGTCGACCGTGCCCTGGGCCAGCGAACCGACCGAACGACGGCCGTCGAGCAGCACCAGGGTTCTTGCGTTGCCCAAGCCCCGCAAGTTGATCGAGCTGATGCCGGCCGCCCCCGAACTCAGGCTTCTGTTGGACGTGGACGGCGTGGTGCTGCCGGACACCGACGGCAACTCGTTCACGAAATCGGCGAGGTTCACCGGCGCCGCGGCTTCGATCTCGGCTTCGCCGATCACCGTCACCGGTGTCGGCGTGTCGTATCCATTGCGCGCAACGCGAGAGCCGGTGACGACGACTTCTTCGAGTACCGTGGACGACCGCGTCGGCGCGGGCGCCGCAGGTGAAGATTCCTGCGCATGGGCGAATGTGGTTCCAGTGAGCGCAAGTGCGCCCAACAGGCACTTTGCTAGACCAGCAACGTTCGGCGATAGGTGATCAACTCGGCTTCGACAGGCATGCGGCAATATCTTTGGTATCAACACTAGAGGTCCCCAATAGATGCAGCAGAGCGCGCCAATAGGCCAAAGTCGGCTGGCGGTGTTTCGCCCGAAGAGTCGTTCGATGGACTCACGACACATTCTTTGGCGACAGCACTACCTTAATAAGCCGCTTTTGCCCCAGCTAATGAAAAGGAAGCCAAGCCGCATAACTGTTCGTTATGCCGATGCACCACGTCTTGCCGAGCCGCCCTTCAATAGCGCCTGGCGTGCCATATCAGTGCACCGAAGTGCGCGCGACTGACACGGTTTGAAACCTGGGGTCAGGGAATGTCCCCGCGACTTCGGACGGCTGCCGCCTGGCAAGGCTCGCCGCTCGCAGCATGGCCGTTGGAAAGCCGGCGGATGCGAGCCCTTTCGCGCTTCAGAGCGCGCGCTGGAAGAACCAGAAAAGCGCGCACAGGCATACCGCGGCGGAGCCGGCGTAGAGCACGCCCAGTCGATAGAACCGGGTTCGCCTCAGCCAGTACGCCAGGGGGAAGTACACCGCAACGATCGCAAGCTGTCCGACTTCGACGCCCAGGTTGAACCCGAGCAACGGCCGCCAGAGCTGCCCCACGCCGAGATCGAGTTCACCGAGCACGCCGGCAAAGCCGAAGCCGTGCAGCAGGCCGAACGCAAACGCGAGCCAGGCGCCGCGACCGCCGGCGGTGGTCGGCAGGAAGTTGTTGAGTGCGGCCAGAAACACCGAAACGGCGATCGCCGATTCGACCAGACGGCTCGGCAGTTCGATCCAGCCCAGCATCGCGCAGCTCAAGGTGATCGAATGCGCCAGGGTGAAAGCCGACACGATGGCCGTCACGCGCCACAGTGCAGGAGCCAGGCGCGCGACCGGTTCGCGACCGCGACCGCGGCGTTGATAGACCGCCGGAATCAGCAGGGCGATCAGGAAGAGTATGTGGTCGTAACCGATCCAGATATGCCATATGCCGGATCTCAGGAACTGCAGAAACCCGCGCGCGGCCTCGGCCGAGCCACTGAAACTCTGATAGGCGCTGCCGACCGAAAAAACCGCTTCCCGACCGGGCGAACCCTCCCAGACGATACGGGCGAAGCTTTCATGCTGCAGGTCGATATCGAAAAACAGTGCGTAGCCGATGTCGAGCTGACGGATGGGCTCGGGCGCATCGACCGCGAACTGCGAGGCGATGACGTCTTCGCCGTCCTGCGTGCCATAGCGGAAGCGCTGGAAACGCAGCGGCAGTTCCTCGCCGTTGATCAGGACTCTCAGTCGGGCCTGTTCGTAGTCCTCGATCTCCGACTTGCGCTGCTTGATCTCGGGCCAGCCGATGAGGCCGTCGCCGTCAGCGTCCATTTCGAACGCACGCCGCAGATCCAGCAACTTGATCTTCAGCTCGCCTTCAAGGTGTTCGCCGCTCACTTCGAGCGTCATGAACGACTCGCTGCCGGGATGCGCAGCAAGCCACCCCGGAAACGCGAGCGATGCCAGGCACAGCAGCCGGATCAGCAGTTTCATGGGCGACTCTGGTTCGGGCTCAGCCGATCCCGGGGGCGTCGGTGCCGGCGGAACTCCGCCGGCACCGCCCACCTGCAACGCCATGAACACGGGGAGAGGGCATGCCCATGGCGCGGCAAGAACACGATGATGTGAGGCACTCGCTCAATGGACTATTTCCAGGACAGGATGCCGACACCGTTCTTGTAGTTCACGGTCGCGCCGTAGGGTTCACACAGTTCGACCAGATCGTCGATCACCTGCGAGGCTTCGGCATCAGGTGCCGGATACGGCTGACCACGCTTGGTACGCGGCTGACCGAAACCCAGCGCCACCGGATGCAGGCGCACTTCCTTGAGCTCGCGCTCGTTGGTGTAGACCACTTCGGCCACGATGCTCTGCCAGTACTTGCGACTGGCCGGAAACCCCACGGTGTCGTTCTTGGAACGCTTGCTGTAGTAGTCGCCGGGCAGCGCGTCGTGCGCAAGGCCGGTCTTCTCGTAGTTCTCGGCGGGCTGGAACCCGACAAGATCGTTCTCGAAGATGAAATTGGCCATCGAGTAGAAGATCGGCTTGCCCTTGTACACCTCGATACCACGCAGGATGTGCGGACCGTGCCCGACCACCATGTCGGCGCCCGAATCGATCATCGCGTGCGCGAACTCGACAAGGAATTCGGCGGGTTGGGTCCGGTCCGCCGGATCGGCAGACTCATGCGAGTGCACGGAGACGACGACCCAGTCGGCCTGCTGGCGTGCATCGCGCACGCTGGCGGACAGCTCGCGCAGATCCTTCTCGTCGACCTTGGAACTCACACCGATCTCGTCGCCGACCACGAAGTTGGAGCCACCGAACTTCAGTACACCCGAATCGTCGCCGCCCATGCCGGAACGCGCGGGGCCGCGCAGCTTGGTGAGCGTGTCGTAGGTTTCCTGGGTGACGGTGTAGGTCTCGACGTGACGCAGCGGGTTGAGTCCGGGACGCCCCATCAGATCCTTGCGCTGCGGACCGGCGGCAATCGCCTCCGGAAACGAGGATGAGGTGGAGATCAGCGCGACGCGACCCTTGCGCGTGTCCAGATAGCCGGGGCTGCGCGCAAACGCCAGGTTCTCACCGACGCCGGCAAACACCATGTCGGTCTCGGCAAGAGCGGCCACGGTGCTGCGCATGCCCTCGACGCCGAAGTCATTGGTGTGGTTGTTGGCCAGGCCGAGCAGATCGAAACCGGCCCAGGCCAGTTCCTCGCCGACGAAACGTGGCGAGGTCATGTAGGTGCCGCCACTCTGCTGGGCACCGGGTATGTCGTAGCCGTGGATCAGGGTTTCGAAATTGGTGAACGCAGCATCGGCTCCGCGAATCAGACCGAACATCTGCTCGACGCCGGGAGCGGCGAAGGTCGAAAGGCGTCGATTGATGATCGAATCGCCGGTGAGCGCGAATACGGTTTCATCCTCGGCACCGGCGGCGGACTTCCAGGCGCGATCGACGCTGGCGCCATAAGCCAGCGGACTGGCCTGGATGCAGACCGCGCCGAGCAGCAGGCCTGCGGAAAAGCTAATTCGTAGAGAGTTTCTAGATTTCATGTTTACCATTCTCGCCAGAAGCAGGGCCGGCGGGGCAACATCACTGAAGCCCCACCGGCGGATGAAACCACGATCAGAAGGTCTTGCTGAGTCGCAGTGTCCAGACCCGTCCTGCTGCGACGGAGTTATAGACCGAGGCGTCGTAACCGGACGTCGCGGACGTCAGCGGCGGCTTCTCGTCAGTGAGGTTCTTGACGCCGAGGCGCAGGTTCAGGCCATCGAGCAGCATGCTGTCGGACATGAAGGTCTTGGACGCGAAGGCGTTGAAGGTGACGGTATCGTCGACCTTCCAGTAGTGGACGCCGTCGACCGTCTTGACGTAGCCGGGCTGGCCCAGCTCCTGGTACACCGCATCGGAAATCGAGGCACCGGTATCGGCGTACTCACCGATGTAGTAGGCACTCAGACCCGCAGCGTAGGCGCCGTTGGTCCAGCTCAGCGCCGCCGAACCGCGCAGACGCGCATTGCCATCGATACCCAGCTGCGTGGACGAGGACCCATCGGCTCCGCCGAGGCGCTTGAAGGTGTCGAGATAGGTCCAGTCGGTGGACAGCCTGAGCTTGCCCCAGCTGAATGACGGCAGGTCATAGGTGATGTTGAAGTCGTAGCCCTTGATCAGCGACGAGTCCAGGTTGTCGAACGGCGTCAGGGTCTCGACCAGGGCGCCGACCGGGGCCACCCATTCCGACTGCGGCCTGCCTTCGTTGTACGCCTCGAAGTTGGCAATGTCATCCTCGGTCACCTCGGCGCGGCGAACCAGAGCGTTGCCGGCGTAGTCATCGGTACCGCTGCCAAGATCGATGTCCTCGTAGGCGACACCGGCGGCCAGCGCAGCCTGCGTGGCATTGAAAAGACGTTCTGCATCGTCGATGCGCAACTGGTTGGCGTTGGGCGCGGCGATGATGTTTTCCTGCTCGATCTTGAACCAGTCGACCGAGAAGCGCAGGCCGTCGATCCACGGCACGTCCACGACCGTACCCAGCGTATAGCCCTTGGACTCTTCCGGCTTGAGATCGGAATTGCCGGTGGTGGTCTGCAGACGCTGAATCTGCCCGTCCTCCGGTAGACCAGTCACATCCTGACGGTAGGGATCGGAATAGGACCCCACCGAGGTCCGAGACGGGTAGTTGATGGCGGCCAGACTCGGTGCGCGGAATCCCTCGTTGTACGAGGCACGAATCATGACCTGATCGACCGGACGGAAGTCCAGGGTGAACTTCGGATTGGTGGTCCCGCCAAAGTCGCTGTACTCCTCATAGCGCACCGATGCACCGAGTGACAGGCTGCGGATGCCGGGAACTTCGTTGTACTCTGAAACCAGAGGAATCACAGTCTCGATGAAACCGGCAGCCACAGTGCGATCACCGACGATGTTGCCGACCGGCGAGGCCTGCATGAAATCGTTGTCGCCGGGATCCAGACCCAGAGCGTTACCTTCATAGTTGAGACCGTGATACTGGGGACGCGTCAGCGAGTAGTCATCCCAGCGATGCTCGGCGCCTGCCGCCACCTGCAAGGGACCGGCCCATGTGTCGATCAGGTCGCCCGTAACGCGGGCATCGATGGTGGCGAGGATGTCACGCCCGGTCTGAATGAAATCCTGAGAGAACGGATCGATGGAGTCTTGCGAGTTTACATAGGCCGTCGTCGGCACCACTTGACCGTCGACGACGCCGAAGTCGTAGTTCCAGGGATTGTAGGAACCGGATTCGATCGCATCGAGCACCGCGCTTTCGCGTATGGCGTTCTGTGATACGTCTCGAGTACCCGAGCGAGAAAACGTCGCCGCCGATTCCCAGTTCCAGCGGTCATTGATCGCACCGCGGCCTCCCAGCACGAAGCGGTAGGCACGTGTTTCGATCTCGACGGTTTCGTTGCCGTTGTCGACGAATCGGTAGGAGGTGATCGTCACCTCCTGCGGATCATCGGGATTGAAGCGCGTACCGTAGGGGTTCCAGGGATTGTCGATACCCAGCACGATGTTGCGGTTGGACGAGGCACTGTAGGAGACCGGCGCGCGCACCATCGTGGAATCCGCGGCATACAGCATCACTTCGCCGAACATCGTGAGGTGGTCGTTGACCTCATAGTCGACCTGGTTGAACCAGTTCAGGCGCGTCGTCTCGGGCAAGGCGTAGCCCACGTTGAAATCGTAGTAGTAGTCCGATGCGAACTCGCCGTCTCGCGCCGGAACGGTGTCGCTGAACGCCGCGCCGGAGGACGTCGGCACCAGATACTGTGTCGACGTCGAGTCGCCGACGCGGTAGGCGGGATAGGCACTTGATGAGCTGCGATCGAAAAAGCGGCCGGTCAGCGAATTGAAACCTTCGGGTGCCCGATCGACCTTGTTCGAGTCGCCCATGACGTCCGCGCTCTTGGTCGCGTCCCGATCATAGAGATCGAAGGTCGAGATCCAGTGCATCCTGTCATTGAGATAGTAGTCACCGTGGGTCAGCGTCAGGCGACGGTCGTCGCCGGACCCGATTTCGGCGAAGCCAGCCTGCAGCTGGATTTCGTTACCAACATAGTCGGTATCGACGACGAAGTTGACGACACCGGCAACCGCATCCGAACCGTAGATCGAAGACGCGCCGTCACGCAGCACGTCGACGCGATCCAGCCCGCGGACCGGCATCACGTTCGAGTTGACCGACAGTGCCGGAACGCCATTCTCGTTCGCGGAAATACCATGCGCCGCCATGCGGCGGCCGTTGAGCAGGACCAGCGTGCTGCCGGACCCCAGGCCGCGCATCGCGATCGAAGCCACGTCACCGCGCGCACCGGCGCCGCCCTGCGTGGATTCGTTCAGCGGCACGCCGGTGACCGCCGGCAGGGAGGTCAGCAGCTCCACGGGCGAACCCGCGTCGCGCAGGTCCATTTCCTCGCGGCTCATCACGGTGACCGGCAGGGCCGCGTCGTCACCGCGTTGAATGCTGGTGCCGGTCACAACGACCTCCTCCATCACCACGTCTTCCGCGGCGGTAGCGGCCGGCTCCTGCGCATGCGCACAGGCGATTCCGGCGAGCAGCAAGGTTCCCACGAAGCCCCTGGGCTTCCGGTACAGGTTTCGCGCCCCGTTAGCCACTCGATCCCGTTGGACAAGCGGCGATGTATTAGTCGTCAACACAAGAACTCCCGATCAGTAAATGGTGTCTGCAGCGAAGCGCCTCGATGGATCACGACGATCCCCAGCGCTTCGCAGAAATGCGATCTATCGGACTTCTTCACACACATGAATTCTTGAAAGAAGCACCCTTGATTCCACAAAAACAACCCCACAGGCCACTGCCGTCGATTCACACCCCAAAGCGGCCTGATACGCTTTATTCCTGATCCTTCAGGACCAAGCGAAGCTGTGGCCGAGAATCGGAGATTTCCCGATCCCCCGCGAACAATCATTTGATATTCGCGCCTGGTTTCCCGCCTTCGCGGAATCAACCACGAAACAACAGCTTCCTCGATGGCTATCAACCTTAGTGGGCGCCTTCGGCCTAGACCAATGAAAAGGCCGCCAAGCGGCATAACCGTTCGTTATGCGCTTGCACCATCTGCTGTCACGACGCCCATTGTTGGAAGGATTCGCTCCACATCGGTGCGCTATTGGCCGCACAAACCGCGCCGACGGACAAAATTCGCCGACTCAGTCAGCCAATCAGAAACGAGGTTCGTCGCGCCCGGCGGCAAAATCTCTCTATTGCGTTCCGGCATCCGGCGGGCACGCACAGCAGGGCATTCAAAATTACCGCCAGTGCGTACTCCGCAACACACGCGCCAGCCTGACTGCGCCTGCGACATAACTCACAGTTATGGCGACCCCGCATCTATTCATTGGCCCTCAGGCACGGGCCTACCTATCTTCCACGAAACTCAATTATGTAAGGCTGGACGGGAATTCATCCCGAGCCGTGCCACTGTCTCCGTTTCTCGGGTTATCTCCCGGACCACTTGATGCGTTCCAGCCTGCTTCTCTATTCGATGCCACTCATTGCGGGGCTCCAGCTGCTGGCCGGATGCTCCTCCGACGGCAATGCCTCGGTGACACCACCGGCAGCCCAGACCGCACAGCCCGTTGAGGTGATGAAGATCACGCGGCGCGATCTGGTGCAGACCTTGAGCCTGGTGGGCACGGTGATGCCCAACGAATCCGCGCAGATCCAGTCCGAGATCGCTGGCGTCGTGCAGCGGATCGACTTCGCCGAAGGCCAGCAGGTTCGCTCAGGCGAGGTTCTGCTCAAGATCGAGGACAGCGAACTGGTTGCTCAGGAAGCGCAGGCCGAGGTGGCGTACGAGCTGGCGCGCATTACCCTTGAACGGGTTCGGGATCTGAGCAAGTCACGCAATGCTTCACAAGCCGATCTCGATCGCTCGACCGCGGAGTTTAACAGCGCGCGTGTAGAGCTTGCGCTGGTGCGCAGCCGCCTTGCGAAAACCGAGGTCAAGGCGCCGTTCAACGGCGTGGTCGGCGCCCGTTCGATTTCGCCGGGCGACTACGTCAATACGCAGACCGCCATCACCACCGTGGATGACCTGAGCCCACTCAAGGTCGCATTCGAGGTGCCGGAGCGTTATCTGCACAAGGTCCGCGCAGGCACCGCCTTCGCGCTGCGCTCCGACGGCGCCGGCTCCGCTGCGGACGCAGCGACCACCGGCACGGTGTACTTCGTCAGTTCGGCCGTGAATCAGGACACCCGATCCAGTCTGGTCAAGGGCGTGCTCGATAACGCGTCCGACGCCCTCAGGCCGGGCATGTTCGCCAATATCGAACTGGTACTCGACGTGCGCAAACAGACACTGACGGTGCCGGAAGCATCGATCCTGAATTCGACACAGGGTCCGCAGATCGTGCTCGCGCGCGCGCGCGGCGACGACTACACCGCCGCGTTCATCGCGGTCGAGCTCGGCCTGCGCAGCGAGGGTCTGGTGGAAGTCCGGGCCAGCGAAAACCTTGAGAATCAGTCCGTCGTGACCGCGGGCGTCGGTGCCCTCGCGCTGTATCCGGACAGCCCGCTGTCACCCCGCCCGGCGGCTCAGGCCTACAGCGCAATTTCGCAGCACTGACGACATGGTGCTCTCCGAGATTTCAGTCCGGCGCCCGATCATCTGCATCGTCGTCGCGCTACTGATCGTCATCGTCGGCCTGCTGCGCTTCAGCGAACTGCCGGTGCGCGAATATCCGGAGGTCGATCGGCCGACGGTGTCAGTGCAGACCGAATACGTCGGTGCATCCGCCCAGGTCGTCGAGAGCAAGATCTCCGAACCGCTGGAAAAGGAAATCTCCGCGATCGAGGGCATCCGCCTGATTCGCTCGACCTCGAACGAACAGGAATCGCGAATCTCGATCGAATTCAAGCTTGACCGCGACATCGACGAGGCCGCCAACGATGTTCGTGACCGCGTCAGTCGCGTCAGTCTGCCGCAGGATGTGGATCCGCCACAGGTCACGAAATCCGATCCCGACTCCTCGCCGGTGATGACGATCTCGTTCAACTCCGAGGTCTACAGCCGCCTCGAAATCGTGGAGCTGCTGGAGCGGTTCGTGGTTCCGCGCGTGCAGACGGTTCCCGGCGTCGGTTCGGTGCGCATCGACGGCCCGCGCTTCGCGATGCGGCTATGGATCGACAGCGACCGGCTCGCCGCCTACGGCTTGACGGTTTCGGATATCGAACGTGCCCTGCAGCTGCAGAACATCGAGGTACCGAGCGGCCGTATCGAGTCCAATGCGCGTGAGTTTCCGGTGCGGCTGCTCGGCAGCCTGCAGGAGACCTCGGAGTTCGAGAACCTGATATTGGCATCGCGCGGCAACTATCACGTCAAGTTCAGCGACGTGGGCCGGGTCGAGCTCGGCGCCGAGAACTACCGCTCCGACACCATGTTCATGGGGCGCCCGACCGTCGGCGTGCGGGTCATGCGCCAGTCGCAGGCCAATCTTCTGGAGCTGATCGACGGCGTCAAGGCGCTGCTCCCCACGCTTGCTCAGGATCTTCCGGCCGGGATCAACATCCAGGTCAGCAAAGACGATTCGGTCTACGTCAGCCGATCTGTCGAGGCGGTCTTCAAGACGCTCTACGAGGCGGTGGTGCTGGTCATACTGATGATCTTCCTGTTTCTGCGGAACTGGCGTGCCACGCTGGTTCCGCTGCTGGCGATCCCGGTGTCGATCATCGGTTCGGTTGCGATCATTGCCTCGCTGGGTTTCTCGATCAATGTGCTGACGCTGCTCGCCTGCGTGCTGGCGATCGGTTTGGTGGTCGACGACGCCATCGTGATGCTGGAAAACATCTATCGCCGCATCGAAGAGGGCACACCACCGATCTATGCTGCGATTCTCGGCGCCCGCCAGGTCGCGTTCGCGATCATCGCCACCACGCTGACGCTGGCCGCCGTATTCCTGCCGGTGGCGTTTCAGTCCGGGCAGATCGGGCGGTTGTTCTACGAATTCGGTATTACCCTGGCGGTGTCGGTGCTGGTCTCCGCCTTCGTCGCCTTGACGCTGACGCCCATGCTCTGCGCGCGCATGCTCAAGGCGCCGGGCGCCAAGGGCCACGGCTGGTTCTATGACAAGACCGAGCCGGCCTTCGTATGGCTCAACCGCCGCTTCGAGGGGCTGCTCAAAGGCGCCTTTCATCACAAAGGCCTGGTCCTCGGCGCCTGTATCGGCTTCGTTGTGCTCGGCGGATTCCTCTACACGCAGCTCGCGCGCGAACTGGTTCCCACCGAGGATCGCGGCATTCTGACCGCGACCATCATCGCGCCGGTCGGATCGACACCGGCCTATGTACGGCACTACTCCACGCAGATCGAACAGGCGATCCTCGATCTGCCGGAGATCGACCGCACGTTCCACCGGGTCAGTGATGACGAGGCCTATGTCACCGGCACGCTCAAGCCCTGGGAAGAACGCGAACGCAGCACTCAGGAAATCATCGCCGCACTCCGCGCGGAATTTCGCAGCAACATGACCGGCGTGCAGATCAACGTCGCCACTTCGCGCCCGTTCGGCGGCGTCGGCGGCCGCCGCGGCGCCAGCGCCGTGCAGCTGGTGCTGCAAGGTGCCGATTTCGACGTGCTGCAACGCTCCGGCGAAGCCATACTTGCGCAAGCGCGCAGCAGCCCGCTGTTCGGCAACACACGTCTGGATCCGTCGCCGACGAAACCGCAGATCGACGTGAGGATCGACCGCGCCAAGGCCGCCGCGCTGCAGGTTTCGGTCGGTGAAATCGCCGCCACGCTGGAGACGATGCTGGGCAGCCGACGCGTCACCGAATTCCAGCGCGGCAACCAGCAATACGACGTCATCCTGCAGATGGAAAACGCCCGGCGGGCCACACCTCAGGACCTGGCGCGTCTCTACGTGCATTCCGCGAACGGCGGGACGGTACAGCTGAGCAGCTTGGTCGACTGGACGGAATCATCGGTACCTGAAGGCTATCCGCACTTCAATCGCCTGCGTGCGGTAACGCTGTCCGCGCAGCTCGGAGAAGGCGTGGCGATCGGTGATGGCATCGACTTTCTTCAGCGCGTCGCCCGCGACGAACTGCCGGCCGGCTACTCCTACTCCTGGGACGGACAGGCGCGCGAATTCGTCGAAGGTGCCAGCGATACGACCGCGCTGTTCGGCCTGGCCCTGCTGTTCACGTTTCTGATCCTGGCCGCCCAGTTCGAATCCTGGGTGCACCCGATCACGATATTCACCGGCGTGCTGCTCGCGATCGCCGGCGGCATCACGGTGTTGTATTGCACGCGCTACTGGGGCGTGCCGATGACCGACAGCCTGTTCTCGCGCTTCGGCCTGATCATGCTGATCGGCCTGGTGGCCAAGAACGGAATCCTGATTGTCGAGTTCGCCAACCAGCTCCAGATCGAGCGTGGATTCAATGCGACCCAGGCCGCCATGGAAGCGGCCATCCTGCGCTTCCGACCGATCCTGATGACCTCGATTTCAACCGTGCTTGGTGCCGTACCGATCGCGATCAGCGACGGCGCGGGTGCCGAAACCCGCAACCCGCTCGGGCTGGTTGTCGTTGGCGGCCTCACGCTCTCTACGTTTCTGACGCTGCTGGTGATTCCGATCATCTATGTGCTGATGGATCGCTTGTGTCATCGCCTCACGGGCGCCAACAGCACCGCCGGGCTGAAACAGGCGGACGACATCCGCCTGGAACTGACTCAATTGCGCGACGCCGAGCGTCTCGAAGCGGCTCCACCGCGATAGCCGGCGGCACAACGAGCGAGGCTAGGCCGCTTCGGTTCCGACGCCCTGAAGCGCATCGATCAATTCCCGCGACACGCCCTCGACACACTGCAGGAAGGTTTTCTGCACGCTGTTGAGCGGACCGTCGATGCGGTAGGCCGCATACAGCCTGACCGGGAAGTTCGGGACCACCGTCCTGATCTGCACATCGGGGCCCGCCGAGACTGCGGTGAACGGATCGACCAGTGCCAGTCCCTCTCCGGCACAGACGAGTTCCTTGGCGATCTGGTAGGTCTGGACCCAGGTGGTGATGCGCGGCGCTGGCGTCAGGCGTTCCAGGTAAGCCTGGAGCTGGCGCCCCAGACTGTCCATGGTGGCAATGCCGACCAGCTGGGAACCGGCGATCCAGTCGATTCCGATCGGCTGGACCGACTCCATCTTGGGCCAGGTTCCCGGCGGTGCGATCAAGGCGAGCGAACCGATGCACAGGGGCTCGCAGCGCACATCGGGATGATTCAGCTCTTGCAGCGTCAAGCCGATATCGGTCTCGCGCAGCAGGATGGACGTGAGCATTTCGCGAGAATGCTGCGTCGACAGTTCAATGGCGGTATTGCCAAAATTTTGTCGGAGGCGGGTGATCGACTTCGGCACGATCGAGTTCGCCAGCGTCGGCGTGCTCACCGCGCGCAGTACGTACTTGCCGGCCTGTGCAACGTTCGATGCCAGGCGCTGAAGGTCACGCAGCTCGTCGGAGATACGTTCGATCTGCCCTTTCAGCAGCATGCTTTCAGGCGTGAGATGCAACCGTCCCTTGGCCCGCACGAACAGTGCAAAGCCGAGGCGGCGTTCGGCCTGTTGCAACAGTTTGGTCGCGGCGGGTTGCGAAATGTTGAGGATGGACGCCGCCCCGGTCAGCGTTCCAGCTTCCATGATGGCTTGAAATACTTCGATATGACGAAGGCGCATAGCTGGCATATCCATCCTGTCTGGGCGGGAATCGTACGTCGCGAATCCCGTTGTGTTGTCACCCGGCAATCAGACTGCGAGGTCGC
>Ga0207893_1000553_pt1 | contig 16710 bp, 12 predicted proteins | sample MalvirmetaMSP121_FD_184233 | JGI IMG/M metagenome (GOLD analysis project Ga0207893, IMG submission 184233) | Marine viral communities from the Deep Pacific Ocean - MSP-121 (SPAdes) | ecosystem: Environmental > Aquatic > Marine > Oceanic | place: Pacific Ocean | collected 2001-06-02 | reverse complement strand
AATGACAGGTTTCAAAACATTATTAAAAATATTATCAGTCATTCTATAACCTATTCTATAAAATATAGTAAGAGGTTTAATCCAAGGTCGTGACATCCAAACAGGTATAAATGGTAATGTAGGAGCACCTTGAGTTATAATATGAGCCATTTGTGCGGCTTGTATCTCTTCTTTTGGAGTAATAAACCCTCTTTCCAACATTGCTTTTATCTCTCTGTCACTAAATTTAAATACATCTTTCATCATGTTATATGATGATTTTTTACCAAAATCGAGTATTCCCTTTTTCCCAGTTCTCAATGTATTAAATGCTTTCTCTACTGCAACTCTGCCCATTGCAACAGCAAAATGTCTATTCCAAACTTCAGTAGGACCCATAAATCCAGTTTTACCAAGGATTCCTATAGCACCACCAGTACCTAATTCATATGAACCAGTATAAGAACCACCAATCGCCCTATTATAATCACTCCAATGTTTATAATCCATTAATCCTCTACCTAATCCTGATGCAAATGTCTTTAAACCAAATGTTGTAAAACTCTCAGATGTACCTAAGAGAAAGTTTTTCCATCCAGATAATGGACTTGATAGACCTAAGTTAGAAGTTATTCTTGCCATTACATTTCCAGCACCTGCCCACTTTGACCCTGCACCCCAACCATTTGATTGTTTTCTTACAGCATCAATAGCCCAATCTGCAAATGCCCTATCAGTTTCAGATTTAATATTAGTATGCATGGATATAACATTAGTTGCTTTACCATCCATACCTGCTGATATTGAAGGATTATCAGCACCGCCACGACCATACTGTCTATATGTAGGTACAATATGAGCAATTTGTTCAGAATATTTGGCAAGAACTTTACCAAAATCTCTTTCATATGTATCAATAACCTTATTAACTTCAGTGGAACCTGTCTTATTCTTTGTTTTTAGACCTGTAATATTGTCTATCCTATCTCCAATTTTCAAGTTAAACTCTTTAACATTACCAATCATAGTATATAGACCTTTTTTATTCTTGGTCCAAACATATTGTGGGTCTAAATCAGCCTGTCTTGTATACTGAGTACCATATGCCTTTGTCTCTTCTACCCAATTATTCATTCTTGCAAATTTATCTGTTGCCACATCGGTAATCCATTCTGTTAAACGTGCCTGTGCATCTATATCGCTTTTGTCAGTAATTCTTAAGTTGTTTATTTCACGTTTAATTTCGTTAGGAACACCTTTCATTTTATTTAAAGTAATATCTTTTAATTCTGGGTCTGTTCTAGCAATATTTTGAATTACTCTTCTTTCAAACTCTGAATCATTTAGCATTAATTTTTTTGCTTTTTTAGATAATTGTCTGGTAAAGAAATCAGGAACATAATGACCTGATGCCCCTTTTAATTGAACCTTTTTACCAGATGGTTGCTTTCTCCATTTACCTTTATATACAGTAACATTCTGCACCATGTTGCCATTCTTATCAACAATATCTGTTTCCCAAGGTTCTAAAACTCTATCTGGTTTCTTTTGAGTTTCTGCTCTCCAATCTGCATATTCATCATTTGTATATTCTTCTTTTCTTGATTTCTTAACATTATATATCTTTGCGACATCACCTCTATAAATATAGCCTGGTCTAACTTCTCCCGTCTCTGGGTCTTTATATTTTTTTATATAATGGAGATATGCCATCTCATTGTCTTCTGGAGACAAATTATGTTTCTTAGCCCAATCTAAAGCCTCTTTTTTATTAGGGAAGAATTGCTGACCTTCATTTCTATAAACATAAACAGACCTACCATCCTTATCAAGTACAGGCTCTTGTACCACATACTTATGACCATTAAGTAAACGTATTGAATCAAATGGGTCAAATATATTAATTTTTTCTCCACCCTTATTATATATAGCGAAGATAGGTTCGTACCTTGTACTTTTCTTATTTAGGTTAGTTACCTCTACACCTGCATCAACCAAGAAAGAAAACATCTTATCTGTAAATCTATGTTTTGCTCTCAGTATTTCTGCACGACTCCCAGAATATTGACCAGTATCCCAATCTTTAAACTTTATATCAAAGACACTCATTATATTATCAAGTTTTTTACCCTTGATTCCTAAACCGTCCTCCAATACTCTTTTAAACATAATGCCTTCTGAAGCAATATGTTGTCGTTCAAGTTCAAATCGTAACATTCTTCTTCCTAAACTCTCACCACTGGCAGATTTACTTAATAAAAGTGATGTATGTGCAGGGAATAATGTTCTTGCTGTACCTGCTAACAATGCTTTGAATGGCTCTTTAGTCCATTTCATCATATCTGGAGGTGCAATATGTCCAGGGTCTAATTTAAAATCTACGATATTTGATAGATGTGCAAGTTCATATCTATTCAAGTTCTCTAATTTTCCTTGTGAACGAGGATATAATCTTCTTGTCAATAATGTTAATTCTTTCTCATTAATACGTGATGCACTTGCATTTTTCTTCGTAATTCCTTGTAATTTCTTCCATTGAGTATACTCAGTAGTAGAAGTATAATTTTGTCTTTCTTTACCCCAATGTTTTATTTGACCTTCTACTGCTCCTTTAGGTAGCCAATTCTTGTTAACAAAATCCATCAGTTGCTTTTTGGTTTGAAACCTCATCCTTGCTGATTTTATTTCTGTTGGTGCGTGTGTTCCACCAGGACTTCTTGTACGTAATTTCAAATCATATGAAACAATTTTACCAGCATCATTTCTAATTTTAATTATATCTCCTGCCTTTTTCTCACCTACTTCAATCATATTTTCATCAAAGACTCTTGAATGTTCTACTTTTTTACCACCAACCATTACATCATTTTCTTCAAAATACTTATCTTTTTCTTTAACATTATGGAGAGTCTTCAGTTTCTTATCAATACTCTCTGCTTTTTTCTGTTGTGTTGGTGTTGGTGCTTTTGTAGGAGGTAATAATCTTTCATTTGCTTTAACATTAACAGGTTTAAAGCCTTGCTTTCTTAGAGTTTTATATAAACCTTCTTGAGTATCAGATTGAATACTATATTGTTTATTAGGATTTTCAACTTTGTTATATGTTAATGTCCATTTATCATCTGATGACGCTGGTTTAACAAGGGCAGTAACACTTATAGTATCTTTTGGATTTTTACCTTTACTACGACTCCAATAGTTAGTTTTCCCTTGCATTTTAGAAGCATTTTTTATACCCATATTAAGTATATGCTCTATACCTATTTTGGTACCTAGAATTTTATCTGCTTTCTTTGGGTCATAGCCTAAATGGTCAACCATGACATTTCTCATTCTGTTCTTAATCTGAGCCCTGCTTAAACCCATCATAGCACCATGAAATGCTACCATCCCAAACCCTTGCATTAATCTATCATCAAGAGATATTGGATTTCCTTGCGGGTCTTTGTCATCCCAACCAAATCCAATTCCAAATATTCCTGCTGGTTCACCAAAATACTCCCAAGCCTGTTTAGCACCTTTGCCTTTTATATAAAACTTAGGAAGACCTAATGCTGTAAATCCTGCGGCATTTACCAATTCATGTTTTGCTACATTGAGTCTTTCTTCAAAAGAAGATTTAACATCCATATGAAGTTGACCATGTGTTTGGAAGGCAAGCATATTTCTTATACCTAAATCAAGTGCATTAGCAATTTTAGGATTACCTTTAAAACTTGCACCTAATGTCTTTCCGCCAATTCCCATTTTATGACCAGCACCAACTTTTAAAAGCATATTATTATATGCATCACTTCTACCAAGTAAACCACGAGGTCCAGGCGTCATTTTACCTTCTTTCATAAGCCTGGCAGTTTCTTTTGTAAAGCCTTCTGTAGCCTTTCCTATTAGTTTTTGACCTTTTCTAACCTGCCCTAAGTCAACCAGATGTTGCCCAGATTGTGCCATTTTTCTCCACTTGGCTAACTTTGCTATTCTTCTTGCTGATGTTAAAGGGAGACTTGTACCACCAAGAACTGCAGCTTCTGCGGCAAATGAAAGACCAAACCCTGCGAATCCACCAACTAATTCTCCAATTCTATCAGAAGTCCATTCTTCATCTTGACTATATGGTACATCTGATTCAAATCCAAATGGTAAAAATTGCTCCCAAAATCTTGCATTAACACGCTCAAATAAACCATAGTCTTTCTGTGCTTTCATCTGCTTTGTTTTATCAGCACCAAAAACTTGTTCAGGAGTTAATCTTGTGTCTAATTGAAGGTCACCAAGTATAGTATTATATGATTCTGTTTCTATAGGCTTTGCTGTTTTCTTTTGAACGAAAACTCCAGACGGCATATTTTTCTTTTGTCTAAATGTTCTTGAAAGAAATTCTTTATAATTAGCACCTTCTTGACCTTCGTTTTTGAAAAGAGGTATTCTATGCTTAGGTATCTTTACTCTAATCTTCTGTTCATCACGATTGTCCAGAAAATTAACCCAGACTTTATCGTTTTCATCTTCTTCAGAAGGAGTTAATTGCCCATAATCCGTGATAGGTTGAGACCATGACTTAGGAATAGTTGTACCATCAGGCATTGTTACCATTTCTTCAGGCATTACTATTACTCTACTTCAACCTCTCCAGCAGAATAATCGGCTGGATTAGTATCAGTTGTTGTTGGGAGATTAGAGCCAGAACCAATCATATCGTCTTGTATGATAAGACCTGAACCTTCTTCATCGAAATAATTCATACTTCCATGTGATTTAATTCCAGGCGACATTAATGCTTTATTTAATGCCTTATGACGTGTTCCTTGTGTTGTCAAAGGACCACCACCTAAAGTCTTATTTGTCCATTTCCATTGTTCATTTGGATTTTTAACAACCTGTCCTTTATAATTAACTGGTTCACCCTTTCTATTTATACCTCTAAACTCGTGATAACCGTCACGCCCGACTGGTCCCATATATTGAATATATGGAATGGCATCAGGTTTAACCTTTCCTCTACCAGTACCTAATTTAAGAGGACCTGAGAGTATATCTCCAGGAGATAAACCAGCAACACCCATTTGGTCCCAGTCTTCAAGAGTTTGTTTTACAGTACTTGCATCTTGCCAACCGCCATGTTCAAGATTAAACATAAACCCTTTAGATTTATTAGGTCCCCAAACTGCAAGTTGGTTTGGTGTTCTACTATTTATTTGTACTTTCCATTGACCATTAGGACCATCTAGTACTACTCTGTTGCCTTTACGCAATGCGTCTGCCTGACTTGGAGAAAATGAAGTATCATTAAATAAACCCTGATTATTAGCCATTAGTGAACTCATAGCATGAGCAATTTTAGGAATTGCCTGTGTTGTATTCCATGCCTTCAGACCAGCCGTGTAATCAGCACCAAGTTGTGTATTTGTGGCATCTAATTTCTCATTCAAAGTAAGTGGAGCACCACCAGGAGAACCACCAGGAGCACCACCAGGAACCCCACCACCAGGAGCACCACCCCGATTAGCAGTTGCTACACCTGGATGTATTAGATTATATTTTGTAGCAATCTCGTCCATCCTTTTTGCAGATTCCGCTATATCGGTTAATGTACCAGTACTAATTCCATCATTTGGGTCTTCTAATTGGGCAAGTTCAACTAACTGGTCATGGTATTGTGATTCAAATGTATACAATGTATTATATTGCTGTTGGAACAATGCCTGTTTCTTTACATCTATATTAATATTTTCGAGTGCTCTTTTATATTGTTCAATATCTCCACTTAAAGCAGAGTCACTTAACATACCTCTATACTTATCAGCCAACTCAGGTGGTATAATTTGAGTCTCTTGTAACTTACTTAAATATACACCAACCGTATCACCATGTTCCCAAACTTTTTGCATATTCGTTGCCCTACCATGACCTTTATCTACTGAACCTTGCAACCTATCTCTATATTCCTTATCTACTACTATAGAATTAAACTGCGTATATGCTTTTTCTTCATTATCCAACCATTCTTGAATTTTTGGTTGTTCAAAGAAATCCATATAATCTCCATCTGGGTTAGCAGTTTTCCATTGTTGTGCTAATGCGTGTATAGTATTTTCGTTATAGCCCTGTTTTGTAAGGTCATCTGAACTTAAAGACAGAGGATTATAATATTGATTATAAATGTCCTTAAGAGCCTTTCTTGGTGCTAAAGTCTTTTTAAACGTATCTGAGTAAGGGTTAAGATTTAAATGTCTATTCTTTGCAATTACTTCTTCCTCATTCATACCTTGTCGTCTAAAATATTGAGCACGTCTATCACGAAGACCATCCATATCTGATGTTAATTGTCCCCATTCAGGTCCCATTAAATAATCCATTTGAAGGTCTGGGTCCTTAACAAACTCCAACATTTTCATAGAATTTTGGTATGATTGTTGTAATGATTGTTCTTCCATTTGAAACATTGTCAACATTTTATTATCATTATACTTCTCCTCATCACGTGCATCTTTCTTATCTCTGTAATGCATTTCTAGAGCCGTATCTACAGCAGAACCAATATCATCTGCGAAATCCCAAGGGTTACCACCTCTATGTTGTTGTACTGCCATTGCTTACCTCTAATTAATATATGTAAGAGTAGTTGAAATAGATTTATTAGGTATGTCCCAATCCCCATAATAAGATGGATTACGAACTTCATGTGCCATTTCTTCTATCATACTGTTTACGGATATACCATCTATTTGGTATCCTTTATCTTCAGTTAAAAGGTCATAACTCCGCTTAACACCTTTGTAGACTTCTTTAGAAGTAATATCTGCATGACTAATATCTTTAGCACGTACACCACGTATTCTATGCATATCACAACAATTTACCTCTGCTATTTCACCAAGTCCAGCCTTGTATTCTGATTTATCTTTTTTGAATTTAATAGAATAGAATCTTAATTCATTTTCATCTTCAAGGTATGAATGTTTTTGTAGGACCTTTACTGGTTTACCTGAGTATCCTATTACCTTATCTCCTACCTTAATCTTTTCTATAGTATTAAAACTATCAGGAGTATCAATAGATGTTCCTTCTGGAATACAAGCCATGTATATTTTTGCGGCACCAATCTTTGCACCAGCACCTATAACATTACTTAAGAATCCAGCCTTATTTTCCCTATTAGAAACATCAGCATTATACGCAGAAGTTAATTCATATTGGTTTTGCTCATGACCAAGTCTTTCAGTTTGCATACCCATTTCATTCATTTGACCTGATAATCCCATACCAATTTGACCCATTTGACCAAGTGCCTGACCTTGAGTACCATACATCTGTGCAGCACCTTGAAACATTCCCTGACCTGCTTGAAATCCTTGTCCTAGTAATGCAGTTTCTCCTTGTGCGGCAGATTCGGATGCTCCACGACTTATTCCTTCACCTAAAATACTTTTCAAGCCACCCATACCCATACCTCTTTGACCTAATGCACTTCCAATATTACGCATCTGGGTTGTTTGAGTATCACCAATACCTTGTAACATTCTTTCTCTTGCTTGTTGTAGATAAGGGCTCTGACCAGACATTAATCCTTCTGCCATGCCAAACATTTGGTTACCTCTATCGCCCATTTGACCTCCAAAACTTGATAATCCTTCTAATGAACCAGCCATAGAACCATGCTGACCAAACTGAGCGTCTTCAGCACTATAACCAAAACCTGCACCTGTTCCACTTCCTTGAATGTCCATTAATGCATCTTGACCTATCCCTTTTAATCCTTGGTATCCAGCGTATGCACTAAGTGCCAATGTATCATATCCAGGCATAATTACCTCCTAAGTTCTTTTTTTGAATTTGAATCCAGATGATGACGTATTATCACTACGAACCCATCCTTCTTCAGTTTTAATTTCTAAAAATGTATCTATTCCTTCACCAACAACTCTGATGTCGCCAGATTTACCTTCTGTATTTAATTTTTCTTTCTTACTATTTCCTTGATTAACAGCATTAATAATTTCATTTAAATCTGTATATATCTGCTGAATAACCCTGCCCATTTCAGGAGAATCAGCCACCAGAGGTGGTCTTTTCTTACTTAACATTATTTAATTGGTAGCCTCCTGTAAATTATACCTATAGAATCACATTCTTTATCAGCCTGATTATGTGTGAAAATTTTAATTGCTATTGATTCAAATTTTTTATCAGTAGAAAGTATTCTATCTGCACTAGCAGTCTGCAATGTCAGCCATGAACCAGTGCCATTCTTTTGGTAATTTATACCAACATCAGCATCTTTCTGTGATTTTATCTTATAAAACATCTTCTTTTGTGTATCCGAACCTAATGAAATATTTTTTGTTTCGTAATGCCAATCTCGTTGTACTGTTGTACTTCCTAAATAATGATATAACCTATTATTAGTTACTCCTGGAATCAATAATTCTCCCTTAGGTCCTACAAAAGAACTTCCAGATTTAAAATCTGGTGCATCATAAAGGTCCCATCTCTTTCTTTGTAAATTATATGCCCAAGCATAGTAGTTGTCATCAGCCCCTCTAAATAAAACTATAAATGAATTTCGTTCTGAATCAAAAAGAACTGTAGGTATTGTGTTAAAATTAGCACTCTGCCAACCAACATTAGTATTACTAACTGCTGTATCAGATTGTTTTAATATAGCATTACCTATAGGGATTGGTCTCCTACCATCATGTAAATAAATATTTTTTTCATCGCAAAAACACATTCCATAATCAGATACTGCTATAGCAGATTTACCAAAACAACCAATACCTTCGAAAGTATCTTCAATATAAAACTGATTAGGCTCTATTCTATATGTATGATTTTTAGAAAATGCATATATACGACCTGAAAATGCTACTATAGCACGAGGTTTGGTTGGTAACCTAAGTAAATCCATTGTAACGTCAAATTGGTCAAAATTATAAGGCTGTGATTTAAACATTATATTAGGAAATTCATCACCTAAATCTGGATGGTAGCAATCCGCTACAAAATGTTGATTATTTAATTGTGTACTTAATGTATAGTTAGGTGTAAAATTAAGTAATGCTTCTGTAATGCCAGTTCTTGCTTCAAATGATGCACCTGCTACATTCTTATCTATAACTGTTCTTGACCTATAATTACCCCAAGTAGGATTATCAGCAGAATCAGTATTTTCAGCCCATCCGCTATTCAATTCTATTTGGTCAACAATTCTATAAAATCCTGATTCAGTAACATGAGGACCATCAGTAGTTGAATGAGCCCTATACAGATTTATATGAGATATTCTTTTTGAAAATGTTGCAAGATTTCTAAAATTTATATGTACATTGACACCATTACCATGGGCTACACTTAAATCACCAGTTGTTTTAACCCTGAAATCATCACTTAAAGGTCCTTCTTGGTAGCCGTCATACATAAATGAAACTTTATAAAACAATGTCATTCCTTGATTGAAACCTTTTCTTGCACCTGAAACAAATGTACCTGATGAAGCAGTATCAAAATCAGTTGCAGTTTTTGTAAACGATAAACTTACATCAGCCTCTTGTGCAACAGTAACAGTTGAAGGAGTTCCACCTGTATCATATGCCCATCTACCACCGCCTCTACCTGCAAAATATGAATAATTATCAGTTGCGTGTTCCATTACTGTAGCAACTGGAAGGTCTAATGATGCTACACGGGTATCTTCACCAAGATTTGAACCATTAGTTATAGCACTTAACGCCTTCATAGTCCAATACGCAATATTAGTTGTAGATGTATCTGAAGCATCATCACCATATGATAAGATTAACTTACCAGTTTGAAATGCTGTACAAGAATGATAAAACCAAGTAGGATTACCAGCAACAAAATCAGTACTATCAGCCAATGTCGTCAATATACCAGAAGTAATATCTTTCCCATCTAATTTACCCTCATTAGAAATAGTTCTTCCAATGATTCCTATAACATTTTTGACTTCAGTTGCAACGATTCCACTTGTTGAAGCGGAATATCTAAAAAAGACCGCACTTGGGACAGCAACATCTTGCTGTACTTCAAGCATTATACCACAATAATCATCATCACCAACATCAATAAGATTAGTTTTTGGTGAACGAAATTCAACAAGTCTGCCAACCAGACTCCCATCATGAGTTGCTTGATTAACCCAATCACCTACATCAAGAGAATCTGACTCATCACCACGAAAGAAACCACGTTGTATAACTGACTTAGTTCCTGAAGCAGTTGAAACAAAATTTGTCAATGGAGAATTACCAATAAGAACAGATGTACTATAATCCTCACTATGATTTCCCATCCACGAAAACCATAAATTAAGACCTGTAGATACTACATCACTATAGTATGCGTTATGTGAAATTGATATACTAAACTGACTTATCATTTTATCTAAATCAACAGAATGTACTACAGTTGCATTACCACCTGAGTCTACATCAACAACCCAAAGTGCATCATCATCAGCATTTACACATATTCCTTGTGTACTTGTAAAAATTTCTTGTGAATGTTTTATAAATCTTTTCTGAACAAAATCAAATTGATATACATATTTACCTTGATAACTAATTCCATATAAATATCTTACACTATTAAATGTTACTTCGACAAATTGATATATTTCAGGAAATACTGAAGGATTATTTAGTCCAGCATCTTCCATAGTTAAAGCAGTTGTTTCAACACCAAATTGTGTATGTTCTATATAACCAGCCCATTTAGGAACATCATCTGCTCCCTTACCCATACCTATATGAACCTCTTTATTATTAACCTCCATTGTAACAGAATCAGTAGAATTAGTAACACTCCCCATACTACTTGTAGCAATATTGCCATTCAATTCGTATAAATCAACAATCTTTCTTACATCATTAGAATCTTTATCATAGTATACTATATCGTATTGTCCATCTTTATTTATAATAGAACTATCATCATCTATATCAACAGCCAAAGGGCTTGTACTTCCAGGTGATTCCATCCATGTACCATCGTCTTTTAAAACTAAATCAGAAGGTATCCCTTTTAATTTACCATCCTCAGATACAGAATCAATATTCTTTGCGTATCTTGACGCATCTATAGGAATATCCCTTGAAGAAGGAGTCATAATAGTTCCTGTATGGAAGTTCTTTATTTCTTGTATTTCTTTAGGCATATTATCTCTGTAAGATTGTATCAATAAACATAGGACTTTGTTGGTTAAGTTCAGCAATAAACGTTCTCATTCTATTATGTCTAATAGTATCATCAGTTATTTGACCATCAGATTGTTGCCCTGCCATTAACATTTTCTGACTTCCTTGTTCTTGCTCACGATTTGCTTGTGCAAGGTCACCACCCATACTATAACTTCGCTCTCTTCTTGGTGCTAAGTAACCACCAGTTTCAAAAGAACCTTTAATTTTATCAAGCCAACCTGAGACCTTTCCTCGTAAACCAGAAAATCCTCTTCTTGATTGTCCACCTTCTGTAGGCTCATTACGACCTGTTTGTAGATGACTTAACCCAGTTCCAGTTTGTTGTTGAGTATAACCTTGCAGATTCATTGCATTGTTAAGTTGAAAATCTCTTTCTTTTGTATGTAAAGCCTTTAGATTCGCTTGTCCTAAGTTACGACCTTTATTCTGTTTTGCCTCTAATTGCTCTACTGTTTTAGTTGTTTTATCATATTCATCTTTAAACCTCTTTGACTCTTCATTCAAGAATTTAATATTCTCTAAATCCTCATTTGAAACTTCAGCAAAAGGCTGTTGAGTAATACTTGGCTGTCTAATAGAAGTTTTCTTTGTTTTCTTTCCAAGAGGTAATAATGGGTCAGTTTCTCCTTCTTGTGGTATATTAAAGTTATATGGTTCTGGTTTAGATGTTAATTCATCATATGCCTCATAACCTAACATTTCTCTTCCGAATTGAGCAGGATTATCCATTTGTAAATTTCTTTGTCTCTGTGTTTCTTCTATGTATGCCCTTTCTCCAGCAACATTAGGGTCACCTTTTTCACTAATCATATCCAGTAATTCTTGTCTTGCATCAGCACCCTTTTTTTGAACGTCTTTATTATCATAATCAATAACACGAGGTCCTTGTCTATACATCTCCTTAGTAGGTCGTGGCATGTCACCTGCTTCTCTAACGTGTCCTGCCATTGCTTTATCAGATACCTGTTTTTTCTGATATGCTTGATTAATTGCGGCATTAAACTGGGCGTTAGCATTATAATCATCTTCAGCTTGGAAAGGTGATAATGAATTTTCACCACTTAATACAGATGACCGTAAATCTCCCACTTGTGACTGAGCCTGTTTCTCAAGAGAAATTCTTTTTAGGTCATTTTGCAGACGTGAAACCTTCGCTTCACGTTCTTTAAAATCTTCAAATTGCCCACCATATAATCCTTGAGGGTCTCTTTCTTGGTCACGTTCTGTTTTTCTCTCTTGTGCTTTAATATCCGTGAACTGTTGATTTAACATTTCTCTTCTCAACTGTTCATCTGTATGTGCCTTACCTTGTACTCCTGCTTGTTCTTTTCGGTCAATCATTGCTTGTTGACGTTTATACCCTTCTTGTCTTTGTGTTTCTTCACGGGCTTTTATTTTATTCTGTCTTCCAGTATTATACTTATTAATACCTTTACCAACATACTGAGCACCTGCACCAATTGCTCCTAATCCAACTTTACCAACACCATACATAGCACCAATAGCATTATCAATATCCATCTTATTCCAAAAACCTGTACCATCTTTTTTATCAAATCCCTTTGCACCTTTTTTTATAATATCTAATACTCCAGATTGAGCAAGAAAATCTTCATCTTCTTGTCCAGAATCCCAAGGTTGTGTAGGCTTACCTTGAACCTCATCACCTGACGCCCATCCGCCACCACGATACTGTGGTATCATACCGCCATTTTGGGCATAGTCTCCTGCAAATCCATACTCAGTTTCTATGCTATTTGTACTTGGGTCATCCCATCTATCTATATCTGCATAAGCCAAATCCTCACTATCGCCATCAACATTAGGGTCAATTATTTCTTCTTGGACTTCTTCTTCAGCCTCTGCCATCATAGCATTTGCAATAGTACTACCTGCTTTACCAATGCCACTCCAAACTCCTGGATTAGCAACTGCTTGTTTTATAACACCACCATAGCCATATAATGGTGTATTACTTACATTTCTCCAAGACATTATTTACCACCTTTTTTATTTTTGCCTAATTTTTTAATAACCATTTCAACAAATTCTTGATTCTCAATCCAATCTTTCATAGACATTCCTTTTGGAATTTCTTTTCGTCTTTTTGCATTGGTATACTCTTGAATTCTTCCACGTTTTACAGTATCTGCTTTTATCTGAGCCTTGTTCTTTACTATTTTTCTTTGCTGTTTTTCTCTTGATAATCTTGCTAACCATTTTCGTCTACTACCCATATCTTCTTTTATCATAGGAGATAGATTACTTTCAATCGGTGTTGGTTTAGGCTCAATTTCTCTTTTTTTCTTAATATTTTCTGTCTGTTTTCTTATATGTCTTTGTTTAGGATTTTCACCTGAACGCAATGTCATTTGTACTTCCTTCTTATTGGCACCAAGATATTTAGTACTGGAAGGATTATTAGTTCTTATTGCGCCTGGATTGACTAAATCAGCATCATCAACTAAATACCACCCTGAGTATCTACGCCCTTTCTCATATCTACCAGACTGTATTGTAATTGGTTTTCCATCTACTTCAACTCGATATAATCTGCCACCATTTTCAGGTAGACCACCTTTTTCTCTTGGTAAGATTTTTACTTTTGAAGTAATTTCTCCATAAGGCTTACCTTGCTTTGTCATTGCGGATTGACTATTTAAAATAACTTTTTCTTCTCGAACAACATTCCAAATATCTTTATTAACAACTTGTGGACCTTTAGGGGTGTTGATTGTATAAATAATATCACTATCAATAACACCTTCTTTTTTCATCATTTCCATTAGACCACCATAATCATGTGAATCCATATCAAACCCCTTTTGTTTTCCAGCAGGTTTATTAGATGGCATATTTGGACCTTGAACAACATTTCCTCTTTTATCAAAAACTCTATACCTTCCATTACCTAATGCTTCTAATCTAAAACCATCATATGCAGTACCTGGTGCATCTACCAACCCAAAATCACCAGTCCAAGGACTATCATCAAATTTATTTTTCATCCCGCTAAATAAACTTTGTTTAGCACCATGTATATCAGCACGTTGTCTACCGCCTTTAAGAACAGGGATACGACCCTCTAATCGACCATCTTTTAATTTTTTTATCTGTCTCTTCGCATCTACTCTAATTTCATCTGCTCCGACATCTTCTATTACCCTGCCATTCTTTCTTCTTTTCTTACCTTTCCCTGGCAATTTTCCAGTTCTTTTAGCCAATGCAAACATCAAGCCAAAGTTCATCATTTCTTGAGCACGATTTTCACTCTTCCATATTGCTCTAAAATCATCCATCGTAGGAAGACGCATAGGAATAATTGCTTCACCGAGATTAATTAATGCTTCAGTATCATTTTGGACATCACTTGGTATGTATTTTTCAACAGCATTTCTAAACCAAGATGCTTGTTGTTCATTTTCAATGGGAGGTGTAATAACTGGTTGACTTGAAAATGTTGGAGCCTGTTGATTTACACGATTTAACAAAGGTCCACCACTCTGATAATATCCTTCTAATAAAGGCTCATCATTACCATCTTCATTCATAGCACGAATTTGAGGTCCGTATTTTTCCATTGCTTCTTTACTAACAATAAATTCACCGCCTTCTGCCTCAATAACAGGGTATTCACCATTCTTAACTGGTATCTTAACACCGCCACCATTATGTGAAGGTCCAACAATAGGACCGCCACCTTGATATTGAGGATATCTCACTACTTAATCTCCACGTGAACTAAATCATCAAAGTTATTATCTTTAATTTCGCCATCAGAGTCCCAATCTCCACCCCAACGTACTTTTATACGCAGTTGGTGCCCTATTCCACGCAACATTCCACCCATATAGTGAAACCTCTCCCTGTCATTCCAATCTATAGGATAAGGTGCTAAATCGACTGCCTTACCTTCCATATGCCTTGAATATTTAACCTTCGTTGCCCCTTTTTCAAGAAGTTCAGCCTGTCGTTCTTTACTTCGTAGACCTTCAATAATAGTAACATCCATTATCTTAATGAGTTCATTCAAAACATTAACAAGTTTAACATTAACGCCTTTCAGCCGTTCCTTACTTCTTCTACCAAATCTCGGCATCAGAATTTCTTTAATGCTTCTTTAACTACAACCAACATCGCATCGTCTTTCTTTGTAGGAGTGGCTTTAACTACTACCCCAATAAACCAAATTATAGCACCCTTTAGTCCATGTTTTGCAACCTTTTTCGCTATATATCTGTCTATCGCTTTTGATAACATACTCATTTAGATTCTCCTTTTACCATTTTTGTTAAACCCTGCCACACAACATCAAGCAATATATCATCCTTATCTGATGGAGACATTTTAACAAGTTTCTCCAAAACCATGAATCCAAGCAAGACCCATTCCCAATTTGCTGATAACCATTCCATTATTCACTCCTTATTTTTTTAATTTTGTAGCTAAGATATACTATTTGAAGTATACCAATGATAACCATTAAAGCCCAAGGAATTGCATCCAACATCAATACTCCCATTGATGCAAAACTTGTTCCACTTACTTTTAAACTATCCATTTTATCTACCGTTTATCCTACTTATTGAACCTTTCAATTCTGATACTTGATTGTCGAGGTCATTTATTTCTTTATTTAAAGCATCAAACTTCCTATCTAATTTATCATCACTAGAATTCCATCTGCTAATTAATTTTATAATCATTCCTTCAATATTCTCCAAAGTTTCAGATTGACCACGATTCTCTATTTTTAAATCTTCGAGAGTCTTTTGCTGTGATTCTGACTTCTTCGACATCGAGACTACCAGATAAACAAACATTATCCCGACTACCGCAATCATGCCGCCTTCCTGATAAACCGCCATAAAATCCATTATTCATTTTACCTTGTAATCTAGTTATTGGATTGCCATATTTCATAATAATCGTCATACTGTACAGACTGCCACATAGCCCATTGATGTAAGTTTCCGAGCCTATCTTCAACCCATTCACTCATTGGGCTATTAAACCAGAGCAGTCTGTCTGCGAAGTGACCTAAGTGATAGAACAGTATTGATAGCATCTTTCTCATTCCGAAATTCTTCGTTCCGATGATTTGTTACTATTTTTCATGTTCAATCCTTGTTTTTCATACTATTACGCAGATTTGCGTTACGCAATGTAGCATAATTCGCACATTTCAAGTGGATAGTTAGACTACCCACTTACTTCTTTTTAAAGTATTTAGCATAAACATAAATACAGAAAGCTCCAAAAACTAAACCTACTATAAGTACATCTAAAACAGGACTGTTATCCCCTGTCTCTATTGAACCTATAGGGGTTTCAAAACGAATACTTTGAGATGTCGGATACTCAACCACTTGTAATAATGTATCCTTCATCATTATTTAATCCACTTTAGCTTCTTCATCTTTTTCTTCAAGAGCTTTCTCCAGCTTCTTCATAAAGAACTCTCGTCCCCCCTGTAACTGGTCAAGATTGAACATACTACTTCCAATCTTCCTGT
>Ga0207893_1000544_pt1 | contig 16920 bp, 8 predicted proteins | sample MalvirmetaMSP121_FD_184233 | JGI IMG/M metagenome (GOLD analysis project Ga0207893, IMG submission 184233) | Marine viral communities from the Deep Pacific Ocean - MSP-121 (SPAdes) | ecosystem: Environmental > Aquatic > Marine > Oceanic | place: Pacific Ocean | collected 2001-06-02 | reverse complement strand
GCAATTGGATAGACGGAAAGGTCATCCAGCAATTGCCGCCGTATCATCCTGATTACCATGTGACTTCTAAGCGCCAGATGGAGCAAGTCTATAAGCGCAATGGACTTAACATGGATACCGGCAGTTACGTCGATAACGAAGCACAAGTTAAGGCTACACTTCCGCGCAATAAGCGCACGGGGCGTATGCCTAAAGTCGTCAGTGGCGTTGACGATTGACATTTTCACGCCAACAGCTACCCTATTTTTGGGTAGCGGAACCCCTAACCGAGCCGATAGGTAAACGTGTTAAACGAATCCGAGCCCAATCAACCAGCACCAGAGGAAACGCAACCTGTAAGTCCGAGCGAGGAACCAACGGTAGACCTTGCAGAAGAAGCGGGAAATGCAGCGGTTAATCAACCAGCACCAAAGGAGCAGAAACTTCGTTCCCTTGATGACCTTGATCTCGACGGTGGCATTCGTGCTCAGATCGAGTCCTATGTAAGTAAGTCGATTAATGAAGCAGTAGCTAAGCATGATGAGCGGCATCAGCGCAAGCTGGATGACGACGGCTACATGAACCGATCTCAGATCGAGCAGTTGCTCGCTGATAAGGACACAACTTATCAGGCCCGAGAGGCTGCTAAGGAGCGATTCCTTAATGTCCTTGGTTCCGAGGGTCTGCACCCCGGCTCTGAGGGTTACGATCAGGTTCAGAAAACGTATGCGCAGTCGATTGCAGACGGCAAGCTGACTCCTGAAATCTTACTTAGCGAAGCGGGTATTAGAACGCTAGTTGCCATATCTGGTGTAGCTGGCACGAAATCCTCCGCTCCTCGAAGTGGCCTTGCCCGTTCGGCTCCGAAGCCGGATGGATCAGTGATGTATACTGACGGGACTGTGCAATTGAACGCTGGAGTTACGAAGGACTCGTCATTGATGCATGAAGTTCGCCAAGCAATCGAGAAGAGTGTCAACTCCTAGCATTTCTCCGCCCATACAGGGCTAACGCAGGCTTAAATCAGTTATGGCAGTTCAAACTTACTCTCAAGTGCTCGACACGATGGTGTCAACGGCGCTTGAGACCTACACCCGCGACCCAATCAATGCATTGAACGCTTCTGGTGAGAAGTTCCTCACCGCAGCGGCTCAGCAGGGGCGCATCTTCGTCGTTAACGACGCTGAAAATGTTCGTCACCCGATGCTTTATGATCACGGTGAAAACACATCGTACTACTCACCGGACAACCTGACTGGAACTCAATCAGCCACGTTGACCCATCTGCAAGCAGAGGCTACGGAGATTCTGACGCATTCGATTTGGACGTTGCAGGCTGCAACGCGAAATATCAACATGCCTCAGTCTCAGCCTCCAGGCAACATCATCGACTACGTTAGCAATGTGGTTAAAGCTAACATGATGTCGATCCTGAACCAGGAAGAGGTTCACTTCACGACGGGCCAATTGGCTTCGGCTGAAGGTGAGCCCGTTGAGTTCGGCGCTTGCACGTTGGACGATGACTTCGCTGCCGCTCGCCCGATGAACCTTCCGGCCATTATGTATGCTAGCACTGCTCAGCCACTTGTCTCGGGCAGCACTGGTATTGCCGAACAGTTCGGTGGCGTTTCTACGGCAGATATCGCGCAGTGGTCGCCTTATCAAAAGATGCATGCGGATACCGCTATTTCTGCCGCAACTGATGCCCAGTTGTTCTCAGCGCTGCAATCATCTATTTTGGAGTCTACGTATTCGGAGACGGAACGTCCGACTCACATTTACACGACTATTGAGGTCTTTGAGCGTATGTTGGAATTGATGCGTTCAAGTGCGGCACTGCCGGATCCGGTGCGAGTCAACCTGGGTAAGGAGGGCACGATCCCATTTGGCGGTCTCTCTATCGACTGGTCTCGTTATCTGAGACCCCAGTTGAATTGGCGGGCAGGCGCGACTGTCGCAACGACAGGAACTTTCTGCCCTATCCTGGGCGTCAACTGGAACTCGCTCCGCCTGAACACGGTGCGTGCGGGTGGAGTCAGTGGCGATAGCCTCGGCTTCATTCGTCAGATCGGCGCGATGCAAACGCATCCGGTGTTGAGTAACGTCTTCAAGCGGATCGAATGGAAGCGCCAATGGTCGCTGGATAACGGTCGTCGTTCGTTCTTCAACGTGAACGGTTTCTACACCGGCACTCTCGCTGAGGGTGGCTAATGCCCACGCGCCTAGAACTACGCACGCGCCTTAAGCGCCGCTTAGGGCTAGGCGTCGTCTCGTCGGTTGAGGACGAGCGCCTTAGCGAGGCGATCAACTCTGGTATCTCCCGAGCCCATTCGGACGGGATACCGGGGTTGGCTCGCACCACAATGACCGGGAGTGTCTTTGGCACTCTCGCGCTAACCTCCGTCGCGGTTGTTCAGTACAGCCGGGAGGTTACTATTGCTGGCCCAAGCTTGCTTACCACGCATGTTGCGCCCAATGATATTCTAGTCGTCATTACAGCCGCTCCTGAGACGCACAAGTTTCTCATTACAAGCGTGCCTGACGCGACCACTGCCCTGATTGGCCTTGAGGCAGCGCAAGCTATTACTGGCGTTGACACTTCCTACATTCTCCGCCGCTCGCTCCATCTGCCCTCAAGCGGGCAAGTCTTGTCAATTCTTCAAGAGGGACAGGGGATGCGGAATGGCTTATCGGTTGAACCTGAGTTGTGTATGACGATTCCCTACACCACAGGAACCGCCAAGTATTACGACCAGCATTACGCTGAGACAGCTTCCGAGAGCCATATATCCTTGTGGCCTGCGCCGTCAGATGCGACGGATCAGTTCGTTGTGAAGCAGCTTCAGACTAAGGTTCGGCTGGAGTCGGATACCGACTCGCTGGATTACACTGAAGAGGTTGTCGATGCCGTCCTTGAACGTGCCCGTGACTGCTACTTAACCTGGAGCGGTGTGGCTAACCAAAACGATCTTAGTGCTTCTTACCGTGCATTACGCGATACTAGTGATGCGTTGAAGAACTCGTCTAACTCCCGTCAGATATTCTACAAAACCTAATGGCATGCGGCGAATGTAATAGTGGACTCTTTGGATGCGGTTGCTGCTGTGCGTCGGTAACGGGGCTTCGTGGAGGGTTGCCTCCAGATGTTATCCAGACGGCAACGCATGATCTTTTCCTAGATACTCAAATCACTCAGGATCGGAATCACCGTACGCGGATTATTCTAACTAAGCCTGTTCATATTGTGAACGTAGAGATTGCGTTGGTCGCGACTACCCGCGACTTGGTGGAGGGTAATGAGGCTAAGCAAGTTATGCAGCCACCAGATGAGGATTCTCCCTATATTGATCACGCGATGCGCTCCTTAGTCCCGATCAGTGTGTCGTTATTTAATATGCCGAATTACGAGAATTTGAGTTCACTTGACGGCGGAGGATGGGCACCACCTGAAACGGACGACCAAGCACGCCGATACTTCTGCACCGGGACAGTTAACGCCTACAACACTAACTGGCAAAGTCACCCTGAGCTTTTTGGTTACTTCGCTGATGGTGGTGTGTTTGTTGAGCTTAACGTCCCTACGACTGATTACGGTGTTCGGGTAGTCGTCAACTATGTGGACCGGGTTCAATTTCCGCCTGCGTATCACGATCCTGTTGATGTGATGCAGCACTACTGGAAGTGTAGCCATGGAGAAACAGAGTTCTTGCATGGCTTTTACGCGGGCACGACGTTGGACATCCCTTCATCCGATACGACGGCATCGTCTGGAGACACTACACATTCGAATGACTCTAATGATAATTCAATTATAACGGTAAGGGAGTCGGATCCGTTTGCGCTTACGCCTAGAAGCACTTGGGGAACGGATATCTGGTACTAGTATGCCGCGATTATTCACGAACAGGATCGATGAGTTACCCCTCGACCGTAGGATTGCAGGCGAAGCTCGTGGATTCCGTAGAGACAGCTTAATAAACGCGCTGTATGAGCGGCGTGATATTGATCCACTCGGCGCTCATATCAAGCGCCGGACGGGTTCATTGCGGGTAACTAGTGTTCAGCCGAAGTTACTGGGAGCGGCTACTAACGCAGACGATGGGAAGATTGTCATCAACCGCAATTTCCGCCCTGAGATCAGTACTAACGATGCGTGGACGATGTTTGGGACGTTGCTAGTCCCCGACATACTTAACTCATCGACAGGTTATCAGCGGCTAATATCTTTTGACGGCATCGAACTCTTCTTCTATTTTGATCCGACTCCCAGTGGAGCCCCAACAACCCCGTCGTACAGCCTAATAGTATCCGATCATGCTGGCGTTGCGTTAGCTGCGACTACTGTGCTTCCGATTGCTACTTATACCGATATGCGCTTCATGCTGGGGCGCACTTCTACCGGGGTGAAGCTGAATATATGGGAGGTAGAGACTGAAGCTATTGTGTTCACTGAGCAGACAAATACCCATACGTATCAAGAGACGCAGAAGGACTTGGTTATATTTGGTGAAAGCATTTGGCGGGATAATTTAATTAAAGGGTTGGTACTGAATAATATTCTGCTCTACGACGCAGATATATTTGCCCGAGCGGATTACGAGACCTTTGCTAGGGATCCTGATCCCGCGACTTCGCTAACTTCTCCGGGTGACTCAGACCTACTTTGGCACAACGCATTTTCGGCTGGTGGAAATGTAGCTGTATACACTAATGACAGTGAAGCTGAGGTATTCAGTTATCTAGTTCCGACAGCACCGACAACTTACGGCACGGATCCTACAGAAATTCTCTTCGGTGGTAAGGGGGTAATCGAGATCCCTTTCTACTTAGACTTTGATGAGTATTTTTGGACGAGTGCTAATCAATCTGCGCGATTAGAGTGGTGCTTCCAAGTGAAGCTTACTCTCCCAGATGTTCTTACCGATTCAACAATATTTGAACTTCAGGACTTAGTCGGCTTACGTGTAGTTTTCGATAGTGTCTCTGAGAAGTATAACTTCGTTAGTAATTTTAGCGACACGGGAACCTTAGTAACTAATCTGTTGTTGAACAACACCCTTGTTGGCGGGGATAGTTACAATGTTTTTGTAGCTAGAGACACTTCATATGTTTATTTGAGGGTTGAGGAGGATAAGGCGGGTGGTCTTTCGGCCATGATGAGCGGCACAGCACCTAACCCAATCATTTATGCTTATGATAAGACAATTGGATTCACCGTTGGTGATCGTGTTGATTTCGAGAACGCTGATCCATTCGGGGGTAGACTAGAGCGCTTCGCGCTATTTAATAACAGCAGTCAGCAGCTTCAGCTACGTGAAGACGCGGTTATTTATTATGACGTTCAATCTGTCCAGGGTGATGAGATCATCGATCGTGGCAATCGTGCGCTTAACGGTTACTCAGGAGTAAGATCGACTTCGCGGGCACCTTTCTATAGGGAGGGAGCGTTAACTGGTGGGGCGTATGTGGCGGCTACGGGCGGATATCTTATATCCAACTCCAAGCCCAGTATTGGTTATACAGGGGAGCTTTCTAAAGCGATCCTTAAGGACGCAGTAGTTCAACGGCTTGGGGAGCGGTCGTTTCTCACATCTAATAATGTGAGCTATGTTGTAAATGACCGCAATAAAACGTTCCGTCCTTTAGGCATACAGCGACCTAGCACTAAGGTCACTTGTACCCCGCAAGGGGTCGGGCCGATTGATGGCTTTGTTCGTTATGCTTACCGCTTCGTGTCTACAGATGGGACGGTTGGGCCGACGTTTGAATTGGACCCATGCGAGGCCACTGGTGGTGTCAATGTCTTCCTAGGAGCCGAGGCTTTTGGCTCTCAAACTAATCCGGTTTTCGGGCTCGCTTTTGGGGAGGCCGAGGGAGATGAGATAGTAACGAATAACGGGATAGAAACCTTTATCGTTAAGGATACCGATAATTCTGAGCCCCCTAATCAGCTTTTACATAGAGAAATTGCCGATCCTGGGCTAACGCTTGAGGTAGCTTTCCGGGTGCCCAGCTTTGGACCGTCAGCGCTATCAGAGGAATCGGTTATATCGCAGGGTGTCTACATGCCCTACACGACAACATCGAGTGGTAATAGTAATACTTGGTGGGCGCGTAATGAGCCGGTCCACTTCCCCTGGATTGGTGCTTCTTCGCAGGAGTCTTGTTTCCAGCTTACATTTCGTTATTCGGAAAATTTCTTATCTTCTCCCCAAAACCAAATCCTGATCGCTATTGGCAATCCTCACCAGAGGTATAAAACGGGATGGAACAGTCACGATAGGTGCCTGCTCTTTTGTGTAAGTATTCAGAAAACCTATAATTCCTCTCCCTTATCCTCGACAGGGGTTGTTGTGTGCAAGCAAAATGGTGCTCGGGATAATGCGCTATACGCCGAGATAGCTGACTACCAATTTCAGGATCAACATGACTACACAATATTCGTTAGCCGTGGCGGCCAACTCTATGGTACCCAGCGAGGTTCAGACTGTATAATCTGCATATTTGATCATACATTAGACTCTCCCTCTGTAAATGGTTGGCAGCAGTGGCCAGACCCACTGACAACACAACTCCGTATAGTAAATTTCTTCGGTCCCACTTGGGCACACGCTAATACCGATTATGTCATGTGGGGTACCGGGCGGCAGCAAGGTGATGCGTCTGGTGTTAGAACCCGGCGGTGGACAGGTAGCGGGTGGGCTTTTAGCTATATTAGTCCATTCTATAACGGCACGGGGGAGGGCAACGTGCTTGGGCAACGCCTCTATCATGGGCGTATGTGGGCTAAAGATTTCTACATAGGCATATTAGCTATCAAGGGGTTAGATCGTGACGGTACTCGATCTGGGCCACTTGCTGAGCTATGTAAGATTGATACGGCTTTTTGCTCAGATTCGTCTGTGTCTGAATTAGAGGGTGGTTGGGATCGGATTAACGACTGCCGAGCTAAGTTTTACGCCACACCTGGTACATCGTCTGTTTCTGCTAATGTCGTCTTAGGTGATGGGAATGCCAATCAGACTACCTTCATAGCTTATGGCTACGATAATACGATCACCGCAAACTCACCCACAAATACTCATAGTGTTACTTCCACCGATCAGATCCCTATGTGGGCAGCCTATTCAGCCCGAAATGGTGGGGCGCTTGTTGTCGGTACGGGTCATAGAAACTGTTTTGAGTTAGCCAAACGTAAGTGGCATGACGGTTCGGGCGTCAGGACTTTTGACGAGTTCGCCAATGTCATTGACCTGAAAGAGTGGACATGGTTAACGCTCTATTTTCGGCAGTCACCTAGAGTAACCAATTCGGAGATTCTCGACGTTATCCTGATCCGTATCTTCATTGACGGTAACACGGGTGAATGGGGCGAAGTATGGAGTGTGGATATTACGCCAGATGGTCCGCAAGGTAAGTTTAATTGGGGTACCCTTGAGACAGCCGGGGACGGTGCGCGTACGCTGTATACGTTAGGCGGCGTACCTGGGATAGACAGCGAGTATGAGATCGAGATAGCTGAGTCACGGCTATGGAATGGGGAGCGTTATTCGGCATTAGGTGGGGGTCAGGGCGCGAATACTTTTGGCACTTATATCTCTTCACGAGTACCGCCTAATCTTTGGGAGAGTATGTGGCATTATCTGCGCTTTGCGCCGATTGATGTTGATGATATGGAAACCCAGACTGCGATGGATCAGCATGGGCAGTTCCCTTACTTGCTACCCGGTTCTACCACCACATTTACAAACCAGGCCACAGCCGACGCCGTTACTATCTATCAAGGAGCCGAGGTTAAGACTGGCGAGTCTTCAGGTAGCGGAGGTGCTCATTATTTCATCCCCTTCCCGGTTCCGCCGATGTCGGCGATTCGGGGCATACAGATATTCCGCTCGCAGATTACTCCTCTTCAAGAGACATTTCCTACGGGGGAGATTAACCCTAACGCCACTATCGATGCGTTTAAGGCGTGTCGGGCAGCCCCGCTTTATTATCTGAGCGAGATACCTGATGGCACCAATTTCTACTTCGATACTGCGATCGATACATTACTGGGGGCTAAGCTAGACGTTTCTGAGGGACTTATCCCTCGTAACGTTGGAGGAGTCTTTGAGTGGGGTGGTTTCTTAGGTATGTGGATCACTGATATCCCACGCATCTACTTTTCAGCTTCTCCTTCGTCATGGGAGAGTTTCCCCTCTGACATGATATTGGATATTCCGCTACGAGAGTACGGACCTATTGAGGCGGCTACGGAGTTGGCATCTCGCGATGCTCGACAATCCCGTGTCCTTGTTTTGGGCAAGTCTTGGGGGGCGTTCATTGATGGCTCTCCGACGCAGGCTCGTGTGAACACTGTGGGCGGTGGTGTTGGCGCATCGACTTCCCGTTGCTTGGTTGTCGAGAAAGGCGTTGCCTACGCTTACAATGGGACGTTGTGGGCTATCACGGGTGACGGGGGGATTGAGGATATCGGCATGCCCGTGCTCGATTTACTTCCTTCTCCAGAGCACACTAGGCTTGCCGTGTCCTCGGCGCTTGGGTCGTTGTTCGTGATTAATGAGCTTACGGGTATCGCACTGCGCTGGCATTTTGCTCGCGGTGAATGGTTTGTTGAGGACCGCTATTGTGTGGGGACGACGGACATTCTAGGTGAAGACCATTGGATCCACCTTACTGGTTATCCCTCTAAGGGTAGTTCTACTGTCTATGCTGATGATGTAGAGGCAGACACAGAAACGTCGTATACTGTGTCAGATTTCGACAACGCTGCCAACACTGTCACCTTATCCGTTAGCACTGGGCTGAAGATCGGTCAGCACTTGACTTTGGTAGCAACGGAAGACCCTCGCGAGAGGCAATCTGTTTCGATTGAGAGTCTAGACGGTGCTGTGGTTACTACGGCAGAGGATCTAGTGTTAGAAGAGTCTGGTGTAGTTCCTACTGCTTCTCCTAGTGGGGAAGCCGCTGTGACGTATACCTATAAGGCGTATGTCGGGATAGGGCATTGGGGGACAATGCTTGATACCGGACAGTTCATTAACAAGGGATCGCTTAACTATGTTGACTTGGGAATTACGTCAGGAGACCGATGGTACGGAATGCATTCGACTTCAGATTTCACCAGAGATCCCAGCCAACGAAGCGGCTTTGATAGCATTGAGACTTACCCGACTCGTTTTGATGATGGGGAAGGAAATGGCCAATCCGCCCGATGGGGGCTCAGCGCCCAACAACGAGTCCAACGACTCATCCTCTGGTCGATGGAACCATCGGCGGTGGGAATCTCCGAACTAGAGTTAAACTACAGTGTTGAGTGATCTAGTAAGAAAATTTGAGTATCTGGCCCAGACGTATGATCTGGAGGCACAGCTTATCGATGCTGGTTCCCTCACGGGGCGCGAGTTAGAGAAGGTTTGCCCAGTTAAACATTCCTTCGGGGATGGCTGCTATGTGCGGGAGTGGAATAGTCCTGCGGGAATGTTAGTGGTGTCCAAGCTGCACAAGATTGCGCACCCGTTCTTTGCTCTTAAGGGTGATGTTTCAGTGATAACTGCTGCGGGTATTCAGCGTATTGTTGCGCCTCATTACGGCATCACGCCTGCGGGGACGAAGCGTGTTCTCTACACGCACACGGCTACTCAATGGGTAACTGTTCATGTAACTAACGAGGTAGACATCGACAAGATCGAGCGGGAAATAATCGCTAGCGATGTTGATGAACTGCTATCGGATGTTTTAGCTACGGGAGTATCGAAATGACATTCGCAGTAACGGCAGTAGTGGGGGTTGTAGCTGGCGCGGGTGCGCAAGTGATGAACGCTCAGCACGCTAAAAAGATGGCGGGTGCTCAAGCGGCTTTAGGTCGGGAGCAATCTGCGAAACTTCAGGAGCGGGCATCTGCTGCGGCAATGGGCGCTAAGCGGGAGATCGATACTTTGCGGCTTATGCGCTCGATGGATGTCCCGGCGTTTAGGCAAGCGTCGGAGAACGCTGTGATCCAGGCTCAGAAGGGTGCGGAGCGTATGGCGCGGCACGTTACGATGAGTAGGTTGCCGGGAGAGGTAAACCAGGCAATCTTTGGCGGCCAATTCCAACAGTACGTTGGGCAAGAGAACCAAAAGTTGCAGCAGTATGCCGGGTTAACGCAGCAGATTTTGCAGGCTTCGGAGCGTCAGCAGGAGAAGGCACTAGGCGTTTCTGGTCAGATGTCTGCTGTGGAGACGAGCACTCAATCTGAAGCTTTGCGTATGGAGGCAGCGGCAGGCAGCTTGACTGGTAACATACTCGGTGCTGTGGGTTCTGCTGCTTCTTCTTATGCAAGTGGTGGGATGGCAAAGGCAGCGGCGGCGAAGAAGGCTAAGGCTGCTGGTGCCCGCGAAGATAGGTGGTTGGATATCTACGAGCAGTCGATTGGCGGTGGCGGTGGCGGTACCAACTATGGCCCACCAGCACCTCCGGGTTATCAATCGGGCTACCAAGGTGCGGGGAACTAAATGTCAGACTTCAACATAGCGGGCCTGCTAGGTCAGGTAGGTGGTGCGCTAAGCGCCCACGCCACGGGTGGACCTCAAGGGCTACAGCAGTTCTTAGCTATTCAGGCGAGGCGTGCGGAGCAGGCAGTTTCTCAGGATTTTGCGCGTGAGCAGACATCGAAACAGAGTGCGCAAAAAATTAGAAGTGATCTATTCGCCGCTAAGGAAGCAGAGAAGCAGCGTCAGCATGAGAGTGGTCTTGCGGCGCAGAGGCAGTCTTTCGCTAGGGGGGAGCGGATAGCGGGGGAGCGTTATACTACTGGACGGGATACAATCGCATCTGGTCGGCGAGATGATGATCGGGAGGATAGGCAGAAGGCTGCGATAGAAACGGCCTCAACCTTAAATACGTGGGCTGAAGCGGCGGCTAGAGACGCATTGGCTGGTCGGAGGGCAGACGCTACAACATTGGAAGGGAGGAGGATAGTCGCGGCGAACGTCGCCACTGGTCGGGCGAAAGACACTGCTGATGCGGTTGCAGTTTTGCAGAAGCAATTGAAAAAAATGGGCTTTAAAGCCTCTGAGGCGCAAGCTTTAACATTACTTCAGGGGCAGCAAGGGATGGCTAAAACTGCTGAAGGCAACCAGGTAACTAGGGATAAGCTAGCTGCGAAAAATCGGAAGGAGGAAATTGCCCTTAATGCTAAAGCAGTAGTAGACGCCGCCGAGTTAGCGCATAAGAATAAATCAGATGCAGTCGAAGACGCGCAGCTACACGATCATGCCCTATTGAATAAGCGGATCGAAGCTGAAAAGAAGGCGAAGGCGGAAATAGAGCAGGAGCGTATTGAGTCGGCTAAAACTCACATCAAGACTATGATTCCGACTGCTACGGGGGGGAAGAATTTCTACCGCTGGGCTAAGGATAACGGTTATACGCTACGCGATGGGGCTGACGTTCCTATTGAGAAGTTCCTCAATCCACATCACACCGACACGGTCGGGAAAGCCTCTCTAGCCGCTGCCATACACAAGCTTGCAGAGGACGATCATTATCCGCTAACTCTGAAACAGATTCAAATTGATCGCAGTATTAACGTTGCGGGCTGGGAAGAAGTTTTTGGCCCTGGTTCAGCGAAAGGAGCGATTATCACAGATGATGCGCTTACCGCTGCTCAGGTTAAAAATAATAGCGTATCGAATTCCGTGTTGAAGTTGACGAATGACGCTTTACTTGTCAAGAAGACGTTGGAGGAGATTGCTCTTACGGGTGACTTTGATAAGGGTACAGAGGTAATAGATACGCAGGCTGCCAAGTTAGGTGAAATTAGAAACAAGCTTGCGCTCCTTACTAGGACTGCACCAGAGTTCTTTGCACCTGGTAATAAGAATGCTGTTACGCGGGACGTACTTAACACGCAGATAGAAGCTCATATGAATGCCCTTGAGTTTTCTCGGACAGCGCTCGGTAAGAATGCAGTTACAATTGCTTGGGATTCGGATAGACCCTTTTCGCGCTCTGAGGACAATCCGATCTTCCACCAAAGCGGTGGAGGGTCGCCAAATAACGAAGTGACGGATGGAATTCACGGTCACGGTAAAAATACGAAGGCTTTCAAACAGCAGGAGACAAAATTTAATGGTCTCGTATCGATACTTAGGAATCTCAGTGGATTAACTCAGGACGAACTTGAAGAAATTGGTGTCGGAAATTTTCCTATAGCGGATTTACTTACTCTCGTAGAGGAGCGTGGGGGTTCATTCACTAACATAGTCGAAAGTTTCCGCAACACGGCTGACGCCAGCCAGCTAGATGACGCCGGAAAAACTGGATGGGATTGGGAGCAAAACGCTAAGCTTATGAATAGGGCGCTCTCATTTGACGTTAAGACGCTAACTGCTGGAGTTACGCGGCTCAATGAGCAGAACGCCCAGGAACAGAATGCGGTTAGTTTGAATGATAATGTAAGGAATGCAGCGGGTGTCTATTTGTTCCCGCCAGGTACAGAAGAAGAATTCTTAAAGCAATTCTCCAACTCGAAACCAACTAGTATTGGTTACGGTAGGGATATTGTAAACCTTGATAAGGAGGGGCAAGCATACGAGGATGTCGTGGCTAATTATCTAGCCGACGAGAAGAGGGCTATTGCGTTTGTTTCGCAGTTCCCATTTCACAGTATGGGAATGGCTGATACGGTCTTTGGCCCACCCACTTTGGGAACTTGGGGGGACCAGGCGAACCAGAAGATTGATTCATTCGCCCGTCAGATGAACCTATCGACCGATACTGTTGAAAATCTGCGGAGGGCTGTAGCTAAGCATTCGGGAGAAGGGGCTACTATTGTAACTGATAAGTTAGACGAGTTATTTACCACGGACATACCTGATGTGTCTAGACGAATAGAGTCTGCTAGAGAGACCGATAGTACGAAGTCTCAACCTATAGATAATGACCCCCGATTGGAGGCTGCCGTTTCAGCAAAGATATTTCCCGGCCTTGAGCTAACTAAATTTACGTGGCCCAATATTGCTAAGATGTCTACAGGCTCATCTCCAGAAACAAGGGTTGCTACCGGAAACTATGGATTTGGTAAGGGTAGACAACTATTTGCGCCGGAAATTGGGCAACTACCTGTCGGGGAGGGTAGCACCGTAACTATAGGAGATATATCTGGCTGGATAATGGATGTATCACCGGCAGTTAAAGCTTTTGTCGAGCGGTCTCTATTGCACCAGAGTAGCTACGAGAACCCTATGGGTATTCTATCCAAGTCCAACCGTAGCGGGACTGGGCTATCTTCCTATCCTGGTGAGTTCATTACTGATTCAGGCTTTGGTGCTGGCAGCTTTATGGCACATGAAGCCGTAAAGAAGCGCATACCTTTCTCTTCGGAGTTAGACCGTAACAACCCCCACTGGACATCGATAAATAGCGCACGTATTGGCTGGAAGAATGCGCGGGCATTAAGGGCACATAATACGGCGATCCAAGATGACAGCAATTACGATTCTTCAGCCCCCGCCACCATTACTCGTGGCTCCGCTAAAGCAGGGGCTCAAGGGGATGAGCTAAGGAAGCGCATGATTCTCGATATATTCAATGGCTTTAACTTTGATAGTGCTCCAGGGATGGCTCAGTCAGCTAAGCGTCAAGGAAAGCGTCTACAGCAAGTTCTCAGGAGCTATACCGTTGAAGAGGCAACGAGTTTGCTCCTTGGCCCCGGAGCTAGGGGAATTCCGCTAAGTAAGTTTACCGGCGAACCGGAGGTGGCTAGGGCGGGGGTGGCATCGACGGAGTTAGCTTCGATAGAGGGTAGATATGATCTCAGTGATACCAAGCTACGTGAAGTTGACGCTTCGTTGTCGCGGGACTTGCTGGACATAAATGCTATGGCTATGAGCGCTCAGGTTATCGATGTAGCGTCAGGTAAGGATGTTACATTTGGAATTATTGATGACGCCCGGAAGATACAATCTCTCAATATAATCACGGAAAAGAAGAAGGAGTTGAGTGCCGTTATGAGTGCTCGTCCATATGCAAAGCGTATGGAGAAAAAATTAATGCGGCAATTGGTCAGTACCACCGCCATAGCGCTTAAGAATGGGAAGGGTAATCTCGGTCAGATGCTATTTGAGGAAAAGTTTTCAAACCTATTATCTAATATATCCACTCCTGATCTAAAAGGAATTGACGAGAAGACCACTGCAACTACCGCGAATCTCCGTACGAGTATACGCTCAATTTTGAGTGATGATGGTGAGGATTTATCAATAGATTCGTATGCTAAGCTACTTGGATACCTGGGTGAGTGGGAGGTGAAGGCACCAGCAGCAGACTATGGGCTTGCTGGAGATATGCTGCAAGCATCAATGAATAAGCATGGATCACGCCTAAAGGTGATTCACAATATACTGGTAAACGAGGGGGTAGACGATAACCCGGCGGAGTATTACTCGGCACTTAACAGTGGAATCCAGGCTGGAATGACGCTCAAAAGGTGGCAAGGGTTGAGTACTGTGGATAAGGCTCTGGCGATTTTCGTCCTGGAGGAGGACAATAAATAAGTGTCAGACTTCAATTTCAACTTCAATAGGACTGAGCCGTTAAAGCCGGGGTTCCTAGACCAGGTATTTAACTCCACTATCGGGCTGCCGCAGCAACTTATATGGCGCATGATTCGAGTCTGGGAGGACGACGAGATAGATTTCTGGTCTGAGAAGGGGATTTTAGACGCCGCCCTGATCCCTGGATTTGGCATGTTCGATAGCCATGAGCATGATGTCATGCCGGACTACATGGCAGAGCAATTGGGTATGGCGGAGGAAGGGGAGAGTGGTTTCGGATCCCAGATCGGTGCCGCCATCCTAACTGATCCCCTCACCTACTTAACGGGTGGCCTATCTGCGCTAGGTAAGATGGGTAAGATGGCGAATAAGGCTTCGACTTTCCCTACCGTATCAGCGTCACTATTGAAGGGATCTATAGACGCTGGGGTTGATGCCTCGAAATATATTGATGAGCTATCGCCCAAACTCTTTGGTCAGCATTTAGACGAAGGCCACTCTGGCTTGCTCGCTGCTGGTGATACTGTAAACGCGGCTAGGCTGGATAAGATTAGGCAGAAGTTTATTGCGACACTGCCGGGAGCAGAGAAGCAGGCACTTATCCGAAACGTGGATGAGTTGACGATTGGTGCTGCTGTTAGTAATACGACTGATCGTAAGCTAGCGCTGGGTCTCCCGCTGTTCTCTATGATGGGGCTTAAGATTAATGTTGCCCCGAACCATTCTAGCTGGTGGAAGCTTTTCAAGGATGGGGTCAACTATGGAGGCAGGGGTCTAGGAAAGGCTTTCTTGCTCAAGGATCTTGTTAATGTCCCTTATGTGGGCGCGATGCTTAAGGGTTCGGTTATGCCGTTCAGGCACGGCATGTTTGGTTGGAAGCATGGGCAGGATGCTCGTGCGATTATTCCACCAGCATCTAGGACACTTGAAGCTGGCGAAGCTCAGCGTTTAATCGCTTACGCAAGCGAGGATGGCGGTAAGCATCTTTCTCTCCAGCTTGAGAAGGTCTTTGATGAGGACTTGGTGGGAAAGATCCAAGGGCTCTATAGCGAGGGCATTAAACAGAACATGACGCATGAGCAGGCTTTCAAGGCTGCGTTGGCGTCTACTGGTGTTATTTCTACTACGACGAAGGAGTCTGGAGCGGCTATTTGGGGTCGGTTATCTGGGCTAACTAAGGACAACAAGGATTTCCCTGATTGGGGGGATGGATTTGTAAAGGGTAGAAACGCTATAGCGAAGTTAGTCGGTGACTTTAGGGCCAATCATCGGAAGGCTACCGCTGTGCTGGATTCCGGGGAAGTGTCGTTAGTACCTACTCATAGCGCGGCGCGGAAATTGGATAAGGCATTCGAGCTTGAGCGTAAGGAGGCTAATGCCTTGTTCGGCTCGCTATCTGAGGGGACTTATCAGCTAGGTAAGTTCTTTAAGGGTATGACCAATAAGGTATTCAAGTCTGCTTCATCGGAGGCAACTAACCTCGATGAGGCAGCCAACGCCAAGCTGCTATCGAGCACTGCGCGGGATAACGATCAAGTAGAGGTGTTATCGTCTGCGTTCTTTAAGAAGCTCGTGAAGATATCGAAGCAAGGGGACTTCTCACTCGATGAGCTAAACAAGATTGTAGAGTTGCGCGTTCAGTTGGCGGCCTTGCCCGAGGAGATTGCAGCATCGTTCAAGTCGTTTGAAGTCAACTCCAGCGATCCCACCGCTGTACTTGGAGCCCTTAAAAATTACCTGGACCGGCACAGGTCGTCTTTATCAGCAGTTGAGAAGCTGCTTAAGCATGGCGGCATAAAGAATAAGGAGGCTCAGAAAAGGCTTCTCGCCTTATTTAGTGATGAGGTTTTCCCGTTTATCGAGACGACAGGTAGGTCAGCGTCACCATTTCGCGCAGCGGAAGAAGCGGTAAATATCGTAGCTCAAACTAGACGGGCAGCGGAACCGAAAGTAACTACCGTAATTGATTACACGCCACAGGAAGGTAAGCGCTTACAGCTTAACCATAACGCTCACGTTGTCGGTGGTGAGGTTAAAGCCGCTACCCCTGGGAAAACTAAGCTTGGCCCGCTCGTTGAGGGTGCCGAACCTCCGAACTTGTTGGGGGATTTGGCAGGCAGGCAGGTAGGCACGTTGACGGATGCGGAGGTAGATTCACTCTTAGTTAAGCTAAACGAGCGTGGGTCGCGCAGCCTGACGGATATTGAGATCCTCAAGCGGGCAGAGGATATGACTCTGCTTAAGCAATTCGCTAAGCGGAATAAGCTCACCATCCCTGAATCAGTTGCACTCCTGCGCAAGAAGAGTAAGGCTCGTAAGACGCAAGTGGTGAAGCGACCAGTTAGAGAACCCGCAGTAAAGCTTTGGGATAAGGCGCGAACTCGTTGGTCTACTGAGCAGG
>Ga0207893_1000528_pt1 | contig 17512 bp, 16 predicted proteins | sample MalvirmetaMSP121_FD_184233 | JGI IMG/M metagenome (GOLD analysis project Ga0207893, IMG submission 184233) | Marine viral communities from the Deep Pacific Ocean - MSP-121 (SPAdes) | ecosystem: Environmental > Aquatic > Marine > Oceanic | place: Pacific Ocean | collected 2001-06-02 | reverse complement strand
ATCTAATGTTTACTATGATTAATTATTGTGATGCTTCAGTCTAGGAACTCATCTCTTAATAGCTGAGTTCCTCATCTCACAATAATAGACGTACTGCTACGCAGTTAAGTAAATTTCGCTCTCAGAGAGGAGAAAAGCAATAACTCAATTTTTAATGATTTAAATCAATCTGAAAGAGACCGGTAGGCGACGACAAAGAAAGAGAGACACGCAATGTATTCACATTTTCAAAATTTTCTGGAGAAATTTTTCATATTTATAGGATATTAATAGGCTAGGATATATATAGGATAGGATAGGTTATATATATAGTATATTATATAGTATATATATTATATATATTATAAAATAACATCAAAACAAACTTTATGGAAGAAAAAACTCTGTTTTTTGTACCAACTTGTCTATTTTTGTTGTAAACTTTCCTATGAAGACATCAATTAGACATATTGCGAGACAACATTGTGCTAATTTTAACTCAGGAATATGTCTTGGTGCCATATTTAAGCGTATAGACGACAAACTGACCTGCTATATTGATAGTAAGTACGCAGGAAAGAATTGTTTCGTAGAAAAAGGATGTGTATATTTTGAGCAAATTGTTATTCCAGGACTTGAGAGAGAAAACTAAGAAAATGATTACTAAAAAACATAAACGTGCAGTTGTTATCCCAGATTGTCATTTCCCATTGCACCACCAAGCTGCAGTAAATTGCGTATTAAAGGCTATAAAGATGGTAAAGCCTAATGTATTTATATGTCTTGGCGATGTGGGTGAATGGCATAGTGTTTCACCATTCAAATACAAAAGACGTAAGAGACCTCCTCTTGAATACCTGTTAGGGGCGATAGACGATGAACAGGCAGAGGTCAATAAAGGGCTGGACCAGTTTGATGATGTACTGAAATCTATTAAATGTGAAGAAAAACACATGATAGAAGGGAATCATGATGCTTGGTTAAATTCTTTTGTAGAAGAGTTTCCTTACCTGCCACAATATAAGTTTCCAGAGGCTGTTAGGTTAAAAGAGCGTGGTTATAAATATTACCCATATGGAAAGTTTGTAAAAATGGGTAAGTTATATATGTATCACGGAGGACATTACTCTACTATTAACCATACAAGGCAACACGCACAAAATTTAGGTAAAAATATTCTTTACGGACATACTCATGACGTTCAGCGTAGTGGTATGACTCACGTGGACGGTGCTCACCATGCATTTTCACTCGGTTGTTTGAAAGATATGACAATGGAGGCTAATCTATGGCTTAGGGGTAGGACTACTAATTGGGCTCACGCATTTGCAATCATCGATTGGTTCCCAACAGGTGATTTCAGAATAGATGTAGTGGACATTTACAATGGTAGGACATTTGTGTGGGGTAAAGAAATAAACGGGAACAAGGAGTAAACATGACGATGTTTATTAAAAAAAGGCACACTCGGAGGGGTGGTCTTGGGCTACCAATAAATAACTAGGTTGGGTGTAGTGTGTCTAATTTTAAAACGATAAATGGCTCTGATGAGTTCATATTTGATAATATAGAGGAATGGTCAGAAAAAACAGGTTTAGCAGATATTCAAGCTGATTGGCGTTCTGGAATAGAATCGGAATGGATTCTTACTGATGATGGACAGGTATGTAAAATACTAAAGCGTGGTGATATGCGTACCAACAATAGAAAGGTCACAAAACCTTATGTACGTACTATACTTGGCACATTTCTTGTTGATAGTCCAACAAAGATGGAAGGTGAGCCTCCAAAGAATATCTATGCTTTTGCTAAAAATACTAACCATTATGACCAGAGAGTTAGAATAGATAAAAAACCTACTAATAATGAATTTCTATTTGCTAAGTATGTTGCGAATGGGTTGTCACCAACAGAAGCATATTTAAGGGTTTTTCCTACTAATAACAGAAAATACGCTGACCATACAGCAAAATCACTAATGAAAACGAAAAGGATTTCAACATTGATTACAGAAGAAATGAAAGCCAATCTTAAACAGGTTGATGTCGATGAGGTTTACTTACTTCAAAAAACAAAAGGTATTATTGAAAAAGAAGAGGGTAGAGATGGGGATAAACTTCGTGCTATTGAAACATTAATGAAAATTGCAGGTATGTTTCCAGATAGTACAAAAACAGAGTCACTTACAGTATTCCAAGGTTTTAGTCAAAAAGAACTTGAGGCAATTAAGGGTGAAGATATAAAAATGCTTGGTCATGCCGAAAAGACAATCGAAGACTAATATACCATTAAATGCACTTGATGTATTTACAAGTAAGCGTGATATCTGTGAAGTTTGTGAAAATCAAATAGACGACGATAAAAAACTACTTGTTTGGAATGATATTGGCGATGTGCATGGTTATGCGTGTAAGTTTTGTAAAACTATATATGACATGGATGATGAATTAACCAAGATATCAATCGGTGATTCAGATACATTATATGAAGCGTAAGGGAAAAGCCCAGTTCAATATAAATCCAAGTCCTAATGAAATGTCTAAAAGAGATGAGATTCTAAAACAATCAGTTGATAATCTTATTTATTTTGGTAGAGCATTTCTACCTAATGATTTCTTGCATAAGAGTGAATCACCAGATTTTCATTTTCATATAGCAAAAAAACTACTTGACCATGAGCCTGGTGCCCGTGTCTGCAATATTATTCCTCGTGGGTTTGGTAAGTCTATTCTATCTAAATCTGCTATCCTACATAAACTTTTGTTCTCACCGAAAGATAAACAGCAGTTCATAGCATGGGTGGCAGAAGAACAGGGACAGGCTATTGACCATTTAAAATATATTAAGAATCACATAGAGTATAATCCCCAAATCCGATACTATTTTGGTGATTTGGCAGGTGATGCCGTTGGTAACAGATGGACTGAAAAGGATATTGTTACATCGGTAGGAGATAGAATTATGGCAAAAGGGACATCTCAGCGTTTACGTGGGCGTAGTGAGGTGGATGTACGTTATACAGGAATTGTATTGGATGACTTTGAATCAGAGTTAAATACAAAAACACCTGAAAGACGGCAGGAGATTAAACAATGGATTGTATCAACTGTTTATCCTGCACTTGAAGAATCTAAAGGCAATGAAGGTTGGATATGGTTATTAGGTACTATTGTACATTATGATAGTTTTCTGCAAATGGTTGTTGATGGTTATAGACAAGCACAGAAAGATTCTAAGTCATATCCGTGGGATGTTACATTTTATAGAGCAATAGATGAAGATGGTAGCCCATTATGGGAATCGCAATTCCCATTAAAGAAACTTAACCAGAAAAGAAATGAATTTATAGAAGCAGGTCTTGTAAACAAGTTTGCTCAGGAATATATGAATGATGCTCGTGATATTAGCAATGCGGCATTTAAAGTAGATAGAATACAGTTTCACAGTGGAGTATTTGAAGTCAAGGACAAGCAGACATACTTAATCATTAATAATGATGCTATCCCTATTAATGTTTATATCGGTGTTGATTTAGCCGCAACAGCAACAAATACATCTGACTTTCAGGCTGTAGTTGTTATTGGTGTTGATTCAGATAAGAATAGATATATATTGGAATACTATAAAGAACGTATACCAACATTTGATGTTCCAGACGAAATAATAAAATTATGCAAAAAGTATGCCCCTGTACGTCGTGCAACTATAGAGACTGTTGCCGCACAAGAAATGGTAAGAGATATGTTGTCAAGAATGGAAGGGTCAGATAGGAGATTGATGCCAGGTCTTTTTAAGGGTGTAAAGCCTACTGGAAGAATTAAGAAAGAAGATAGGCTTGAAACAGCATTAGGTCCAATAGTCAATAGTAAGAAATTATTTGTAAGGCGAAGTATGACTGATATAATTGATGAGTTTTTTGAACATCCAATGGCAAGACATGATGATTTAATGGATGCATTGTATTATGCTGACTATTATGCCAAATCTCCAAAGAGTGGTAGATTTAATAGAAAAGACTTAGATGATGAAGATTTATGGAAAGAAAACCATAGTAAAAAGAGTAAAGTATACAACTGGATAACAGGTGCCAGAATCTAGGTCAAAAAAACCCATTTTTATTTTGTATTGTTTTAAAAACTACATAACTTCTGTATGTAAAGGTGTAATTGAATGGAATACGATAAACGAGCAGAATTAAATAAAGAGGCTTTTGAACGGTATAGGGATGCTAGGGCAGACTGGGACCGAGAGGCAAGAGAAGACCTTGATTTTTATTTTGGTAATCATTTTACTGAACAAGAATCAGAGCACTTAGCATCTGTTAATCAAGCATCTGTTCCAATGGACCGTGTCGGTCCTGCTATAGATAAGATGAAAGCGATGCTTACATCACGCTCTCCTGCATATACTGTTGTTGGTAGGGAAGATTCAGATGCCAAATTATCAAAAGTATGGAGAACTATACTTGGTTTCTGTTGGCAAATCTCTAATGGGACTATGCATTTGAAACAGGCTATCCATGATTTCACTACAACAGGTCTTGGTTATTTATACGTCTATACAGATGCTGAATCAGATATGGGTAAGGGCGATATTAAGATGGTAGCAGTTGACCCATTTAGAGTTTATGTTCCGCCAAATTGTAGAGATAGATGGTTTGATGATGCTGATAGTATTGTTCTATCTACTATTCTTACTGGAGAGCAGGTTGTTAATCAGTATCCTGAATTAGGACCTCAACATGACCCTGAGACAGGAGAAATGACAGAAGGTATTTTATCAGATATATCTACTTATTCTGATTTTGATTATCCTTCAGGTCAAATGAAACAGAGTGAAACAATATTTACTCCTGATGTTGTAAAGGATAAAGATTACTGGGATATAAGTAAATATCAGATAATAGAAAGATTTTATAAAACAAAAATTCCATTTTATAGAGTGGTTGATTCTAAGAATCAATCTGAAATGGTAATGAGTGAAGAAGAATTTCAAAATTTTTTAAACGATAATCCCGCTGTGTTTGAGCGTGGTCTCATGGAGTTTGAAGAAGTTCTACAAACAAGAGTGGGGGTTACAGCATCGATAGGTGAGGTAGTTTTATATGAAACTATTCTCAATACTGAAGTGTATCCTATTATTCCTTTGCCTAATAACTATGCTGGTACTCCATACCCTCGTTCTGATGTGCAACGGGCAAAGGAAATGCAACGCCTTCTCAACAAACTCTGGTCTCTCGCTCTCTCCCACGCTCAAGCATCAGCAGGATTAAAGCTAATTGTTCCTTTGGGTAGTGTTGATGATATTTCTGAATTAGAAAAGAATTGGTCTAATCCTAACGCTGTTATTGAAATTGATTCATCTCAAGGTGAACCTCATTATCCTCAACCTTCTCCATTATCTGGAGAATTTTATAAATTAATTCAATCAGCAGAGTTCTATATTGACTTTATTTTTGGTATACCAGAAATGATGCAGGGAGTACCTGATAAAGCACCTGATACTGTAAGAGGTACAGAAAGAATGATTGCATTAGGTCAGGAACGACCTAAGAGTAAGTTAAGAGATATTGAGTTTAGTTTATCAAGAGTAGGATTGGTAACATATTCTTTGGCTAAAGGGCATTATAACTATAAAAAAATGTTTAGGTTAGCACAGGCTAACAATGATTTAGATGAAGTCACTATTGGGATGTATGATGATGTTACAGGAACAGTTGTTGATATTCAAAAAGAACGACATAATCTTGGACAACATGATGTTAGTATAGAGCCAGGCTCTACGCTACCAACTAATAAGTGGACTGAATATGGTGTTTATCTCGAAGCATACCAGGCTGGTTTAGTAGATAGACAAGAAGTATTGAAAAAGAACCCTGAAATCTTTGATAAGCAGGGTGTTCTTCAACGATTTGGAGAAATTGCCCAACTCAAACAGGCAGTTGCTCAAGCAGAAGAACAAATCAAAAATTTGCAAGGTGACTTGCAGACTGCCAGTAGAGAATCAATCCATGCTAAGAAGGCATTGGAGGTTCAAAAGACCAAAACGGTTCTCGATGGGTTAGAAGCAAAAGCCAAGGCAGAGCAATCTGTCACGGGAAGTAAACTCGACTCTGAAGTGAAGGTACAACTTGAGCGATTAAGAAATTCGACTGAAATGGTGCATATGGAAGAAAAGATGAAGGCTAAACAGTCGAATAGTAAGAGTCCTGCTTAAATGTTGTACACATTAAAAAAAGGAAAGTTAAATGGAAGAACAACTCCAAAGTGCTAATGAAATAGCACAAGAAAATCCAGTTGCAGATGTAATTGCAGATGGTGGTGTACCTGTAGAAGAAGGTCATCAAGAACAAGAAGTTCAGCAAGAATACGCTGAGGAATATGACGATGGTGGGTATTATCAAGACCCAGACGGTGGTCAAGAAATTCCTGAGCAAAATGTAGAATCCACGACTTCACAAGTTGATTGGCAAAACGAAACTCGGAAGTTTCAGTCTATGTATGATAAGTCACAGGCTGATAATCAGAAGATGCAGGAAGTGCTAATGCGACAAGTGGAGACGCAAGGGAATCCACAGGCTGGACATCAAGATGTTGGTGCTCAGGAAACAGATATACCTTCTGAGGATGATTTTAGTCCTTGGGATGCTTATTATAAGCCTAATTCTCCATCATGGAATCTCAGGACAGGACAGGAAAATGAGAGAATTGATGGTGCAGTTCAGGCTCACATGAGCCAACTGAATAATCAGATGGTCATGAATAACACGGTTAAGGAACTAAGAGATAATTACAACATGGAAGAAGGTGAAGTTCGTGATTTTATGGAATTTGCAACTACTCCCAGAGGACAACTGCCTTTAGAAACACTTGTGAAAGTGTGGGGTGCAGGAAAAACTCAAGGTCAACCTAATCCGACGTTAGAAAAAGTAAAGGCGAACCGAAATATACCACGTACAGCAGGTGTTCTCCAAGGTCAAGCTCCTCAACCCGCAAGGAATGAGGCGCAAAAGACTTGGGATAACATTGTAAATGCTGGTGGTGGGGTCGGTTCGAAAATTCCATAAACTAAAACATAAGGAAAATAACAAATGGCTTATTTTGATTCCGTCAATAGTAATGTTGGTGTAAAAACATCATCTACTATTGCGACAAGCGTTTCTGCCGAATCGTTTCCTGGTGTTCCTCAACGACGATTATATGCTTTCGGTGAAAGAGTTGCTGAATTGACTCCTGAAGAGAGTCCGTTTTTTGTTTACTTGTCAAAGGTGGCTAAGTCACCTACTGACGATAGTATATTTAAAGTTCTTGAGAATCGCTCGAAAATCAATTGGACAGATAGAAGTGGTGTAGCAAGTGAGTTACAGACTACTGATGCTGCAAGTGGTAGTAATTTCAGTTCAAACGATGCCGCAATTGGCGACACCGTTTATCTGAATGTTGTAGGTTCTGTTTCAGGCGTAACATTAATACCAGGAATGGTAATAATGCTTGAACGTAATACCAGTGATGGTTTACCTATTCCAGTTATTCTGAAAATCGATAAAGCAGGTTCAACTGCTACATGGAAATGTTCAGTAGTTGAAAATAGTGGCAACGATGATGCAGGTAACCAATCTGATTCTAAATTTCAGGTTATAGGTACCGCATTTGAAGAAGGTGGAAATGCTCCACAATTCTGGTCAAGTGGCATAGATGATGCCTTTGGATATACTCAAATATTCAAAACATCATGCTATATGACTGGAACAGCAATGGCAACAAAGTATCGTGGGTATGCATCTGAGTGGGACCGTATTTGGAATCTCAAATTACGGGAACATAAAGTTGATATTGAACGTGCGATGTTGTTTGGTCAAAAAGCTCGCTATACAGACGGGCAAACAAGTGCTAAGAATGTACAGACATCTGATGGTATCGTAGGACATATTCTACGAAACGCAGGTACTGAAGGTTCAGCATTGCAGTCTGATGATAACTCTACAGACTTCTCCTATGAATCAGGAAAACCCTATGTAAGACAGGTTAGTTATGCTAATATGACTTACGACAGGTTTTTAGGTGATTTAGAAGTGATGTTTGACCCAGCACGTGGTGGTAATTATGGCAAACTCTGTTTAGCAGGGATGTCAACAATTACTTGGTTTAACAAACTTGGTACAGTTGGCTTTTTAAACCAGTCGACTCCAAGTAATTCATTGAGCATTGACGTAGAACCTCGCCAAGGTGCTTTCGGGCATAAGATTATGCAGGTTGATACCGTTCATGGTCAGTTAAATCTTGTAAAAGAACCACTATTCCGTGGGCTATCAGCAGGGTATATGGCTTGTGTTGATTTAGACCATGTAGCATATAGACCTCTCGTAGGTAATGGACATAATCGTGATACTCATATCATGACTAATGTACAGACACCTGACGAAGACTCCCGTAAAGACCAAATCATTACGGAAGCAGGTTTAGAAGTTACATTGCCTGAAACTCACGCATTGTACTGCTTCCAAGCAGACGCGGCTTAATAATTAATTGGGGGGTGGAAACACCCCCCTTTAATTATGTCTGATAAACCTTTTACATCAACAAGTGGTCCAGTGAATAAACCAACACAGCCTATTCCTGAACCAGTGAAACCTAAGAAGAAAGATTAATGGCAACGCATTTAATAAAATATACGCTTTCAGAACAAATGAATAACTTGCAAAGTTTAGCACTTGATAAGTATACATTTACTGAATCATCTAATTACTATGTGAAAAATAATGTTAGCGGGTATTCTGGTATAGGGTTAGATAGCTATACTGCTCAAGAGGCTTGGGCAATTATAATGGGTGTAGATAGAACTCGGTTTACTCTTGCTGAAATGCTTAATACAAAGGCAGGTGTTGACCACCATACATATACTTCCGTAGAAGCATTGAATAAGGTTAATAGTTTATAATGAAATGTCAGTATTGTGATAAACCTAATCCAGAAAATTGGTTTACTTGTAAGAATTGTGGTCAACGTGCAAATCCACCACAATGGACACCACAAGTAGTGATTAGAGATAACGGTCCTTGGGCTTCAGCATTTAGAAAAGACCAGATTGATATGCGTATAATTGATGGAGAAGATTATGCAAAGCAACTTGTTAATGATAGGAAACAAGCATGAAAATGGATGAAAAAATAAGGGAATTAACTGGAAGTGATGGTTCTCAAGTTACATATGATACTTATTGCGATGAAGGTGCTAAGGCTATTATTAATCTTATGCCTCCTTCTGTATTAGAAACTATTAAACAAGTATCGTCATTTACTGCGAGTCAGAGTGTATCAGGTAGACGTATTGTTAATGTTTTAAGAAATGATGGCACTTATGACCAACCTTGTAGAAGGGTTGATGCATCATTGCGTGGTCGTGTTCTCGATTCTGGTGATATGAATTATGCGTTGGCGAGTGACCCAATATATTATGTACATGGAGAAACTTGTTTTGTAAAACCTGCTCCAGACTCAAGTGCAGGTATTATGATGTATGTAGGTTATCCTGATATAGACGCAAGTGCCACAGACGTTGGCGATGTATCATACTTTCCAGATGAATATGAACATTTAATTGTTATGTATGCGTCAATTAAAGAATTACAGAAACAGATGTATGATATGAAAGCAGAGTTACCAACACATAATGAATACGATGGAGACTCTCCTTCTGATATTACTGGAACTCATAATGGTTGGCGGTCTGTTAGATATTATATAGAAACTGAAGAAGATATAGAATTATCACAGGCTGAGATGAATGCTTTAACCGCTGAAATGCAACAATTTATGGGTAGATATCAGTGGTTGCAGGGGCAACAAGTAAAATTACAACAAGAATATGAGCAAGGTATTCAAGGAATGATGGCAAGAGGATAATATGGCTACTGGACCAAGAAAAATGAGTATTCAAAATATTATCAGTAGGGTAAAAGTTATCTTTCCTGAATCTACTGATGTTTATTTAGTTAATCTTATAAATGATGCAATACTTGATATTGGTAAATATAATGTTAAAATGGAATTTGTTAAAACAAATGTTATTAAAGGTCAGCGATGGTATAATTTAAGTGATAATTCAGGAATCGAAGTTAATAAGATTTCAGATGTTAGTTATATGGATGATTCAGGTGATTATATGAAGATACCAAGATTAATTAATTATCATATGATACCATTAACAGATACTGATGAAGCAGTAGATACTCCATCATATAGTTCTGTATCTGGTTATAAACAGCCTTCCGAATGTATAAGATGGTTTGTTCAGCATGACCAATTAGGTCTTATTACATCAAAAGGTAGCGATGCTGATAAAACGAATCAGAAATTAGGAGATTGGAAATCAATAGATGAATCGGTTACGAATGGCTTATTATTACATTTTTATGCAGAGCCTGATGTTGTTGCAATTACTGATACTTTTTCCGCTACATATCCTGATTTGGATAACTCATTACATCTTCCTATTGTTGACTATATGAAGAAAAATTTATTTCTTGATAGAGCAGGTGTATCTCAAGACGCAAATGTTGGTCAAATGGCGATGGCGATGTCTCAACAGCATCAATTAAAATGGGACGATTCTGTAAAAAAATGGATGTCTAAAAGAAAGGATAAGGTCGGTGGTCCAAGAGTATTATCAGTACCGAGTTTAATGTAATATATGCATTCATATACAAAAATATTACCACAGGATACGACATACGCTAAAGTTGTTCAAGCAGGAGTGCTTGGTAGTGCTCCTACGAAGATTAGTAAACAACCTAGTACATATTATAAAATTTCTACACATAGTACTGAATATTCAAAATTATCATATAATACCACAATATTTTCTACGCCAATATCATTGTTCCCATTAGGTAGATTACTTGATTGGAATATAGGGCATTTTGTTTGGAATAATTTAGAACAAGACTGGAGTCATTAATGGCAGGTTTAACTGGAACAAGTGTAAAAAATACATATAAAGATTTATTAACTATTGCAGGTCCTATTGCCAATCAAGGGATTGAAAGTTCTGTTAAACAAATATTTGATGGCGAAGGCGTAGGGTCTCCTGTTTGGTTAAGCACTAATCTTCTTCAGGTGGGTACTGATTCATCAAGTGCAACTCTTAGTGTTTATGGTAATATGACAGTTACGTCCAATTTGCAGTCAGATAGTTTTATATCTGCCAGTTATTATTCTTTTAAGACACCGAGTGGTCCAGTAGCTGGTTTTAGTTACAATTCATCAACAGGAAGAATTAGAGCAGAAATAGATTTTGAAACTAAAGCGTCAGTAGTTTTTTTAGGTACTAGTCAAAATCTTACTGTTAATGCTAGTACTGGTGCTTTCCAAAAAGACGATGGCACGAAAGGAAATATTACACTAGAAGATACATCAGTAAAATTGCAGAAGGGAAGTACCGACCTTTTGGAAGTCAAGGAAGATGGTACAATTAAATTTCAAAACATTAATTCATATCCAAGTTCATCATCTGCAGGAGACATTGTCTTAAAAGATGGTAATCTTGAGATATATCAATAATTAATATATTTATAATTCTTAAAAATAAAAAAAGGAGTCTGTAGTGGGCTGGACAAAAGTAGTATCGGAATCAAGTGCTGATAATATAGCACAAAATGCGGCAACAGCAACACTTGCTACAACAGTAACTATAACAGATAATGAAAGTACAGACGAAACTAACGCTATTATATTTACAGCTGGTGGTGTTCAAACTGGTGGAAACTTAGGTTTAGAATCAGATGGAAATTTAACATATAACCCAAGTACAGGGGGACTAGCTGCTACTCTATTTACTGGGGCTGTAACGGGGGATTTAACTGGTGATGTAACTCAAGCAGCTCAAACAACAATTACAAGTCTTGGAACACTTACAGCTTTGACAGTAGACGATATAGCAATAGACGGAAAAGTCGTTACTATGACTGGTTCTACTGATGATACTGCTACAGTAACAGTAGGTACAAACGGAACATTAGCTATAACAACTGTAGATACTGCAGCATCAGCAGCAAATATGACACTTACTGCTGACGGAACTTTTGAAGCAGTTGGTACTACAATAACATTAGATTCAGGTGGAGCAATCAATCTTGAACCTGCAAGTGGTTCAGCTATTTTATTAGATAGCACGATTAGTGTAGATGCAGGAGTAGTTACAGGTGCAACAAGCATTACATCAACAGCTTTTGTAGGTGATATAACAGGAGATTTGACTGGTAGTGCATCTGCTGTAGCTGACGATATGGCTCTTGGCGGGATACCAACTGCGGCTACAGCAGTAACAGGAACAGACACAACGCAACTAGCTACAACTGCATTTGCTGTTGCTCAAGCGAAATTAGGAGACACAACACTTGCTTCTGCTAAGATATGGATTGGGAGTGCTTTAGGTGCTAAGACAGAACTTTCATTAAGTGGTGATGTTACAATGGCAAACACTGGTGTTGTAACTATAGGTGATGAAAAAATAGATAGCGACCATTATGTAGATGGTAGTATTGATAATGCACACTTAGCAGACGATGCTGTAGATTCAGATGAGTTAGCGGGAGGTGCTGTTGATACAGAACATATAGCAGATGACCAAGTCACTTATGCTAAGATACAGAATATGGTTAAGGATGAAAGATTGCTTGGTAATATAGCAGGGGATAATTCAGTAATAACTGAGTTAGACCAAGCGGCTGTGCTTTCATTCCTTGGTATTGATGCAAGTTCAGCAGATGACCAGACTGCTGATGAAATAGGTACATTATTTGCGGCAGATGACACTACTGTTACATTTGGCGGTGATATTACAGTAAGTGGGAATCTAAATGTGACAGGACATATGAATGAAGTTTCTACTGAAAGTCTAATGATTTCTGATAACATAATGGTTTTAAATTCAGATGCAACAGGTGGTTCAGATATTGATGCTGGTCTTCTTGTAGAACGTGGCGATACGGCTGAGACAGATTATCTTAATAATAAATCTCTCTATTGGGATGAAGGAAATGACAAATGGCAATTTGGTACAAGTACATCTGTGGCTGTTGGTGGTACATACGCAGGTGATGTAGCATCAATGGATGTAAATGCATCGTATCAATCTGGAAGTACAGTAGTTCCAATAGGACATTTTCAATATGATACCAATTCATCAACTCTATATGTTCGTACATCTTAATGTCAAAGGTGGTTGCTAATGTTCAAAAACCAGAATTAAAATTATCAGTTAAAGACACGGATTTCCTTCTTAAACTGATAATGAGGTCTGCGTTTGAAGGTGTGGAAATTGAATCCGCATATAATGTAATACAAAAACTATCAGAGATGCATAGGAAACACCTTGAAGATTGAACTATCACAAGACGATTTACAAGTTACTATTATGGCTCTTGAATCTATGACTATAAAAGGCAAGGACGCTCCTGTCATTGCCAAATTACTCCTTAAACTATCTAAAGCATTTGAGAAGAGTGTAACCTAATGGCTTGGAAAAAAGTAGTCTTACAAGATGGCGACCATATAGTCAATGAACAGGGTCGTCAAGACCATGTAGCGAATACAATGGCTTCTCCTTATTATGAGTTTGATGGAGTGGAAGATGGTATCGTCATTACAAGCCATGCGAATTTACACACATGGGATGCTGAAGCTACAGTTGAGGCTTGGGTTAAACCAAACGGAACTCCATCTAACTGGGAAGGCATTTGGGGAGGTGCAACTGGAAGTACAGGCACTTCTTTTAGTTTTGGCACAAGTGGTGTTTTAAAACTTTCATCTGATTCTGGCACTCCTTCAGTTTCCTCAACTGGTACTGTAACCGCATATGTATGGAATCATGTAGTTGTCGCTTATGATGGCACAACAGCTTATTTTTATATTAATGGTGTTTCAGTAGGTAGTAGCTCATATAGTCAAGATGCGGTTGGAGCGGATGATATTGTTCTGGGTCAATATTATGGTGGTTCTAACTCTACGTCTTATAAGTTTAATGGAGAGATGAATAAAGTGCGTTATTTCAACAACGCCCTAACAGCCACCGAAGTAAAAGAACTCTACTCTGGCGCATCAGTACCTTTTAAATATAAAGGGGCGAATCAGACATTACTGAATACTACCACGGCTGTTGATTATAGTACATTTGATAGTTTTACTAATCCATCAGCAACAGGTTATACTGCATCCAATTCATCGTCAAGTGGTAATAAGGTTATTAATATACGCTTAACTGGTTTTACTCTCACGAAAGGGAAACAACTTGCACTTACAATGAATCATTCTACATTTACAGATGTGTCTGTTGTGGGTTGGAAAATTAATGAAACGGCATATGGTGGTAATGCCTACACAAACAATCAGCCCGTATTAACTGGGCTTACGACTACTGAAAATATTATTATTATGGATAGTATTGCTGACCCATATCTTCGTATTACATATTCAACAACGTCAACATCTTCAATCGTAGTATCTGGTATTAGGCTTGTCCACATCGGTGCAGTAGCAGAATACGATGGAAGTGGTGCAACATCAGCAACTTGGTACGATAAGTCTGGTAATAATTTAGATGGAACTGTTAGTGGAGCAACATTACAGAATAAGGTTACTGCTCTTGATGTGACAGATGACGCTACATTTGGTGGGAATATCACAACAAGCACATCTACCAATTATGGCACAATTACAGGTCATAGTGGTGGACTCCAAATAAAAAACTCTGCTAATGGATATGTAGGGATTTCTGGTATAGATAGTGGTGGTACTTTTAGATTTACACTTTATGGCGAGTCAAGTGGTTATGGCTTTCTAAATAGTGAGTGGGGAGGTTGGGATTTAAAGAAAGTTGTAGGTGGTAAACTATATACGCACTCTCAGACTACCTATTATTTAGAACCCGATTCACTTTCACATTTTAATACGTTTTCAACGGCAGGAACCGCCACATTTGGTGGGAATGTATTAATAGCCACAACTCAGGATTTTCAGAGTTTAAACGGCAGGGGCAATTTAGTTGTAGGTAGTGGTTCTGGAAATGAGGGTATGACAATCTATTCAGGAACTTCTAATACAGGCGGTATTGTTTTTGCTGATGGCATAAGTGGTACTGATGCTTATTCAGGGCAAATACATTATGAGCATAGTGATAACTCTTTGCGATTCTCCACAAATACAGGGGTGGAGGCTCTTAGACTTACATCATCCCAAAACGCCACATTTGGTGGTTCATTAACTGTCGGCTCAGCTACCGCTGGTACGACAGTAGCTTTTTTAGGTTCTCCAAGTGTAGGAGGATTTTCATTTATTACAGATAGTGGTTCACCATATTTACATACTATAAGCGTTGGTACTTCAGAACAAATGCAATTTAAAACTAACGGTTCAGTGGGTTTAAAAATTGACACATCACAAAATGCCACATTTGCTGGTGTAGTGAAGATTAATGATGATATATGGACACAAGATACTGGCAATAATAGTTCTCTAAGATTAAATATAACTGATGATACAGGTGAATTAAAGGTTGCTAAAGATGGTTCTGTTGCAACAGATTTTAATCTTAAGCTTCAAAATTCTGCTGGTTCTCTAGTTACTCCATTTAGTATAGACACTTCACAAAACGCCACATTTGGTGGGAAGATATCAATGAGTGCAACTCATGCATCAACGGCAAGTAGTGGTTTACATTTAAAGAGTACTGCAAGTCATAATTGGTATATACATCCAAATGCAGATGGAAATATGGCTTTTAATTATAACGATTCAGGGACTCATGCGTTATTGTTAGATGCTAATACAAACGCCACATTTGGTGGGAATGTAACTCTTGATAAACCTTCAGGTTACAACGGTATATTTAAAGTCCATAGTGCAGGGTCAAATATTGATTCAAGATTGCAACTAGATACAGATAGTTACATTTGGGTAATTAATAATGATGAGAGTGCTGGAACATTAAACTTTAATAGTAATTCGCTTGGTAATGCTTTGACTCTTGCATATTCAACAGGCAACGCCACATTTGCTGGTGACATAACAGTTTCTAACAATTCAACAGATACAGATTGGTCAAATAATTCAAATACAGTATCAACTGGTGGTGGTGGGATAATGATATCAAACCAACAAGTAGCTGATAACACATTTAGTTCTTTAATGATGGTGGCAAAAGAAAGTGGGGGTACTGACCAAAATTTTGCAATAATTAATCAATCAACATCTGCAACATCTTATACTCCAAAGGTTATCTTTGCACAACGGACTGCGGCTAATACATTCACATCTGCTTTAACTATTGATGAATCACAAAACGCCACATTTGCTGGGAATGTTGTTATTTCCGATACCACTGATGGTTCGAGTGAATATTCTTATTTAGAAATAGCTAGTTATGCAAATGTAGGTAAGTTAAGAAGTCAGGCAGGTGGATATACGACTAGCAATCAATATATTGCCGATGGAATCTTACTCGAAGCTGAAGCTACTGCCGCTGGAGGATTAACACTATCTACTGGTCATGCAACTGCCGATATATCTTTTTGGACAGCCAATGGTTCTCAAAGAATGACTATTGATGGTGCATCTGGAAATGTCGGCATCGGAACAGTTGTTCCATCAGCAAATTTGGAGATAGGTGGAGTTGGTGGGGACGGAACTGAAGTTTTGCGTATTACGGGTGATGCTAGTGATACATTTAATTGGATTACATCTTCAATACACAAAAATCTTGCGAATACTGAAACCAGTATCCATTTGTTTGGACAAGCTGAGAGTAGTAAAAATAGTGGATACATAGGTTATAGATTCTCATCTGCTGGTTCTGATGCAAATCTAGTAACAATAGGACATTACGGTAGTAACCATTTATTAAATATTGATGGCGCTGGCAAAGTCGGCATAGGGACAACGAGTCCTAGTGACCATGTTCATATACTGACTGATGGGACATTGGGAGCCGCACTAAGAGTTGACAATACAGATACAACTGACCCATATGGCATGGTAGTAGATAATTCGGGGGCAAATTCTTCTGATGGTAATTATGTAGCAGATTTTAGAGTAGGTGGAACTAGTGTTCTTAAGATTGAAAATTCAGGCAACACCACATTTGGTGGGACTGTACAACTGCCAGATGGTGGAAAAATTCATGGTGATTCTGCCACTCTTGGGTATGCTTATTTCGGTTCAAGTTCAGGAGCAAAAATGGCATATGAGGGGTCGAATGGTGCTACCTATTTTTTTTGTGCTAATGGTAATGTAGATATTGGAGCAGGGGGTGGTAGTGCATTAGCAATAGATTCATCAAAGAACGCCACATTTGCTGGGACAATCGCTTCACTCGGAATTACTGCTACAGGAAATTCCGCAGTTGTTGGGGATATGAGGATTACAGGAGACATTACTGAAGGCGCAACAACAGGAGCATTGTTTATGTATGGCGGTGCTGGTGCGAAAGCAACTCCAACTTATTCCTTCTACGGAGATACTAATACAGGAATGTATCGTAAT
>Ga0207893_1000514_pt1 | contig 17949 bp, 13 predicted proteins | sample MalvirmetaMSP121_FD_184233 | JGI IMG/M metagenome (GOLD analysis project Ga0207893, IMG submission 184233) | Marine viral communities from the Deep Pacific Ocean - MSP-121 (SPAdes) | ecosystem: Environmental > Aquatic > Marine > Oceanic | place: Pacific Ocean | collected 2001-06-02 | reverse complement strand
CTGATCGCCGCGATCTACGCGGCGGGACTGGATTTTCTCCCCAAACCGGTCAAGCCTGCCGCGCTGCGCGCACTGATGAGCCGTCACGTTCCGCTGCATTGATGCCGCGTTGCGCCAGCGCAAGCCGTCGCAGCAGCGAGACGGCTAGACTGATGTCATCAGAAGTTGCTGACGGCCTTTGCCCATGACCCTCGAATTACTGTTGAACCTGGCAACCGCTCTCGGCGTGGGCCTGCTGATCGGTACGGAACGAAGCTGGAGCGGCGGTGACCAGGAAGGCCAGGAGATGGCCGGAATTCGCACCTTCGGCCTGGCGGGGCTGTTCGGCGGCCTGGCTGCACTGAGCGCCAGTCACTTCGGTATGCCCGCCTGGATTGCAATGTTCGTCGTACTGGCCCTGTTGACGATTGCCGGCTATGTAATCGAATCCCGCACCAACAGCGACCACGGCATGACCACCGAGATGGCGCTGCTGCTGACCTTCCTGCTGGGCAGCCTCGCGGTAGCGGAGAGTCGCTTGCTGGCCGCCTCCGTGGCGATCGTCGTAGCGCTGCTGTTGAGCCTGAAAGCGCGGCTACACGGCGCGCTGCACAAGCTCAACGAGGCCGAACTGAGCGGCGTGCTGAAACTGCTGTTCATTTCCGTGGTGCTGCTGCCAGCGCTACCCAATCAGGGTTATGGACCCTGGCAGGCTTTCAACCCCTACACCACCTGGTGGATGGTGGTGCTGATCGCCGGCATTGGCTTTGCCGCCTATGTCGCCATCCGTCTGCTGGGCACCCGACACGGATTGATGGTCACGGCGCTGCTGGGCGGAATTGTTTCATCCACGGCGATGACCATCACCCTCGCCCGGCTGGACTCAGGGAAAATGCGCCATGCCCTGGCCGCCGGTCTTCTGGCAACCTCGGCGCTGATGTTCCCGCGGGTGCTGCTGGAAGTCGGGGTGGTCAATCGGGCGTTGCTACCGGCATTGCTTGCGCCGATGCTGACGGCCGGTCTGATCTACGCCGCCGGTGCATTGTTTTACTACTTGCGCGCCGGTCAGCAGCACGACAACACCGCCGAGCCGCCCTTGAAGAACCCTTTCGAACTGGGGCCCGCGCTGCGTTTTGCCGGCCTGTTAGTACTCATCCTGTTCCTCGTCGAAGCCGCGCAACGAGGGCTTGGCGATGCGGGGGTCTATCTGGTTTCCCTGTTGTCGGGGCTGACTGATGTGGATGCCATCACCCTGTCACTGGCCAACAGCGCCCGGACCGACTTGGCGGAGCAGGTCGCGGTGCAGGGAATCTTTCTCGCCGCGCTGAGCAACAGCCTGGTCAAGGGCGGCCTGATCGCCTTTATCGGCGGGCGTACCCTAGCGCTGCTGACCTTGCCGTTCATGCTCAGCGGTCTGCTGGCCGGCCTGGGGGTATTGTGGCTGCTGTGACAGAGACGCGCGCTATTCCTCGGCCTCAAGCGGCGCCTCGGCCCCGGCGCGCTCGAGCCAGTCGGTCGGCAGGCGCTTGCTCGCCCGTGCACCCAGCAACTTAAGCTGTTCGGCGCGACTCACCAGATTGCCGCGCCCATCGGTGAGCTTGTTGCGCGCACCGAGGTAAGCCTTGTCGAGTTGCTGCAGGCGGCTGCCGATTTCGTCCAGATCCTGAATGAACGCCGCGAACTTGTCGTACAGCGCCCCGGCACGCTCTGCGATTTCGCGGGCGTTCTGGCTCTGTCGCTCCTGGCGCCAGAGGCTGTCGATAACCCGTAGCGTCGCCAACAACGTCGTCGGGCTGACGATCACAATGTGCTTGCTGTAGGCCTCCTGAAACAGCTCCGGGTCGCCTTGCAACGCCGCCGCGAACGCAGCTTCGATCGGCACGAAAAGCAGGACGAAATCCAGACTCTGTAGCCCCTCAAGTCGCTGATAGTCCTTGAGCGACAGGCCCTTCAGATGGTTGCGCAAGGACAGCACGTGCTGCTTGAGTGCAAGCACACGGCTGCTTTCATCCTCGGCGCTGATCATCGCCTGGTAGGCGGTCAGGCTGACCTTGGCGTCCACCACGACCTGCTTGTCGCCGGGCAGCTGAATCAGGACGTCGGGCTGAAAGCGTTCACCATCGGCACTCTTGAGACTGACCTGAGTATGGTATTCGCGGCCTTTTTCGAGGCCGGCATGCTCGAGCACCCGCTCAAGGATCAACTCGCCCCAGTTGCCCTGAGTCTTCTGCCCCTGCAGCGCGCGAGTCAGGTTGGTCGCTTCATCACCGAGGCGCTGATTGAGCTGCTGCAACCGCTCCAGCTCCTTGGCCAGGGAAAAGCGCTCACGCGCCTCGTTCTGGTAGCTCTCCTCGACGCGCTTCTCGAATGACTGAATTCGTTCTCTAAGCGGATCGAGCAGCTGCCCAAGTCGCTCATGGCTGGTCTCGGCAAAACGCTGCTCGCGCGCCTCGAAGATCTTGCCCGCCAGCTCGGCAAACTGCGCCCGCAACTCATCGCGCGCACCCTGAAGATCTTCCAGGCGCTGCTCGTGGGTTTTCTGCTGTTCGTTCAATTCGGCTGTAACCCCGGCGTGAGCGGCGCTCAGCGCGCGCAGCTCGGCTTGCTGAGCATCGCGCTCGGCCTGCAGGTCATCAAGGGTTTCGCGGGTTTCCAGGCGCTGAGCCTGCAGCCATTCGGTTTCCCGCCGCAGCACGGCGGCTTCCGCCTGCAGCGCCGCCCGGGCTTCATGCAGGTCGGCCTGCTCCTGACGACTGGTTTCCAGCTGTGCGCCGAGGCCTTCCTGCGCCATGACCGCCTGACTCAGCCGCTCGTCCAGCAACGAAAGCTCAGCCCGCTGCAGGGACAGGCGCCGTTGCAGTGACAACGTGACGACGGCGAGTAATAAACAGAGGGCACCGAGACCGGCTGCTAGATAGAGGGGATCGAGAGGCATGTACGGCTCCGGCTGAACTGCCCGGCAGTATAGCCAGCCAGCCCGTACAGGTCAGGCCGGCCCGTCTGCGACGCCGAATCTAGCGCTTGGCCGGCAGCCGCAAAAGGATGCGCGAGGCTTCGGCCGAGCCTTGGGCCGCTGCCTGTTCCAGCCAGTGGCGCGCTTTGGACAGCTCGCGGTGCTGCCCCTGACAGTAAAGCTGACCGAGCTCGAGCTGGGCCTGACGGTCGCCGGCTCTTGCTGCCTGGCGCAGCAGTTCGAAACCGATGCGGCGATCACGCTGGCTGTCGCAGTCATGACAGAGCAAGCGTCCCAGTCGGCTCTGTGCTTCAACTACACCTTCGAGTGCCGGCTGCTTGAGCATCCGACCCGCGATACGTTTAACACTCTTGGTCTGTCCTAGACGCTGGCTGTCCAGCAGCCACAACGCCATGCGCATCGGCAGGCGTGGAGAAGATGATGTGCTCTCGAGCGGGCTCGAGGCGAGTGGACGCGTTCTCATGGTCACCGAATGGTTCGGGGGAACAAGGGCGCGCACTCTACTCCTTTTTTCACAGAGTTAAAGTCTTGAAAAAATCGGAAATACACGATCTGGTTCACACAATTTTTTAATCCACAGAACCTGTGGATAAGTCTGTGGGCAAACAGGTTACAAAATCCCCTAGAGCCTATGGTTAGTGGGCTCGAGTTAAACTGGCGTTTTTTTCGCCAACGCAAAATCTCCTTATTTTTCAATTAGTTATTGAAGATATAAGCTTCCGCTTGGTTTGCGACAGATTGTCATAAGCGCTTGACAAGGCATGCTGGCAGATGTGCACAAGTTTGGCGCAGCCCCCTCCAAACGCCCGCCAGAGCGCTATTCCTCGGCCTGCCACCCTTTTCTTGGGAACTTTCCAAGTGAAGATCAGTCTTGCCGAACACTATCGGCGCCGTTCGCAAGCGCGTCATGACCGGCCTATGCTAGTGCATCGATTTTCAGCGGAACGGGTCATGACAAAGCGGCGGACAATCCTCGTCTGGGCGGTTGCCGGCCTGACTCTACTCATCCTTGGGTTCGGGTTTTACGCAGGCTTTCGCTGGCAGCAGTTGAAGCGTGACCTCGGGATCGTCACGCTTGAGGTGAGCGGACCTCGCCTGACACTCAGCCACCTTGCCGTGCGACAGATTGTCCTTGTCAGACAGCCATCAGCCGACGAGCGGCTCACAGTGACTCTCGATGACCTACGGCTCGACTTTGCAGACGGTTGGCAATTGCTGCCGCTGCAGTCACTGCGCATCAAGCGCCTCGACGCCCAGTGGCAGCCCCTGTCGAGCAACGATGACAACGCGCCCTTCTCTTTGCCCGACTTTAATCAACTGGTCGACTGGTCAGCCTGGTTGCCGCGACAAGCACAGATCGACTCGCTGGACCTGACCGTGCCCTGCGCAAGCGGAACCTGCCAGGCTCAAGGGCAACTGACGTGGAGGCTTGGCGAGCACGCCCCCCTGCCCGCCACGCTCGATCTGCAGCTGGACCATCAGACGCACCACCTGGCGCTGGAGCTGCAAGCCTACGAGCAAGGCAGCGACACCCATCTGGATCTCGATCTCCAGCTCGACGGTCAGCAGCGCTTGAGCATGCAAAACCAGCTGTCGGCAAACAGCGACTCGACACTCTGGCGCGGCACATTGGCCATGAACGAATTGCCGGAAGCGCCCTGGCTGCTGGATTGGCTGAGTGAATGGGTGGCTTATTCGCGGCCAGCGCTGCCGGCACTGCCGGAGCAGATGCGGATCGGCGCAGGCTGGGCATTGCAGATCGACACGCAGGCTCTGCCGCAGGATTGGAAAGCGCTGAACGGCGAACTGCGATTGTCGGCCAATTTGCCGGCGCCATGGCCAGTGGTCGGCCTGGGCCAGGTACAGGGTCAGGTGGACCTCAGTGTTCGTGCCGATGACGGCCTCTGGATACCAACCGAACTGAACGGCGATCTCACCCTGCAACCGGTCGCCGATCTGTTCGCCGAATTGCCGGACCAACTGCGCCCACGGGCCGTCAGTCTCAAGATCGTTCCGGCACAGAATGACCAGGCACCTCAGGCACTGCCCTTGAATGTTCAGCTGGCTGCCAGCGGTCCCTCGCCTATGACGCTCGATACGCACCTGGTACTGCAAACCGCTGCGCCCTATACAGCAGCCTTTGACCGCACCCAGGTCAAGCTGCGCAGCCCGGCGATCACAGGGGCGGACTTCAGCTTTAAAGGCCTCGAAGCGGATCTGCGACTACGCGGACGGGTTTCACAACAGGACGCGACCGTTCGCCTGGAAAAAGGCTCGAAGCTACGGCTGAGCAGCCTGACAGCCGCCTCAGACCTAGCAGCCAGCACGCTGATGATGGAGCTGGCGGGGCTCGGCGCTGAGGCAAGCTTCAGCGATGGTCAGATTCAGACTATTGCGGTCACTGGAAAAACAGCCGTAACCGCCGGTGAAGTGAAGCAGCCCGCCTTGCGTCCTCAGGGCTGGCGCTGGAGCGGCACGCTCAATGCAAACGAGTCCGAGATCTCGCTCGACGGCCCAGTGAGCAACGACGCCGGAATCAGCCTGCCGTTGAAGCTGACCCACAACCGGGCCGACAGCGCGACTCGCCTCAATGTCACCCTGCCGGAGCTGTTCCTGCGTGCTGGCAACCCGCTGGCCGCGACGCTCGCTGATTGGCCGCCACTGCTGGAACTCAACAACGGCCGCATGCAGGCCCAGGCGCAACTCAACCTGGCCGGCAGCGGCGCACTTGCGGCAACGGCCAAGCTCAGCGCAAAGGGGCTGGGGGGTATTTACGACCGCACCGAACTGAGTGGGCTCGATGCTGAGCTGTCAGCCGTCCTGCGGCGCAATCAGCTACGGCTGGAGGTGTCAGAACTGACGCTGCGCGAAGCCAATCCTGGCTTTACCTTTGGCCCTCTGCGCTTTGCCGGCGAGTATGCGGCCCCGCTCGACACACTCGCTCAGGGGCGCCTGGACTGGAGTACCGCCGAGGTGCGGCTGCTCGGTGGTCGCCTATGGCTGGAACCAGGCGCGGCCGACCTCGCGGCAGGTACCCAACAATTGCATGCCCATCTGCGCGGCCTGCAATTGCCTTTGTTGCTCGAAGCCTATCCTGCCGAAGGACTCACCGGCACTGGCGTGATCGATGGAGAACTGCAGCTGCAGCGCAGCGAAGCCGGTATCAGTATCGAGCAAGGCTCGCTGCAGGCACGAGAACCTGGAGGCGCGCTGCAATTCCGCTCGCCGAAGATCCAGGCCCTGGGGCAGGCCAACCCGGCGATGCGCCTGGTGACCGAGGCACTGGATGACTTCCACTACGATCTTCTGGCCAGCGACGTACATTACGCCGCTGACGGAAAGCTGGATCTGGGACTGAAACTGCACGGAAGAAACCCAGCACTGGAAGGCGGCCGCCCGATCAACTTCTCGATCAATCTGGAGGAAGACATTCCAGCGCTGCTGACCAGCCTTCAGTTATCCGACCGGGTCAGCGAAACCATTCAACGGCGCGTGCAGGAACGCCTCAGATAAGGCACTGTAACGCCGTCCTCGACCTGGAGATGCCGTCATGCGGTTGCCCCACCCGATCAGCATTTTACTGCTCGCCCTCCTCGCCAGCGCCTGTACGCCACGCGTAGAGCTCGCCGTGCCCAACGAGCCAATCAACATCAACCTCAACGTGAAAATCGAGCACGAGATCTACATCAAGGTCGACAAGCAGCTCGACTCGATCATCAATGAAGACAGCGGCCTGTTCTGAGGAGCGTTATGAAGACCTATCTGAAATTCGGAACCCTGCTGCTGGCGCTGTGCCTCGCACTGCCAGCCGCGGCCATGACACTCAACGAAGCCATGTCAGCGCTCGGCCAAGCCAAGGCCAGCGGCCAGCTCGGCGAAAAGCCCGACGGCTATCTGGGCGTGGTGCAGAGTGGCGGCCAGGCTGAAGAAATCGCCAGCCAGATCAACCAGGCGCGGCGCGCCGAGTACTATCGCCTGGCGCAGAAAAACGGCATCGGTGTCGCTGACGTCGAGGCGATTGCCGGCAAAAAGGCCATCGAGAAAACCCCCGCTGGACAGATCATTCAGCTGAACGGCAACTGGATCAGAAAGTAAGCGAAGCCTCCGCGGGGTGCATTCGCACCCCGTTTCTTTTCGACCTTAGAACCAGGTCGAAACCGTCAGCGAGCCGAACTGATCGTGCTGGTCTTGCCCGTTGAATTCACGGGTGCGCCAGACCCTGGCGAAAGCCAATTGCCAACTGTTCCAGGTCAGCGCGACGCCTGCTTTCGCATCGCCAACCCACTCGTTTGGGTCTACCGAGTGGCTGTCCTTGAACGTATTACCTTCGAGCAACATGTTTTGCGCCATGTAGCGCCCTTCGACGTCCGCGAACAGGCTCCAGGCGAAGCCGCCGCCCTGATCAAAAAACATACTGCCACTCTGGGCGGGCGCCACGGCCGGAATGCTGAAGCTGCGCTCCAGCCGCTGCCCGATGCGCAAACCGAACCCGGCAGAACCGTAGGTATAGAGATTGCCCAGCGCAAAACCGGCACTCGGGCCGTATTCGAACTCCAGCCCGCCAAGGCGTTGCTGCTGCCACCAGCGGTACTGGTAAGCGAGGTTGACGAAGGGTTCGTTGCGCAGCTGGTTGTCCCAGCCGCGCGGGTCGTCGCTATTGGTGATTTCATGGACCCGGCGCTGAATTTTCTCGCCACCGGCCGCCGGGCCGACGATACCGATGTCCAGATGCAACCCACTGGCGCCGCGCCAACCCTCGTGTTGGTCATCCGAGAAGATCGACATGCCGGCAAACAGCAGCGCAGCATAGGGACGGTCATCCTCGATCAGCTCCGCACGCCTGATGTTGTCCGGCGTATAGAGTTGATGACCAAGCCGATAGGCGATGTTGTCGACCTCCTCTGCCTCCCAACCTGGCATCGCCTCTGCGAACCGTCGCGACCAGTGATCGGCGTCGGGCTTGAACGAGCGCATCAGTTCGAAGCCGTTGGTGTAGTGGCCATCGTCAGAAGCAAAAATGTCGTTTTCGATTTTCAGCGAGTACAGGCCCGCCTGGCTCACCAGCGGCGTACAAGAAACAATGACGGCGAGGGACACGCGTGTGCGCAGCTGCGAAATAGCCATGACCCGGCTCCTTGGTTACATGCAAGCAGGTATGTATCAGCCTGTTAGAGCCGGGCCGCAGGTTAAACGTTCAGCATGAGCGCGGTGCACGAGATGCGCAACGGCATGGATGGCCGCCTGTAAAGGAGCGCATCAGGTTCCGATGACGCCCCCGTCATTTTTGGTGATGAGCACCGTGGAAGAACGAGGGCGCGTCTTGCCATCGCTGGCTGGGAAGCTCAGCTCGGGGTGTTGGATATTGATCCACATGGCGCGGTAATCCGGACTCCAGGTGATGCCTGTGATCTCGCACCCACGCGGGCCAACCAGGAAGCGCCTGACCTCGCGAGTTCGAGGGTCAGCGCAGAGCAGCTGATTGGTGCCCATGGCCTGCATCGCGGCCTCTTCGTCGCCGTAGTCGGTTTCGATCCACAGCCGCCCTGCTTCGTCGAACGCCAGGCCATCTGGAGAGGAGAAGATGTCGCCGTTGATCGTACCGGTGAGGTTGGGTGGCACCGGCTGGCCGCTGGCATCCTTGGCGCCTGGTTGTTCCCCGGCCAGTAGAAAGACTTCCCAGGTAAAGGCGGTGGCGGTCGGGTCGGCGCCCTTCTCGTTCCAACGCAGAATCTGCCCGTGCAGGTTGACTGGCCTTGGGTTGGCCTTGTCGGTTGGCCACTTGACTCCACGGTTGTCGTTGTTGGTGAGCGTTACGTAGACCTCACGGCTACGCGGGTGCACTGCAACCCACTCGGGTCGGTCCATGGGCGTCGCGCCCGCTTGGTCCGCAGCGGCACGCGCATTGAGCAGCACCTCGGCCTGATCGGTGAATCCATTCTCGACGGTGAGCCCGTTCTGGCCGTGGACCAGCGCCAGCCATTCACCGCTGCCATCGGCATTGAATCGCGCCACGTAGAGCGTGCCGCTATCGAGCAACTGGCGGTTAGCCTGATCGGCGCCCGGCACGAAGCGGCCGGCGGGGACGAACTTGTAGACGTACTCGCCCTTGGTGTCGTCGCCTGAGTAGAACGCCATGCGGCCGTCTTCACCCAATGAGAGCACCGAGCATTCGCGGCAGTAGCGGCCAAAAGCGGTGCGCTTGACCGGTTTGCTCTGCGGGTCGAACGGGTCGACCTCGACCACCCAACCAAAGCGGTTCGGTTCGTTCACGTAGCCGCTATGGGGTTGCGTCGGGTCCGGCGTGGCGTTGAAGCGCGCGTCGGCGGTTTCCCAGCCGTAGAGCTTGCTCAAGCCTTCGCCAGCAATGCCGTAGCGCTTGTGCGACCTACGCTTGGCCAAATCGGCAGCGTCGTGGTTGACGAAATAGTTGTGCCAGTTTTCTTCACATATCAGGTAGGTGCCCCAGGGCGTGAACCCGCTGGAGCAGTTGTTGACCGTACCGATGATCTCGCGCCCGCTCGGGTCGGCAACGGTCTTCAGCGCCTCGTGGCCGGCCAATAGGCCGCCAACTGCCATCGGCGTCATCGCTGATATGCGGCGGTTGTAGCGCGACGGCATGACCCGCTGCCATTGGCCCTGGGCATCCTTCTTCACCTCGATGATGCTCAGGCCGTGGGCTGCCTGTTCCTTGCGCACCTCGTGCAGCGGGCGCTTGCCGTCGACGAAAGTCATGCCGTTGGGGTGCAGCGGCGGGTTGACGTATTCGTGGTTCATCACCAGCAAGCCGTGACTATCAGGTGCGTCAGGGAACGGGAAGAAGTGCATGCCGTCATGGTTGTCGCCGGCCTGTTTGAGCTGGGCCTGCCAGTCGTCGCTGGCGTCCGGGTTCCAATCTGGCGCATCGGCCAGCACGGCGTCGCCCCAGGAAAAGAAGGTGCGCGCGCTGTAGCCCGGCGCGACCTGCACACTGTCGAATGTTAGGTCGAGCTGGGTAGGAATCCCGGCGAAACCGATCAGCGAATCCGACTGTACGGCGCCACGACAGGCACTCAGCGCGCCGCCGAGAAAACCCAGCGCGGCGAGGCCCATGCCGCCCTTGAGCAGGTTACGCCGCCCCTGATCGACCAGCTGCCTTAGCGAGGGATTGTCGCTGGGGTTGTTGGCCTGATCGTCCTGGGCGGAAAGATTAGCGTGGAAATTCTGAAAGTCCTGTTTCATTCACTGGCTCGTCTGGCAAATGGATCTGCTGCGCATCACTGGATGCGGTAATGAAAGGTGTTCTTCACTTCGGGAACGGCCACGGCGCGGCCGTCGACGATCCGCGGCTGATAGCGAAAGCTCTTCGCCGCCGTCAGCGATGGCCGGATGAACAGCGGATGGCAATCCTCCCGGGCCTTCGGGTTTTCGATCCGCCCCTGCGGGTTGACCGAGTAACTCACCGTGCAGCTGCCTTCGATGCCCTTGTCCAGTGCACGCTGCGGATAGTCCGGCGCGTCCTTGGCAATCGGCAGGTACTGGCGGCTGGCAGCTGCGGCGGCCTCAGCCTGTCGCGCGCGTTCGGCGGCGGCAGCTGCTTCGGCCCGAGCTGCCTGGTCGCGCTGTTGCGCCTCGCGCGCCAGCTGCTCGCGGCGCTCGGCTTCGAGCCGTTCCTGCCGCTCACGCTGACGTTTCTGCTCGCGCTGTTCGTCGCGTAGACGTTGCTGCTCCAGGCGCGCCGCCTCTTCCTGTTTCTTCTGCTCGGCCCGCTTGAATGCCAGCTCGGCCTGTTCGAGCCGATGCTGTTCGATTCGCGGATCCACCTGCGGTTCCTCGAGGACCGGCTCAATGGCTGCTTCGACCGGCTCGGGCGCAGGTCCAGGTTCGACTGGCGCCTCGAGTTTCGGCTGCGGCACCGGCAGGCTGACCAGCTGGGTCTTGAGCACCTGTGTGGAGCCGGGCGGCGTCAGTTCGGGCGTCCAGCCGTGCAGCAACAGACCGAGCACCGCGGCATGCAGCGCGACCGTCACCGTCGCCGCGCTGGCATGGCTGCGCCATTGCGGTCGAGCCACCGGAAAGCTGCTGGGCAGCGGCATGCTCAAGCTGCTCATGGTGCGGGCTGCCCGGGGGGCGCCTCGGTGATCAGGCCGAGATTGACCACCCCTCCGCGCTGCAGCTCGGCGATCCCGGCCACCACGCGGCCATAGTCCGCCGCATCATCGGCGCGCACATAGACCTGGGTGTCGCCGCGCTCGGCGATGATCGCCGCGACCTTCTCGCGCATTTCCTCGAGACCGATGGCACTGTCGGTCTGGTCATCGGCGTTCAGCTCGTTGCCCAGGTTCCAGTAGAAGCCGCCATCAGCCTTGACCGACAGCGTGAGGATCTGCCGCTCGTTCTCGGTGGGCATCGCCTCGGCGGCAACCTTGGGCAGCTCGATCTTCACGCCCTGCACCAGCATCGGCGCGGTGACCATGAAGATCACCAGCAATACCAGCATCACGTCGATATAGGGCACCACGTTCATTTCGGCCTTGGGGCCATGTTTGCGCTGCGGTTTGACCAGCATGGCGAGGCTCCCTTCAGGCGGCTGCGGCGATACTGGGCGAGCCGGCATGCAGCCGGCGATGCAGCCGCGCCTGCAGTTCGTTGGCGAAACTGTAGTAACGCGCGCTGAGCGTCTGGCCGCGGGCCGAGAAGCGGTTGTAGGCCATCACCGCCGGGATCGCGGCAAACAGGCCGATGGCCGTGGCGATCAATGCTTCGGCGATGCCCGGCGCGACGGTGGAGAGGGTCGCCTGCTGCACCATGGACAGCCCGAGGAAGGAGTTCATGATCCCCCAGACGGTGCCGAACAGGCCGATGTAGGGGCTGACCGAACCGACGGTGGCGAGGAACTGCAGGCCGTTTTCCAGCCGCTCTTCCTGCTCGGCAATGGCCACATAGAGGCTGCGTTCCACTCCATCGATCACCGCATCCGGAGCGATGCCGGGCTGACGCTGCAGCTGACTGAACTCCTGATAGCCGGCGAGAAAGATGCGCTGCAACGCCGCTTCGCGGGGGAGCGACTGATCGTTGCCCTCGCGATAGAGCTGGCTGAGTTCGCCGCCACTGCGAAAGCGCTGCAGGAAGCTTTTCAGCAGCCGTTCGCTGCGGCGCAGCGCGGCGCCGCGCTGGATGATCAGGTACCAGCTGGCGACGGACGCCAACACCAGCGTCGTCATCACCAGTTGCACCACCAGGCTGGCTTCGCTGACCAAACCCCAGACCGACATATGTTCGTTTTGCATTTCTGCTCCTCCGGCCGTCCCATGCAACGGCGCTCATTGGATTGCATTGGGGTTACGCTTCGATGACAGCGCGGCGTAACCCGACAGGTTCGCGCCGCGTCAGTCCAGCCCCAACACCTCGACTACCGCCGTCCACGGCACGTATTTGTAGTTCTGGGCGCCTTCGGGCATGCGCTTGCGGCCGTCCTGCACCACCAGCATGCCGCGACCCCAGACGCCGCCGAGGTTGGCCGAGGTGACCTCCAGGCCGTCGGTCTCCGAGGCACCATCGATACCACGCTCGGCATTCAGGCCTACGCGGAAGGCGCCGCGCACGGCATAGGGCGCGCGCGCATCGAGCACCAGATAGCTGTCGTTACCCTGGCTGGAGACCACCAGGTAATCGCTGGCCGCACCGCCATAGATCGCCAGCCCCTCAACATCGGCATGCAGCGGGCCGCCCACATCGATAACCTTTTCCAGCGCAGCCGCATCGCTGCGCAGATCCAGCGTCCATACCGCCGCGTCTTCCTCGCCCACAAACAGTCGCTGGTTGCGGTCATCGGCGACGCAGCCTTCAGGCTGGCTGTCTACCTTGAATTCGCGCACCTGCTCGCCACGCGGCGAACCGCTGCGGCCATCGAGGCGGTACTGCAGGAACGTGCCGTCCTTGTCATTGGCGATGGCATGGATCGCGCCCTGTTGGTCCTTGAACAGGCACAGGCCGTAGATTTCACTGAACGGCGTGTCGATCTCACCGATGCCGCTGACCTCGCCGCTGTGTGGGTCGATGGCGAAGAGGTGCAGGCTGTTGTGATCACGATTGCTCGCCACGGCCAGATCGACCCGCTTGCCACCGAGGGTGAAGCCGGAGCGCACGTCGACATTGTTCAACCGCCCTACCGGTAGGTACTGCAGCTGCTTGCCGGTCAGGTCGTAAACCGCCAGCCCGCCCTTCTTGTCCGTACCGAGCACACGGCTGCGTGCCGAATCGGTCGGATTGACCCAAATCGCCGGATCGTCCGCCGCATCGCCCAGGTGCGGCACCGGATCGGTCTGCACCATCGCGGGCGGCATCGGGATAACCGGCGTCACGGCCGGCGCATCCGGTTGCCAGTCCAGGCGAGCCATGTGCGCACCGCGATCGTCGGTCAGCAGCAGGTCCAGGCCCTGCTCGCCCAGCCGTGCACTGACCTGCTCCGGCTCGTCAAACCCGTTAAGCGCAATCACCTGATGGCTGCGCCAGGCATCGCCATCGCGCTCATACAGGTGCAAAACACCCGCTTCCGGATCCAAGGCCAGCATCCCGCCCGGCACCAGCGCCATGCCGGCGGCGGCTTCGGCGATGCCGCCGAACGGCTGCACCATGTCTATGGGATGGCGCTGTAACGGCGCTTCGGCGTCGGCGGCATAACGCCAGAGGCCGACGTTTTCCTCGTTCACCACCAGCTCGCCGGTCTGGTCGTCGACCTGGCAATAGCCGCTTTCCGGTGGCAGGCTCAGGCCGCGTACGCGCTGCGGCGCCGCCAGCAACTTCTGCCCGGCCGACACCAGCCATTGCTCGCCGATACCATCTTCACCGATCAGAAACAGGTAGCCATTGCGCCCGGCGTCGCGATACAGGCACAGCCCCTCGATGGCGAAGTCTGTCTTCGGCACGTACAGCGGCTGGCTCCACTGATGCTGGCGATCGAGCCAGAGCAGCACGGCCTGCTGACGCTTGCGGTCGAGCGTGGCGACCAGCATGCCCTCCTCGCTGGCACGATGATCCAGCCCCTCGAAGCGGCCTTTGAACGCACTGAGTGGCGCACCCTGGGCGTCCAGCAGCTCCACGCCGCGCGAATCCGGCCGAACCAGCACCTGCGAAGCGCCCGGCCAGAACTTATCGATGCCGATCAACTGGGCACTTTCAGCTGCCAAAGGTGTGGCGATCACGGTGCTCAGGTGCAGTGCGGCCTGGTTGGCAGCTGGCTGACCGGCTCCGGACTGACAGGCCGCCAGCGCAACGCAAAGGCTCAGCCACAAGGGTTTAAACGAAGTTACGTCCATGGTTTTTCCATTCAGCAGCCGCTGACCGGCACCGGTCCGAAGGGGAACGGAGCGGTGCCGGGGCGGCGTAAAAGTGAAGTCGGTAAGGGTCGCGATCAGAAATGCGTGAGGGTCAGGCCTAGCTTGTAGGTTGGGCCGTACTCTTCGTACTGGGCGTTGTAATTGCTGCGCCCGGTGTAGACGAAGTAGGACTCGTCGGTGAGGTTCAGCGCCTCGACTGTAAGCTGCAGGTTCGGCGTGATGAAGTAGCCGGCCTTGAAGTCGAGAAACAGCTGCTCGTCGGCGTAGAGGTCGTGCGCTTCATCGTCGACGCCGGACACCTCAGCCAGGTATTCGGACTTGTAGTTGGCCGCCAGCCGCATGTTGAAGACGTCGTTTTCCCAGCCAACCATCAGGTTGCCGACCGTATCGGAGTGGTTCGGCAGGTCGATGCTGCGACTGCTGTCCTGCCCTTCGATATCCGCTTCGGACTTGCTGAGGGTGGCGTTAGCGCCGAGCAACACGCCGTTCCAAGGGGCAGGCAGCCAATCGAGCTTCTGCGAGTAGGACAACTCGACACCGTAGAGCTTGGCGCTGCTGCCATTCTCGTAGCTCAGCGCCTCGTTGAAGCCGGCCCACTGTCCGTTGCCAGCCACGTCGGTGTTGTAGATGAAGTTGTCGATGTCCTTGTAGAACAGATACGCCGACACAGCGCCCGCGCGGCCCATGTAGTGCTCGATGCCGAAGTCGTAATTCATCGACTCCAACGGCTTGAGGTTGGGGTTACCGAACTCCGCCTCGTCGCCATCGATGATGAAACCGGGCGCCAATTGCTCGAAGGTGGGACGCACCACGGTGTTGGTCCAGGCCGCGCGCAGCAGGGTGTCATCCGTCAGCTGGTAGCGCACATGCAGGCCGGGCAGCCAGTGGTCGTAGCGGTTATCGCTGGAGATGGATTCGAACTCGCCCTCGCGTATACCGGTGCCCTTGGCGCTGAACTCGGTGCCCTCGTAGCGCAGGCCGGCGATGATGCGCCACTTGTCCAGGTCCAGGGTGTTCATGAAGTAGGCGGCATTGATGTCTTCGCTCATGTCGAAGTCACCGATGCGCGACTCTTCTTCGTCACGGAACGCGCTCGCGTCCAGACCACCAATGAGGCCTTCAAGGGCGCCGGCGCTGATGCCTGGGCCGAAGCGGTCGAGGCTGTAGTCGACGGTCCCGTGCTGGTAGTCGGCCAGATTCAGGTCATCGAAGTCATCGTAGGCCCAGACATCGACATCGTTATTCTTGTCGCGTCGGCTGAGCTTGCCGCCGAATTTGAACTGCGAGGCGTAGCCCTTGATGTCGTACTCGCGGGCCAGGTCCAGGCGGATGTTCTTTTCCTTGTCGCGGGCGTCGCTCTCTTCCCACTCCACCTCGTCCAGCTCGAAGCTGGCGGGATCGTAGAAGGACGGATCGCCAGTCAGACGCGGCTTAGTGGTACTGGAAAAACCAACGTCAGCGAAGTCGCCTTCGAAGGTAGCGCTGGAAATGCCGCCCGGGTTGCGCTCACGTGCCTCGCTGTAGCCGACCTGACCGCTGAGGGTCCACAGGCCCATCATGCGTTCGCCACCGAACACGTAGGACTGGATGGTCTGGGTTTCCTCGCGCGATTTCAGCTCACGCCAGCCCTCGGCATCGCCCAGCTCGCCGGCCAGCTGCGCATCCTCGAACTCGACGCCAGCAGCATTGCGCGTCTCGGTGTCCTTGAAGCGGCTGTACAGCGTGCGCAGGTAATAGCTGCTGAAGTCGTCTGGCTGGTAATCGAAGTTCAGGCCAAATCCGGTGCGCTCACGGGTGATCTCGTAGTCACGCTGCTCGAACTCCCGCAGCCGGGCCCCATCGTCTTCGAAATCCCACTTGCCGCCGGTCTCGACGTTGTCCGAGCCAAAGTCGCGTTCCTGCCAGCTCAGGGCGGCGGCCACACCGAAGTTGTCCACGCCATCGCCCAGGCTGAACCGGTTGCTGATGGCACCGGAGAATTTCGGGCTGGTCTTGCCGACGTTCTCGTCGTAGCTACCTTCGGTGCTGAGGCTGTAGAACAAGCCGTCGTGATCGAAGGCCGACAGGCTTTCAACTTCGATGGTGCCGCCCAGGGAGTTGGCGTCCATGTCCGGCGTCAGGGTCTTGACCACCGAAAGCGACTGCACGAGTTCGGACGGCAGCACGTCCAGCGCCACGGCGCGGCGGCCGCTTTCCGGCGAGGGCACCAGGGTGCCGTTGATGGTGACGCTGTTCAGGTCCGGCGCGATGCCGCGCACGCTGACGAAGCGGCCTTCACCCTGATCGCGCTCGACCGAAAGTCCGGGGATGCGCTGCAAGGCTTCGGCGGCGTTGTCGTCGGGGAGCTGGCCGATGCCATCGGCATGGACCACGCTTTTCACGCTGTCGGAGTTGCGCTGTTCCCTCAATGCTTCGTCGATGCTGACAGCCTGGCCGATCACCTCGACGTGCTCCATGACAAGCGGCTCCTCGGCCCAGGCCGAACCGGCGCTGATGGCCAAGGCCAGCAGGCTGATGCGGAACCCTGCATGACGGATGCCGCTGCGGTATGTGCTCATGAACAATCCCCCGAACGCTGTTTACCGGGTCCATCCCGGAACTGCAGCGGACGGTAGGGTCAGGATATGGCGGTTCTGTGACAGGGGTTGGTGCTGGGGCGCCAGCAAGCGCTGATTAGGGTGGTTTTTTGGGGGAGTTGAGCTGATATGACCTGGTTTGGTGGGTCGGGTTAGGGGTGTGTGAGGTGGCGGTTCGTGCCGCTGCCCGTTTTCGCGCGGTTCTGGACGCTGGCTTCGCCCTGCTGGGCGAGTCACTTTTTCTTGTGTGGCCAAGAAAAAGTAACCAAAAAGAAGGCCACCCCTACATCCGGGTTTTGCTACGCAAAACTTCCCTCCCTCCGGCGCTGCTCCGGGGGTCGTCGCGAAGGGACATCCATGTCCCATCACTCCTCGCTCGGCATCCATGCCTCGCGTCCCCCTGCGCAGCACCTACGCTCGGCCTCCTGAAGGGGAATCGGATCCGAGGTGTCTGAAAGTTTTTAAACAGCCAAGAACCACGCTTTGCTTCTTTACTGACAAAGCGAGCCATCAGACGCCGCCGAACGCCCCTTTCAGGAGGCCGAATGGAATCCGCGCGGAGGGGAGCGAGCGGCATGGATGCCGCGAGAGGACTAGGCGTCCCCGCGATAAAGGGCCATGGATGGCCCTTGTACGCCGGCCCCCCGGAGCGCGGATGAAATGAGGGAAGTCGAGCGAAGCGAACCGGGGACGCCTAGTCCGGATGCAGGGGCAAGACCTTTTGGTTCCTTTGGGCGGGGCCGGCCATCCGGCGACTGCCAAAAGGAACTCGCCCAGCAGGGCAAAACCAAGCCCTCAATCAACTCGCAAACAGGCCTTACAACCAAAACGACCCAGCGCCTCAGTTAGTCCCCCCCAAAAAAAGCGGTGAGCCAATTCAACCCCCATCCCATTCATCCAACCGTCACATCTATCTGTTTCCGTGCCCTCACGCACTGGCGCGCACCCCGCCACGGAGACCCGATGAAATCCCTGCTCTGTAGTGGTCAACTAATTGCGGACACTGCGATAGGTTGTTTTGCCTGTTCCCGTTCGTACGCTGTTGGCGGTCGATAACCTAGGCTCGAGTGCAGACGCACATTGTTGTAGAAACCAACGATGTAGT
>Ga0207893_1000475_pt1 | contig 19550 bp, 14 predicted proteins | sample MalvirmetaMSP121_FD_184233 | JGI IMG/M metagenome (GOLD analysis project Ga0207893, IMG submission 184233) | Marine viral communities from the Deep Pacific Ocean - MSP-121 (SPAdes) | ecosystem: Environmental > Aquatic > Marine > Oceanic | place: Pacific Ocean | collected 2001-06-02 | reverse complement strand
GATCGCAAGAAAGGCAGTGGCGATCCCTCTTCAGCCTCACACTCACAGGATTCGTCGATTTCCACTTGCCCCTGCGCACGGATGACCAATTCGTCATGCGGCTCATCGAGCGTCAGCACATGCAAGACGTTTCCGTAGGGATCACGTTGTGCACGCACGGGTCTGGGCAACTCAAGCTGCCAATTGAAGACGTGCTGCCGTTGGCTCTGCTGAGGTGTCAGCCGCAGGTACTGAATACTTGCGCGCACCTGATCCTGGTAGCGATAGCTAGTGTCATGGCTGATGGATAGTTTCATGCGGCCTCCAGATAAGAACAATGAATCGCGCTGCCCAGTCGCCCGATCTGGTCGATATAGGCCGTGATCCAGTCATGCAGACCGGTATCCAGCACTTCATCGATAGAGGTGTAACGCAAGCCGGCTTCAAGCTCGGAGGCCAGGCGTTGGGCGGGCCGACCGTTATCTCCCGGCAGACTCGCCAGAATCAGTTGCAGTTCGACCAGACAGGACCGCAGCGAACGCGGCACATCAGCCCTCAGCAGCAGCAACTCGGAAACCTTTGCCGTGCGTGGCGAGCCGCGATAGATCTCGGCGAACGCTTCGAATGAGGACAGCGCACGCAACAAGGCGCTCCACTGGTAGTAAGCGCGAGCGGATCGGTCGTCGAGGTTTTCGCTTTCTTCGCCAAGCAACTCGTGCCGGGCGTCCAGCAAGCGCAAGGTGTTATCGGCCCGTTCGATGAAGGTACCGAGACGGATAAACCGGTAGGCGTCGCTGCGCATGATGGTGCCCACGGTAGCGCCTCTGAACAGATGCGATCGCTCTTTTACCCATTCGCAAAAGCGGTTGATACCGTATCGCCCAAGCCCTTGCTCCGCGATGCCAGGCATTTCCAGCCAGGCCGCATTGATGTTCTCCCACATGTCTGACGTGATGCGCCCGCGCACAGCGTGAGCGTTGCTACGCGCCAAGCGCAGGCAATTGAAGAGGCTGGCAGGATTACTCTCGTCGAGCGCAAAGAAATGCAGCATCCGGTCGACGTTCAGTTCTCCCTGCTGCTCCCGATAGTGATCCAGCGTACCGGTGATCAGCAGCGGCATGGCCAGTTCGTCGAGGCCATCGCCGCGGCCATCTTGCGGCATCAATGAAAGCGAGTAGCTGACCTCCAACATGCGCGCCATGTTCTCGGCACGCTCCAAATAACGAGACATCCAATACAGATCGGCAGCCGTTCGACTGAGCATCAGCAGTCCTCCACAATCCAGGTGTCCTTGGTGCCGCCCCCCTGAGACGAATTGACGACCAGCGAGCCCTCCCGTAGCGCCACACGCGTCAGGCCGCCTGGGACCAGTCGTGTCTCGCGACCGCTCAAGACGAACGGACGCAGGTCGATGTGCCGAGGCGCGATGCCGTTCTCCACGAACGTTGGGCACGTCGACAGGCAGAGGGTCGGCTGAGCGATATAGGCACTGGGATTGACCTTGATGCGGGCACGAAACATCTCGATCTCGGCCGCGCTCGCGGCCGGCCCGACCAGCATGCCGTAGCCGCCTGACCCCTGTGTTTCCTTGACGACAAGATCCTTCAGGTTAGCCAGTACATGAGAGAGATCGGCCGGCTTTCGGCATTGCCAGGTCGGCACGTTGGCCAGAATCGGCTCCTCATCCAGATAGAAGCGGATCATGTCGGGCACGAATGGATACACCGACTTGTCATCGGCAACGCCGGTGCCGATGGCATTGGCCAGGACCAGATTGCCCGCCCGATAGGCCGACAGTAGACCCGGCACACCCAATGAGGAGTCGGGGTTGAAGGCCAGCGGATCCATGTACGCATCGTCGAGGCGACGATAGATGACATCGACCTTGCGAGCTCCGGAGGTGGTGCGCATATACAGGCATTCATCACGAACAAACATGTCCGCACCTTCGACCAGCTCCACGCCCATCTCACGGGCAAGAAAGGCATGCTCGAAATAGGCACTGTTGTAGCGGCCCGGCGTCATCACCACTACACAGGGATTATCCAGAGGACTGGCGTTCTTCAGTGTCTCCAACAGCAGGTTGGGATAATGGTTGATCGGAGCGATGCGCTGGGCTGAAAACAGCTCAGGAAACAGCCGCATCATCATCTTGCGGTCTTCCAGCATGTAGCTGACGCCACTTGGCGTGCGCAGATTGTCTTCCAGTACGTAGTAGGTCCCGTCACCGTCGCGAACGAGGTCTACCCCGGCGATGTGTGCATAGAGGTTGCGGTGCAAATCCAGGCCCTGCATGGCCGGCTGATAACCTTCGTTGGCCAGGACCTGCTCTGCTGGAACCAGTCCCGCCTTGATGATGCGCTGGTCTCGGTAAAGATCGGCGAGAAACATGTTGAGCGCCTGCACCCGCTGAATGCAGCCCCGCTCCACGACTCGCCATTCGCTCATAGGAATCGAGCGAGGAATGGTGTCAAACGGCAGGAGACGCTCAGTGCCCTGGTCATCTCCATAAAGGGTGAAGGTTATCCCGGCACGGTGAAACAAGAGGTCAGCCTCGCGCCGCCGTTGCGCGAGCAGATCGGGGGGCGTACCGGACAGCCAGGTCGAGAACGCTTGGTAGTGCGAGCGGCATTTGCCCTGCGCATCGTACATCTCATCGTAAAAAACGCGGTCCATGCGGAGCCCTCGAACAGAAACCTGCCCAACAGCAGTGCAAAGTACGCGCCACGCGGCATAGCCCCACTGATTACGATGACATGGAGGCTATGGATCAGCGCAGTCCGCACCGTTACTGAGCATTCTGAACGGGGCTGGGAACGCGACGCTCCGTTTTGAGACATGGCTCACGATTTTGAAGGCGTTGGCCCTGCGAAATGCTCCTGCACTACGAATGTCTGCAAAGACGCCGGCGCAATCAGACAGCCATGCGACAACAGCCTCGACTTCCGACCGATCACTACGAAAACAATCGGAAGCGAGCAGCGCTCAAACAGCGATGTGCGTCGCCACGTCAGCCGACGCTGCCCTTCAGCGCGGCATCATCCGCACACCGGACAGTTCGGACAGCGGTCCCGGCCGGCCCAGGTGATAGCCCTGCACGTAGTCGACGCCGATCTCCTGCAGGCACTCGAGAATGGCCGCCGACTCAACGAACTCCGCCACCGTGCTCAGCCCCATTTCGTGGCCGATGTTGTTGATCGAAGCCACCATGGCTCGCGCAATCGGGTCCTGGTCAATGTCGCGCACGAAACTACCATCGATCTTCAGATAGTCCACTGGCAAGGTCTTCAGATAGCCAAAGGACGATAAACCGGAGCCGAAGTCGTCCAGCGCGAAGCTGCAGCCCACCGCCTTGAGCCTCTTCATGAAAGTCATCGCGCGGCTAAGGTTGGCGATTGCTGCGGTTTCGGTGATTTCGAAACACAGGCAATTGGGGGGGATCCGGTGACGCTCGATGGCTGACAGGACGAATTCGAGAAAGCTCTCCTCCCCCAGCGAGGTCGCCGACAGGTTGATCGAATAATGCCCGAGCGACGCACCGGGGCGACGTCGCAGATCGCCAACCCATGCCAGGAAATTACCCACGACCCAGCGGTCCACCGCCGGCGCCAGGTCGTAGCGCTCGGCAGCCGGCATGAACGCCCCGGGAGGAATGATGCTGCCATCCTCACCCTGCATGCGCACCAGCACTTCATAACGCTGCGAACCGTCGTCGCCTGCGGCACGCACGATGGGCTGGACGAACAGCCGCAACAGGTCGCCGTCCAGCGCTTGCCTGAGCCGCTGCGTCCATTGCATCTCGCCGCGGCGTTCCATCAGTTGTTGATCGTCTGCCTGATACACATGCACGCGGTTGCGACCGCCGTCCTTGGCCGCATAGCAGGCGCTGTCAGCGGCGCCCAGCAAAGGCCCCAGGGTTTTGACGTGTTCATCAATGGCTACCAGGCCGATGCTGGCGCCAACCGCAAAGCTCTTGCCGTCCCAACTGAAGCGAAACTCGTCTACCCCGTGGCGTATGTCTTCGGCTATCCGCACCGCCTGCTGCAACGAGCAGTCGTTGAACAGGATGCCGAATTCATCGCCGCCCAGCCGCGCCAGCCAATCACTGCCACGCACGCGGCCTTTCAGTAGCTGGCCCAGTTGGCGCAGCAGCTCGTCACCGGCTGCGTGGCCACAGGTGTCGTTGACCACCTTGAACTGATCCAGATCCATATAGCAGAGAACATGTTCGCCACCGCTGTATTCACGCAGCAGCGATTCGATTCGACGTTCGAACGCAGAGCGATTCATCAGCCCGGTGAGGTTGTCGTGGTTGGCCTGAAAGGTCAGTTTGCGGGCCAACTGGTGAGTAACCGTGACATCACGAAAGGTCAGCACCGCACCGATGATTACCCCTTCGGCGTCGCGGATGGGCGCCACTGCATCCTGCACCGCCAGTCGCGTGCCATCTGGCCGTTGCAGAAAGCCCGGCGGCCGTTCGTTACGATCCTGACGGTCGCTTCTGCGCCGCAGACCGAGGCTTGCGGCGTTGGGCAGTCGCGCACCGGTAGCTTCGTCGAAAAGCTGATACACCTCATCAAGCACCAGCCCCTGTGCGGAGGCCTGGCTCCAACCGATGAGGCGCTCCGCACTGGGGTTGAGATAGCGCACACGCCCGAGCCTGTCGGTGGTGATCACCCCATCGCCAATGGATGCCAGGGTGACTTGAGCGAGCATTTTCTCTGCAAACAGCTGCTCTTCGACCTGCCGGCGTTCGGTGATGTCTCGCACCATGCAGACAAACACGTCATCCGGGCGACCACCCTGGCTGGCGGTCAGCTCTGCGGCGAACAACTCACCGTCTTTGCCGTGCAGCATCATTTCAGCTTTCATCTCGCCGCCGGCCTCCGGCAACAGCGACGCGTTGCTGCCTAAGACAAAACGTTGAAAGGGCTGCCCTATGATCTGCTCGGCCGGCAAGCCGAACAGCCGCTCGGCACCCGGGTTGCAGCTGGTCAGGATGCCGTCTCGGCCATAGGTGACGATGCCGTCGCGAATGTCCCGCACGATGGTCTGCGTCTTCGCCACGGCATCTTCCAGAGCGCGAATTACCTTGTTGTATTGCTCCGCGATCTGGCCTACCTCGGTGAAGGGTTCCACTTCCACTTCGCGCTGGAACTGCCCTTGCCGCTGATGCTCGGCCATGGCGTCCAGCAGCTCGATCAGTTCGGTGCGTGCGCCATGCTCGCTGACGTTCAGCCCCACCCGCTCGTCATCGGGGTCCACCCGCATCGGGTAATAACGATTGATCACTCGCAACAGCAGATAGGTCACGCCAAAGGCCCAGACCGCACACACCAATACGCCCTGCAGCTGAACCATCAGCTGATCGAGACGACCCAGGCCAGTGCCGAGCAGTAGCGGGTCAGCGAACAGCGGCACCGCAACGGTGCCCCACAAGCCGGCCGCCAGGTGCACCGGCACTGCGCCGACAGCGTCATCGATTCCGCAGCGCACCAATAGTCGGTCCGACAGCCACATGGCCAGGCCCCCGCCCGCGCCGATCAGCAGGGAATCGGCTATGCCGACCGCATGTGCGCTTGCGGTGATAGCCACCAGCCCTGCGAGCATGCCGTTGAGCAACGCGACGGGCGCGATGTAGCCGTGGCGCCACTGCGACAGCAACATCGACAAGGCCATGCCGGCCATGCCTGCCACTACGGTATTCACGACAATCCCCGGCACACGCCCGTCAAAGCTCAGGGTGCTGCCACCATTGAACCCAAACCAGCCGAACAGCAGCAGCAAGCCGCCCAGCATCGCCAAGGGCAGGTTCGACCCCGGCATGTTCTGCCGCAGCCACTTGCTATCGAAGCGTCCCGCGCGAGGGCCGATAACCATGACCGTTGCCAGCGCGGTCCAGCCGCCGACGCCGTGCACCACGGTGGAACCGGCAAAGTCGACGAAGCCTTGCTGCGCCAGCCAACCCTGCCCCTCACGCAGGGCACCACCCCAGGCCCAATGGCCGAACAACGGGTAGATCAAACCAGCGGACAGGGCAGCGACGATCAGATAGGCGTTGAAACGCATGCGCTCGGCCGCTGCGCCGGACACGATGGTGGCGGCGGTCGTGCAGAACATGGCCTGGAACAGGAAAAACGCCATCGGCCAGCTGTCGTCGATGGCGAAGTCGAGCATGAACAAACCCGAGCCCATCAGGCCGTCCTGACTGGTGCCGAACATCAGCGCAAAGCCGAACAACCAATACAACAGCAAGGCGATGCACAGGTCGGCCATGTTCTTGGTTGCAACATTGATAGCGTTCTTGCTGCGCGTCAGACCGGCCTCCAGGCACAGAAAGCCAATCTGCATGTTGAACACCAGCCCGGCGCAGAGCACTACCCAGAGAATATCGATGGAATCTTTCGGCATAGGTGTCCCATGGAAGAAGTCGGCAGCGGCAGCGGTATGCACAGCACCTGGCAGCGCTGGCCAATAGCTATTAGCGAGAAACGTGCCAGTCCGGAAAGGACCTTTTGGTCAGGATGCGAGCAGGTCATGCATGGCAGAGAAGACCTGCGCCATAGCCTCTGGGCTGCGCCCCGGCCCGCCCGCGCAATGGCCCCAGTCCGACTCCAGCACGCGCAGTTCGGCGTTGGGCATCAGCGAGGCTTCGTGGCGTGCGTCCTCGACAGTGAAGTAAAGGTCGGTGCTGCTCGGCATGATGATCGCCCGCGCCGAGAGGCGGGCCAGCGCGTCCTTCAGGCTGCTTGCGCCGGCCAGCACCGACGGGTCAGCCGACTGCCAGGTAGCCAGCACGCACAGTAGATCGTTGGCATCCTGTTCCAGATGGTCTAGCTCCCAGTAGTCGAGCAAGGCGTCGACACTGGTGAAACCCAGTTCACGCCACTGTTCGTTGCGAAAGAACGCCTGCGAGTAGGCCCAACCGGCATAGGCGCGACCGAAGGCTCGCAGGCCGCGTTCGGGTGCTTGGGTATAGCGCCCGCCCCGCCAGGCCGAGTCTGCCTGCAACGCCGCCTTTACACCTTCGAGGAAGACGAAGTTGTGCGGCCAGCATCGCGCCGTGCAACAAAACGGCAGGATGCTTTGCACCTTTTCAGGGAACACCAATGCCCAGTGCAGCGCCTGCATCCCGCCCATGGACCAGCCCGTCACCAGCCGCAATTGCCAGGACGGCCCGAACAGCTGGTCGAGCAGCATGCGTTGAGCCCACACGTTGTCAGTCAGCGTGATGCGGGGAAAGTCAGCGCCCTGCTGCCCTGCGGCGGCATTACTGGGAGAGCTGGACCAGCCGGCACCGAACAGATTGGTCAGCACCACACAGTAGTCACCACCGGCCAGGGGGCTCCCTGCACCAAGCAGGGGCAGACTGCCCCAATGCGAGCCACCATAGTAGCTGGGAACCAGCACGATGTTGTCTTTCTGGGCATTTGGCGAACCCACAACCTGATAGCACAACTGCGCTTTTTGCAAAGTTTGGCCACTCTCGAGCACTAGATCGCCCAACTCTGCGTATTGCTTTAGTCGTTCAACTTCAATCACTTGCGGGCCTCCTGAGGCACATTGGCGACGACCTTTGCGGGCTTCGTCATACCGTTTCTATACACACTGGCATGTATATTGGATGAAGGATTCGTGCCACAGCGCATGACGCTGGCCCGAATTCAGCAAGGGATTTCCTACCATGACGACCTTTCCGCTTTCCCAGATCGACGAACTCAAACAAGGCCTGCAGGACAAGGGCGTCAAGTACGCCATGGCCAGCTACGTGGACATGCACGGGGTGATCAAGGGCAAGTTCGTGCCACTGGCTCATCTGGGCCAGATGCTGCGCGGCTCCGAGCTCTATACCGGCGCTGCGCTCGACGGCGTGCCGCAGCAGATCAGCGACAACGAAGTCGCCGCTATGCCGGATCCGGCCAGCGCCACCCAATGCAGTTGGAACCGCAGCCTGGCCTGGTTTGCCAGCGACCTGTACCTGGACGGCAAGCCCTTCGACGCCTGCTCACGCGGCATTCTCAAGCGCCAGACCGAAGCAGCGGCCGAGATGGGCTACAGCTTCAACCTGGGCATCGAAACCGAATTCTTCCTTTACAAGGACACGCCGGACGGCGGTTTCGCCCCGCTCAGCGATCGCGACACCGCGGCCAAGCCCTGCTACGACCCACGCCTGCTGATGGACAACCTGCCGGTGATCGATGAGCTGGTCGAAGCCATGAACGAGATGGGCTGGGGCGTCTATTCCTTCGACCATGAAGACGCCAACGGCCAGTTCGAAACCGATTTCAAGTATTCGGACGCGCTCACCATGGCCGACCGCTTCGTGTTCTTCCGCATGATGGCCAACGAGATCGCCCGCAAGCACGGCGCCTTCGCCACCTTCATGCCCAAACCCTCAGCGCAGCGCACCGGCAGCGGCGCGCACTACAACATGTCGCTGGCGGACCTGGCCTCCGGCAAGAACCTCTTTGAGGTAGACGGCAATGACCCCCATGGTTGTGGCGTCACCCCGCTCGCCTACCACTTCATTGCTGGCGTGTTGAAACACGCCAAGGCCATCTGCGCCGTGATCGCGCCCACCGTGAACAGCTACAAGCGCCTGATCCGCAAGGGCGCCATGTCCGGCTCGACCTGGGCGCCGGTGTTTGTCTGCTACGGCAACAACAACCGCACCAACATGCTGCGCATTCCATCCCAGGGCGCGCGCGTGGAATGTCGCGCGGCGGACATCGGCTGCAACCCTTATCTCGGCGCCGCGATGATCCTCGCCGCCGGCCTTGAAGGCATCCGCGAAAAGCTCGAACCGGGCCAGCCGCACCGCGAAAACATGTACGACTACAGCGAAAAAGACGTCGCAGACATGGGCATCGAGACCCTGCCGCGCACGCTGTCCGAAGCCATCGACGCCTTCGAGGCCGACCCGCTGTCGCGCCAGGTGTTCGGCGATGCCATGTACCAGGCCTTCGTCGACTACAAGCGCGACGAGTGGAATGCCTACCACACCCACGTTTCCGACTGGGAAATCCAGCGCTACCTGAAATTCTTCTGACCAGATGACAAGGAGATTCACCATGCAAGCCAATACCTTCAAGCGAGCACTCTGTGCCGGCGCCGTCATCTTCGCTGCGCTTTCGCCGTTCGCCGCCCAGGCTGAAGAAAAGAAAAGCTTCGACATCGCTTGGACCATCTACGCCGGCTGGATGCCCTGGCAGTACGCCGACGAGTCGGGAATCATGAAAAAGTGGGCCGACAAGTACGGGATCGAGGTCAACATCACCCAGATCAACGACTACGTTGAATCCATCAACCAGTACACCGCGGGCCAGTTCGACGGCGTGGTCGCCACCAGCATGGATGCACTTTCGATCCCGGCTGCGGGCGGCGTCGATACCACAGCACTGATCGTTGGCGACTACTCCAACGGCAACGATGGGCTGGTGATGAAGGGCAGTGCTGATCTGAAAAGCCTCAAGGACCAGCAGATCCATCTGGTCGAACTGTCGGTCTCGCACTACCTGCTGGCCCAGGCGCTGGACAGCGTGGGGATGAGCGAGCGCGACGTGCAGGTGGTGAACACCTCGGATGCCGACCTGGTCGCCGCCTTCAGCACCGACGACGTGCGCAACGTGGTGACCTGGAATCCGCTGCTGGATGAAGTCGCCGCAATGCCCGACGCGCACAAGGCCTTCGACTCCAGCAATATCCCCGGTCACATCAAGGACCTGACCATCGTCAACAGCGAAACGCTGGCTGACAACCCGGACTTCGGCAAAGCGCTGGTCGGCGCCTGGTACGAGGTGATGGGCATTCTTGAAAGCGATACCGAGGAAGGGGCGAAAGCACGTGCGGCCCTTGGTCAGGCATCGGGCACCGATCAAGCCGGTTACGAAAGCCAGCTCAAGGGCATGCAGATGTTCTGGACGCCGGCCGATTCGTTGGCCTTCATTCAGAGCGATGAGGCTTATCAGGCGATGGACAGCGTTCGTCAGTTCTCTTTCGATCACGGCCTGCTGGGCGACGGCGCCGACTCGGTTGATTTTGTCGGCATCGCCATGCCGGGCGACAAGTTGCTCGGCTCCGAGAGCAACGTCAAACTGCGCTTCGATACCACCTACATGCAAATGGCGGCGGATGGAAAGCTGTAGAAAGCGTCTGGCTTCTAGCTTCCGGTCCAACGCTGGAAGCTAGAACTCCCTCGCCCCTCCCTCATCCCCGACGATCGAGCCCATGCGCCGTACGAAAGAAGACGCCGAGCAAACCCGCCTGAAGATCATCGCCGCCGCGCTGGAGCTGTTCAGCAAGAACGGTTATTCCAATACAACGCTGGCGATGATCGCTGACGAAGCGGGTTTCAGCCGTGGGCCGATCTACTGGCACTTCAAGAACAAGGACGAGCTGTTTCAGGCGGTTCTGGGATTTTCCCAGCAGCCGCTGGAGCAGTTGATCTCGCAGAGCCTGGGCATGGCGGATCAGCCGCGGTCGGCGCTAGAACACTTCATCAGCGAGTGGTTCCGCCTGTTGCTTGAAGATCGCTGGCACCGGCAGTCGTTCGAGATCTTGTTGAACAAGACCGAGTTCACCGAGCAGATGGCCGATACGCTCAAGCGTGAGCGCAAACTGACACGCGACATCGTCAAGCTGCTGGAGCAGCTGATCGAAGCGGCAGACTCCGGCAACAGCCCTGCCCCAGCCAGGTCGCACAGCCGTGCGTTGTTTCTCTATGCGAGCCTCATGGGCATCACCCACAGCTGGTTGTTCTCGCCAGAATTGTTCAGCCTCAAGTCGCAACAGGCATTGTTCACCCAGCAACTGCTGGCCGCCTGGCCACGGACCTAAGCAGACGCGGCCCTTTGCCACGCGGCCCTGCGGGTTCTTTATTTCCAATCGGTACAAAGCACAATGGTTGCAATCCCCACCTTAGACTCAGTGACTGCGCCTAACACAGAGCGGCGGTGGCCGGATTAATCCTCCATCCATGCCAGATAGGCTTTCCGGTGGATACACAGCGGCAAACCTGATGAATAGAACTCAGGCTTCCGCACCGGAGGGACTCTGACATGCAAGCCACAAGAACCATTCTGGCAGCCGCCATTTCCGTACTGCTCATCAACCACGCCTACGCGGTCAATGAATCAACCCAGGACCAGACGGGGTCCGACAACTACGCGGATGTCATCCAGCGAGGCGAAGACAGCAGTATGTCCCAGCGCCAGAGCGGTACAGGCAACGTCGTTTACACCAACCAACGTGGTGCCGGGATGACGGCCGACAGCGAACAGGTCGGCAGCGGCAATATCTCAACCACCGATCAGAGTGGTGTTAACGGTAACGTGGCGATCAGCCAGGACGGGGAATACAACCTGGCCACGGTTCTTCAATCCTCGATAGGCACAGGCCAGTCGGTAGCCATCTCCCAGGCGGGGATCAGCAACTTGGCTTATGTCGAACAACCAGACGGTGCCGGCAACGCCGCCACGGTTACCCAGAATGGCCAGGGCAACGCCACCGAGGTGTTCCAGGTTGGCCGTTTAGGGAAAAGCTACGCCGGCGTTCAGAACGGCGACGGCAATACGGCCTACATCGAACAGACCGGCGGCGCCGCTGCCGATACCGAGCAGAGCGGTACAGCCAACGTCATCAGGCTCACCCAGGATGGTTTCCCCTATGGGGCATACGCGTCGATCAGCCAGAACGGCATAGGTAATGAGGCAACCCTAGACCAGCGTTCCGGGGGACGCTATTCGTCCGGTGATGTAACGCTGGTGCAAATCGGCACGGACAACGTCGCCGATGTCGTGGAGTCTGGTGGCTTCTCTTCGTTCTCTTTCACTCAGGATGGCACCGGCAACGTGCTGACTGCAGAGCAAGGCGGACGCTCGACGACCGTCGTCGGTCGCTCCACGGGTAACGACAACCGGGTCGACATCGAGCAGAGCTTCGATGGCAGTAGTCTCGTCATCGACCAGAACGGGACGGCCAACGAGATCGACGTGGTTCAGATGGGCTATTACAGCAGCGGCACCGTCGAGCAGACCGGCACGGAGAATTACGCTTCGCTCCTGCAGACCGGTGCGTGGGACAACGTGCAGCAGTACGACGCGACCATCAGGCAGGACGGCACGGGCAATTCGGCGTTTGTTACGCAGGGGCCATAACGCCCAGGGCCTGCAGCCGCCTCATTCCGCCGCAGCAGGCCAGTTCAATCAGCAGCCAGGGCCCGGCGCACGATTTGCTCGAGGTCACTGAAGAAGAAAGGTTTTTGCAGCGTCGGAATGTGCGCGTAGCGCGGGTCCATTCCGACCGAGCCATAGCCGGTCGCGAATACCAGCGGAATGTTGCGGTCAATCAGTCGATCGGCAATCGGAAAGCTACTTACCCCGTCCAGATTGACGTCCAGCACCGCCAGATCGAAATCACCGTTCTCGGCAGCCTGCATGCCTTCGGCAAACCGCGGTACCAGCTCCACATGCTCGCAGCCGATATCCTGCAGCATGTCTTCCAGCAGCATCCCGACCAGCGCCTCATCCTCGATGACCAGTACTCTTGAACACAGTCCGCTCATTGCAATGGCACCTCGATATCGCAGACAACGCCACCACTGGGAAAAGCGAGACGTACTTCAGCGTTCAATTCACCGGCCAGACCGCGTTCGAGCAGGCGCGACCCGAAGCCTTTTCGCAAGGGTGGTGAAACGATCGGCCCGCCGACCTCTTCCCAGTGCAACTGCAAAGTGGCTGTCTGCTCTGACTGTGACAGCTTCCAGACGATGCGAACCTGACCCGAATCGCTGGACAAGGCCCCATATTTGGCGGCGTTGGTACACAGCTCATGCAGTGCCATGGCCAGCGCCAGTGCCTGCTTGGGCCGCAACCGCTGCGCCGGCCCCTCACTGATGAAACGCTGGCGACCATCGACCCGAAACGGCGCAATAGCCTGTTCAATCACCTCACGCAGGTCAGCGGCTTGCCAGTTCTCCCGAGACAACACGTCGTGCGCCTTTGATAGGGCAATCAGACGCCCTTCAAACCAGTGATAGCCCTGGCTGCTAGCGTCGCGGCGAAAGCTCTGCGCAGCAATCGACTGCACCGTCGCGAGCGTGTTCTTGACTCGATGATTGAGCTCATTAAGCAACAGCTGGCGATGGTCTTCGGCGACCTTTCGCTCGGTGATATCGACCAGCATGTTGACCGCACCAATCAGCTCGCCCGCGCCATTCCGCAGTGGCGCGGGATAGGCGAGAAAAGGCACGCGGGTTCCGTCAGGGCGCTCGGCTATCGCTTCGGCGCCCTGAATGGCGCTGTTTTCGGTAAGCGCCACCGCCATCGGGCAATCCTCGTGACCCATTGGTGTGCCGTCTGGCCAATACAACCGCCAGGTCACGCACCACTCATCGCTCCCGATCACCGGTACACGCCCGGCCAGCTCGACACAAGCCTGGTTGAAATAGCTGACCTTGCCATTCGCATCGGTGGTGTAAACGGCTGTGGGCAAGGCTTCCAAAAGATCGCGCAAGCGCTGTTCTGCTTCTCGGTTAGCGGCCTCCAGCTGCTTGCGTTCGGTGATGTCGCGGGTAATTGCCAGTTGCACGTAACCGCCGCTGGTTCCGTTGCTGCCGTCTGGCATCGTCATGGGCACCGCGTGGGTTTCCATGTGACGTCGTTCCCCGGCGAGATTGATGATGTCGAATTCCCAGCTGAGTTTCTCGCCGTCGCAAACGCGCAGATGTTGCTCCTGCCAAGACGCGCGGTGCTCAGACGCAACGAGCTCGAATACGCAGCCACCCTCTACGTCCTCTGGAGCATTTGCTGCCAGCATCTGCAGGCCAGCGGGGTTCATCTGGACCAGCGTCCCGTCGCGATCAACCACCTTCACGCACTCGGGCGTGTGGTTCACCATCGCGCTCAACCAATCGACGTTACGCCGCCGGTCAGCACTTGATTGCCGCGCAGGTGTAGTCGCCTGAAAGCAGACGACTGCGCCGGTGATCTGCCCGGCGTCGTTGCGCAGCGCTTCGATATTGGCCAGTGCGGCCGCCGGAATGCCATCGGGACGCTCGATCAGCAGCGCGACGTCCTGAGCGGCGCGTCCCGTGCGGATCGTGTGACCCAACGGGGTATCGGCAAGGGATATCAGCTCGCCATCGCTTCGGACTATCCGCAGACGGCCATGACTGGCTAACACACCGCCGCACAGCTGATCGGCCATTCGGTTGTAGCGCAGCACGGCGCCATTGGCGTCGAGCACGCACACACCCATAGGCATGACGTCGAACACGGGATCATCGAACGGCGACGAATCCGCAAGGGATTCGGCTACCAGGTTCGCACCGGGGATATTTGCAATCTGCATCAGCACCTTTCACGACCAGTCGATGGATGTCCCGCCGGCAGAGTTTACCGAACCAAGCGAGACGGCGAGTCCAGACAGCCCAGCAGTATTCACCGCAAAGGACAGTATGTGCATTTATGCAGACCAGCTATGCAGCGAGCCGCATTGATGTCGGCAAATATGCACTCTAGGATCAGGACAGCTCCATCCATTCTTCTATCCAAAGAACAACAATCGCTAGGACACGCCATGACCCAGTCAAGTGCCATCCCCACAGTCAAACTCCTGATCGGCGGTGAGCTGGTCGAGTCATCAACCAGCGAATGGCGCGACATTGTCAACCCGGCGACGCAGGAAGTCCTGGCCCGCGTACCCTTCGCCACCGAGGCGGAGATGAATGCTGCCGTCGCCAGCGCCAAGGAAGCCTTCAAGACCTGGCGCAAGACGCCCATCGGCGCGCGCTCGCGGATCTTCCTCAAGTACCAGCAGCTGATTCGCGAAAACATGAAGGAGCTCGCCGCCATCCTCACTGCCGAACAGGGAAAGACCCTGCCGGACGCTGAAGGCGATGTGTTTCGCGGGCTCGAGGTGGTTGAGCACGCCGCCGGCATTGGCAATCTGCAACTGGGCGAGCTGGCCAACAACGTCGCCACCGGCGTCGACACCTACACGCTGCTGCAGCCGCTGGGTGTGTGCGCGGGCATCACCCCGTTCAACTTTCCGGCAATGATCCCGTTGTGGATGTTCCCCATGGCGATTGCCACCGGTAATACCTTCGTCCTCAAACCGTCCGAACAGGACCCGATGGTGACCATGCGTCTCGCCGAACTGGCGATGGAAGCAGGCGTCCCGCCGGGCGTGCTGAACGTCATTCACGGCGGCGCCGAAGCGGTGAACCTGATCTGCGATCACCCGGACATCAAGGCCGTTTCCTTTGTCGGCTCGACCAAGGTCGGCACCCATGTCTACAACCGCGCCAGCGGAGCCGGCAAGCGCGTGCAGTGCATGATGGGCGCCAAGAACCACGGCATCATCCTGCCCGACGCGCACAAGGAGCAGACCCTCAACAACCTCGTCGGCGCGGCCTTCGGCGCAGCTGGCCAGCGCTGCATGGCGCTGTCGGTGCTGATCCTGGTGGGCGAAGCACAGCGCTGGCTGCCGGATCTGGTCGCCAAGGCCAAAACACTGAAGGTTAATGCGGGTGCTGAAAGCGGGACCGATGTCGGCCCGGTGGTGTCCTGCACTGCGCTGGATCGCATCAGTTCGCTGATCGAGCGCGGCGTGTCGGAAGGTGCAGAACTGGTGCTGGACGGCCGCAATCCGCAGGTCTCGGGCTTCGAGAAAGGCAACTTCGTTGGCCCGACCATTTTCTCCGGCGTGAAGCCCGAAATGACCATCTACCGGGAGGAAATCTTCGGCCCGGTGCTCTGCGTGATGCAGGTCGACACCCTCGACCAGGCCATCGAGCTGATCAACGCCAACCCCAACGGCAACGGCACCGCCCTGTTCACCCGTTCCGGCGCCGCAGCCCGGCATTTCCAGGAAGAGATCGACGTTGGCCAGGTCGGCATCAACGTACCGATCCCCGTACCGGTGCCCATGTTCTCCTTTACCGGCTCGCGCGCCTCCAAGCTTGGCGACCTCGGCCCGTATGGCAAGCAGGTGGTGCAGTTCTACACTCAGACCAAGACCATCACCCAGCGCTGGTTCGATGAGAACGAGGTCGGCGGCCCGGTGAACACCACCATCAACCTCAAGTAACCGGATCGGCGTCGGCTAAATACCCGGCGCCGTTTAAGCCGTCAATCAGAACAAGAAGGAAACGGCCATGCATATCGGATTTCTAGGGCTCGGCAACATGGGTGGGCCCATGGCACGCAACCTGCTCAAAGCCGGCCATCAAGTCACTGTTTTCGACCTCTCTGCGGAAGCCGTATCGGGCCTTGTCGGAGCCGGCGCCAAAGAGGCGACCTCTCCGGCTGCCGTCGCCCAGGCCGGAGTTGAAGCCATCATCACCATGCTGCCGGCTGCCGCGCATGTGAAGCAGGTCTACCTTGGTGAAGACGGGCTTTTGGCCAACGTCCAATCCGGCGTTCTGCTGATCGACTCCTCCACCATCGACCCAATGTCCGCACGGGAAGTCGCCGCCGCAGCAGCAAACAACGGCAATCCCATGCTCGACGCTCCGGTATCCGGTGGCACTGTCGGCGCCGCAGCCGGCACCCTGACCTTCATGGTCGGCGGCAGCGAGGCGGACTTCCACAAGGCACAGCCAATCCTAGCCACCATGGGCAAGAACATCGTCCATTGCGGCGACACCGGCAACGGCCAGGTAGCCAAGGTCGCCAACAACATGCTGCTCGGTATCTCGATGATTGGCGTGGCCGAGGCCATGTCGCTGGGTGTGGCCCTGGGGATGGACGCTAAGGTGTTGGCCGGAATCATCAATTCGTCGAGCGGGCGTTGCTGGGCATCGGAGATCAACAACCCCTTCCCTGGTGTGCTGGAAAACGGCCCGGCCTCGCGCGGCTACAGTGGCGGGTTCGGCACCGATCTGATGCTCAAGGATCTGGGCCTCGCCAGTGAAGCGGCCAAACAGGTGCGCCAGCCGGTTATCCTCGGTGGTCTCGCGCAGCAGCTTTATCAGGCCTTCAGCATGCAGGGCCACGGTGGGCTGGACTTCTCCGCGATCATCAAACTCTACCGCCAAGAGGACGAGACATGACCCAGGCAGAAGCGCCGGTACTGATCGAAGTACGCAACCGCGTCGGCTATCTCACACTCAATCGCCCCGCCGGGCTGAACGCCGTCACGCTGCCCATGGTGCGGATGCTCCACGAGCAACTGCAAGCCTGGGCGGACGACCCCGATGTGGTCGCCGTGGTGTTGCGCGGCGCTGGCGAAAAAGCCTTCTGCGCCGGCGGCGATATCCGCTCGCTGTACGACAGTTACAAGAGCGGCGACAGCCTGCATCGGGCGTTCTTCGAGGAAGAATATGCGCTGGACCAGTACATCCATGCCTACAGCAAACCCCTGCTTGCGTTGATGAACGGCTTCGTGCTCGGCGGCGGCATGGGCCTGGTCCAGGGAGCCTCGCTGCGGGTGATTTCCGAGCGCACGCGAATGGGCATGCCGGAGGTCGGCATCGGTTACTTCCCGGATGTGGGCGGTAGCTATTTCCTGCCACGCCTGCCGGGCAACCTCGGCCTCTACATGGGCCTGACCGGTAACCACGTCGGCTCGGCCGACGCGCTGTATGCCGGTCTCGCCGATTACTGCGTGCCTTACGAGCGTTTCGCCGAGCTTGAGCAGGCGCTGGACCGCCAGGATTGGAGCACTGCGCCGGTGCAGACACTGACCAACCTGCTGGTGTCCATGGGTTGCACCGAGTTGCCGGATGCGCCGTTCAAGGCGCTGTTCCCGGCCATCGAGCAGCATTTCGCCCATGACAGCGTCGCTGCCATTCGCCAGTCGCTGGCCACCGAAACGCGCCCCGACTTTTGCGATTGGGCGGCCGAGACGCTCAAGACCATGGACAGCCGCTCGCCGCTGTCGATGAGCGTCACGCTGGAAATGCTCCGTCGCGGTCGCAGTTTGTCGCTGGCCGACTGCTTTGCCATGGAGCTTCACCTGGACCGCCAGTGGTTCGACGGAGGCGACATCATTGAAGGCGTGCGCGCGCTGATCGTCGACAAGGACAAGAACCCTCGCTGGAACCCGCCTACGCTGGACGAAGTGACGCCCGAGCGCGTGGCGGCCTTCTTCGCCGGCGCCTGAGGAGCTGCATATGCAAGACATTGAACTGAGCGAAGAACAACGGATGATCCGCGACATGGCGCGCGACTTCGCCCGCGCTGAAATCGCGCCCAAGGCCGAGGCCTGGGAACAGGCCGGCTGGATCGGTGACGACACTGTGACCCAGCTTGGCGAGCTTGGCTTGCTGGGCATGATCGTGCCCGAGCAGTGGGGCGGCACCTATATCGACTATGTCGCCTATGCCCTTGCCGTCGAGGAAATCTCCGCCGGCGACGGCGCCATCGGTGCGCTGATGAGCATCCACAGCTCGGTGGGCTGCGGTCCGATTCTGAAATACGGTACGCCGGAGCAGCAGGATGAATGGCTGCCGGACCTGGCGGCGGGCCGTGCCATTGGCTGCTTCGCCCTGACCGAACCCCAGGCTGGCTCCGAGGCGCACAACCTGCGCACCCGCGCCGTGCTGGAAAACGGCGAATGGGTGATCAATGGCGCCAAGCAGTTCGTCAGCAACGGCAAGCGCGCCAAGATTGCGATCGTCTTCGCCGTCACTGATCCGGAGCTGGGCAAGAAGGGCCTGTCGGCGTTCCTGGTGCCCACCAATAACCCCGGTTTCGTCGTCGACCGCATGGAAAAGAAGATGGGCATCCGCGCTTCGGACACCTGTGGCGTGACCCTGCGTGACTGTCGCATTCCGGAAGCCAACCTGCTCGGCCCACGCGGCAAGGGGCTGGCCATCGCCCTCTCCAATCTCGAAGGCGGCCGCATTGGCATCGGCGCCCAGGCGCTGGGCATTGCCCGCGCTGCGTTCGAGGCAGCACTCGGCTATGCCCGCGAACGAGTCCAGTTCGACAAGCCGATCATCGAGCACCAGAGCGTGGCGAACATGCTGGCCGACATGCACACGCGCCTGAACGCCGCGCGATTGCTCATCCTGCATGCCGCTCGCCTGCGCAGCGCCAACCTGCCGTGTTTGTCCGAGGCCTCCCAGGCCAAGCTGTTCGCTTCGGAAGTTGCCGAATACGTCTGCTCCAAAGCCATGCAGATCCACGGCGGCTACGGGTATCTCGAGGATTACCCGGTCGAGCGTTATTACCGCGATGCGCGTATCACGCAGATCTACGAAGGCTCCAGCGAAATTCAGCGACTGCTGATTGCGCGGGAGCTGAACAATTACGGGCTATGAACGACAAGCGACGCGTGCCCGCGCAAGGCGTGGGTCCAGCGAGGAGGACAGGACCAACGGGTACGACCACGCCAGGCCCTTGGCGAGCAATCGGCTAGATTTACAGAGCGAGAACAACTCGCCATGGCAGCAAGCAGTATTCGAATGACAGATGGCGGCAAGCGCGGCCGCCATCCAGACAACAATAAGAAGGATACGACGATGCTCAAAGGTACGATGCAGCAGACCCCGCTGATGATCAGCGGCATCCTGACCCACGCCGCCCTCGCCCACGGCGACCGGGAGATCGTTTCGCGACTAGTCG
>Ga0207893_1000474_pt1 | contig 19562 bp, 23 predicted proteins | sample MalvirmetaMSP121_FD_184233 | JGI IMG/M metagenome (GOLD analysis project Ga0207893, IMG submission 184233) | Marine viral communities from the Deep Pacific Ocean - MSP-121 (SPAdes) | ecosystem: Environmental > Aquatic > Marine > Oceanic | place: Pacific Ocean | collected 2001-06-02 | reverse complement strand
AAGTTCGTTGTTGATAAAAATGCGCAACCCCTGGAAGGCCCGTGTGGCGGGGTTCTTGCCTTTCTCCCAAGCGGGATTGGCCACGGTAATGACTTGTGCAAGATCAGCCGTACGCTCAAAAGGCTGCACCGCACGACGCTGCACCACGGCACGAGCCATGCGCTTGGCAAAACGCTCTTCGCCGTATTCCCGGAAGACTCTGGAGATATCGTCTTCGTGGGCGGTTGCAATCCACTCAGCAGCACTGACCCCTCGACTGGGGTCCATGCGCATATCGAGAGGGCCATCGTTCAGAAAGCTGAAGCCGCGCTCGGGGTCGTCCAGCTGCGGTGAAGATACGCCAAGATCCAGCAGCACACCGCTCAACGTGCCGGTCCAGCCGCGCTGTTCAAGCTCCGCGCCAAGCTCTGCGAAACTTCTCTGCACAACGACAAAGCGGCCATCCTCGGCCGCCAGTGCTTGCCCCGTAGCGATTGCTAGCGGGTCTTTGTCGAATCCTAGCAAACAGCCATCAGGCCCAAGCTGCCGTAGCAGCAGGCGGCTATGTCCGCCGCGACCGAAGGTCCCATCCAGATAACGACCGTCGGGACGCACGCCAAGGGCCGCGACGGCCTCGTCGAGCAAAACGGTGACATGGTTATAGTTGCTGGTCGGGCTCACAGGATTAGATCACGCAGTTCTTCCGGCAAAGCACCGGGTTGTTTGATGGCCGCCAGGTCCGCATCTGCTTGTGCGTTCCAGTCGTCCTCGTTCCACAAGCTGAATTTGTTCAGCTGACCGACCAGCATGGCCCGCTTATCCAGCCCGGCGTATTCACGCAAACGCGGCGGCACCAGAACGCGACCATTGCCGTCCATTTCCAGATCGACCGCATTCCCGATCAGCAAACGCTGCAGTCGGCGACTTTCTTCTCTTAAAGAAGGCAACTCACGAAGCTTGGCTTCGATCAGCTCCCATTCAGGCAATGGGTAAATCCCCAGGCATCGATCCACAGCATCGATGGTAATAATCAGCTGGCCCTCGCAACGCAAAACGAGCTCGTCACGGTACCGGCTTGGCATCGCTAGCCGGCCTTTGGCATCGAGACTGATGGCGTTTGCTCCGCGAAACACGGCTGCGCTTCCCCTGATTTAGCTATCCATGCCCATAAATACCCACTTTATTCCACTTTCTACCACTTGTGCGCACTATAGAAATGCAGCAGCCCCACCGTCAAGGTACGCCGGACGGGAAAAACCCTTATGTGACGGGAATTTAGCAAGCGAAACGGAGATAAACGGTAAACCGTAAGGGATAGCGAATAGAGATATTCAGCAAACGCAAAAGCCTGCACTTCGAAGTTAAAGTACTTTATGAAGAGCAAGAATTTTTTGGTCTAAACAGGAGGGATGTTTCGAGAAAATTCGGAGAGTCGATCTGTAAGCCGGGTTCTGTCGAGGACAGTCATTCCTCTACGACAGCCATCACTGACTGCCTCTAGCAACCTACCCGGATCCAGCGCGGGCCACGCCAATGGATCCCTATTTGGTCTTGCTCCAAGTGGGGTTTACCTAGCCACGGACTGTTGCCAGCCGTGCGGTGCGCTCTTACCACACCTTTTCACCCTTACCGGCACCGAAGCGCTTAGGCGGTTATTTTCTGTGGCACTTTCCGTAGGCTCACGCCTCCCAGGCGTTACCTGGCACTTCGCCCTATGGAGCCCGGACTTTCCTCCCTCCCTTCTTGCGGAACAAAAAGAGACAGCGACTGTCCGATCGACTCTCCGGCGGTCAGAGTACTTGCATACAGCGAGAGCTGCAAGCTGCAAGCTGCAAGCTGCGGCTAGCCGGCGACCGAAGCGGCAGAACCACTCCGCCAATCATCCGACAGCTTTATTGGCTCGCATCCTTTTCCTGTAATGCGAGTTGATACAGCAGGTTTTTCCTGACCCCCGTGATCTCCGAGGCAAGCGCCGCGGCACGCTTAACCGGCAGTTCGGCCAATAGCAGACTCAACACCCGCCGAGCATTAGCATCGACTGTGTCATCCTCGTTCGGCGCTTGCCAACCGCCCACCACAAGCACGCACTCGCCGCGCTGCTGATTGGTATCTGATTCAACCCAAGCGCGCAGTTCGCCCAATGGAAGCCCCTTCAGTGTCTCGAAGGTTTTAGTCAACTCGCGCCCCAGCACAGCTAGCCGATCGGGACCGAACACAGCCTCAAGATCAGCCAGCGCAGCAAGGATTCGATGCGGCGCCTCATAGAAAATCAGCGTACGCGGCTCATCCCGCAAGTGCTCCAGACGAGCGAGACGCGCGACCTGCTTAGCAGGCAAAAAGCCCTCGAAGATGAATCGATCAGACGGCAGACCCGCAGCGCACAGTGCCGCGATAAGCGCGCAGGCGCCAGGCAACGGAACGACACGCACCCCTGCTGCACGCGATTGGCGAACAAGGTGGTAGCCAGGGTCGGATATTAGTGGCGTACCCGCATCGGAGATCAGCGCCACATCGTCACCGGCCAGTAGTCGCCTGATGAAGCGTCCACCCTCATCTCGCTCGTTATGCTCATGGCACGCTGCCAACGGTGTAGTAATACCGAAGTGCTGCAGCAGCCGAGACGAATGACGAGTGTCCTCCGCGGCGATCAGCGTTACCTCGGATAGGACGCGCAAAGCCCGCGCACTGATATCTTCGAGGTTGCCGATTGGCGTGGCGACTACGTAGAGCGTACCCACCGCGGAATTCACATCACCTGTCGCAGTCACAGAGCTTACCTCAGTCACTAAAACGCGCATTGTAGCCCGTTTACGGGCGGCGACATCGCGACCCCGCCAATGCTTGGGTACAATCCGCCGACACCCGCCATCGCCTTTCAGGAACGAACACATGACGGCCCGCTTTCGCCCGCTTATCTTTTTATGCATTGCCGCTCTGCTGTCGGCTTGCGCCAGCTCGCCGTCGTCCACTCTCGGTGAATTACCCAGAACACCACAGGCATCAACGCAGCAGTTATTGAAAGAGGCCGAAGCCAGCGACCCCGCCAAGGCAGCATCACTGCGACTGTCTGCAGCCGACCAGAGCATGCAGCAGGGCAATCAGGCTCAAGCTCGAGAGATCCTCAGTCAAATCGACCTCAATCAATTGATGCCTGCCGAGCAAATGTTTGCGAAAACCCTGCAAGCAGAGCTGGCCTTAGCTGCTGGCGAGCCCAAGGGCGCCCTGCAGGCGCTTCAGCACCCTGCGTTCGATCGCCTCGCAGAACTGCCCGTAGACCAGCAGCTACGAACCCAGCTGGCCCGAGCCCAAGCACTCGAAGCGAACGACCAACCGCTCGACGCAGCTCGCGAACGCACCTTCATAGCCCCTCTGTTAAGCGGCGAGGCAGCCGAAGCCAACCACGAAGCTATCTGGTCGCTTGCATCGAGCCTGCCGACAAATCAACTGCAACCGAACACAGACTCGGATCTAACCGGCTGGATAAACCTGGCAGCAGCCGTCAAGCAGGCCGGCACCCTCAACCAGCAGCAACGTGCGATCGATGCCTGGCTACAGCAGAACCCCAACCATCCGGCAGCGCGACGACTGCCGGCGCCACTGCAGAAACTCAGAGAGCTGGCTGACAAACCTTTGTCACATGTAGCGTTGCTGCTCCCAATGGATGGCCCACTGGCCAGCGTTGCGCGCGCGCTGCGCGATGGGTTTCTCGCCGCTCACTTAGCCGAGCAGCAAGATCTCAAGATCGAATTATTCGACAGCACCCGACTGTCTTCGCTTGATGAATTTTACCGCCAGGCGTCTGCCGCGGGCGTTGAACTGGTCATCGGCCCACTGGAAAAGGACATGGTCCGCCAGCTGGCCGACCGCGAGCAGCTACCCATCACCACTCTTGCCCTCAATTACAGCGACGCGAACCAAAAGGTGCCACCGCAACTGTTTCAGTTCGGCCTCGCGGCAGAAGACGAAGCGCGCGAAGTAGCTCGCCGAGCCTGGACAGACGGTCACCGCCGTGCCGTAGCTCTGACGCCTCGTGGCGACTGGGGCAATCGTGTATTCGAGGCCTTCCGCCAGGAATGGCAGGAGCTAGGTGGGACCGTAGTCGCCGCAGAGCCCTTGGCCGAACCCATCGAGCTGGCAAATCAGATAGCGGATCTGCTGCAGATACGCAGCAAAGGAACAGGCGATGAAGCGCAGCCATCGCGCCGCCAGGATATCGACTTTCTCTTCCTTGCCGCGACTCCGCAGCAGGCGCAACAAGTCAAGCCCACACTGATCTTCCAGTACGCTGGAGACCTGCCCGTCTACGCTACTTCTCACCTTCACGCAGCCACAGATAACCGCACGCAGTATCTGGACCTTGAGGGCATCCGCTTTACCGAAACCCCCTGGCTGCTTGATTCACAATTGCCATTGCGACAGGAAATCGAGCGCAAATGGCCGCAAGCCCGAGGCAGTCTCGGCAGACTGTATGCAATGGGCGCTGACGCCTACCAGCTGGCACCGCGCCTGAACCAGCTTCTAGCGCTACCGGATACTCGACTCGAAGGCCTTTCCGGCACACTCAGCCTGACTCCGCAGCAGCGGATCGAACGGGAACTGCCATGGGCCGAATTCCGCGACGGCGAAGTTCATCCGCTCCCGGATACGTCCGATTGATAACGAACAGCAAGCAGATCAGCGGGAAGCTCGCCGAAGACTTGACCTTGCGACACCTTGAGACGTGCGGGCTACGCCTGATCTGCCGAAACTGGAGCTGTCGGAGCGGCGAGCTTGATCTGGTCATGCTCGATGGCGATACAGTAGTATTCGTCGAGGTTCGATACAGGCGTCACGCCGCATGGGGCGGCGCACTCGAGAGCGTGGATCTGCGCAAACAGCAGAAGCTGATCAAGGCAGCTCAGCTGTTCCTTCTGAAGGAGAGTCGCTGGGCAAAACACCCCTGTCGCTTCGACGTTGTCGCCATGAGCGCCACCGAAGGTGGAGCGCACCCCAGCTGGATTCGAAATGCCTTCGATAGTTAACGATGCCCTTGTGGGCTCTCACCAGCTCGTGCACATCACCTTTACACCGAAGACTCCTTGCGGCACGGCTAAAGCAGCCCGGCCCGTCACCTGAAGGTTTATTTCCGATGGACATGCAATCCCGTATACGACAGCTCTTCCTAGCCAGTATTGAAACCAAACAAAACGCCATGGAAGTGCTCGCACCAAGCATCGAGCAGGCCGGGCAAGTGATGGTCAACACCCTGCTCAGTGAAGGCAAGATTCTGACCTGTGGCAACGGTGGCTCCGCCGGCGATGCGCAGCACTTCTCCTCGGAACTGCTCAACCGCTTTGAGCGAGAGCGCCCTAGCCTGCCAGCAATCGCGCTGACCACTGACAGCTCGACAATAACGTCCATCGCTAACGACTACAGCTACAACGAAGTGTTCTCCAAGCAGATCCGCGCACTGGGCCAGCCCGGCGATGTGCTGCTGGCGATTTCCACCAGCGGCAACTCGGCGAATGTCATACAGGCGATACAGGCCGCGCACGACCGGGAGATGGTGGTCGTAGCGCTTACCGGTCGCGATGGCGGCGGCATGGCCTCGCTACTGCTACCGGAAGACGTTGAAATACGGGTTCCGGCGAAGGTGACTGCACGCATTCAAGAGGTTCACCTGCTGACCATTCATTGCCTATGCGACCTAATCGACAACCAACTCTTTGGGAGCGAAGAATGACTTCGGTTCATCTGCATACGCTTACGCTCGCACTGTGCCTCGTCGTCACAGGATGCGGCTCCGTGCTCAACGCCACACGCGACGAGCCAATTAACGACAATCGTGGCACTCGCACGATCGGCAGCACCATCGATGACTCGTTAATCGAAACGAAAGCAGCTGTGAATATCGCAAAAGCACATCCCGACCTCGACCAGGCATCCCATATTGTCGTTGCCAGCTACAACGGGGTGGTGCTTTTGGCGGGACAAACGCCACGCGCAGAGCTAAAGCAGCTCGCCGAACAAGCCGCCAGCTCAGTGCAGCGGGTCAAGCGCGTACACAACGAAGTACAGGTATTGAAGCCCTCTTCGGGCCTGGCACGAAGCAATGACTCCTGGCTAACAACCAAGATCAAGGCACAGATGCTGGCAGACGCGAGCGTTCCCGGCTCTCGTATAAAGGTCATCACCGAGAACGGAATCGTTTATCTGCTTGGCCTCGTCACACGTCAGGAAGGCAATCGCGCAACGAGCGTGGTGCAGGGCGTTTCCGGCGTACAGCGGATCGTCAAGCTGTTCGAATATATCGATTAAAGAGCCGAGGCCCGGAAGCGCGACAGGGGATGCAGCCTTGCGCCCACCGACACTCCAACGCGCCAAGGCTGACCTCCCTGCCAACCTTGGCGGCCTAAAGGCCTCACGGCCGCTCTTATTTGACCACTTTTAAACTAGGGCGCCCGCCTGGGGTCGGGCGTGACGAGGTGCCAGCTCCTTCTGAGACGTCATCGGAAGGCGTGTCGTCATCCGGCGGAGTTGGCTCGACCTCGAAGACCATTCCCTGACCGTTCTCCCTTGCGTAGATCGCCATGATCGCTGCAGACGGGACGTGCAAGCTGTGCGGAACGCCGCCAAAGCGCCCCTCGAAACTGATCGCCTGATTATCCATCTGCAACTGACGCACCGCGCTGGGCGCCACATTCAAGACAATCTGGCCATCACTGGCAAAACCGTCAGGCACTTGAACGCCGGCATGATCGGCGTTGACCAAAAGATGCGGCGTGCAGTCGTTGTCGACGATCCATTCGTACAACGCTCGTACCAGATATGGTCGACTCGATGTCATATACAACCCCTCTTAGCGCATGCCGCGCTCAACGGCGGATAGACTGACCTGAAAGGCCTCGCGTGCAAAATTGATCTCCATGTAGTCAAGCAGCGGCTTCGCCGCCCGCGGCAAATCAATTCCGAGTTTGGGTAAACGCCATAGGATAGGCAACAGGCAACAGTCCACCAAACTGATTTCATCACTCATGAAGAAAGGCTTTTCAGCGAACACGGGAGACACGCCCGTTAGACTCTCACGCAGCTCTTTCCGCGCTTGCACACGAGCCGCTTCATCTGTGCGGCGATCACCAATTCTATCCACCAGAGTGCACCAGTCCCGCTGCACCCGATGCACTAGCAGCCGGGTATTCGCTCTTGCTACAGGATAGACGGGAAGCAGTGGCGGGTGCGGATATCGCTCTTCGAGGTACTCGGTGATCACGCTCGGCTCATAAAGCGCCAAATCACGGTCCACGAGCGTCGGCACGCTGGCGTACGGATTTACCTCGGTCAATCTGACCGGACAGTGAGCTGAATCAACATCGATTATTTCGACGCTTACACCCTTCTCAGCAAGCACATAACGCACGCGATGTGAATAGTGGTCGGCGGGATCGGAATAGCAGGCCAACCGGTTGGTAGCGGCCATAGGGTCCCTCCTTAAAAAATGCCGTGGCAGAAAAAAACGCGCGCCCATAAGGGCGCGCGCGGGGTACAGCTAACAAGCGAAGAATCAGTGGATGTCTTTCCAGTATTCCCGCTTGAGCAAATAAGCAAACACGAAGAAGAATGCTAGGAACAGCAGTACATAGGTACCGATGCGCTGGCTCTCCAACTTGACCGGGTTAGCTGAGTAGGCGAGAAAGGACACCAGATTCTTGATCTTCTCGTCGTACTCGGCCTCAGTCAGCTCACCAGTACCAGGCACAACCGTCATCGCATGGCAGTCTTCGTGAGTGATCGGAGTGCCGGTTAGCGGGTCGAACTGCTTACGGCCGTCTTCGACAATCTGAACCTGCTTGCACGCTACTGACTCGCCTTCAGGCAGTTTGCTTGGCAAAACCTGACGTCCCTGCAACGGAGCCAACACGTGAGGCATGCCCACATTCGGGAATACCGTGTTGTTGACGCCATACGGGCGCGTAGGATCTTCGTAGAAACTGCGCAGGTAGGTGTACAGCCAGTCGTTACCACGCACTCGCGCCACCAGTGTCAGATCCGGAGGCGCAGCGCCGAACCAGGTCTTCGCCTCATCAGAGCTCATGCCTATCTTCATGTGGTCGCCAATTTTGGCGCCAGTGAAAACTATGTTGTCGAGCATGATCTCTTCGGGGATACCAAGATCTGTCGCAACACGCTCATAGCGCTGATACTTCGCGCTATGGCAGCCCATGCAGTAGTTTGTAAAGGTCTGTAGACCGTCTTGCAGGGCCACCTTGTCGGTCAGGTCAATATCGACCTCATCCAGGTGAACGCCAGGGCCCGCGGCGAAACCGAAGGCTGGCACCAGTGCAAGAATCAATGCAGCAAATTGCTTTTTCATCAGCCAGCCACCCTTTGCGGAACTACTTTGGTCTTCTCGAGCTTGGTATAGAACGGCATCAGGATGAAGTAGCCGAAGTAGATAGCAGTACAGATCCGAGATACCAATGTGCGCTCAGGCGTCGGAGAAAGCACACCAAGCACGCCGAGGATGACGAAGGAGATACAGAACAGTATGAGAGCAATCTTGCTCATCCAGCCCTTGTAGCGCATCGACTTGACCGGACTACGGTCGAGCCATGGCAGCACGAACAGGACGGCGATGGCTGCACCCATGGCAATCACGCCAAGCAGCTTGTCTGGAACCGCACGAAGGATCGCGTAGTAAGGCGTGAAGTACCAAACCGGCGCAATGTGTTCAGGCGTCTTGAAAGCGTTCGCCACTTCGAAGTTCGGCTTCTCGAGGAAGTAGCCGCCCATTTCAGGGAAGAAGAACACGATGGCGCAGAACACGAAGAGGAACACCACCACACCCACGATATCTTTAACCGTGTAGTACGGATGGAACGGAATGCCATCGAGCGGCACGCCGGCTTCGTTCTTGGTCTTCTTGATGTCGACGCCCATCGGGTTGTTCGAGCCAACCTCATGCAGCGCGAGGATGTGCAGCACGACCAGCCCGAGGATCACGATCGGCAGAGCGATGACATGCAGCGCGAAGAAGCGATTCAGGGTGATGCCGGAGATCAGGTAATCACCGCGAATCCACTGAGTCAGATCATCGCCAATAACCGGAATGGCACCGAACAGCGAGATAATCACCTGGGCGCCCCAATAGGACATCTGACCCCATGGCAGGAGGTAGCCCATGAAGGCCTCAGCCATCAACGCCAGATAGATCATCATGCCGAAGATCCAGACCAGCTCGCGCGGCTTCTGGTAGGAGCCGTACAGGATCCCTCGGAACATGTGCAGGTAGACCACGACGAAGAATGCCGACGCCCCGGTGGAATGCAGGTAGCGAATGATCCAGCCGTATTCGACGTCCCGCATGATGTATTCGACTGAGGCGAATGCACCCTCTGCAGACGGCTCGAAGCTCATCGTCAACCAAACGCCGGTCAGAATCTGATTCACCAGAACCAACAAGGCGAGAGAGCCGAAGAAATACAGAACGTTGAAGTTCTTCGGCGCGTAGTACTTACTCAGATGGTCTTCCCACATCTTGGTCGCGGGGAAGCGCGCATCGACCCATTCCATGAACTTGCTCATCACGCGCTCTCCTGATCCACGCCGATAATGACCACAGAGTCAGTTTCGTAGCTGTGTGGGGGAACCGGTAGATTCAATGGCGCAGGTTGACCTTTGTAGACACGGCCAGCCATATCGTATTTCGAACCATGGCAGGGACAGAAATAGCCACCAAGCCAATCAGCTCCGAGGTCAGCCGCCGCCACTTCCGGGCGAAAGGATGGGGCACAACCGAGGTGCGTGCAAAGTCCGACGACTATCAGCACCTCAGGCTTGATCGACCGAACGACCGGATCAACATAAGCGGGCTGCACGGACGCTTCCGATTTCGGATCAGCGACCGTATCAGTCAGCTTGTCCAGATTAGTCAGCGTCTCCTCGGTACGACGAACGATAAACACCGGCTGACCGCGCCATTCGGCCACCATTTGCTGGCCTGGCTCGATCTTACTGATATTTACCTTAACCGGTGCACCGGCTGCCTTGGCCTTGGCACTTGGGAACCACGATCCCACGAACGGGACCGCGGCACCCACCGCTCCTGCAGCACCTACTACCGAAGTAGCGGCTACGAGGAAGCGACGCCGGCCAGCATTCACGCCGTCATTGCTCATTCAGTCGTCTCCCATCAGTTTCTTATGGCCTACCGAAAGCAGGCGTCTACTACGTAAAAACAGCCGCGAAAAAATTCGCCAAATGGTAAAGAAAACCCCCTCTCGTGACAAGGTAATAACCGGATACAACCCTGCCTAAGGCCCCGAAAATCGGGACCTTACGCGCGACAAGCTGTCGCAGGAGCGAAAAGCCGCCCATAAAAAAACGCCCAGCTCGAGAGAAGCTGGGCGTTCTTTTTGAGAAGCCTGAATTAGCGCTTCGAGTACTGCGGACGCTTACGCGCCTTACGCAGGCCAACTTTCTTACGTTCAACTTCGCGAGCATCGCGAGTAACGAAGCCAGCTTTACGCAGAGCAGGACGCAGGGTCTCGTCATACTCCATCAGGGCACGAGTGATGCCGTGACGGATCGCACCGGCCTGACCACTCACTCCACCACCCAGAACAGTTACGTAGATGTCGAACTTTTCGACAGTCTCAGTCAGTTCCAGAGGCTGACGAACGACCATGCGAGCGGTTTCACGCCCGAAGAAGTTGTCCAGCTCTCGGTTGTTGATGGAGATTTTGCCAGTACCCGGACGCAGGAATACGCGTGCGGTTGCAGTCTTACGACGGCCAGTGCCGTAGTTTTGAGTCGCCGACATAATGAACTATTCCGTTAAATCTTCAGTTCTTGGGGCTGCTGAGCGGTATGCGGATGATTAGCACCCTTATACACCTTCAGCTTACGGTACATGTCGCGACCCAGCGGGTTCTTAGGCAGCATGCCCTTGACCGCGGTCTCGATCACACGCTCTGGCGCCTTGGCGATCAGCTTCTCGAAGTTGATCGACTTGATGCCACCCGGGAAACCGGAGTGAGAGTAGTACATCTTGTCGGTGGTTTTCGCACCGGTAACACGCACTTGCTCGGCATTGATAACGACGATGTAATCACCGGTATCGACGTGAGGGGTATATTCCGCCTTGTGCTTGCCACGCAGGCGGCTAGCGATTTCGGTTGCCAGACGACCCAGGGTCTGGCCGGCAGCGTCGACGACGAACCAGTCGCGCTTGACGGTTTCCGGTTTAGCAGTAAAAGTCTTCATTCGTTATAGCCTCAGGGGCCGCCCTGAAAATAAGACGGCGAATCTTACTGAATGGTGCTCGCCCTGGCAAGACCAGGACAGCCGGAAACAGACGCTATCGGGGGCTCGGGTCAGCGCGTCCGCTACGGCAGTGTTCGGTAGGCTTGGCATCCCCTACCTTGTTTTTGCGTCAACGGGCTAGGCATCCCCGGCGACAGGCTGCGGAATTATCCGGATTACCAGGCAAATAGCAAGCAGCTTGTGGCCGTTCTGAGCAAACGGCGTGTCGGGGCGAAATCATTGAGCTGCTGCCAGTAGCCGCCTACGGCGACGGGTAGCCCCGCACCACTGCGAAACAGGAAACTTATCGTCAGCGTTACCATCCCAACCCGATATCTATTCAAACGCAAGGACACTGCATGGAAAAGCGCCAACTAGGCCGTACTGATCTTGATGTCACGGCGCTCTGCCTGGGCACCATGACCTGGGGCGAGCAGAATGATGAAAGTGAAGCTTTCGCCCAAATGGACTGCGCGAAAGCTGCAGGCATCAATTTCGTCGACACCGCCGAAATGTATCCGGTGCCACCTAAGCCTGAGACCTATGCCACCACGGAGCGCTACATAGGCAATTACTTCAAGGCACGCGGTAATCGTGCCGACTGGATCCTGGCCAGCAAGATCGCCGGCCCCGGCAACGGCATCAGCCATATCCGCGATGGCAAGTTGAAAATGAACCGGCAGCACATCGTTGCGGCACTTGACGCCAGCTTGCAGCGCCTGCAGACGGACCGGATCGATCTCTATCAGCTGCATTGGCCAGAGCGCAGCACCAATTTCTTTGGTCAGCTGGGCTACCACCATCAGGACCAAGACTTCACCCCAATCGAAGAAACCCTGGAAGTGCTCGACCAGCAAGTGAAAGCTGGCAAGATCCGCCATATCGGCCTGTCGAACGAAACGCCATGGGGCACCATGAAGTTTCTGCAACTCGCCGAATCCCGAGGTTGGCCCCGCGCCGTTTCGATCCAGAACCCCTACAACCTGCTAAACCGGACCTTTGAAGTCGGCCTCGCCGAAATAGCCATGCGCGAGCAATGCGGACTCCTCGCTTACTCGCCGCTTGCCTTCGGCATGCTCAGCGGCAAATACGAGCAGGGTGCACGACCAGCCGGAGCACGACTAACCTTATTCAGTCGCTTCGCACGCTACGCCAAGCCGGAGTCGCAGGCGGCATGCTCACGGTATGTGGCGCTTGCCAGGGAGCACGGACTGGACCCTGCACAAATGGCCCTGGCCTATGTATCTCAACAGCCTTTCGTAACCAGCAACATCATCGGTGCAACTTCAATTGAGCAACTCGAAAGCAATCTCGCCAGTTCTGAATTGCGCTTGTCAGCCGAAGTACTCGAATCCATAGAAGCCATTCACACCGCGCAACCCAATCCCGCCCCCTGAGGAATCATGGACCAATCACGCGGCAATGGTGACACTGTGCAAGCCTTGCCGTCGCCACCAGTCATAACTCTTGGCGCAAGGAGCGCATAGATGATCGCTGCCGAATTGCTTGCCCCGACCAGCCTTGTGCTGGGGTGGCTGCTCTATGCCGCCGGACTGATATGGGCCTGCATGCGTGCACCCTGGGTCGAGCTGTTCAGCGATACGCGGCGCCAGCACCTGCTGTTCGGTGCGGTCCTGGCGATCTTTCTGCTTTGGTTGGTCCGCCGAGACTTCGATTCGGGTTTGTCTTTCCACTTCATTGGACTGACTGCGGTCACGCTACTGCTCGACTGGCCCCTGGCGATTCTCGCTGCCTTTGTCGCCCAGCTTGGATTGACGGTCACAGGCCACCAGCAATTGGTTGCTCTCGGCCTGAATGGCGTGCTGCTGGTATTGATACCGGTGACGGTCACCGAAGCTTGCGCCATCGCCGTGGAGCGCACCCAGCCTCGCAACCTATTCGTCTATATATTCTTTTCAGGTTTTTTTGCGGCCGGCCTCGCGACCCTGATCTGCATACTGGCAGGGCTCGGGATCTTGCTGATTGACGGCCTCTATCCAATGCCGCCCTGGCTGGACGACTTCGCCGGGTACATTTGGCTGGTGATGTTTCCCGAGGCTTTTATCAACGGCGCGGTCGTCAGTGCGTTAGTGGTGTTCTATCCGGACTGGATGGAAACATTCAACCGCAGTCGCTACTTGCAAGCTCCGTGGAAAGACGACAGCAACGATGATATGTGAGTAAGCCGTAGCGCTAGTTAGCCGCACAACCAAGCCGCGACGCGAACGCGCCCTCAGTGCTGGCGCGGCGGCATATCGTCAGAGAACAGATCATCCTCAAGCTCATTACCCGGGATCGCGTGCTCTTCCGACGCCCAGGCACCCAAGTCGATCAGTTTGCACCGCTCCGAACAGAAAGGACGACTCGCACTTTTCACACTCCACTCGACCGGCGCGCCGCATGTGGGACATTCAACAACCGTAGCACTCATTCCTGACCTCCTCGTAGCGTCAGATAAAAATCATGTAGCCGTTTGACCTCGCTTTCCAGCCAAGCCCGGTCCCGATAATTGACCAGCACATCATCAGCATGACGCAAACGTTCTTCGCGGCTGATCTGAGCGTTGAGAATGGCGCGGATCTGCGCTTCGCTGGATTGGTCACGCCGGATGGCGCGCTCCACCTGCAGCGCCTCTGGCACATCGACCACCAACACGCGCGCAACCTGCTGGTGCTGACCGGACTCCACCAATAGGGGCGATACCATGATCGCGTACGGCGAGGTCGCCCGAGAGAGGTGCTCAGCGACTTCCTGGCGTATCAGTGGATGCAATAGTTGCTCAAGCCATTTGCGCTGCTCCGGCTCTCGAAACACCAGCTCGCGCAGTGCCGCCCTATCCAACCCCCCGTCGGACGCAAGAACACCGTCGCCGAACCGATCGACAATCAGCCCCAGAGCCGGCCGACCTGGCTCGACAACCCAGCGCGCTGCATGGTCGGCATCAACCCAGTGCACCCCGAGGCGGCCGAATGCTTCTACCACTGCGCTCTTGCCGCTGCCGATACCACCCGTCAAACCAAGCACCCAAGGCTTCATCACATAACGTCCCGAGGATTAAACGACGCGCAGTAGTAACGTTTGAAATGCAAGGATGCAAGCGCAAGGTCGATCCCAACAGAATCGCTCGACCTTTCTAGAACTGAGGACGCCAGCTTTCACAGAGGGTGGTATGCCCATCAAAAAAGCACATTGCAGCCGTTTTAAACAATGGTGAGAGACCGAGGCCGAGGTGCAGCTTTTTGCACTCCCGTAACGCTACGGGCAGCATCCAGCAACTCCTCGCTGGTTAGCTAATGGAACCTTCCAATCACCCACACTGGAACGAGGAGCGGCCCAATAGTGGAACGGGAAAACGATGATCAGCCCCTAATGCCCAGAGCGTTAGAACCTGGCAAATTGCAGATAGGCTGAAGTGATCTGATCACCCCAGAGCAATGCAACCCAACCCGCAATCGCGAGGTAAGGACCAAAGGGAATGGTCGTGCCGCTGTCAGCCTTTTGCATGCGCAGCATAATAGTGCCTAGCACCGCACCCACGACTGACGAGAGAAGAATGGTCAGCGGTAATACTTGCCATCCACCCCAGGCGCCCAGCATCGCCAGGAGCTTGAAGTCGCCATAGCCCATGCCCTCCTTGCCAGTCACAAGCTTGAACAGCCAGTACACCGACCAGAGACTTAGATAACCGGCAACCGCACCCCACACCGCATCAGGCAACGGCGCGAACAATCCAAAATAATTGACAATCAAGCCCAGCCAAAGCAAAGGCAGCACGAGGGAGTCAGGCAGCAACTGATGATCGACATCGATCATGCTCATCGCCAGCAGGCCCCACGTCAGCACCAGCATTGCGCCAGCCTGCCACGAGAAGCCGAAATTCCAGGCCACATAGGCGGACAAGAGGCCGCATAGCAGCTCGACCGTCGGGTAGCGACGGCTGATCGGCGCTTTGCACGACGAGCACTTGCCGCGCAGCGCTAGCCAGCTGACCAAGGGAATGTTTTCCCAAGGACGGATCTCATGGTCGCATTGTGGGCAGTGAGAGTTAGGCAGAATCAGATTGAAGGTCGTAGACGGCTCGACCGGCAACTCGAGAAACTCACGCGCCTGGGCGCGCCAGTCACGCTGCATCATGATCGGCAGGCGATGGATCACCACGTTGAGAAAACTGCCCACCAGCAAGCCCAGCACCAGTGCGCATAAAACAAAGGCCAGCGTGCTGCTGGCCAGAAAAGTCACCACATCCATTTTTATACGACAGCCCCAAGCTGGAAGATCGGCAGGTACATGGCAATGATCAAACCACCCACCAGTACACCGAGAACCGCCATGATCATTGGCTCCATCAACGCTGTCAGCCCATCCACCATGTTGTCCACTTCGTCTTCATAGAAGGTCGCGACCTTGGCCAGCATTTCATCCAGCGAGCCAGATTCCTCACCGATGGTGGTCATCTGGATCGCCATGCTCGGGAAGGTACCAGTGGTGCGCATGGAGAAGTTCAGCTGCATACCGCTGGAGACATCACTCTTGACCTTCATCGTCGCATTGCGGAACACCACGTTGCCGGTGGCGCCAGCCACGGAGTCCAGCGCATCCACCAGCGGCACACCGGCGGCGAAGGTGGTCGCCAGGGTCCGCGCAAAACGCGCCACCGCTGATTTGTAGAGGATGTCACCCACAATCGGCATTTTGAGCAGGAACCGGTCAAACCAGTTACGAAAACCCTCGGACTTGCCGTGGGCCGTCTTGAAGGCATAAGCAGCGCCGAACAGACCTAGCAAGACCAGATGCCACCAGGCTTGCAAGGCCTCTGACAGACCAATGACCATCAGGGTAAACGCGGGCAATTCGGCGCCGAAGTTGGCGAACACATCCTGGAACTGCGGGACCACCTTGATCAACAGAATCGCCGACACGATGATCGCAACCAGCACCACCGCAATGGGGTAATTCATCGCTTTCTTGATCTTGGCCTTCAGCGCCTCGGTCTTTTCTTTGTAGGTCGCGACGCGATCCAGCAGGGTTTCCAGGGAGCCGGACTGCTCGCCCGAATCGACCAGGTTGCAATACAGATCATCAAAGTACTTAGGCTGCTTGCGCAGCGCACTGGCGAAGCTGTTACCCGACGCAACATCCTGCTTCAGGTCATTCACCAGCTTGCGCATGTTTGGGTTGTCGAAGCCCTCGCCGATGATATCGAAAGACTGCAGCAGCGGAACGCCGGCCTTCATCATGGTTGCCATCTGCCGGGTGAACAGGGCGATGTCCATCGGCTTGATTTTCTTGCCGGCGCTGAACAGCGACACTGACTTCTTGCGCACTTTCTGCGGGTTGACGCCCTGCTTACGCAGCTGCGCCTTGACCAGTGCGGGGCTTACGCCGCTCAGCTCGCCTTTTATCTTCGCACCCTGTCTGTTCGTCCCTTCCCAGGTGAAGACACTGGTTTTTACCGCTTTCTGCGCCATGTTAGTCCTTGGTCACCCGGTTGACTTCTTCCAGGCTGGTCACGCCCTGCATGGCTTTTACAAGAGCCGAAGTACGCAGATCGTTGAAGCCGTCTTTACGCATCTGGGTGGAAATGTCGATGGAGTTGCCGTCCTCCATGATAATCCTGGCCAATGCCGGCGTGTTTTTAACCACTTCATAAATACCGACACGGCCTTTATATCCACCCTTGCAATTATCACAGCCCACCGGGCCGTAGATTTTGAACGTACCGATCTTGTCGGCAGGGAAGCCTTCTTCCAATAGGGCATCGCGCGGCAGCTCCACTTCTTTCTTGCACGAGTTGCAAAGCTTGCGTGCCAGGCGCTGGGCAATGATCAAGTTCACCGAGGTGGCGATATTGAAGGCCGCCACGCCCATGTTGCGCAGACGCGTCAGCGTTTCCGCGGCGCTGTTGGTGTGCAGCGTCGACATCACCATATGGCCGGTCTGTGCCGCCTTGATGGCAATCTCGGCGGTCTCCAGGTCGCGGATCTCGCCGACCATGATGATGTCCGGGTCCTGACGCAGAAACGCCCGCAACGCCTGAGAGAAGTCCATGCCCTGACGCGGGTTGACGTTGACCTGGTTGATACCTTCCAGATTGATTTCTACCGGGTCTTCGGCAGTGGAAATGTTTACGTCGACCGTGTTGAGAATGTTCAGGCCGGTATAGAGAGATACCGTCTTGCCTGACCCTGTCGGGCCAGTCACGAGAATCATGCCCTGCGGCTGCTTGAGCGCATTCATGTACAGCTCTTTCTGATTCTCTTCATAACCCAGTGCATCGATGCCCATCTGGGCACTGGACGGATCGAGAATCCGCATCACGATCTTCTCGCCCCAGAGGGTCGGCAATGTGTTGACCCGGAAGTCGATGGCCTTGGTCTTGGACAGCTTCATCTTGATCCGGCCGTCCTGCGGCTTGCGCCGCTCGGAGATATCCAGGCCAGCCATGACTTTCAATCGTGCGGAGATACGCGGAGCCAGCTGGACCGGGGGCCGCGCCACCTCATGCAAGATGCCGTCCGTACGCAGGCGTACGCGAAAGACTTTCTCGTAAGGCTCAAAGTGCAGGTCGGACGAGCCTCCACGAATGGCGTCGAGCAGCATCTTGTTGACGAAGCGAACAACCGGCGCGTCGTCGGCGGCCTCGCCTGCGTCATCATTTGCAGAATCATCCGAAACGGTTTGAACATCGACCCCGTCCAGGTCGACATCACCGAGATCCTCCAGGCCGGAGGTTGCACTTTCGAAAAACTTGTCGAGGGCCAGCCCAAGCTTGTCGTCCTCGACGAGGATCGCCTCAGTCGTCAATCCGGTGCTGAACTGAATGTCTGTTACAGCCTGCTGGTTGGTTGGGTCCGACACCGCCACGAACAGCTTGTGACCGCGCTTTATCAGCGGCAATACGCGGTGCTGGCGCGCCAATTTTTCAGACACAACATCCTTTAGCAGGATCTCCTTATCCAGCGCGTTGAGGTCCATGTACGCGACACCGAACTGCTCAGCGGCCAGTTCCGCGACCGCCCGACCATTGGCGAGCTTGTTCTGCACAACATAGGTCACCAGCGACAGCTTGTTACGCGCCGCCTGCTGTTGCGCTTGCTGGGCAGTCTTGTCGTCGAGCAGGCCGGTCAGCACCATCTGCTTGGCCAGGCCGGAAAGGGCAACGTTGTCAGTCATGGGCACGGTTCTTCTGGATTAATGCCCGCCTTATAGCGCAGATAGCCAAGCGTGCCAAACAGCGTCATTGCAGGTGACGAAATTTGTCAGAAGCGCGCGAATCGAGGCAGCGTGCAGGGTTCACATTGCGTCGCAGAGCCATGTAAATCGTGGGCTGGCAAAGTTGGCACGCCGGCTGCAACGAGGAGAACAGGCTCGACTGCCTGAACATTTCAAGGAGAAACACATGAAAGCTCAGATGCAAAAAGGTTTTACCCTGATTGAATTGATGATCGTTGTGGCGATTATCGGGATTTTGGCTGCGGTGGCATTGCCGGCTTACCAGGATTACACCGTGCGCGCTCGAGTCGCGGAAGCATTGAGTTTGGCAGGCGCAGCAAAAGTCCAAGTTGCTGATGTGTTAGCCTCTGGCAACCCTCAAGGCGATGCTGCTGGTTATAACATGGGCTTTAACGCGCCTACTGCGACCGCCAACGTGGCTAGCGTAACTATAGCTCCGGCTACTGGCGTGATTACTGTCACCACTACAGCTAACGCTGGTAACGGCACATTGACATTCACCCCGAACTCACCAACCGGCACTGCCCTGCCAGTAGGTACAGCCGCCTTCCAGCCGCCTGCCGACGCTATCGCTTGGCGTTGCGCTGCCGCTGGCGCGAACGTAGCTGCATTTGCTGGAGCGGGTGCAGGCACGCTGCCAGCCCGTTTCGCCCCATCCGAATGTAAGTAATATTAAAGCCATGTACACCTGTAGCCCTGTAGGGCGGGTGAAACCCGCGCGGTTACGCACCGCCTGACGGCTATCTACGAAACCCCGCCCTAACCCGGCGGGGTTTTGTTTTTCTGCATCGAAGAAACATGGCCAACATAACGAAAATTGGCTGCTGCCTTTCTGACGTTTGGCATCGCGCCAACTCGATATCGGCGGGTTTCACCCGCCCTAAATTGGCTTTGGCTCCGTGCGACCCGCGCGGTTACGCACCGTCTGATGGCTACATACGAAACCCTGCCCTAACCCGGCGGTGTTTTGTTTTTTTGCATCGACGAAACATGGGCAACACAATGAACAACCGGCTGCTGCCTTGCTGACGTTTGGCGTCGCGCCAACCTGATATCGGCGGGGTTTTCCC
>Ga0207893_1000423_pt1 | contig 21938 bp, 16 predicted proteins | sample MalvirmetaMSP121_FD_184233 | JGI IMG/M metagenome (GOLD analysis project Ga0207893, IMG submission 184233) | Marine viral communities from the Deep Pacific Ocean - MSP-121 (SPAdes) | ecosystem: Environmental > Aquatic > Marine > Oceanic | place: Pacific Ocean | collected 2001-06-02 | reverse complement strand
CGACAAGCTCGGCATGCGCGGCTCCAACACCTGCGAGCTGTTCTTCGATGACGTCGAGGTGCCGGAAGAGAACGTGCTGGGCGCCGAAAATGGCGGCGTCAAAGTACTGATGAGCGGCCTGGACTATGAGCGCGTGGTGCTGGCCGGCGGCCCGGTCGGGATCATGCAGGCCTGCCTGGATGTCGTGGTGCCTTACATCCACGACCGCAAACAATTCGGCCAGAGCATCGGCGAGTTCCAGTTCATCCAGGGCAAGGTGGCCGACATGTACACCCAGCTCAACGCCAGCCGCGCCTACCTCTACACGGTCGCGCAGGCTTGCGACCGTGGCGAAACCACCCGCAAGGATGCCGCCGGGGTCATTCTCTACACCGCCGAAGCGGCCACGCAAATGGCGCTTCAGGCTATCCAGATTCTCGGCGGCAACGGATATATCAACGAATTCCCCACCGGCCGCCTGCTGCGAGATGCCAAGCTCTACGAGATTGGCGCTGGCACCAGCGAGATTCGTCGGATGCTGATCGGCCGCGAGTTGTTCAACGAAACCAAATAAAAGGGCTGGAGGCGAACTCAGTAGGGTGGGCTTTAGCCCACCTTCCCCTGTCACGGCGGTGGGCTAAAGCGGAACGACGCCCGGCCCACCCTACGCGACCGAGCGCATCCACCCCGCGGATTGAACCGGAGCCGAACATGGCCATCCTGAACACCCAGATCAACACCCGCTCGCCCGAATTCGCCGCCAACCGCGACGCCATGCTCGAGCAGGTGGAAAGCCTCCGCACGCTGCTCGGCAAGGTCAGCGAAGGCGGTGATGAGAAGTCCCAGCAGCGCCATGTCGCTCGCGGCAAGCTGCTGGTGCGTGACCGCATCAACGCCCTCCTCGACCCTGGCTCGGCCTTTCTCGAGGTCGCGCCACTGGCCGCCCACGAGGTGTATGGCGAGGACGTCGCTGCCGCCGGCGTGGTTGCCGGTATCGGTCGAGTCGAGGGCGTCGAATGCATGATCATTGCAAACGACGCCACGGTAAAAGGCGGCAGCTACTACCCGCTCACCGTTAAAAAGCACCTCCGTGCTCAAGCTATCGCCCAGCAGAATCGCTTGCCATGCATCTACCTGGTGGATTCCGGCGGTGCCAACCTGCCGCGCCAGGATGAAGTGTTCCCTGACCGCGAACACTTCGGCCGAATTTTCTTCAACCAGGCCAACATGAGCGCCATGGGCATTCCGCAGATTGCCGTGGTGATGGGCTCCTGTACCGCAGGTGGCGCTTATGTACCGGCGATGGCCGACGAAACCATCATGGTGCGCAACCAGGCGACCATCTTCCTCGCCGGCCCGCCACTGGTGAAAGCGGCGACCGGGGAAGTGGTGACTGCTGAAGATCTGGGCGGCGCCGATGTGCACTGCAAAACCTCCGGCGTGGCCGACCACTATGCCGAGAGCGATGAGCACGCGCTGGCCATTGCCCGGCGCTGCGTCGCCAACCTCAACTGGAAAAAGCTTGGCCAGGTGCAGCCGCGCCAACCGCGTGCGCCGCTGTATGCCGCGGGCGAGCTTTATGGCGTAATCCCCGCACAATCCAAGCAGCCCTACGACGTGCGCGAAGTCATCGCGCGGCTGGTCGATGGCAGCGCATTCGACGAGTTCAAGGCGCTGTTCGGGACCACACTGGTCTGCGGCTTTGCCACGCTGCACGGCTACCCGATCGCGATCCTGGCGAACAACGGCATTCTGTTCGCCGAAGCCGCTCAGAAAGGTGCGCACTTTATCGAACTGGCCTGCCAGCGCGGCATCCCGCTGCTGTTCCTGCAGAACATCACCGGATTCATGGTTGGGCAGAAATACGAAACCGGCGGCATTGCCAAGCACGGCGCCAAGCTGGTCACTGCGGTCGCCTGCGCCCAGGTGCCGAAATTCACCGTAGTCATCGGCGGCAGCTTCGGTGCCGGCAACTACGGCATGTGCGGCCGAGCCTACGACCCGCGCTTCCTGTGGATGTGGCCCAACGCCCGTATCGGCGTGATGGGTGGCGAGCAGGCTGCCGGGGTATTGGTGCAGGTCAAGCGAGAGCAGGCCGAGCGCAGCGGACAGACCTTTTCGGAGAAGGACGAGGCGCAACTCAAACAGCCAATCCTCGAGCAATACGAGCACCAGGGGCACCCCTACTACTCAAGCGCGCGACTGTGGGATGACGGTGTTATTGATCCGGCGCAGACGCGCGACCTGCTGGGCCTGGCAATCTCGGCGAGTCTCAACGCACCGATCGAACCGACCCGGTTCGGCGTATTCCGGATGTAAGGCCCGCGACAGAGCGCAGTACTGACCGCTGGCTGGCTCGTATAGGAGAAGCAGATGACCGATTTCCAGACCATCGAATTGAACAAAGACGCGCGCGGCTTCGCCACCCTGTGGCTCAACCGACCGGAAAAGAACAACGCCTTCAACGCCGAAATGATCCGCGAGCTGGTACAGGCAATCGACACGGTACAGGCGGACAAGAGCCTGCGCTTCCTGCTGCTGCGCGGCCGCGGCAAGCATTTTTCGGCCGGGGCGGATCTGGCCTGGATGCAACAGTCGGCGAAGTTGGATTTCGATGCCAACCTCACCGACGCTCGCGAGCTGGCCGAACTGATGTACAGCCTCTACCACCTCAAGCTGCCGACGCTGGCAGTGGTGCAAGGCGCAGCCTTCGGCGGTGCGGTCGGACTGGTGGCCTGCTGCGACATGGCCATCGGTGCGCATGACGCGCTGTTTTCCCTCTCCGAAGTGCGCATCGGTCTAGCACCCGCGGTGATCAGCCCCTTCGTGGTCAAGGCCATGGGCGAACGCGCCACACGCCGCTACGCCATGACGGGCGAACGCTTCAGTGGCGAGCGCGCCCGCGACCTCGGCCTGTTGTCCGAGACCTACGCCGCCGCCGAACTAGATGACGCCTTGCACGGCTGGCTCGACAACCTGTTGCTCAACAGCCCGCAGGCCATGCGAGCCAGCAAGGATCTCTTACGCGAAGCCGCCAGCATCTCGCTGAGCCCGGCGCTGCGTCGCTACACCGAAAATGCCATTGCGCGCATACGGGTCAGCCCCGAAGGACAGGAAGGCCTCAACGCCTTTCTGGAGAAGCGCAAACCCAATTGGACGCAGGAGCCAGAACAATGATAACTACCCTGCTGGTCGCAAACCGGGGCGAAATCGCCTGCCGCGTGATGCGTACCGCCAAGGCCATGGGCCTCACCACCGTAGCTGTGCACAGCGGCATCGACCGTGATGCCCGGCATGCCCGCGAAGCCGACATTCGCGTTGACCTCGGCGGCGCCAAGCCGGCCGACAGTTACCTTTTGATCGACAAACTGATTGCCGCCGCCAAGGCCAGCGGCGCGCAGGCGATCCATCCGGGCTACGGCTTCCTTTCCGAGAATGCCGACTTCGCTCGCGCCATCGAGGATGCCGGCCTGATATTTCTTGGCCCGCCTGCCTCGGCCATCGATGCCATGGGCAGCAAATCGGCGGCCAAGGCACTGATGGAAAAGGCCGGCGTGCCACTGGTGCCCGGCTATCACGGCGAAGCCCAGGACGTGGAAACCTTCCGCGTCGCTGCAGAAAAGATTGGCTACCCGGTATTGCTCAAGGCCACTGCAGGCGGTGGCGGCAAAGGCATGAAGGTGGTCGAGCGCGAGGCTGATCTGGCCGAGGCGCTGCAATCGGCCCAGCGCGAGGCGCAGTCGTCGTTTGGCGACTCGCGCATGCTGGTCGAGAAATACGTCCTCAAGCCGCGTCACGTCGAGATCCAGGTGTTCGCCGATCAGCATGGCAACTGCCTCTACCTCAATGAGCGCGATTGTTCGATCCAGCGCCGGCACCAGAAGGTCGTCGAGGAAGCGCCCGCCCCGGGCCTCTCCGCTGAGCTGCGCCGGGCCATGGGCGAAGCCGCGGTCAAGGCTGCGCAGGCCATCGGCTACGTCGGCGCCGGGACGGTCGAGTTCCTGCTCGATGCCCGTGGCGAGTTCTTCTTCATGGAAATGAACACCCGCCTGCAGGTCGAGCACCCGGTCACCGAGGCCATCACCGGACTCGATCTGGTGGCCTGGCAGATCCGCGTAGCCCGTGGCGAACCGCTGCCAATCACCCAGGATCAGGTACCGCTCACAGGCCACGCCATCGAAGTGCGGCTGTATGCCGAAGATCCGGACAACGACTTCCTGCCGGCCACCGGTACGCTCGACCTCTACCGCGAATCGGCCGCAGGGCCTGGGCGTCGGGTCGACAGCGGCGTGACAGAAGGAGACACCGTTTCGCCGTTCTACGACCCGATGCTCGGCAAACTCATCGCCTGGGGTGAAAACCGTGAAGAAGCGCGCCTGCGTTTGCTGGCGATGCTGGATGAGACCTGCGTTGGCGGCGTGCGCACCAACCTTGCTTTTCTGCGTCGCGTAATCGGGCATCCGGCTTTCGCAGCGGCAGAGCTGGACACCGGCTTCATCCCGCGCCACGAAACCGAGCTGATGCGCGCACCCGGCGAACTGCCCGACGCGTTCTGGCAGCTGGCCGCCGGGCTGTTTGTGCAGACCGAGCCGGCGAAAATTCGTGAGGACGACCTTCATTCGCCTTGGGCAAAGCGTGATGGCCTGCGCTTCGGTATGCCGGCGCGGATCGGCGTGCACCTGCAATGCAACGGTGAAAGCCGACTGGTGCGCATCGATACCGCCACCGCCAGAAGCGAGTTGGCTGCCTCAAAAGCCAGCCGTCAGCCAAAGACCCTCCGTAAGGACGAAACGCTTTACCTTGAATGGAATGGCGAGTTGCAGGCGGTCACCGCGTTCGATCCCATCGCCGAAGTGGAAGCCAGCCACCAACACCACGGCGGCCTCACCGCCCCCATGAATGGCAGCATTGTTCGCGTACTGGTCGAGGCCGGGCAGAACGTCGAGGCCGGTGCCACACTGGTTGTGCTGGAAGCGATGAAGATGGAACACAGCATCCGAGCCGCCGAAGCGGGCGTGGTGAAAGCCGTCTACTGCACTGAAGGCGAGATGATCAGTGAAGGCACCACTTTGGTAGAGCTTGAGTGATGAAAGCCGCCGCAGGCCGGGCAATCGGGCAGGCTCTGCCGGCCTCGCCAGGCGCCGGCGGCGTAGGACCGGCCGCTCAGAACGGCAGTTGTAGAAGCGAGCCTGCTTGCGAAGGCAGCTACCCGAGAGGTCGCCGCTCTCGCGGACGAGCAATAAATCGCCCTTCACGCTCCGGGAGCTGCGCAGTCACTGCGCAGCTGCTACATCCGGAAACGACTCACCAGTCCATTCAGATCCACCGCCAGGCGCGACAGCTCCTGAGTCGCCACACTGGTTTGCTGGGCGCCAGCAGAGGTTTGCACCGAGAGATCACGAATGCTGACCAGGTTACGGTCAATCTCACGGGCCACCTGCGCCTGCTCCTCCGACGCACTGGCGATGACCAGGTTGCGCTCGTTGATTCCGGCTACCGTCTCGGCAATCCGCACCAGGGCAACGCCAGCCGCTTCAGCCTTGTCCAGCGTGGTCTGCGCGCGCGAGGCGCCTTGTTGCAGCGCTTCGACTGTCAGCCCGGTGCCTTGCTGAATGCTGCCAAGCATCGACTCGATTTCTCGGGTCGACTCACCGGTACGTTTCGCCAATGCTCGCACCTCATCCGCCACCACGGCGAAGCCGCGGCCGGCGTCTCCGGCTCGCGCCGCCTCGATGGCAGCGTTCAGGGCCAGCAGGTTGGTCTGCTCGGCCACCGCGCGAATTACATCCAGCACACGGGTGATGTTGTGGGTCTGATCGGCCAGCTCACCGGCCCGCGCCGAGGCGCTGACAACATCGGCCGCCAACGCCTGGATCGATGCAATGGCGTCTTCGAGCTGCATACGTCCCTGTTGAGCCGACTCGCTGGAAGCCCGCGACGCCTCGGAAGTGGATACGGCATTGCTGGCCACCTCTTCGACCGCACAAGTCATCTCATTCACCGCCGTGGCGGCCTGTTCAATCTGATCGTTCTGCCGCTGCAAGCCCTCGGTGCTGTCCAGCATGACAGCGCTCATTTCTTCGGCCGAAGCCGTCAGCACATGGGCCGAATCGTTGATCTGCCCGATGATGCTACGCAGGTTGGCCTGCATCTCGCTCAGCGAGGTCAGCAGCTCAGTGGCTTCGTCGTTGCCATTAACATGAACTTCATGGGTGAGGTCGCCTTTGGCAATCTGATTCGAAACGGCGACAGCGCGACGCATGGGCCGCACGATGCTGGCGGTCAACAGCAGCGCCAGCGCAACGGTCGAGACCAACGCAACCAGGATCACCGAGGCGATCACCCTCTGCGCGTTCCGATAAACGGACGTGGCCGCCTCGACAGCATGATGGGCGCCCTCCTCGTTAAACGACCGGAGTTCCAACAAAGCCTGTTCGAGCTGGTGGCCAAGCTCGCTAACCCGCGCGTTCACCGCGGCAGCCCTGTCCTCGCTCGGGTTGGCGGCAAGCACGCGCTGGCGATCCTGAAGCGCTTGGGGATAGTTGGCGTATACATCTTTGACGACACCGAACACGCGAGCCTCATCAGGATTGGATATGTGCTCCTCGTAACGAGCCATCAGCTGGCTGAGCTTGGTCATTGCTGCAGCGATCTGCTCGTCGCTCTTGCGAAGCGTTTCGGCGTCTTGGAAGGCCAACTGCCGCATGGATTCGATCCGCACGTGAGCAAGATTCAGCGCCATATCGTCAGCGGCCGCCTGGCTTGGCATCCAATCGGAGTCGATCTCGCTGCCCCCGGCACGTATCGCGGCCATCTGCATCAGGCTGAACAACCCAAGCGCGGCCAGCAGCACGGCTACAAGCGCAAAGAACAGCAGCGTGCGATGGGAGATTTTCAATTTGCGTAGCATGGCGGTTCTCAAACGTGGTGGCGCCAGCAAGAGGCGGGGCTTCCAGTTTTATCTGCCATGCTGTTGATAACTTGAGCCGCAGAGTCTTGCTATGACCTGCCGGTCATCGGCTTTCACCGCACGGCGCTCGAACTTGTTCATGAGGACAACCAATGACTCCAACCACTGAAATGCCACGTCGGGTACGCCTTGTGGAAGTCGGCCCCCGCGACGGCCTGCAGAACGAAAAGCAGCCCATCAGCGTTGCAGACAAGGTTCGCCTGGTCGACGACCTCACCAGCGCGGGGCTGCACTATGTCGAGGTGGGCAGCTTCGTCTCGCCCAAGTGGGTGCCACAAATGGCGGGTTCTGCCGATGTGTTCGCGCAGATCAAGCAGAAGCCCGGCGTCACCTACGCCGCGCTGACGCCCAATATGAAAGGACTCGAAGCAGCCATCGAAGCCGGCGTCAGTGAAGTGGCTGTGTTTGGCGCCGCCTCGGAAGCCTTCTCGCAAAAGAACATCAACTGCTCAATCGACGAAAGCCTGGCGCGCTTCGCTCCGTTGATGACAGCAGCGCGCGAGAACGGCATTCAGGTACGCGGTTACGTCTCCTGCGTGTTGGGCTGCCCTTACGAAGGCGAAGTAGACCCCAAGCGCGTCGCGCATGTGGCGCACGAGCTGTTCGCCATGGGCTGCTATGAGGTTTCGCTGGGCGACACCATCGGTGCCGGCACACCGGGCAAAACCCGTCAGCTGATCGAGGCGGTCAGTCGCGAGGTTCCGCGTGACAAGCTCGCCGGTCACTTTCACGACACCTATGGTCAGGCGCTGGCGAACATCTACGCCAGCCTGCTGGAAGGCGTCGGCACCTTCGACAGTTCGGTCGCCGGCCTCGGCGGTTGCCCCTATGCCAAAGGCGCCAGCGGCAATGTGGCCAGTGAAGACGTGCTCTACATGCTCGACGGCTTGGGCATTCAGACCGGCATCGACCTGAACGCGCTGATCGCGGCCGGTCAGCGCATCAGCGATGTGCTGGGTCGTCCCAACGGATCACGCGTCGCGCGGACCCGACTGAGCGCGGAGTAACCCGACTCTGTAGCCAACCTCAGATAACAAGAGGCATTTCATGAACAAGATCTATCCCAACGCCAAGCAGGCGCTCGACGGCCTTGTCGAGGACGGCATGACGCTCGCCGTTGGCGGTTTTGGCCTGTGCGGCATTCCCGAGGCACTGATCGAGGCACTGCGCGACACGGGCAAGAAAGACCTCACCGTGATCAGCAACAACGCCGGCGTCGACGGCTTTGGCCTCGGTCTGCTGCTCGAAACGCGCCAGGTGCGCAAGATGATTTCCTCCTACGTCGGTGAGAACAAAGAGTTCGAGCGCCAGTACCTGGCCGGCGAACTGGAGCTCGAATTCACCCCGCAAGGCACCCTGGCGGAGAAACTGCGCGCCGCGGGCTCCGGCATACCCGCGTTCTATACCCGTACCGGTTACGGCACGCTGATCGCCGAAGGCAAGGAAACCCGCCAGTTCAATGGCGAGTGGTACGTGATGGAGGAGTCGCTGCCCGCCGACGTATCGCTGATCAAGGCTTACAAGGCGGACAAGGCCGGCAACCTGGTTTTCAACAAGACCGCGCGCAACTTCAACCCGCTGGCGGCCATGGCAGGCAAGGTCTGCGTGGTCGAGGTTGATCATCTGGTGGAAACCGGAGAACTGGACGCCGACCAGATCCACCTGCCGGGCATTTACGTGCAGCGCATCATCCATAACCCGAACGCCGAGAAACGCATCGAAAAACGTACGGTGAGGAGCTGATCATGGCCTGGACACGCGAACAGATGGCGCAACGCGCCGCGCAGGAGCTGCAGGACGGTTTCTACGTCAACCTGGGCATCGGCTTGCCGACTCTCGTCGCCAACTACATTCCCGAAGGGATGGACGTCTGGCTGCAGAGTGAGAATGGCCTGCTCGGCATCGGTCCCTTCCCTACCGAAGACGAGATCGACCCGGACCTGATCAATGCCGGCAAGCAGACCGTCACCGCCCTCCCCGGCAGCGCCTTCTTCGACAATGCGATGAGTTTCGGCATGATCCGCGGCGGCCATATCAACCTGGCCATCCTTGGCGCCATGCAGGTCTCGGAGAAAGGCGACCTGGCGAACTGGATGATCCCCGGCAAGATGGTCAAGGGCATGGGCGGTGCGATGGATCTGGTGGCTGGGGTCAAGCGCGTGGTCGTCTTGATGGAGCACACCGCCAAGGGCGCGCACAAGATCATCAAGCAGTGCGACCTGCCACTGACCGGCGTCGGTGTAGTCAACCGGATCATCACCGATCTGGGCGTGCTTGACGTGACCGAGCAAGGCCTGAAGCTGGTAGAGCTGGCCGACGGGGTGAGCTTCGAGGAGATGCAAAACGCCACTGGTTGTTCGATCCAGCAATGAGTGGCGCGATATGGCCCGACGCCACTGTGCATCGGGCCAACGCAGCGTGTAGCCTTGACTCGCTTTCAAACCGTAGTAAACGCGCCCGGCTCCCCGTGAGCCGTGGGTGGATAGGCAGAACTGGATACCTTCATGGCAAAGCAGACGTACAGCATTTCCGATTTGGCCAACGAGCTCGATATCACCACCCGCGCCATACGCTTTTATGAGGAACAAGGCATGCTCTCGCCGAAGCGGCGCGGCCAGGAGCGTATCTACACCCCCAAGGACCGTGTCGCCCTGAAGCTCATCCTGCGTGGCAAGCGCATCGGCTTCTCGCTCGCCGAGTGCAAGACCCTGATCGAACTCTACGACCCCAAGGCCGGCAACCAGAAACAGCTGAACATCATGCTTGGCATGATTGCCGAACGCCGCCAGCAGCTCGAACAGCAATTGCTTGATATTCAGCAAATGCAGCTGGAACTCGATACCGCCGAAGAACGTTGCCTCACCGCGCTGAAGGCGACCGTGGAAAAGGATGTGGGCTGAGTCCGGCCCGAGCTTTCGCTAAAAACATCCTAGAGAGAAAGATCGCAGCGCCCCCAACGTCATGCTTGCTGCCGGATTGAGCGTTTGGAGTCCAGATAAATAGACACCCGTCCAAAGGTTTGGACAGCCCTTCGGTCGGCCCGGATGTGTGTCCGGCCAGTTGGACACATGCAAAATTGGCTGAACGCCGAAAAGCCTCTGGCCCGTGGGTTATCAGGTTTTCCCACAGTCAGGCACAGAACCTGCTAAGTAATACAGGCAAGACGCCAGAACACCTGGCGGGACGAAAAATCAGTGCTGCTTCGTCTCGCTTTCCGGCCAAATGAACGCCGGCCCGCGCCTCTGGTTACCAAAACAAAAAAAAAGAAGGAAACCTGCAATGTCGATATCAAAGAAGCTGTCCCGACTCGCCTTCGCCATCGGTGCTACTACCCTTCTCAGCGCCAGCCTGATCAGCGCTGACGTCATGGCTGCAGAGAAGATTCGCTGGCAAGTGCCTCTGGCCTTTCCCTCTCACCTGGTCGGTCTGACCACACCCATCAAGCATCTCTCAGAGTCCCTCAAAGCCATTTCTGGCGGTGATATCCAGTTGCGCTACTACGAGCCCGGCGAGCTGGTGCCACCCTTCGAAATCATGGATGCAGTCAGCAACGGCAAGTACCCCGCTGGCTACACCTGGATCGGCTACGACCAGGGCACCATTGCCTCACTACCCCTGTATTCCGGTGCACCCTTCAACATGGAGCCGCCAGCCTATCTGGCCTGGTACTACGAGGGTGATGGCAAGAAGCTGCTGGAAGAGATTTATGCCGAGCGCAACATTCACCCGATGCTCTGCAGCATCATCGGTCCTGAGGGTGCGGGTTGGTTTGCCCAGCCAATCGAGAAGCTGGAAGACTTCGATGGCCTGCGCATCCGCTTTGCCGGCATCGGCGGCAAGGTACTGGAGAAGCTCGGCGCCTCGGTCACCATGATCCCCGGCGGCGAGATCTATCAGGCGCTGGAGCGCAAGACCATCGACGCCACCGAGTTCTCGCAGCCAGCAATCGACAAGATGCTGGGCCTCGATCAGATCATCAAGAACTACATCATGCCGGGCTGGCACCAGACGCTGACCACCTCGCACCTGCTGGTCAACAAGGACGTCTGGGACAAGCTTGAGCCACAGAGCCGCGCGTTGATCGAGATGGGTTGCGAGTCGGCCACGCTCAAAGGCTTTGCCGAGAGCGAGTGGGCCCAGCCGACCGCCTTGCGCGAGTACGAAAAGCAAGGCGTGAAGGCCCAGGTGCTGCCGGAAGAAGTACTGCGTGAGCTGGAGCGCGTAACCAACGAAGTGCTCGATGAAATCGCCGCCAAGGACGAGATGTTCAACCGCGTTCTGAGCAGCCAGCGCGACTTCATGAAGCATCACTCGATCTGGCACGGCAAAGGCTACTTGCCGCGCGATTACTACCAGTACGAGTGATCCACTCAGCAAAGCCTAGTACCCGCCAGGGTTGGCCTTTCATCAACGTTTGGATCCTGCTGTGCTGAGGTCTCTGCGGTCGGTCGGCAACTGCCGAAGCGTAGTAACGCAGTCTTAGCACAGCAGGTGAAGAATCTTGCCGACCTGACAGGTCTCTAGCGCACGGTTCGCGCCGTGCTTTCTCCTGGTTCGGATCTCCGAGGTGGCCGTGTCCGCTCATCCCGTTTCCCCTAATGACGCAGTGCCTGCCGCTCAAGCGGATGCACTGCCTCACAACAAACTGTCCTGGTGGCTGGACAAAGCGCTTGTCGCCATCGGCGAAGCCAGCGCATGGATCTGGCTGCTGGTCCTGGCGGTGGTGCTGACCAACGTGTTCAGCCGCTTCGTGCTGTCTCGCGGCTCGATTGCGTTGGAAGAATTGTCCTGGCATCTGTTCGGTGCCGCTTTGATGCTCGCCCTGGCCTATGCCGTGGTGCGTGACGACCATGTCCGCGTCGACGTGCTGCGCGAGAAATTCACGCTGCGCAGCCAGGCCATCATCGAACTGGCGGCGATCCTGATATTGGCATTGCCGATCGTGGTGCTGATGGTCGATGCGCTGGTGCCCTTCGCCTACCAAGCCTTCATCTATGACGAGCGTTCTCAGGCGCCAAGCGGGCTGCCGCACCGTTACATCTTCAAGAGCGTATTGCCCATCGGGCTGACGCTGGTTGCGCTGGCCTTGCTGTCACGGGCCACACGCTGCAGCACGCTGCTATTCAACTTTCCCCGGGCCTTTATAGCCCCGACGCATGACCGCGACCGCGGCCATTCGCAGCCCTGATGGAGTAGCCGTAATCATGGGTCTGGAAGAAATTCTCGTCATCAGCATGTTCGCCACCTTCATGGGGCTGCTGCTGCTTGGCTTCCCGGTCGCCTGGTCACTCGCCGGGATCGGATTGCTGTTCGCGGTACTCGGGCACGTCATGGTCGAACACTTCGATGCTGACCTCTGGTTCACCTGGGACGGCACCATCGGTGTGCTCGACGCACGCATCTACGGCATCGTCGCCAATGAGCTGATGGTTGCCCTGCCGCTGTTCATCTTCATGGGCATCATGCTCGACCGCTCCGGCATCGCCGAGCGGCTGATGCACAGCCTGGTCCGGGTGCTCGGTCCGTTGCGTGGTGGTTACGCCGTAACAGTGGTGCTGGTGGGCATTTTGCTGGCCGCTTCTACCGGTATCGTCGGGGCCTCGGTGGCCTTGCTCGGCATGCTCTCGATCGGGCCGATGCTACAGGCCAAATACAACAAGAGCCTTGCCGTCGGCACCGCTTGTTCGGTCGGTACGCTGGGCATTCTGATTCCTCCTAGCATCATGCTGGTCCTGATGGCCGACCGACTCGGCACCTCCGAAGCCTCGGTGGGCAAGCTGTTCATGGGTGCTCTGGTACCCGGGATGATGCTGGCCCTGATGTACATCCTCTACATCGTGGTGGTGTCGTGGCTGAAGAAAGACTTTGCGCCTGCTCCTGCCAATCGCCAGAAGCTTGATGCCAAGGCGCTGATCGATGTGTTCTGGGCAGTGGTGCCGCCCTTCGTATTGATTCTGGCCGTGCTCGGCTCGATCTTCTTCGGTATCGCTACAACGACGGAAGCGTCTGCGGTCGGTGCGTTTGGTGCGGTGCTGATGGCGGCCCTCAGCCGCAAGCTGAACATGGCGGTGTTGAAGGAAGCGCTCTACCAGACCAGCCGCACCTCGGCATTCATCTTCGGCATCTTTATCGGCGCCACGGTGTTCGCCGCGGTGCTGCGCGGCCTGGGCGGTGATGACGTGATCCGTGCCGCGCTCACGGGTTTGCCGTTCGGTCAGACCGGCGTGCTGCTAACCGTACTGTTCATCACCTTCCTGCTGGGCTTTTTCCTAGACTGGGTGGAAATCACGCTGATCATCCTGCCGCTGGTTGCACCGGTGCTGTTTTCCATGGGTGTCGACCCGCTCTGGTTCGCGGTGCTCTTCGCGCTGTGCCTGCAGACCTCCTTCCTGACTCCGCCCGTGGGCTTCGCGCTGTTCTACATCAAAGGCGTCTGCCCTCCGGAGGTCACGACGCGGGACGTCTATCTCGGCGTCATGCCCTACATCCTGATTCAGCTGCTCGGCCTGGCATTGGTGTTCTTCTTTGCGCCGTTGGCGACGTGGCTGCCCAACGAGGTGTACGGACTCTGAGCCCGGACCGGCTGCCTTGCCCACGGCAGCCGGCGCCTTCCATAATCGGCCGAACCTCACCGGATAGCTCGAACCCATGGCAATCGCCCGCAACGACCTTGACCTCAACGGCCTGACCATCGGCGTATCTCCCGAACGCTTCCGGGCGGTGGCCATGCCGCTGCTGTTCGACCACCTCAATGCTCAGTGCGAAGGCACCATCGCGGTCAATCGCCAGGCGCGTATCGTCTGGATCAATGACAAATACGCGGAAAAGATCGGCATCAGCGACCCGCGCAGTGTTCTCGGCAAGGAAATCGAAGAAGTGCTGCCCGCCAGCCGCTTGCGCGAAGTGGTGGAGAGCGGCCAGCCGAGCATGCTCGATCTGATGGCTTTCGGCAGCGAGCATTTTGTCGTGACGCGAATCCCGCTTCGTGACGAGGACGGCACACTGGTCGGCGCCCTGGGTTTCGTGCTGTTCGACCGGGCTCGGCACCTGAAGCCTTTGATGTCCAAGTTCACCACGCTGCAGACGCAGCTGGTCGCGACCCAGAACGAACTGGCCAAGGCTCGCCGGGCGCGCTACACGATTGCAGGCTTCATCGGCACCAGCCCAGCCGCCAGCGAAGTTAAACGCCAGGCCCGCCGCGCTGCGCAGCTGGACGCCACCGTGCTGATCCGCGGCGAGACCGGCACCGGCAAGGAGCTGCTGGCTCAGGGCATTCATAATCTGTCGCCGCGTGCCAATGGGCCTTTCGTTGCCGTTAACGTCGCTGCGATTCCCGAGACGCTGGTCGAAGCCGAGCTGTTCGGCACCGCGCCTGGCGCCTTTACTGGAGCCGATCGCAAGGCGCGCATCGGCAAGTTCGAAGTGGCCAACGGGGGCACGCTTTTTCTCGACGAAATCGGCGATCTGCCGTTGGCCCTGCAAGCCAAGCTGTTGCGGGTGCTGCAGGAGCAGGAAATCGAGCCGTTGGGCTCCAACCAGGTCAAGCCACTGAACGTGCGGGTGATCGCCGCCACGCATATCGATCTGGAAGCCAAGGTCGCCGCCGGCGAGTTTCGCGATGACCTCTACTATCGGCTCAACGTGCTGGCGCTGCAGGTGCCGCCGTTGCGCGACCGTGCCGCTGACATACCGGCCGTGATCGAACATCTGCTCGATGACATTGCCAACCGCTCCGGGCAGGCTCCGATGGAACTTGCAGCGAGTGCCATTGCATTGCTCTGTAACCAGCCCTGGCGCGGCAACGTGCGCGAATTGGGAAACCTGCTGGAACGCGCACAGCTGAGCGCGGATGGCACACCGCTGGAAGCGCGCCATTTCCTGCCGCTGTTGGGCGCGAAGACTGCCGCCGCGCCGCAGGCTGCCTTCACCCCCAGTGAGCCGATGCTTGCTGAACCCACACCGGAACCCAACGCCCCACTGCAACTCCTCGCAGAGAGCATCGCCCAGGCCGAACGCCGCGCCTTGCAGACCGCCCTGCTCGCCTGCAAAGGCAACCGCCGCCGCGCAGCGGTCGAGCTGGGCATCTCCAGAGCGAGCCTGTACTCAAAGCTTCAGTTGCATGGCTTGAGCGAGCGCTGAAGTCACGCCGCAAGATCATCGAGATACGCCACGAACTCGTGAACAGGTCAAAGCGCCGCTGCACGCGGTCGGCTGCTTCGTCCCAAGCGGTCCAGAAAACTTGCCGCAGGGTGTGAGCGATCGAGTCTCTCCGTCCGCACCCTGCGGCAGCTCAGCGGAACCGGTTAGAACCGTAGCGCTGCACCATGGTTTTTTCAGGCAACTACTGCGCGACCCAGCCGCCATCCATGTTCCAGGCGACACCACGCACCTGAATGGCGGCATCGCTGCACAGGAAAAGCGTCAATTCACCGAGTTGCTCCGGCGTCACGAAGTCCAGTGACGGCTGTTTTTCCATCAGCAACTCACGCGTTGCACGCTGGGGGTCGCCATGGGCTTTGGCAATGTTGTCGATCTGCTGCTGCACCAGAGGCGTCAGCACCCAACCCGGGCAGATGGCGTTGCAGGTTATTCCGGTAGTGGCGGTTTCCAGCGCGACACTTTTGGTCAATCCGACCAAGCCGTGCTTGGCCGCCACGTAGGCAGACTTCTGAGCCGAAGCCACCAGCCCGTGGGCCGAAGAAACGTTGATGATCCGCCCCCAGTTGCGCTGCCGCATACCGGGCAAGGCCAGGCGGATGGTGTGAAAGGCCGAAGACAGATTGATGGCGATGATGCTGTTCCAACGCTCTGCCGGAAAGCTCTCGATCGGCGCAACGTGCTGAATACCCGCGTTGTTCACCAGCACGTCCAAGGTGCCGAATTCGCGTTCGGTCTCGGCGACCATTTCCGCAATCTGATCGGCGTCGGATACGTCAGCTGGGTGATGCAGGACGCGGGTGCCATACGCTGATACTTGCGCAACGGCGGCATCGACATCGCCAAAACCATTGAGCATCACATTCGCGCCCGCCTCCGCCAGCTTGCAAGCGATGCCGAGCCCTATTCCGCTGGTCGAGCCAGTTACGAGAGCCGATCGGCCGTTGAGTTTCATACTGGCCTCCGCAGGCGCACAGCGTCACCAATGGCGGCGCGGGACATACCGCGCGCGCAATACACAGCATGGGCCATTAAGGGTAAGACGGAGACAGACGACACAAAGCAAACTGACGCGTCAGCAGGTTCGGGACGGGGCTTCATTGCAAGATTCCTTATTGTTCTGGCGCCATATTCGGCGGTCCGGTTCGCTGAAGGCTCCGAGCGAACAGGCAAGACCCAGACAACGGAGCGAAAGCCGTGCCAATAGGCGGAATGAGCTATAAAAGTCTCAGTCGCCCCTGAAATCGCCTCATTGCAGGGCTTTTAAAGGGCTTCATGACTCAACGACAGTCGACCCGATGTCTAAGAATCTGTACATGCGTACCCTGGCATACATAGCGCAACGCCAGTGTCCGATTGGCTGGACGCCATTGCGTTCAGCCCCCGAAGGCGTGAGGTGCTTGGTCTGGTAGAGCCTGAGACAAGCAGAGCACCCGTGTTTGCTGCTTCGCCTTGGCTCAGTTGCGCCTGTGACGGCGAGAATCCGGCCAGCCGCGGCCAGCCTGTTTACGCTGCATTCAGGAGGTACTCGATGAGCGTGCGCGCACAGGCGTGCATGCCGTCATCGGTAATCAACTCGTAGCCATGCGTATTCTCCGTCGGGATAGCCAGGCAACCGGCTTGAGGCGAAGAGCCCGAGCTGAGCACTGCGCTGGCATCGGAGGCAAAGCCGGGCATAAGCGCCGGTTGAGGGGTGTAGCCACAGCGGATGGCCGCGCCCAACAGGTCATCGGAGACGGACTTGGTGTACAGGCCCTTCTCGTCCCCGGTCAGGATGATCGGGTCCGCACACAACCGCGTGCCGTACTCTTGCGCGATGGGTCCCACTTCAATCGCGATGCACACCACGCCCGGCAGTGTTCGCGCCGCGTACTGCGCACCCGAGTTGGTTTCCTCTTCGTTGGTGGTCAGCACGAAATACAGGTCCTGTTCGAGCTCGCCCTTGCGCTCAGCCAGCGCCTCAGCTGCGCGCAGGACGGCAACCACCGGCGCGCGGTCATCGAGGAAGTGGCCGGCAATGGCGTCGTGTACGCGGAATGGTCGACGCCAATGTTGACTCAGAACGACCCGAGTGCCCGGTCTTACGCCCATTTGCGCCAGCTCGTCTCTGGTTCGCCGGGTGATGACGTGTACATCGCGCCACTGCACATTGCCGCTGAGGATATCCATCGACTGGGTCGATTCGGCTGTCCCGTGCATGGTGCCAAAAGACAGCACCCCCGGCAGATTTTGCGATTCGCCCATCACATCGACCGGACACATCCCGAAGTTCACCGGAAAGGCCCCTCCCAGCGCAACGACGTGAAGCCGCCCATCGTCGCCGATGCGTTTGACCACCATGGCGATTTCATCCTGATGTGCCATGACCCGAATCGCTCGTGACTGCGCCGTTTCTCGCGCCACGTTTGCAGCACGGATCACCCCGATCAGGTTGTTCGCTGCATCTACCCAGACCTCATCGCAGCTCGCTTCAAGTTCCGCGCGGCACACCGCCCGGACTTCCTCTTCCTGGCCGCCAGGCCCACGGCCAGCAACAGTGATTCAAGCAGTGAAAAATCCGCCTCGACCGACATGCACCCTCCTGTTCTGTCTACTCCTCGGTGTGACAGCAAGGCATCCGCAGGGTGCGGCAGTGGTTACGCGCGCTCCTGACGCGCAACCGGCGCTTGCTGAGCCATCAACTCAGCGATCCAGTCGATGAAGACCCGCACCTTCACGCTGACGTGCCGGTTCGGTGGGAAGGCGACATACAGCGGCATCGGCTCAAGGCGCCAGTCTTCAAACAATGGCGCCAAATCGCCATTTTCCAGATGAGCGTGGGACAGATAGTCAGGCAGCCATAACACACCCAATCCCGCCAGGCCGGCAGCCAGATAGGCGTTGCCGTCGTCCACAGAAAGCACATAACGACCCATGACGCTGACGCGTTCGCCGTCGCGATGTATGGCGTAGGGAAAGACCTTCCCGTCGCCAATGTGCCGAGCCATGAGTGACAGGTCGGTGAGTTCACCCCCGCGCACCACGCAATCGACGTTCTCGTTGATCAGATCCACCATCCGGTCGCTGACACCCAGGTCCAGCTGAATTTCCGGATACCTCGCATGAAAGGTGGGAAGCGCTGGTATCAGGATGGAACGCGCAAACGGGCTGGGCACGTCCACCCTGAGGCGACCACGCGGCGATGTCGACGCACTGGACAGGCCGGTTTCGGCATCATCCAGATCCGCCAATAACCGCACCACGCGCTCGTAATACGCGGCGCCATCGGCGGTGACATTGACTTTGCGTGTCGTTCGGTTGAGCAGCTTCACGCGCAGCCGCGCTTCGAGCTGTTGCACCAGTTGGGTCACGCTGGTTTTACTCAGGTGCAGTGTGTCGGCAGCTTTGGTGAAGCTGCCGGTCTCGACCACTCGAGCAAAGGCCTGCATCGCGACAAAGCGGTCCATGTCGGCTCCGGGCGCTGAGATTGTTTGGAATTTGAGAACAGTGCTGAACAGGCTGGCGAGTTTATCCCTGCAACGGGCAGCCCTACAGTCTCCATCAAGATCAACCGACACAAGAGGCTCTTATGAACACACGTGACGTGGTTTTCCCTGCTGGGCGACAAGCACTCTATGAGCAGAACCGTTACTCGCCGGCCATTCGATCCAATGGAATGCTGTTCGTATCGGGCCAGGTCGGCAGCCGCGAGGACGGATCGCCGGAACCCGAACTCGAAGCTCAGGTAAGACTCGCCTTTGAGAACCTGAACGCGGTGCTCAAGGCTGCCAGTTGCACGTTTGACGATGTGGTTGACGTGACCGTATTCATGGTCGATCCCCAGGCCATTTTCGAGCGAGTTTGGAGCGTTGTGCCGGAATATTGGGGCAGCGCGCCGCACCCTACCGTGACGGCCGTTGGCGTGACCTGGCTGTATGGGTTTCAGTTCGAAATCAAGGCGATCGCGAAGCTGCCCGAGTCATCTACCCACTGACGTCAGCCTTCAGACAGGCGCAAGCCGCCATCGTTAACGGTGCTTCCACCCGACAGGCTACCGAGTCATCAGCCCCTGAACCCTGGTGGTAAGCATGTCGATGGCGAACGGCTTCGTCAGCACCTGCATCCCTGGTCCAAGCGTTTGATACCCAAGGGCTGCGCTCTCTGCGTAACCGGTGATGAACAAAGTCTTCAGGTCGCTACGGACTTCCCGGCCCGCATCGGCCATCTGCCGTCCATTCATGCCGCCGGGCAAGCCGACGTCGGTGATGAGCAGATCGATATTGACGTCCGATTGCAGCACCTTGAGGCCGCCGATGCTGTCGGCCGCTTCAATGAGCGTATAGCCGAGTTCGCCCAGAACATCCATGAGGAACAAGCGCACGGTCGGTTCGTCATCGACAATCAGAATGGTTCCCCTGGCTTCGCCGAGGACGCTATCAGTGCACGTCGGTGCAACTACGGGCTCGCTCACTTTACCCCTATAGCGCGGCAGAAACAGCGACACCCGGGTACCGCGTCCCACCTCTGAATCAATACGAACCTGGCCACCAGACTGATTGGCAAAGCCATAGATCATCGACAGTCCCAGGCCTGTACCCTGGCCGATCGGCTTGGTGGTGAAGAAGGGCTCGAACGCCTTGGTGATCACTGCAGGCGTCATGCCCGTTCCGGTGTCGGTAACGCTCAATGACAGATATTGGCCTTCAGGAACATCGTAGGCGCGAGCCGATTCTCCCTCGAGCCATCTGTTGGCCGTCTCGATGGTGATCCGTCCGCCGTCCGGCATGGCATCGCGTGAATTCAGGCAGAGATTGAGGATGGCACTCTCAAGCTGGCTGGCATCGACGGACGCCGACCACAAGTCATCGGCACTGACAGTGTTGACCTGGATGCCCGGACCGACCGTGCGCTGAATCAGCTCTGTCATGCCCTCCACCAGCAGATCTGCGTCGATCGGCCTCGGATCGAGCGTCTGCCGCCGCGAAAACGCCAGAAGACGGTGGGTCACACCGGCTGCGCGTTTTGCAGCGCCCTGGGCAGTTGCCAGGTATCGGTCGATATCGTCCAGGCGGCCCTGGGACAAACGCAGGCTCATCAGCTCCAATGCACCGGATATACCGGCGAGCAGGTTGTTGAAGTCATGGGCGAGCCCGCCAGTGAGTTGCCCGACTGCCTCCATCTTCTGCGACTGGCGCAGCTTATCTTCGGCCTGCATCAGTGCTGCAGTCCGGTCGGCCACACGTTGTTCCAACGTGTCATTGAGCGATCTCAGTGCTGCGGTTGCCCGGTCGCGCTCTGCCTCGATGGAGCGCTTGTGCTCGACATCAATCAGAACGCCTGGGAAATTTTGAGGGGTACCGTCCTGGGCATGATCGACACGGCCATTCGCCTCTATCCAGTAGTACCTGCCGTCAGCCCGCCGTACCCGGTATTGATGGGCGTAGGCACCGCCGCGGGAGATTGCTTCCGCAATCGCAGCCTTGAGTCCCTCTCGGTCCTCGGCGTGCACGGTGGCAATTACCTGCTCAAGGCTCAGACCTTCACGGCCTAAGGACGGGTCGAGGCCAAAGGTATGTGCGAAGCCCTCATCGACGGTGAAGCGGTCGTTCGGCAGATGCCAGTTCCAAGTGCCGATGATCGCGCCCGCCGCCAGGGCAAGCTGAACGCGCTGAACGTTTTCCCGAGCCAGCGATTCACTGACGCGTAGACGCTCTTCGGCAGCTCGCCTTTGTGTGACATCGCTAAAGAGAATCGCGATCTGGCGCTCGGCGGGGTCTCCTACCCGAACAGCCCGAACATCGAACCATCGCTCGAACGCCTCAGCATAATTCTCGAAACTGGCCGGCTCCCCGGTTTTGGCAACATGGCCATAGGTTTCAAACCAGAACTGCTCCAACTCCGGCGCGAATTCAGTAACCCATTTGCCTCTCAGGTCGACACCTGCCTGACGTTCGAAGGCGGGGTTGGCCTCCAGGAACATGTAGTTCACGGGCTGATCATCCGCGTCAAACTTGACCTGAACGATAGCGAACGCTGCTTCGATTGTCTCCAGAATGGTTCTGAATCGCTCTTCGCTCTGACGCAGCGCTATCTCTACGGCGCGCATGCGGGTCAGATCAAGCATCGCCCCAATCATGCGCACCGCCCGCCCTGCAGCGTTGCGAATCACCTGGCCGCGATCGATTACCTCGGCGTATGTGCCGTCCTGACGTAGAAAGCGGTACTCGTCTGTCCAAGTGGTACCGCCTCCATCGATAACGGCGTAGATCGATGAATGAATCCGTGTACGGTCGTCGGGATGGATGCGTCCGATCCACCACTCTGCCGCGTTGTCGACGTCCGCTAGCGAGTAGCCATACGCCTGTTCCAACGCGTCGTTCCAGAGCACTTGATTGCTGCTCAGATCCCAATCCCAGATGGCGTCATTGGTCGCTTCAGCAGCCAGACGATAGCGTTGTTGGGATTCTTCGATAGCGCGGCCCGCCAGTTGTTCGCTGGTGCGATCCTGGAGGACTTTCATGTATCCGATATGGCTTCGATCATCGGCATACAGCGGCGACATCGCCTCCGACATCCAGTACTGCTGACCATCCTTGTGCAGATGCCAGCGCTCGTTGGTCATGCGCCCCTGATGGAGGGAATCGTCCATTTCCTGTTTGGCCCGATGGTTGGCTCGATCGGTCGCCGTGAAGATACGTTCGATGCTCTGGCCAATCATTTCTTCCGCGCGCCACCCCATCACCCGCTCGGCCTCCGCATTCCAGTCGGTAACGATGCCGGCCGGGTCGGTCAGGATAATGGCCAACTCATTGAGGTTGTTGAACACCGCAAGTCGGCGTGCGTCGCCACAGAC
>Ga0207893_1000416_pt1 | contig 22289 bp, 18 predicted proteins | sample MalvirmetaMSP121_FD_184233 | JGI IMG/M metagenome (GOLD analysis project Ga0207893, IMG submission 184233) | Marine viral communities from the Deep Pacific Ocean - MSP-121 (SPAdes) | ecosystem: Environmental > Aquatic > Marine > Oceanic | place: Pacific Ocean | collected 2001-06-02 | reverse complement strand
ATCAACAAATTCTTTTGTTTAAGGTATGTCTCAACCGACCAGCGCCAAACTTTATCGTTGTTCGATTTTGGCTTTACTTTCGACCCATCTTTTTTTTCATCCGGGAAAACGTCACCAGGTGGAATTATGAGGCTACCATCGGGAGCTTCTATGTAGTATCTCTGATTTGGACGAGAATCTAGCGAAGGCTGAAACAATGATGCGCCACTTTGCTTATATTTACGCCCATCTGCATCAACCATTTTATAATCGGATTCATCACGATCCTTTGTAATGCCAAATTCAGGGAGATTAGAAAGATTTCTTGCCCACACCAAAACATAGTCCTTTGTCGGGCGGAAATGCGTGCCTTTATCTGATGTGCGCTTCGCAATTCTCGGAACAACGCCGACCAAGTTGTCTTCACCAAAAATTTCATTCCCTATTTTTTTAAGGTTGTCTTGCTCTCCATCCCCAATCGAAATAAAAATTACGCCGTCATCAGTAAGTAAATTACGTGTCAATTTTAAGCGTGCATAGATCATGCTCAACCAGTCTGAATGAAAGCGTCCATTCGATGCTGTATTCGCTACCAGTTTGTTTCCTTCTTCATCCTTCTGATTTGAACGGTGCAGATAGCCTTCGGCATCCTCGGCAAAGTCGTCCTCATAGATAAAGTCATTGCCTGTGTTGTATGGCGGGTCGATGTAGATAATCTTGACCTTGCCGAGATAGGTTTCCTGCAGCAACTTCAGCGCATCGAGGTTGTCGCCTTCAATGAACAGATTCTTCGTGCTGTCGAAGTTCACGCTCTCCTCGCGGCAAGGACGCAGTGTCTTGGCAATCGGCGCATTAGCCGTGAGCAACGCTTCGCGCTTACCCGGCCAGTTCAGGTGGTAGCGTTCCTGCGGCCCTTCCACAATCGACTCGGCAAGCTCTTGCCGCAACTGGTCAAAATCCACCGCCAGCTTCACGCTGCCATCCTCGCCCTTGGCTTCGGTGACGCAGCCCGGAAACAGATCACGAATACGAGCGATGTTGCCCTGTGTGAGATTGGGTGAATGCATTTTTAGCTTTTCCATGTTCTTTCCTCTGGTTGCCGTGATTTTGCGTGGCTGCTCTAATTGGATTGGCCTTATTCGGCGTCAGAATTGTCTTGGTGTTTGAGCTCTGCAAATTTAGCCGCCATCGTCGGATTGCCACGCGTGAGCCGCTTGACCGTTAGATCTTCAGCTTTGTCGTTGGCAAGCCGTAGATTGTTGGCCGACTTGTGCAGCGCTTCTTTGGTCTTTTCCAGATCCTTAATGGCTTCGGGTCGATGCGTTTGACCGCTTCTTCAAAGCCGTCCGACGCTAGACGCCAGTTGCGACCGAATGTGGTCTTGAAGTCGTCAAGCTGGGATTCGAAGTGGGTATTCCCCCTTCGCCTTGGCCAGGATTTTCAGAAGCATTTCAGGAACCTCGCCATCTGCATTGAGAGTTGCCGTTCGGTATGCGAGTTGATTTTTTTCGAGACTGATGCCTGCTGCAGCTTCGACGTCGTCGCAGGCCGTGCCCCACTCTGGCCAATGTGTCGACAGGAATGCTTCAAGGTGATCCTCAAATATCGCTATCTCGTCAGCAATGGTCGCGGATGGAAAGTCCTCCTCAGTTCGACCGAAATACTTCAGCATCGCGCGATTTGCTGCCACATGAGTCTTCCGCTCTGCATCGATCTTGTCTTGCACCTTCCCCTTGGCCGTCGCACGCGCTTCAAATCCGCTATCGGCATCAAAGAGCGCATAAACCGGAATACCAATCGACGTCAGGATCGCATGTACGAGTGGGATCGATGTCTTGCCTCCTGCAGGAACAATGGAAACGCCGGCGGCCTCAAGCGAGCCGAGGGAAGCCTTATCGCCAATGCCATAGAACACTGACGACTCCGTTGTGCCTTCTACGATGAAAACGCGATGTGCAAAGAGCGCCACGGCAAGTTGATTCACCACGACGCCGTCAAGCTGACGATCAACTGTATCGGCGCTCAGTACACCGTTCAGTTTGGCTTTCACGTCATCCACAGTCGCGAGGTGGACGGTAACCTCAGGAGTATCTGAAGACGACCTCGTTAGCCGCCTGACCTGGTCGAAGTGTCGCGCCTCAAGGAAGTAAGGGCTATGCGTCGCATAAGTCACTTGGATGCGCTTATCAGTGTCCTCTGCGAGCGACCGAAGCACCTTCGCGAACGTCTGGGACTGAATGGGGTGCTGAAAGAGTTCAGGCTCTTCAATCGCAAGACATATCACCCCTTCAGTCGATGCCGCGCCGGACTGTGCCAGCAGCTGGAGCGCCGAGATCAGGATCGTCCGCTGAAAACCATGGCCCTGCCGCTCCACAGCAGTTTCGGTCGCGCCATCGAGAACGGCGACTTCGAACGTGGTCTTGGGGGCCTTGAGTTCAACCTCTGCAGGGGAAACAGTAACAGACCGACCGGGTGAGTAAGACGAAACGACCGAGTTAAGCTGAGTCGTCATTGCCTCAAGCTGCGCCTTAAACTTCTCTTCGTAGACTTTCTGCTGCTTTGCCCTCGACTCCTCGACAATTGTTGCAATTTCCTCATCTGCTGCAGCACGGTCAACGGAGCGCTCCAGAATGCGTCCGATGATGCTCGATTTGCCGTCAATGGACTCTTCGCTTGCGCGAAGGTCGGCGGTCACCAGAACAAAGTCGAAGAGGCCACTCATTTTGCCGCCGCTGTTGAAACCAAAGAAGTTGGTTTGCAGCGATTCGAGAGCATCTTCGAGCTGGTCTGTATGTGCCGCTTCCCACGTCGTCATCGCTTCATCAACTGCAGGGCCAGTACTCGCGGCTGGCAGATCCAGTTCTGGACGATTGGCCCGGAGCTCCTTGTAAAGGTCCTTCTTTGCGGTTGCGCCGGCCGCTGCTTTGATTGCATTAAATGCAGGAAAACCCTTTGCGTTGGCGGAGAGTCGATCGGATCCATCAGGTGACCGTTTCCTCCATGCTGTGAACGTGGTCGCCCCATCCGGTACGTACTTGCCAAGGGCTTCTCGGTCTTTTTCGGAAAGGTCGGAGAAGGTAACTTGAACCTCGATATCTTCATCAGCAGCACCGAAGGAGCAGTCTTTCTCTGTGAGCAATCCAGGTTTGCCGTTAAAAAACCAATCGAGCGCACGCAGCACAGTCGACTTGCCTGCACCGTTTGGGCCAATGAAGGTCGTAACAGAGTCGAAGGGGATCGTTACATCCTTGAGTGCCCGAAAATTCTTGATGCGTACGGATTGAATCTTCATTTCAGCTTTTTCCCCTTGCCATTTTCCTATCCATTATTGCTTGAGTGCCTCAAGCTCTTTTTTTAAATTTCGCAGTTCGGCGTTGATTTCCACCTTGCGATTAAATTGCTTTTCTTTGGCAAGTCTGCTTGCAGCCCTCTCGACCTCGCGCTGTTTCGCCGCAACCAGTTCAACGCGGGCGACCAAGTCAGCGAGGCTTTCTTGTTGGCGCGCGGGCGTGGGGATCAGGCGGTGAAGCGCCTGCTCATACAAGCCGCCCAAGTCGAGTGCCAAGGGCATGGCGGCGCGCTCACAGTCACTTGGCAACCAGGTCGTTGCAAAGTAGTCGCTCAAGACCCAACGGCTGGCGTCTGACTCGTTCGGGCGCTTGTACGCGGCAATCACCTGTGTTCGGCCATCAAAGCTCAGCTCGAAGATGATGGGAAACTGCACCGCGCCATCGATGCAACGCAAAACGTCCAGATTCAGTTCCGACGTCTTGAGCTGGATTGAGAAAATCTGAAGCTCTGGCACTCCCGGCTTGGCGGGCAGGTTGATCGTTTCTGGTGCCAACTTGTATTGCCAGACGATCTGCTCCACCTGCTCGACGAACAAGTCCTTCAGCCTCGTATTGGCACCGCTGTGTTCGTAGATCTTGTTCTTTGGCAGGGTGCGGCCAAAAGCGGCTTGCTTCGGGTAGTTGATGAATGCGGCGTTCGACTCGAATCGGGCGGGCAAACTCATCCGGCCTCCTGAATCACGAGGAATGTGATCAGTTCGAAGTCGTCCAGCCCGGCGATGGTATTGACCAGCGCGGTGGTCTTGCCGCCGCTGAACAGGCTGTCCAGATCCTTCTCTTCCTTCACCTCGATCATGGAGCGGATGGTCTTGCCAAGCAGGTCCGAATACACCTGCATCTTGCGGCCATCGGCCGTTTCCTTGTTGAACAGGCGGCAGGCATCCGGAATAGGCTGGGCTTGCCCCTTGCAGCAACTGCGCACCAGATCCAGCAAACGCTTGACCTCGGTATGGTCGTGAATGACTTCACCCTCGCGGTTGATGTAGACGAGGTAGTAAGGGTGCAGCCGGTTGTGCTGGCTGACATTGACGCTCGGATTGCGGTTGCGCAGCGTGAAGATCACGCCCGGGCGCAGGCCCATCTCCGGCTTGGCAGGCACTACGGCATGCATGCCGCTTGGCACGTTGCTCAATTCGCCATTGGCTTTCACATAGTTGAGCAAGTCCATGCGGAAGTCATTGAGCCCGAGGTCAGTGATCGACACGCCAGTCTTCAGGTCTTCCAGCTCGATCACTTCCTCTTGCAGACGACGCAGTTGTTCCTTGCGATAAGACACGTCGTTGGCTTGGGCGCTCAGCACGTTGTCGTCACCGGTGGCCGTGACGTCAGCAATCATCATCCGACTCTCAACCCGCTCCTTGAGGTTGATGTACTCATCGAGCGAGATGTCTGGCCAGTAGTTAACCAGCTGGATACTGCTGTTAGGCGAGCCGATGCGATCCACACGGCCAAAGCGCTGGATGATGCGCACGGGGTTCCAGTGGATGTCGTAGTTGATGAGGTAGTCGCAGTCCTGCAGGTTCTGGCCTTCAGAGATGCAATCAGTGCCGATCAGCAAATCAATCTCTGCCGGTTCGTTCGGCAGCACGATGGCTTTCTCCTTCGAACGCGGCGAGAAGAGGGTGAGCAGTTCCTGGAAGTCGTAGCTCTTCCTGAGCGTGCCGTCTCTCAAGGTCGATTGCGGCGCACCTTTGCCGGTGACTTTCGCGCTGTGCAGGGTCTGTGTGGCCAGCAACTCCGGAGCCAAATTGGCATACAGATAGTCAGCGGTGTCGGCGAAGGCGGTGAAGATCAGCACCTTCTTGTTGCCGGGATTCAGCGGTGCTGCGATCTTCTCCAGAACCAGTGCCTTCAGGTGCTGCAGCTTGGCGTCATCGGCAGGCGTGATCTTGTTCATCGACGCCAGCAAGGCATCAATGATTTCCAGATCGACTTTCAGCTCGTGCTCCCAAGAGGGCAAGTCCATATCGGCGAGGCTGATCTTGACCTTGCCGCCGATCTCGCTGTCCCCAATGGTGGGCAGGTCGTCGTCGTCCGCGTCGAGGTTTTCCAACTGGTCGGTCAGGTCATCAATGCTGGCGACGTTGCCGGTCTGGTTGAACGTGCTGATCTTGGCCAGCGTATTCGTGTGGTTCGCACGCAGGGACTGGAGCGTCAACCGAAAGGACTCAATCGAGCTTTCTAAACGCTTGAGCAAATTGGTCGTCATCAACGCCTGAAGGCTCTTTTCGCGGTCGGCTTGCTTGAGCTTGCCTTTACCAGCGACCTGGGTGTCGTACATCTCCTCGTACTTCTTGAGCCGACTTGGCAGGATGTAGCTGATCGGGGCGTACACGGCGAGCTTGAGCAGGGAGAGTTGCTCGAAGATCTCGTTGAAGCTCATCACGTCCGTTCGCTGCGTGAGCGGGCTGTGGAACGACAATGGTTTGCGGCGCTCTGGGAATTGGCCGATGTCCTTGGTGTCGTAGAAGGTCTGGATGTGCTTGCGCGAGCGTGCGATGGTGACGCTGTCGAGCAATTCGAAGAAGTCGAAGTCCAACGAGTCCAGGATGGCCCGCGCTGTGCGCTCTTCCGGTGGAAGCTTTGCCCATGCATTGAAGCTGGCCTGCGCACCACGGAAAATATCCTCAACCGTTTTGCCGGTACGCAGCTTCTTGCTAAGGTTCTCGGAGTCACCCTCGTAGGCCAGTGCCAGTTGGTTGCGCAGGTCATTGAAGCGGTTGTTCACCGGGGTAGCCGAAAGCATCAGCACCTTGGTTTTCACGCCCTCCTTGATGACCTTGTTCATCAGCTTCTGGTAGCGGGTTTCCTTGTCCTTGTAGGCGTCGTTGTTGCGGAAGTTGTGCGACTCGTCGATGACGACGAGGTCGTAATTGCCCCAGTTGATGCGGTTCAGCGGTGTGCCAAACGACTCGCCGCTGGTACGGCTGAGGTCGGTATGACAAAGCACGTCGTAGTTGAACCGGTCGCGGGCAAAGATGTTGGTCTTGAGGTTGCGGTTGTAGTTCAGCCAGTTGTCCGCCAGCTTCTTGGGGCATAACACCAGGACTGACTTGTTACGCAGCTCGTAATACTTGACGACCGCCAGGGCCGTGAAGGTTTTGCCCAAGCCGACGCTGTCGGCCAGGATGCAGCCGCTGTAGGTCTCAAGTTTGTTGATGATCCCAGTGGCCGCATCTTTCTGGTAGTTGAAGAGCTTGTTCCAGATGAGCGTGTCTTGGTAGCCCGTGCGGTCGTTCGGCAGGACATCCTCATTGATGTCGTCCAGGAACTCATTGAAGATGTTGTAGAGCATCAGGAAATAGATGCTCTCGGGCGAGTTTTCCTGGTACACAGACGCAATATGGTCGCAGATCTGCGCCGTCACATCCTCCAGCTTCTCGGGGTCCTGCCAGATCTGGTTAAACAGACTGAGGTAGGTCGCCGTAAAGGTCGGCTCGTCCATCTTGTTGACGAGGTTAGAGACAGCGTTGCCCTGCTGGTAGCCAAGGTCGACGGCGGTAAAGCCGTGCAATGGCATGTAGGCAGTCTCTGTGGCGGCCGCCTGAACGCAGGCAAACTGCTGCATGGGTGCCTTGCTGCGATTGGACTTGAACGTCGCCTTACGCCGCATCCAGTCCGCGCACTCTTTTGCAATCGCGCGCTGGGTCAGTTTGTTGCGTAGCTGAATCTCGAACTCACTCCCGTACAGACTCCGTTCGCGGTCAGCCTTCGGGATGTGGAATTCTTTGCGTTCCTTGCGAATCTTGTCGGTAACCTCGTTGGCGGTGAACGTCGGCGAGGTAAAGATGAATTGAAGCTCGTCGATTTTTTCCAGCTCTGCTTTGAGCGCTTCAAACGCGTACATCGAAAAGCAGGAGGCCGCGATCTTCAGGCGGGCACCTGGTTCGAGCGTCTGCTTGAGATCATCGCCGAGCAGGTGGTTGATGTTGTCGATCAGTTCCATGATGCCGTCGCCCCTAATAAGCTAGTCAGAGCCGACATCCGCCCTCCCCCTAGGCTCGCGAATACCACTCCGTTGTCAGGGTTGATCCTAATCTCCCCAGGACTGAGAAGCCAATCTCAATTGGCAACCAATTGGCAACCAGAAAGCCATTATCTAGAAAGCGCCGAAAAATCTGCAGGCATAAAAAAATCCAGTCACCGTTAAGTGACTGGATTTTCTAGGGTTTTTTTGGTCGGGACGGAGTGATTCGAACACTCGACCCCTTGCACCCCATGCAAGTGCGCTACCAGGCTGCGCTACGCCCCGACAATGCCTTCAGCTCTGCTGAAAGCGAATCGAACTATACACTAAGCGACTGAATATGTGAAAGTTTTTATGCTAGGCATTTAATTTTTAAGCACCTGAAGCACATCCTCAAGCTCGGTGATCATCTGCCGAATAAGCTGCTTATATTGGGTCGTATCCTCACGTGCCTCATCACCTGACATCCGCTGGCGAGCCCCACCAATCGTAAAACCCTGCTCGTAAAGCAACGAGCGAATCTGCCGGATCATCAGCACGTCCTGGCGCTGATAATAGCGTCGATTACCACGACGCTTCACAGGGTTCAGCTGGGGAAACTCCTGCTCCCAATAGCGCAACACGTGCGGTTTTACAGCACACAGCTCGCTAACTTCACCAATGGTGAAGTAGCGCTTGCCGGGTATCGTTGGCAATTCGTCGTTATGACTTGGTTCCAGCATAGGCTTCGACTCTGGCTTTAAGTTTTTGCCCTGGCCGGAATGTCACGACACGACGCGCCGTGATCGGAATTTCCTCACCGGTTTTCGGGTTGCGCCCTGGGCGCTGTCGCTTGTCGCGCAGGTCGAAGTTGCCGAAACCGGACAACTTCACCTGCTCGTTATGCTCGAGCGCCTGTCGGATTTCCTCGAAAAACAGTTCAACCAGCTCCTTGGCCTCGCGCTTATTCAAGCCTAGCTCTTCATATAGACGTTCCGCCATTTCAGCTTTCGTCAGAGCCCCCATACGCTATTTCCTTAACGTGGCGTTGAACCTTTCTTCCAGGGAGGAGAGGATTTGCTGCATAGCACCACTCACCTCTTCGTCGTTTAGAGTGCGCGAAGGGTGTTGCCAGGTCAAGCCGACTGCCACACTTTTGCTAAGAGGATCAATACCTTTACCTTGGTACACATCAAATAGCTTGAGGTCCGTCAGGTTCTCGCCTGCCGCGCCGCGAATGCATATCAGCACGTCGTCAGCCGGGATATCACGCGCCACCAAGATGGCCAGATCACGGCGCACCTCAGGGAAGCGAGACAGTTCACTGAAGCGCGGCAGTCGGCCTTCACTGATCTCGGATACGAGCAGCTCGAACAGATAGACCGGCTGATCAATTCCCAGCGTCGCAGCCAATTCTGGATGAAGACTCCCGATATAACCAACCAAGCGCCCATCCCGCTCAATTCGAGCCGTTTGACCGGGGTGCAGGGCCGGATGTTCAGCAGCGACAAACCCATACGAGGCAGCATCGCCGGCAAAACCAAGCAAGGCTTCGACGTCGGCTTTCATGTCATAGAAGTTTGCGGCTGCTCGTTCGTTGCTCCAGGCCTCTGGCAGGCGGCTCCCAGTAATGACGCCCGCCAGCATCGACTCCTGCATCAACGCGCCCAGCTGGCCGACGAAACGCAGCCCGCTTTCGAACAGCCGTATGCGCGTTTGCTGACGATTGAGGTTGTACTGCAGCGCCTTGATCAACCCCGGCCAGAGCGTGGCGCGCATCGCGGCCATGTCCGAGGAAATCGGGTTGGCCAGCTGCAGCGGCTCGACACCAGGGCTGAACAGCTCGAACATTTTCGGATCGATAAAGCTGTAGGTGATTGCTTCCTGGTAGCCACGAGCGACTAGCAACCGGCGCAGGGCGGGCAGTCCAGCGAGCGATTCAGGACTGGCCTCCGGCGCGAGACGTGCCTGGGGATAGCGAACCGGCAAGCGGTCGTAGCCATACAGACGCCCCAACTCCTCGATCAGATCCACCTCGAGACTGATGTCGAATCGGTGACTGGGCACGCTGATTTCCCAAGAATCTGAACTCAGCTCAACTACCCCAAGCCCCAGGGCCGACAACAGACAGACGACCTCATCGGCCGCCATGTTCAACCCGAGCATCTGCTCGATTCGATCCTTGCGCAGCAGGATTGGGGGAACAGTCGGAAGATCGACTTCACTGGCAGCCTCGATGACAGGGCCTGCGCTGCCACCCACAACCGCCAACAAAAGCGCAGTAGCCCGCTCCAGGGCTCGACCTGCCAACTGAGAATCAACCCCGCGCTCGTAACGATGCGACGCATCGGTGTGCAAGCCGTAGGAGCGAGCCTTGCCGGCGAGCGCAATGGTGTCGAAAAAGGCGCTCTCAAGGAACAGATCTTGAGTCGAGCCGCTGACACCGCTGTGCTCACCGCCCATCACACCCGCAATCGCCAGGGCGCGCTGATGGTCAGCGATGACCAGCGTATCGCTCCGCAATGTTACTTCCTGCCCGTCGAGCAATACGATCTTTTCCTGCTCCTCTGCCATCCGCACCCTGATTCCGCCATTGATTTCGGCTAAATCGAAGGCATGCAGCGGCTGGCCGAGCTCGAGCATTACATAGTTGGTGACGTCCACCACCGCGTCAATACTGCGGATATCGGAGCGACGCAACCGCTCGACCATCCACAGTGGCGTAGGTCGCGACAGGTCAACGTTACGAATTACGCGCCCGAGGTAGCGCGGACAAGCTTTCGGCGCGAGCACCTCTACGGGGCGCACCTCATCATGGCTCGGGGGCACGGCAGCGATTTCGACGACAGTTACTGCTGCGTCATACATCGCGCCAACTTCGCGTGCAAGCCCAGCGATTGAGAGGCAGTCGCCACGGTTCGGCGTCAGCCCTATCTCGATGCTCGCATCGTCCAGACCGAGATATGATCGCAGATCGCTACCAATCGGAGCGTCGCTAGCTAACTCCATCAGCCCACTGTCATCGGTACCGATCTGCAATTCGGTTTCCGAGCAGAGCATGCCGTTGGACTCGACGCCGCGAAGCTTCGCTTTCTTAATTTTGAAGTCGCCCGGCAGTTGGGCGCCAATCATCGCGAAGGGGACCTTCAGACCAGCGCGAACGTTCGGCGCGCCGCAGACCACCTGCAACACCTCTCGTCCATTACTGACCTGGCACACCCGCAACTTGTCTGCATCGGGATGCTGTTCCGCTGTCACCACCTCACCCACGACAACGCCGCTGAACTCGCCGGCAACCGGGACGACTGCATCGACTTCGAGGCCCACCATCGATAACCGCGCCACCAACTCCTCGCGGGAAACCTGCGGATTGACCCACGTACGCAACCACTGCTCGCTGAATTTCATCCTGCTCTCCTAATGACTCTTTGACTGGACTCGGAACCTAGCGAAACTGCGCCAGAAACCTCAGGTCGTTATCGAAGAACAGGCGTAAGTCGTTGACGCCATATCGCAACATGGCAAGTCGCTCGGCCCCCATACCGAATGCGAAGCCTTGGTACTTTTCTGGGTCAATACCGGACATGCGCAGCACATTTGGATGCACCATGCCGCAGCCCATCACCTCAAGCCAGCCGGTCTGCTTGCAGACGCGACAACCTTTACCGCTGCACATCACACATTGCATGTCCACTTCAGCCGACGGCTCGGTGAAGGGGAAGAAAGACGGCCGAAAACGGACGTCCAACGGCTTCTCAAAGAACACTCGCAAAAACTGCTCAATTGTGCCCTTTAGATCCGCAAAGCTGATGCCCTCATCGACGAGCAAGCCCTCGACCTGGTGGAACATAGGCGAATGAGTGATATCCGAGTCGCATCGGTAGACACGTCCGGGACAGACGATACGAATGGGCGGCTGCTGCGACTCCATCGTGCGGACCTGAACTGGCGAGGTATGGGTACGCAACAGCATGTTGGCGTTGAAATAAAAGGTGTCATGCATCGCCCGCGCGGGGTGATGGCCGGGGATATTGAGCGCTTCAAAGTTGTGGTAGTCGTCTTCGACCTCCGGCCCCTCAGCAACGCTATAGCCGATATGACTGAAGAACTGCTCGATCCGCTCTAGCGTACGCGTCACCGGATGCAGCCCGCCGGAGACCTCTCCACGGCCAGGCAATGTCACATCGATCCGCTCAGCAGCGAGCTTGGTGCTCAGTGCAGCTTGCTCAAGACCCGCCTTCTTGGCGTTCAACTCGTCCTGAACACGGCTCTTCGCTGCGTTGATGAGCGCACCGGCCTTTGGGCGCTCTTCCGCGGACAATTTACCCAGGGTCTGCATGACCTGAGTCAGCTCGCCTTTCTTGCCGAGATACTGAACCCGGATCTGCTCCAGGGCGGTGATGTCTTGACTATGTTGCACAGCCTCAAGCGCTTGCGAGACCAGTGCATCCAGGTTTTCCATGTACAACCTCCAGAGGTTCTTGCAGAACCGCACCAGACGATCAGCACTCAGGCTTTACGCGAGGTGCATTTTTGCAAATGCCCCTTCAGATACGAAATAGGGGAAGAGCACAAGGCTCTTCCCCTATCGGTGACGCTACGAATCCGAAGATTCGATTGTCGATGGGCTTAGGCCAGAGAAGCTTTAGCTTTTTCGACAATGGCAGCAAAAGCTGCTTTTTCGTTCACTGCCAACTCGGCCAGAACCTTACGGTCGATCTCGATAGCCGCTTTTTTCAGGCCAGCAATGAAACGGCTGTAGGACAGACCGTTTACACGAGCACCGGCGTTGATACGAGCGATCCAAAGAGCGCGGAACTGACGCTTCCGCTGACGACGGTCACGGTAGGCATATTGGCCAGCCTTGATCACCGCCTGCTTGGCAACACGGAACACACGCGAACGAGCGCCGTAGTAGCCTTTGGCGAGTTTCAGAATTTTCTTGTGACGGCGACGAGCGACGACGCCACGCTTAACACGAGCCATGAGTTATTCCTCTGAGTCTTGACCGAATTAACGAACGCGCAGCATGCGCTCTACTTTTGCGTTGTCAGACGGGTGCATCAGAGATGTACCACGCAGCTGACGCTTACGCTTGGTAGACATTTTGGTCAGGATGTGGCTCTTGAAAGCGTGCTTGTGCTTATAGCCATTCGCCGTCTTTTTGAAGCGCTTCGCAGCGCCACTTTTAGTCTTCATCTTTGGCATGTTCGGTACTCCACAGTGTGGGTGATTTCAAATAACCGCAAGGCCTGCCAGTGCCCTGGTGGTTACTTCTTCTTCTTGGGAGCGATGACCATGATCAGCTGGCGTCCTTCCATCTTTGGATGCTGTTCGACCGAACCGTATTCAGCTAGGTCACCTTCGACCCGCTTCAACAATTCCATCCCCAGCTCCTGATGCGCCATCTCACGACCGCGGAATCTCAATGAAACCTTGGCCCTGTCCCCGTCACTCAGGAAACGTACCAGGTTGCGTAGCTTGACCTGGTAGTCGCCCTCTTCCGTCCCTGGACGAAACTTTACTTCTTTAACTTGGATCTGCTTCTGGTTCTTCTTCGCTGCAGCGACCTGCTTCTTCTTTTCAAAGAGGTGCTTGCCGTAATCCATGATCCGGCATACAGGAGGAACGGCATCGGCGGAAATTTCCACCAGATCCAATTTGGCTTCTTCAGCTATACGAAGCGCTTCATCAATCGAGACGATGCCAACCTGCTCGCCATCAGCACCAATCAAACGGACCTCACGAGCCGAGATATTCTCGTTGATCGGGGCCTTGGGTGCAGCTCGTTTATCCTGTCTCATTTCACGCTTAATAGTCATTACTCCAATTCTTGGCGACCACGCCGGGAAACCGCTTGTGCCAGCAACTGCGTGAAGTCATCCAAGGGCATGGAGCCCAGATCAACGCCTTCACGGGTGCGCACAGCAACGGCTCGTGTCTCTACTTCCCTGTCTCCAATAACCAAGAGATAGGGAACCTTGAGCAAGGTATGCTCGCGGATTTTAAAGCCGATCTTTTCGTTTCTCAAGTCAGACTTGGCACGGAAGCCGCTTTGACTGAGTGTTTTCTCCACTTCAAGAGCGAAATCCGCCTGCTTGTCAGTGATATTCATCACCACAGCTTGCGTCGGAGCCAACCAGGCCGGGAAAGCACCCTCATAGTGCTCGATCAAGATACCGATAAAGCGCTCGAACGAACCTAGAATCGCGCGATGCAGCATGATCGGCGTTTTTCGGCTGTTATCCTCCGCAACATAGCTCGCATCGAGACGCTGGGGCATGTTCGGATCGTACTGCAAGGTGCCGCACTGCCAGGAACGTCCCAGGCAGTCGAGCAACGTAAACTCGATCTTCGGGCCGTAGAACGCGCCCTCACCCGGCAAATACTCCCAAGGCAAACCGGCTGCGTCCAGCGCACCCGCCAACGCAGCTTCGGCGCGATCCCAGAACGCATCGTCTCCGACACGCTTCTCAGGGCGCGTTGACAGCTTTAGCTTGACATCACTGAAGCCGAAATCAGCATAGACGTGCATGGTCAGCTTGATGAAATCAGCTGCCTCGGCACTGACCTGCTCTTCAGTACAGAAGATATGCGCGTCATCCTGGGTAAAACCACGAACGCGCATGATCCCGTGCAGCGCGCCGGAGGGCTCATTGCGATGGCAGGAGCCAAACTCAGCAAGACGCAGCGGCAATTCACGGTAACTCTTGAGCCCCTGATTGAACACCTGAACGTGGCAGGGGCAGTTCATCGGCTTGATCGCGTAATCGCGGCTTTCCGACTCAGTGGTAAACATGTTTTCAGCGTAGTTGCCCCAGTGCCCGGACCTCTCCCACAGGCTGCGATCCACAACTTGCGGTGTTTTGATCTCCTGGTAGCCGTTCACACGCTGCACGCCGCGCATGTACTGCTCGAGCACTTGATAGATGGTCCAGCCATTCGGGTGCCAAAACACCATGCCAGGGGCCTCTTCCTGCGTATGGAAGAGATCAAGACGTTTGCCAATCTTGCGATGATCCCGCTTTTCAGCCTCTTCAATGCGCTGAATGTAGGCCGCGAGCTGCTTCTTGTCCGCCCATGCGGTGCCATAAACGCGCTGGAGCTGTTCGTTCTTCGCATCGCCACGCCAATAGGCGCCGGACAGCTTAGTCAGCTTGAATGATTTGAGGAAACGGGTGTTAGGCACATGAGGACCACGACACATGTCGACGTATTCTTCGTGGTAATACAAACCCATTGCCTGCTCGTCGGGCATGTCCTCTACCAGGCGCAGCTTGTAGTCCTCGCCGCGCGACTGGAAAACATTGATCACTTCTTCACGCGGTGTAACCTTCTTGATCACGTCGTAGTCAGTGTCGATCAGCTCCTTCATACGCTGCTCGATTGCAGCCATGTCGTCGGGCGTGAACGGCCGCTCGAAAGCGATATCGTAATAGAAGCCCTCGGCGATGACCGGGCCAATAACCATCTTTGCAGCAGGATAGAGCTGCTTGACTGCATGCCCAACCAGATGTGCGCATGAGTGACGAATGATCTCCAGCCCCTCGTCATCCTTCGGAGTGATGATCTGCAGGCTCGCATCGCGCTCAATCAGATCACAAGCATCGACCAATCGACCGTCCACCTTGCCCGCCAGGGTGGCCTTGGCGAGACCTGCGCCAATTGACTGAGCGACCTCAGCGACGGAAACGGGATGATCGAATGAACGCTGACTACCGTCAGGAAGAGTAATGATGGGCATGGCGCCTCCTCTCCTAGTGGTGACCCCTACCAAAGGCCACGTGGGTTGGGATGAGCCAGGAAAGCGATCCGTCGAATAACCTGCCGCACAGTGGCAGGAGCCTAAGCTGATCGAGGCGGATCGAAGTCACTGGAGATATACGGAGCACGGATGCTTTCAGAAAGCTGCCGCACTGACAAGCAAGGCATAAAAAAAGGGTCGCAAGCGCGACCCTTCTCGGAATTGGTAGGCACAATTGGATTCGAACCAACGACCCCCACCATGTCAAGGTGGTGCTCTAACCAACTGAGCTATGTGCCTCCGATGGACGCGCATTCTAGAGATTCGCCCGGGAGAGTCAAGCGCTTTTTTTCGCTAAGCTACTGATATCCGTAATTTTTGAATAAGCGGGCAGTAGGCTGCCGCTGCTATGGCGTTCTGCTGCGCTCTCGCGATAGCATCGACGTAAATTATTTTAAACGGGACAGCCAGTATGTCGCACACACCTTACCCCGCTTCCTACTACGCTGCCTCGGCAAACCCAATACCTGCTCGCGACCACCTGAGCGGCGATATCGAGACCGACGTCTGCGTGATCGGCGCCGGTTATACCGGACTGTCGACTGCGTTATTCCTTCTTGAGCATGGATTTCGGGTTGTCGTGCTCGAGGCCGCCAAGGTTGGTTTTGGGGCGTCGGGACGCAATGGCGGCCAGATCGTTAATAGTTACAGTCGTGATATTGATACCGTCGAGCGCAGCGCCGGCTCGGAAGCTGCTCGGTTGATCGGAGCCATGGCGTTCGAGGGTGGGCACATCATCCGCGAGCGGGTGGCGCGTTATGGCATCGACTGCGACTTGAAAAGCGGAGGCGTGTTTGCCGCTTTCAATGCCAAGCAGATGCACCACCTCGAATCACAGAAAACGCTATGGGAGCGTTACGGCTATGATCAACTCGAGATGCTTGACCATGACAGGATCAGAAACGTTGTAGCGTGCGAGCGATACACTGGCGGGATGCTGGACCACGGCGGTGGCCACATCCACCCGCTCAACCTTGCACTAGGTGAAGCTGCGGCCGTCGAATCGCTCGGCGGGGTGATCTACGAACAATCCCCCGCTGTTCGCATTGATCGAGGAAGCAGTCCGCGGATCCATACGCAGCACGGCCAGGTATCCGCGAAGTTCGTTGTTGTTGCGGGAAATGCCTACCTTGGAGGACTGGTTCCGGAACTGGCAGCCAAATCCATGCCCTGCGGCACTCAGGTTATTGCTACTGAGCCACTCGACTCTGAGCTAGCTGCAGCCCTCCTTCCCCAAGACTACTGCGTGGAAGACTGCAACTACCTACTTGACTACTTTCGCCTGTCTGCGGATAAGCGATTGATCTATGGCGGCGGAGTGGTCTACGGCGCTCGCGACCCGGCCGATATCGATTCGATCGTCCGACCGAAAATGCTCAAGACCTTCCCACAACTGCGAGACGTCAAGACAGAGTTCGCATGGACAGGCAACTTCTTGATGACGCTGTCGCGCCTGCCGCAGGTCGGCCGACTTGGAGACAACATCTACTATTCCCAAGGTTGCAGCGGACACGGTGTGACCTACACCCATCTAGCAGGAAAAGTTATAGCCGAAGCGCTACGAGGACAGGCCGAGCGCTTTGATGCCTTTGCCAGCTTGCCGCATTACCCCTTTCCTGGTGGACAGACATTCAGCGCGCCATTGAGCGCTCTCGGCGCCCTCTATTACAGCCTGCGCGACAGAATGGGCTTTTGAGGCTTCATCGCACAGGACATGCGGGCGGCGCTTCACAGGCGCCGCGCTCTTTGGACCCCGGGGGCAACGCCACCCGGAATCGTGCATCCTTCGGCGCCAATCGAACCGCACAAGCGCGGGCTGCAGATGCATGCACAGGGCATCCCCGCTCCGCCAATACATGCGAAAGATTAAACCAGCCAGGTGCGAATGAATTGTCCAGCTGCACACTGGTTCGCAGGGCTAGCTCCGCTGCGTCCTCCTCGCCTACCGCATACCGAGCGTTCGCCAGCACGAACCAAGACAAGCCCGTGGACCACCGTTGCGCAGCCGTTTCATAAGCGGCCCGAGCTGCACCAACATGCCCCGTCTGCTCTAGGTCATTTGCAGCCTTTAGCCATACAGTTTCCTGAGCAGTACGTGGCAACTGGTCAGGCGCGACGGTCACCACGGCCCATCGACTGCCCTTAGCCCAGCTTCTCTCGAACTGGCTAAAACTTCCGGTCCAGCGCCGTGTAGTCCCAGAGCGCAGCACAATGGTCTGCGCGGCCAGGTCATACCCCACCACAACCGCGAAATGCCACTGAGGCCAGCGATCAAAAGCGAGATTCTGCAGAACCAGAACGGGATTTCCCGCTGCGACTTCCGTCAGCACCGCTTGCAGTTGTGGCTCCAGTGGGTAGACCAGCAACTCGTGAGATCTAGCAGCCGCAACCATTTCGACCTGCAGGCTACCTTTGCGCTGCGGAAGATATACCCGCTCCACAAGCTGTTGCGGCTCAGTAGCGACGCCACGCTGGGTAAGCATAGTGGCAAGCGCTGCCGGCCCGCATTGATAGTCTTCCTGCGGGAAGAATGGCACTTCATCCAGTTCAACCCGCTCAGGAAGTCCTGAAGCTCCAACCGGGACGATTGGCGTTCGCGCACACGCCCCGAGAAGGATTACCGCAAACAGCAGTATCAATCGCGCCATTAACGGTTGATACAGTTGACGAAGTTGAAGATGTTGGTGGCGCAGAGCAGATCGGTCACTATGAAGATGACGAGAAACAGAACGATGATCCCAACGACTCCAGCACCGGCCGGCGCTTGATCCAACTGTTGATTGAATTGCGCAAGTTCTGCTGGTGTCAGGCTGTTGATGCGCTGTTCGACCTGATCTTGCTCAACGCCCATCGACACCAGTTTCTTCTGAACATCTTCGTTCTCAAGCATTGTCAGCAATTGCTGGCGATCCACCTGCTGCTGTTGTTCGGCAATTACTTCTGGGCTACCAATCATCGTCGCCTGGGCCAGTGGTATCTGAGCGAACAGCATGAAATGCATCGCTGCCAAGAGAGTGGCTACACGCTTCATCACGGATGAATTAAACATGGCGCAGTTCCTTTTTTATTTGGCGGCCCAGTGCGGTGCGCAATGTGCCCTCAACGGTAAGACGGGGCAGCTGTTCCGCCAGTTCCCTTGTCCGCTATGGTTAGCCATCAGCAGACTCAACATGCCGACCCAGATCGATTTTAACGATCAAACAGAAGGAGAACGCGTATGAACCTCGTCCGACCTGCCGCATTAATAGCATGCTGCAGCATCCTGATTGGCTGTCAGCCATCGCCCAGCACAGCGCAGGCAACTGGAGGCAGCGCGAGTCAATGCGACGCTTCTTTAGTTCAGACATTTGTCGGGGAGCAGGCGAGCCCGGAGCTACTCGATCAGGCGCGCCGAAAAAGCAAAGCCGCGACGGCTCGTATTGTTCGACCCGGAGAGGTAGTTACGCTGGAATACAACGCGCATCGGCTAACGCTGACGACAGACGAGTCGCTGAAAATTCAACGAATCAGCTGTGGTTGAGCAAAACCATCATTCGCAGCCAAGAGCCCATAGAGCCGTTCGGATTCCTGCATAAAAACGATACGGACGGCAGCAGGCAGACCAGCCGTCATGCCTGCCGATCGCCGCGCTCAATGCGCCATTGCCCTCGTCCGCAAGCTGGTTGCGGAAAACGATTTCGGTGGGGCTAACAGGAAGTACAGGTCGTACTTCTTGATGATCATCTGAGCCAGCAACGGGGCAGCAAGCCCGACCAACGTTCCGACAATCAAGTGTACAGCGATGGAATCAATACCCATGAAGCTGGCGAGGATAACCCTAATGCCGCTTCCCGCGAGAATATGCATCAGGTAAATCGTCATTGATGAGGCGCCGATAAACAGCAGCCAGGCCATGCGAAGCCGACCGAGCCACATTGATAGGGCTACCACAAACAAGATCGAAACAGTCGCGAGCGAGAGCACGGGCCATCCACCCACCTCCCAGCTCAAGCCGAACGTCACGTGAAAGAGGTATTGCCCGGCGACAAACGACGCGCCGAGCAACAAAGTGAGCGGGACATGTCTGGCGAGAAAGTACGCCTTGATCTCGTTGAACCAGATACCGAGCGCAAAAAACACAGCATTACCAAAGATAAATTTGCCGACACTGCCGACAGCCAGATCTCGACTGAGCACGTAAAGCACACCGAAAACCAGCAAAAGCGGTAAAAAGTAGCGACGGTCAGCCCTGGCATAGACCAAGGAGCAGACAACGAAAACCAGAAACAGCGCATACAGAAACCAGAACTGCGCCCGTGGCGACCAAAGCAGTGAAAATACCTGTCCTAACGTGACGTCACCATTCGTGTAGCTCGACAACACCACCTCTATCAGCCCCTGCAGAAGTGACCAAACGATAAAGGGATAGATGATGGTGTCTACTTTGTTGATGATCAGACCGGCCTTACCGCGCTTTACGAGCGAGTCGTAAAAAAACAATCCCGACAGAAAGAAGAAGAGAGGCATGTGGAAGCTGTAGATGACACTGTCTACCAGCAGGTAGTCATCCTGATCCATCGGCAATCCCGCGTTGAAGACCCCACGCGCGACATGCCCATATACGACAAGAATGATCCCAATGGCTTTGGCATAATCGACCCAGGCGTTTCTCTCCTGCATCCTATTTCTCCTTAGTTATGGGCAAGATCAGACACATCACAGCCAGATTTGCGAAGACGGGAAAAGTAGACAGTGAAAAACCCAATCAGTTTGTCCATCGCGCCGAGCCGACCACATTGGCCGACGTAATGCACCAGCTAGGCGTGACCTCTGACTGGTTACCAGTCTGCCCTGGCCAAAGCAAACCAGGGCTCCAGGGTACGGCCTCGCTGGAAGAGAAATGACCGCAGGAGCACTCCAACGAATTTCATGTCCTGCCTGCACTGACCGAAGGCCTGAAACCATTCACTGCCTGCCCGCTGGCAAATGCAACCGCAACAGAACGGCGCAGGACTGACAGAAAAGTAAGTCGTCCTGGCGTTCAATTAATCGACCGAGCACCTGGGTGTTATAGACCGGCTGACAAAGGAGTATTTGATGGCTCAGAGCTGGCTGGCGAATTGTTCGATCCTGCTACTGGCGGGCGGGCGCGGACAACGCATGGGCGGACGGGATAAGGGACTCGTGGAGTGGCATGGGAAGCCGCTCGTAGCGTGGCCGCAGCGCATTGCCCGCCCCCTTACGGATGACCTCCTGATCTCGTGCAATCGCAACCAGACACAATACGCAGCGTTTGCCGACCGACTGGTTGGTGACGACGTCGCGGATTTTCAGGGGCCACTTGCAGGAATACGAGCGGGCCTCGCAGCAGCCGGTCATCCGTGGCTCATGGTGCTGCCCTGCGACGCACCTCTGGTCGACGAAGCACTGCTTATACAACTGTACGCTACGGCTAAGCTAGAGCCTGAGACGCCGCTGATGGCCCGACGAGGCGCCCAATGGGAGCCCTTGTTCTGCATCATACCGGTCAGTCTCGCCCCCGCCATCGAGCACGCTTGGCAGAAGGGGGAGCGAAGTAACCTAAAGATTTTGCTGACCTTGCAAGCGCGAGCACTTGATCTCGATGTAGACGATTCGCGCCTGGCCAATCTGAACTCACCCGAGCTGCTTTTGAAGCAGGCGCCTTCGGCGGGAACTTAGCCTCGTAGGCTGCCGTCACAGACGCAACTACAGAGGAGAATTATTATGCGCGCAGTCACCGGTTCCGCACTGGCAGTTCTGGTTGGGATGGCACTCCTAACCGGCTGCTCAAGCCCTAGTGTCATCACGCTCAACGACGGTCGCGAAATTCAAACACTGGACCAGCCTGAATATGATGACGAGGCAGGCTTCTACGAGTTTGAAGGAATCGACGGCAAACCGGGCCGAGTAAACAAGGATCAGGTCCGCACCGTTCAAGAGCTCTAGCCCTTTTTCTTTTCAACGCTAGCTCGTGTTTGGCCTCAGAAAAAGCCTTCGCTAAACGCTTGTGAAGCATAACTTTTTCTGTAAAATGCCCGCCATCTTCGGAGCGTAGCGCAGCTTGGTAGCGCGTCTCGTTCGGGACGAGAAGGTCGCTGGTTCGAATCCAGTCGCTCCGACCAAAATCCCGCACAGGCTTATTAGCCTAAAAAAAACCGGCCCATGAGCCGGTTTTTTTGTTTTTAGATGTGGACAGAGCTTAACTGTGAACCCACCCAAATTAACTGCCTAACATGTCCTCTCGCGACCAATGTTCACTTCAGCTCACGTTGCCGGACCGTTGATATCCTACCATCGCAAAAACCAGACTACCTGCTCTACCTCGAACGGCCAATCCAGTTCGGCGCCGGTATCGACACGACGTAGCACCGGTATACGAAGGCCATAATCATCTACCCAGTCCGAGCGCTCCGCGATATCTAGCAGCTCTACCAGCAACCCATTCTCTACGAGCGGTAGTACTACCGCCTCGGCCTGCTCACACAAGTGGCAGCCCAGCGTTCCGAACAATTGGCATTCCGGCAGATGCATAGTCAAGCGCTCAACCTATAGGGCATGCCAATTCTAGCAGGCCGATCACGGTGCGGCAGCAGCCCGTGAACATCTCGTTCTTTTGGACTACTCCGAATAAAAAATGTGACCTTGAGCCCACTCAAACGAGGGTTTGATTTTGCGAATCGACGCGCCGCTGGCAAACGGCTAGGATGCTGCAGCCCAAGCGACCGGAGAGTCACAGGGCTGGAGGCTTAGGTACGTAACGGAAGTGGCGCTCAGGCCACGTTAAGTTGGTCGATAAAACTTCCCAAAGAGTCAACCAAAGCCCCGCGATTAAGCCTCAAAGACTAAGGTCTAAAGGCTCAAATACTGAGGTAGTGTTTTATTACACGGCGCCAAAGAGCGACTTCAGAGCATCATCCAACGAGGAGAAATAAGAAATGCTCAAGACCCCAATCGCCCGGGGCGTGGCCCTTGCCACTCTGGGAGCAACACTGTCTATTCCAACTATGGCTCAAGCTGCATTTGTTGACGACAGCAAAGTCAATCTGGAATTGCGTAACTTCTATTTCAACGGCGACAACCGTGACGAGACCGCAGCCCAGTCCAAGGCCGAAGAATGGGCGCAAGGCTTCATCCTCCGCGCTGAATCTGGCTATACCGAAGGCACCGTCGGTTTCGGCGTGGACGCCCTGGGACTACTGGGCGTAAAGCT
>Ga0207893_1000415_pt1 | contig 22357 bp, 19 predicted proteins | sample MalvirmetaMSP121_FD_184233 | JGI IMG/M metagenome (GOLD analysis project Ga0207893, IMG submission 184233) | Marine viral communities from the Deep Pacific Ocean - MSP-121 (SPAdes) | ecosystem: Environmental > Aquatic > Marine > Oceanic | place: Pacific Ocean | collected 2001-06-02 | reverse complement strand
GCGCTGAAGGCGGCGATGATCCCGATTGACCGAGCGGGGAATACGAGAACGCTGAAGAAGATGGTCGCAGCTGCAAGGGAGCGCGCCGACGATGGTCGCCAGATCGTGATCTTCCCGGAAGGGACACGCACGGTGCCAGGGGCCGAGCCTGCCTATCATGCGGCCGGTATTTCGGCGCTCGCCAAGGGTATTGAGGCGCCCATCCTGCCGGTGGCGACAAATGCAGGCCTGTGTTGGCCGGGTCGGGGAGTGAAGCGCAGCAAAGGGACGATCATCTACGAGATCCTGCCGCCCATTCCAGCGGGCCTGCCACGCAAGGAATTGATGAGGCGACTGCAATCAGAACTCGAGACGGCATCAGACGCTCTTGTTGCCGAGGGCCGCACCGTGCAGGGTCGCCTCGCCCGCTAACTCGCTTCAGGACACGTCAATGGTCGAGCCCTCCACCTCTCGGAAAAAATCTCGGTTCTGGCTCTATGCGCCATTTGTCCTGCTGCTGATCCTCGTCGGCGCATGGACAGCCTATTGGTTCATTGCGAAAGACCAACTCGACAAGGGCATTGATGAATGGATAGCGGCAGAACGTGCCAATGGCGCTGAGCTTGAATATTCCTCCAAGTCGCTGGGCGGGTTTCCCTATCGGTTCGAGCTGGTCGTGAACGATCCGGTCTACAAGCCGGCCGGTGCGCCCCGCTGGGAAGGTGAGCAATTGCGCCTCGTCATGCAGCCCTGGAACTGGCAGCATGTCATCGCCTATTCGCCGGGTCGGAACCTGCTGACGGAGGCAGGCGGACTTCGTCAGACCGTGACACTGGACAAGACATCCGCCGCCAGCCTCTCCTGGAATAGCGACACGATTGAGCGCATCGGCCTGCAAATGGGCAATGCGACGGCACTGATCGATGGCGAGACCTATGCGACGACCGGGTTTTCCCTGAACCTGAAACCGCGCGAAGGCGCAGAAGATGATTTGATGATCGCCCTGCAATGGGACCGACTGACCATCAATGCAGCCCCGCAAGGCGCAGAGTTTCTTGGCGACACGCTCGGACCTTCCCGCCTGATCGGTGAAGTTCGCAGCTTCTTTCCGGCCTGGATTCGCAGCGGCGGCAATCCGGGACGTTTCCATCGCGCGCTCGTGCAGGAAGATGGCGCAGTCGAAATTGCGCAAGGTCTGCTTGATTGGGGCCCGCTGGATCTCGGCGTAAAGGGCGACATCAAGTTTGATGACGGCCTGGCGCATGGCTCTCTGGGCATGCGGATAGAAAGTGCGGACGAGTTGCGCGACGCGCTGGATGCCTCCGGCCAGTTGGGACAACAGGAAAATGCCATGCTGACCATGTTGGAAACCTCATCTGCGGATGGCGGCTTCCTGACCTTCACCATCAAGGACAGTAAAGTAAGGATGGGTCTTATCCCGGTCGGCACACTGCCAGAGCCGGGCTATTGACGGCGCCCTCGCGGCGAGTGCTGAGCGCGGCCTGCGAGACACTGGCCGCTGCAGACCCCGCATTGGCGAGAGCCTATGACGAACTGGGTATTCCGGATTGGCGGGTGGGTGAGCCCTGCTATGCGGCGCTCTGCCGGCTGATTTCCTATCAACAACTCTCTACCACGGCTGCCGGCAGAATCTGGGAACGCACCCAGGCGATGTTTGGCGAGGTGACTCCGGAGGCTGTTCTGGCTGTCGATCCCGAAGATATTCGGGCGTGCGGCATGTCCCGCCCCAAGGTTCGGCACATGATCTCGATTGCCGAGGCGATGACCACAGGCAGGCTCGACCTTGAGCGTGTTTGCACTTCTGATCTGGATATTGCGCGCAAGGAATTGGTCTCGGTGAAGGGAATCGGCCCGTGGACTGCGGAATTGTTCCTGCTCTATTCGGTCGGCGCGACGGACGCTTTCCCGGTGGGTGATGTTGGCTTGATGGAGGCGCACAAGCTGCTTCTGGAGGTCGAAACCCGTATGGAAATCAAGGAATTCACTGCGCATGCCGAGTGCTGGCGGCCCTATCGCGGCGTGGCGGCACATCTGCTCTGGGGCTGGATCAATGACCGGCGCGCCAAGGCGGCCCAGCCGAGCCCTCAGGCCTGACCATCTGGACAGCGTTGCAAAACGCCGCAACTGTCATAATCTCATAATGTGAATCACCTAAAGCAGGGGCGAGACGAAAAGGAGCTACGCCTTCAGTCGGTTCGAACAGACATATCTTCTCAGTGTCATGGAGGTGACCCATGGCTGAGATCATTTCGGCCCCCCCGAGCGGCCGGCCCGCTCTCGTATTGAACGCTGATTTTCGGCCGCTCTCTTATTATCCCCTTTCTTTGTGGCCCTGGCAGGAAGTGGTGAAAGCCGTGTTCCTCGACCGTGTCGATATCATCGCCGAGTATGATTATGTCGTCCGCAGCCCGAGCACGGAGTTCCGCCTGCCCAGCGTTATCGCGCTAAGGGATTTTGTTCGGCAGGACCGCCCGCCAGCTTTTACCCGCTTTAATGTCTTCCTGCGCGACGGTTTCGAGTGCGCCTATTGCGGCACGTCGGAGCATCTGACCTTCGACCATGTCATCCCGCGCTCCAAGGGCGGTCGGACAACATGGGAAAACATCGTCGCCGCCTGCAGCCCCTGCAATCTTCGCAAGGGCGGAAAATTGCTCAAGCATACCGACATGCAGCTGATGCGGCGCCCGGCGCGGCCAAACAATTACCAGCTTCAGGAGATTGGCCGAAAATTCCCGCCCAACCACCTGCATGAGACCTGGATGGATTATCTCTATTGGGACATCGAACTGGAAGGCTGACCGAAGGGGTCAGTGCCAGTCATAGGCAAGGCGCGCCTGTTCGATATGGTCGAGCTTTGCGTTCAATGCTGACCAGTCGTCCGACTCGGCAATGGGCGCCCAGACCGCCTCGACTTCATCGATTACCAGGCTGACCGGGGCAGGAGCCTGGAAGTAGGCGTGCTGAAGGCGCTCGGGCCGAATCGGGCTACGAGCGACCAGCGCGTCCCGCACAGGCGAAAACCGGTCTTCCTTATAGAGCGCAGCCTGGGGGGAGGCGTCGGCCCGCGAGGTGCTTTCATGCCCGCCAAACCAGTCAAAGAAGGTTTGCGGCCAGCTCGCGCCTGTCTCGGTCATCCACGCATAAAATGCCTGCAGGAACTCCGTATCCGTTTCAGGATCACCTAATGGCGCAATGCCGAGCATGGCATGAGTGTGAGAAATGAAGCTTTCCTGATAGGCGCGTTCATAAGGTTTGAGGCCGCCGGCGAGGTCTTCCGCCCCAGCGAGGGGCAAGAGGGCGGAGGCGAGTTGTTGGAGTGCCCATCCACCCTGCAAGGGTTGACGTCCGAAACGGTACAGACCCTGCTGGTCGAAGTAGGCGGCGGTGAAGTTCGGATCGGAAATCGGCAGGAACCGCCAGGGACCGAAATCGAATGTCTCGCCCGTAATATTGAAATTGTCCGTGTTCATCACGCCGTGCACGAAACCCGCGGTCATCCATTGCCCGATCATGTGACCGGTTGCGGAGGCTATGGCCGAGAGCATGTTTATCGTCTTGCGACTGACATCCTCATCCTTCGCCAGAGGATGGAAGTTCGTCACCACATAGTCGACGAGCCGGGCCAGATCGTCTGGCTGTTCGAGATAGGCGAGGCGCTGGAAGCTGCCGAAGCGGATGTGACTGTGTGACAGGCGAGTGAGTACGGCAGAGCGAGTCGGGGAGGGTTCATCGTTCCGGGCCAGCTGTTCGCCGGTCTCTATGAGGGCGAACGGCTTGGAGGTGTTTACGCCAAGGGCTTCGAGGTAATTCGCGGCAAGAATCTCGCGCACGCCACCCTTGAGCGTCAGGCGGCCATCGCCTTGGCGACTCCATGGCGTCTGGCCAGAGCCCTTCGTACCTAGATCGAGCAGGCGTGAGTCCGTGTCGCGGACCTGTGCAAACAGGAAGCCGCGTCCATCGCCCAGTTGCGGATTGTAGGTGCCGAACTGGTGGCCATGATAGCGCAGGGCGAGGGGCTGTTGCAGATTTTGGGGCAGGGGCGCGAACCGGCCGAAATGGGTCGCCTGATCCGCTGTATCCAGATCGCCCAGACCGACCTCGTCGGCCCAGCGCGTGTTCCAGTACCGTATTGTATGCTTCGGGAAGTCTGCAGGATCGACGGGGTCGCTTATGAAATCGGCGATGGCGAGAATGGGGGGGGTCTGGGTCATGCGCTCTCACATAGGGCCTGAATGAAGAAAGGGCGACCCGCCGGGCCGCCCTTTCCGAAAAGATTGACAGGAACTGATCCTAGTATTCGTAGGTCAGCTCGAGGCCAACAAGACGGCCTTTCTTGAGCGGAGCGAACGTGCTGCCACCAGGGTCATTCTGGTAAGGTAGCTGCGTACCGGTCGACCGAGGGGCCGGGAAAGGCAGCTGGGTATCGTTACCCGTCTGAACTTCGTCTAGCAGGTTCTTGCCGTAGATCGACGCGGCGAGACCGTCTATTGGCGTTTCCCAAGTCAGGTTCGCATTCAGCATGTTGGCGGAACGAATCCAACCGAAGTTGCTGTCAGTATATGCGATACGGTCACGATATTGATAGTTCACCTGACCGACGAGGGCACCGGAGTTCCCGAGGTCGATGTCCTTGATGAGACCGACGCCCCAGGTTGCTTGTGGCACGCGGGGGAGGTCGAGTGCGAGATCGCTGTCACCCACGACACCGTCCGCATCCAGATCGAAGAACACGTCATCATAGGATGCATCGATCATGCCGACATTGAACGTGGCTAGCCAGGAGTCTGCGAAGGCGACCCGACCATCCACTTCGACGCCCGTGATGGTCGCATCGGCGGTGTTGATGATGTTCTGAACAACGCCCGATGAACCAGCGGTGTTGACCTCACGCTGCATGTTCTGGATTTCGGTGTGGAACACAGCACCATTGACCTGGATACGACCGTCTTCACTGCTGGTCTTGAATCCAACTTCGAAGGCGTCGACTTCTTCTTCATCAAATCCGAAATCGCCGGTTTGGTTCACGAAGTCGAAGAAGATCGGAATATCGGTGATGCGGAAATTGTAGCCACCGGAGCGGAAGCCTTTGGTGTAGTGACCATAGGTCTGCAAATTGTCGTTCCAGAAGTATTGCAGGCCAACTTTCGGCGTCCAGTTGGACCACTCATTGCCATCACTGAAACCATTAGGCTCCTGTGCCAAACCACCTGTGATCAGCGAGATCAGAGCGTTGGTGCCGTCTGGCGAACAGGTGCCGCCAACAACCGAACACTCATTGCGTGGACGGAGATAGATAACGTCGGCTTCTTTTTCTTCATTGGAATAACGCAGGCCGAGCGTACCGACCAGCTTGTCCGTGAGGGAATAGTCGACGTTGGCGAAGGCGCCCCAGACGGTATGGTCCTGACGGCCACCACCATAGAAGCCCCACGGAATTGTCGCTGGAAGCGTGGCTGGGCGGGTGGTCGGCAGGTTGCGCGTTTCAGTGTAGGCGATTTCTTGCTCGAAATAGTACACGCCAGTCGTCACGTCCGCTTTTCCGAACGTGCCAGCATAGCGCAGCTCGTTGGAGAACTGTTCCTGCGAGAGCTCAGCACCGGAATGAAAGAAGGTGATTGGCGAAGCATCAATGTCGCCGATCGAGTCGCCCGTATAATCACGATAGCCGAAGATGTTGGTGATACGGCCGTTGCCGAAATCAACGTCATAATCGGTACGCAGAGAGCCGAAGACAGTTTCGGATTCTGCCAAGCCTGGCTCGTCAATTGAGAAATCGAACGAGTCGCGGTCGAAATAGCCAGCGTTGGAGCCGGATGGGCCATCACCGCGGCTGTCGGTATACTCGACCTTGCCGAGGAAGGTGAGACGCTCGGTGGGCGTGAATTCCAGCGCGCCGCGATAGGTTGCGGTCTGGAGTTCACCGTGATTGTCGCCATTGTACTGGTTTTCGAAATAGCCGGCGTCGGTTGTGTAGGAGGCGCCGATCTTTCCGTTCAGCACGCCTTCGATCAGCGGGCCGGAGACGTAGCCTTGGACAGTAGCGCTGTTGCCACCACGGTCCTCGTCAACCGGGCCGTCAACTTTCGCACCGATCTTGTAGGTGAATTCATCCGACGGATTGCCCGTGTTCACGACCACAGCGCCGCCAGTGGTGTTGCGACCAAACAGGAGGCCTTGAGGGCCACGCAGAATTTCGATGCTGTCCACGTCGAACAGGTCGATGACCACGCCGCTGTTCACGCCCAGGTAGACACCGTCGATGAAGACGCCGACGGCCGGATCGATCGATGGGATGGACGAGTTCACGCCCAGACCACGAATGGCGAAGTTCGCAGTGCCGCGTGACGTGCCGACATCATCCAGCGAAACGTTTGGGGACGAGTAGGACAGGCTTTCCAGTGTCGTGACGTTCAGCGCGTCGAGCGTGTCGGAGTTGAAGGCCGTAACCGCGACGGGCACATCCTGAACATTCTCGACGTCCTTTTTCTTTGTGGCGGTCACAGTGACCGTTCCAAGTACGCGATCGATTGCAGATTCACGTTCGGTTTCAGCTTCCTGTGCCTGGGCATTGGTCGCAATTAGAAGGACGGCGGAAGCCGTCGCAAACAACGATTGTTTGAGATGCATAGCAGTTTCCTGATTGTAATATTATAGTTCCGGGAGGGTATTTCGGAGCCCGCTCTTGGCGGCGGGTACGATTAAAAATAATCGCTATTTCGCTAGATTCAGCCTCAAATAACGAGTCTGTCGGGGATTGTTTTTTACTGTAACATTTGCGCCACAATCGGGCCGTTTCCGACCAGATATGTTCAGAAATTGTGCAGGTCCGGATCAAGCTTCTAGATACGACAACGTTGTAATGATGGCGTCCCGTAAGGAAGCTGCGGCAATTTGTTGCGCCGCACAACAAAATTACCCTGTTTCCGTCCGGAAGCGAGCATATGCTGCCTGTGAGTGAGACATGAGCCGAACACTAGATTCGGCCGCTCACACCACGGGAGGAAGTATATGAAACACCAAATGAAAATGTGGATAAGTGCGTCTTGCGCTGCGCTGGCGGTCGGTATGCCGGCCGTCGCACAGGAGGAAGACGGGAGCGAGCTGCGCCAGTCGACCGTTACGGTTACTGGCTCGCTGATCGCGGGTACACCGGAAGATGCCGCGCTGCCAGTCGACGTGCTGACCGCCGCTGAATTGAAACTTGAGGGTTCGCCATCAATAACGGAACTGATCCGGAATCTCGGCGTATCGTCGGGGGTTGATGGACAAACCAATCAGTTCGCCTCGAACGGACTGGAGGGTACGTCCAACGTCAACCTACGCGGGCTTGGCCCAGCCAGGACACTGGTCCTGATCAATGGACGCCGCCAGACCTATCACCCTTATGCGATTGGCGAGCAGGCGCAGCTGTTCATTGACACGAACATGATCCCGAGTGCCGCAGTCGGCCGGATCGAGGTGCTGAAGGATGGCGCGGCCGCGATCTATGGTTCGGACGCCATTGCCGGCGTCGTGAACTTCATAACACGGTCAGACCTGGAAGGGTTCGAAATCAGCGCTGACTTCCAGCAATTCGACGGCACCGACGGCGAGTACAACATCAATGCCTCCTACGGCATGCAGGGCGGCAACTGGAACTGGGTCACTTCGGTAGGCTACAATTTCCGTCCGGAAGTGCCACTGCTGGAGAAGGACTGGGCGATCCTGCCTTATGCCGATAATCCGGTCGGCGGCTGGTCCACCCTGTCCAATCCCGGCTATTATGTGCCACTGGGACTTATTGGCGGCCAGGTCGGAGCAATCCAGGGTCCGACCGGCGACCTCGGCTGTGTTGATACGGGCGGCTTCGTCAATCCGGCTAGCGGCCTGTGCAACTTCAACTTCACCCAGTATGACAACCTGGTCGAGGAAGAGGAGCGCTACCAGGTCTTCTCCGAGTACAACCGGACCTTCGGCAATGGCATCGATTTCCACATCGAGGGCCTTTATGGCTACAGCGACGTGCCGTCTTGGAAGACGTCTCCGTCTTATCCGCCGCAGGAGCTTGCGACCCAAGTCGTTCTGGCCTCGCATCCTGGCTTCCAGCAATACATGGCCGACAATCCTGGTCAGTTCCCGGCCGGCACGCTGGCGGCGCTGTTTATCGGCCGTTCGTTTGGTTGGGGCGGTTACCCCGGATCGGATGGCGGACCGCAGGAAGGCTTCCGTACCTATGAGAGTTATCGCGTGGCCAGTGACCTGGCCGGGCAGTTCGACAATGGCATCAATTGGGATGCCGCGCTGAGCTGGTCGACCACGGAAGGCGAGCGGGTGACGAATGACACCTATATCGCTGGCTTCACCGCCGCTCTGAACGGATTTGGTGTCTGTACGGACCCGATCACGGGGAACGACCCGGCGACCGGAACCCAGCCCTATGCGGCCGGCTATGCCGGATCGCTGACGGCCGGTGCCGGCGGGTGTGAATATTACAACCCGTTCTCGAACGCGATTGCTGCCAACGGAATTACCGGTGTCGCGAACCCGAGCTATGTACCAGGCTTGGAAAACACCGAAACGCTGGCCGACTGGCTGACGGACGGTGTCGGCACCACGGTGACCACAGACCTTCTGGTATTTGATGCCTCCATGTCCGGCATGAGCGGCATCCAGGCCGCTGGTGGCGAAGTGGGCTGGGGCGTCGGCATGCAGGTGCGTCGGGAAGGTTATGAAGTCGTTCCAAACGACGTGACGAACCTGACCCTCAATCCGGGCCCGGGCGGCACGGGACCATTCTCCTTCTTGGCCGGTACGACGCCAGTGGATGAGGACCAGACCATCTATGCCGTCTTCGGTGAACTGCAGGTGCCGCTCTATGAGGACATAGATATGCAGGTGGCCATGCGCTACGAAGATTATGGTGGCGATGTTGGCTCGACCTTCGACCCAAAGGTTGCGATCAAGTGGCAGGCCAATGACAACCTCGCCCTGCGAGGTTCGGCCCAGACCTCGTTCCGCGGGCCAACCCTGAACCAGCTGTCCGGCCAGGTCACGACCCTGCAGTTCGTTGGTGCAGCCTCGGCGTTCAAGGCGGTCGACCAGTTCGGCGATGCGGCCCTGAGCCCGGAATCGGCTTTCAGCTTCAATGTCGGCGCCCTGTATGACAACCAGAACGGATTCACCGCGTCGATCGACTACTACAATTTCGACTTCTCGGATCCGATCATTGTCGAAGACCAGTCGTCGATCGTGGGTGCCGCCGTTGCGGCCCTGGCGGCTGGGGACCTGGAGAACCCGATCCTGTCGCGGATCACCTTCACCGACAACAATGGTGACGGCATCAATACAGCCGATGAAATTGCCCGTATCAGGACAAATGTCGTGAACGGCCCGGACATTCAGACGTCCGGCGTGGACGTCCGTGCCGAACAGGTCTGGGACATGAACACCTCAAGCTTCACCCTCGGCGGCGAAGCCAGTTATATCATAGAGTATGATGTGGACGATTTCGACATCGAAGGCGTGATGATTGCCGGCGGTGATCGGGTCGGCCAGTTCAACCGGTCGAATTTCTCCCGCTCGCTGCCGCAGCTCAAAGCCAATATCTTTGGGAACTATGAGCTCGGTGATCACAACTTCCGCGCTGTGATGCGCTACATGGATGCATATGATGATGAGCGTGGCGACCTGACTGGCAACAACACGACGGAGATCGATAGCCAGACCACGTTCGACCTGTTCTACACTTGGCAGTCGACCGCTTGGGACCTCGACCTCGGTCTGTCTGTGGTGAACGTGACGGATGAAGATCCACCATTTGCACAGTTCGATCTGAATTATGATCCCTACACACACAATCCGTTTGGCCGTACATTCAAGATAAGTGTGACCAAGCGTTTCGGCGGCAGCAACTGATTGCCATCGAATGCAGCACTGGGGACGGCCTTCGGGTCGTCCCCTTTTTTATGCCGGGATGTCAGAAGGCGCCAAGTGCCCGGCCAGCTTCAACGCCGGCATCGCGGATAGCAACGCGCACGGCATCTGACAGGGCGGTCATGTTCATGAAGCCATGTACCATGCCCGGATGTTCGCGCACGCTGACGCGCACGCCAAAACTCGCCATCTTGTCGGCATAGGCGAGGCCTTCATCCTTGAGCGGGTCCCATCCGCACAGTACGAAGTGCGCTGGCGGCAGGCCCTTGAAGGCATTCGGTTCTGCGAAGAGGGGCGAGACGCGAGGATCCATTCGTTCGGCATCATTCCCGATATAGGCATCGCGGAAATACTCGAACAGATTGGCTGATATGAAGAAGCCGCCTTCCTGGAAACTCATTTTCTTTGTGCGGATGTCCACAAATTGTACAAGCGGATAGAGCAATAGCTGGAAGGCAGGGCCCTTTTGGCCCGTCCGCAACAATTCCTGAGCCAGAAAGGCAGACAGGTTTCCGCCAGCACTGTCGCCGCTGACCGCCAACCGGTCCGGATCAACCCCGCACGCTTCGGCATGGGTGGTGATCCAGCTCCATGCGGCGAGGGCATCTTCATGGGCCGCGGGAAATTTGTGCTCCGGCGCGAGCCGGTAGTCGATCGCGATCACCCTGGAGCGTGCGCCTTCAGCCAGCCGCTTGCAGATCATGTCATGACTGTCCAGGTCGCCGAGCACAAAGCCGCCGCCATGGAAGAAAATGATTCCCGGACCGGGCGGAATGCCTGCGCCGAGGGGGGTGTAGATACGTGCCTTCATCGGCCCGCCGGGGCCGGGGATGGTGATCAGCGAGATATTTGCCATCTCCGGCGCATCACGCTCGATCGCGCGACTGGCGACATAGAATTGCTGGCGCAGACGATCGACCGAACCTTTCCAGTCTACAGCGGAAAAGTCCGGCATCTGGAATTTGTCCATGAATTGGCGGAAGGTATCATCGAAGCCCATGACAGGCTAAATGGGGGTAAATTCCGGCCTTGTGAAGACGGCAATACGCCGCCAAGATGACGATATGAAAACCATAGACGTCTTCTGGTCGTTTCGTTCGCCCTATTCCTATCTTGCGACCAAGCGCCTTCGCAGCATGAGCAATGCCTGGGATGTACGGGTGCGTCCGCGACCAGTCTATCCGATTGCCATTCGAACGCCGGAATTCTTCTCCGAAATACGGCCGCAATGGGTGCCCTATCTGATGAGGGATATTGTCCGTCTGTCGCAATATCTGGGGCTACCGCTCGGAGCGCTCAATCCGGATCCTGTCGTCATGAACATGATGACCCGCGAGATTTCACCGGACCAGCCGCATATTGGTCGGCTGACCCGAATGGGGATTCTTGCTTGTGAGATCGGCGACGCCGAGGGCTGGGCCTTCATGGATGAGGTCTCCAGCCTGATCTGGTCAGGAGGGGCTTGGACCGAAGGGACTGCTCTGGTTGAAGCTGCCGCGCGTGCAGGGTTTGACCTCGCCGATCTGGACTCTCGGCAGGAAGCAGAGAAGGACCGGCTCGAAGGCTTGATTGCCGAGAACCAGGCTGCTCAGGATCCGCATCATTGGGGTGTGCCGCTGATGGTGTTCGAAGGGGAGGCCTTCTTCGGCCAGGACCGGCTGGATGTTCTGGAGTGGCGACTGGAACAGTCTGGCGTGCAGCGCCGGTCATTCAAAAGCTCGACAAGCTCTTTAACTGGCTGAGGTCTCCACCGCTGAAATCCGCAGAGCGAACCATCTCAGCAAATGCGCGGCCCTTGGTCCCCTGGGGCAGGGTTTTCAGCGCGGTTACGGCAGTCGCGCCCAATTGGCACATATCGAGAGAAGCCAGCGCTGACTTCGACGGACCTTCCGGTCCGGAGGCCATTAGGAGTGGCATGATTTGTGGATCCGACATCAGGGACATCGCGACGCCTTGAAGTGCCGCTTCATCGCGAGATGTCAAGTTGCCGTGCTTCACGGGACGCGTTTGGGCGTCTTCAATGGCCAAGAGCGCTATACTGATTGACGCAAACGAATAGTCAGTCAGTTCGGAGCCAAGATCTGCGAGGTCGGACGCAGCGGCCATCTGACCCGACAGGCCTGACGCTGTGTTGAAGTCCTGATATCGGCTGCCGGCACACCAGCGATGCCCGGAACGCGATGCGCTCTTGAGCTGTGAACGGGTCATATCCAGCCAGTCATCGACATGGCGCATATCAGCCTTTGCCAAGTCCGACTTGTGCCGAGCCAATACCTGGCCAGCCTCTTCGATGGCAATTTTCGTATGATCGTATGCGTCGGCTTTGGCGAGCCGCCGATCAAGATTTGCGCGTGCCGCGGGATCGACGCGGCTGAGGGCGGACAGGAATGACCTGGCCGATTTTCCAGAGAACTCCGGATATTCCATCTTTGTGGTGGTGGCGGCGTCTTGCATCCGAGCAAGCGTGTGAGCGCTTCCCGGCGCAGCGTGGTTTGCGGATTGAGGCAAGTTGAGCACAGCGAAGAATGCGCCTGCTACAACGGCCAGGGTGATCGCTCCGAAAACAAGCGTGTTTCCGCCTGCTGATTTTTCCCCGCCTCGCGCGTCAAACGTCATTATACGTCCCCCGATACAATATAGGTTATATGGGGAAAATACTGACAAAGACTTATCGGGACAGAAAAACCGTTTTGCTTCAGAGACTTCGCGCGCGGGTCGCGTCAAATATACTTCAGGCCTCGGCCTGAACTGCAGCGACCACTAGCGAAAGCGCACGGTGCATCAGTTCTTCATCCAGGGCCTCAGCCATGACTCGGATCAGGGGTTCTGTGCCAGATTTGCGTACAACCATACGGCCGCGTTCGCCCAACAGCTCGTCCGCTTGCGTCAGGGCATCGCCCACGCCTGAGCTTTCAAGGGGATTGGAGCCATTGAAGGGGATGTTGACCAATTCCTGGGGTGCAGGCTCAAACACCCGCATGATACTGGAAGCGGGCCGATCACTGGAGGCGAGCGTTTTCAGCACCTGGAGTGCCGCTAGCAGGCCGTCGCCTGTGGTCGAGACGTCGGACAGAATGATATGGCCGGACTGTTCGCCGCCCAGATTGAAACCATGTTGGCGCATATGTTCGCCGACATAGCGATCGCCCACTTTGGTACGGGCGAGGGTGAGATCCAGCCCCTTGAGATATTCGGCAAGCCCCATGTTCGACATGATCGTGGCGACCATGCCACCGCCCTTGAGACGGCCGGCGCGATGAAGTTCGCCCGCGATGAGCGCCATGACCTGATCGCCATCCACTTCTTCACCCAGCTCATCAATCACGATAACGCGGTCGGCATCGCCATCGAAGGCGATGCCAATGTCCGCGCCGGTCTCAGTGACGGTGGATTTCAGCAGGCCGGTGGCTGTGGATCCGACTCCTGCATTTATGTTCAGCCCATCGGGTGTGTCGCCAATGATTGTTACGTCGGCGCCCAGTTGGCGCAGTGCGGCCGGGCCAACCTCGTAAGCCGCGCCATGCGCGCAATCCAGGACGATCTTCAGGCCAGAGAAATCAATGTCCGTGCCCACCGTTTCAAGGCAGCGTTCCAGGTAGAGAGTGGTTGCGCCCTTCATGTGGTGCGGCGTTGAAATGGCGGGTGGCGGGGCGAAGTCGCCTTCAAAGGCTGATGCCATGGCGGCTTCCAGAGCCTCTTCTTCGGCGTCCGTAAGCTTGATCCCTGCGGGACTGAAGAGTTTGATACCGTTGTCGTCTGATTTGTTATGTGAGGCCGAGACCATCAGACCGAGGGCCGCCCCGGTCTCGCGTGTCATCAAGGCGACGGTAGGAGTGGGGACAATGCCCAGCAGGACGGGTTTGAGCCCCATACTGGTCAGGCCTGCAATCAAGGCTGCTTCAATCATCTGGCCTGAGCGGCGTGTGTCACGACCAATGACGACTTCACGACCGCCATTCGGGGCAAAAGTGCGGGCTGCAGCAATCGCAAGCCGCAAAGCGGATTCTGCGGTCATGGGCGGTGTGTTCACGCGCCCGCGTATGCCATCGGTTCCAAAATACTGTCGTGCCATGATCCAAATCCTTCGCCCGCGATTCTGGCAGGTCTGACGAGAAAAATCGAGATCGGTCCTCAGGCGGGGGTGACGTCGCCATATACGATGAAATGCGGATTATCGTACCCTCGACCGGTCTTGCCATAGAGCAAGGGTGTGCCTTCTTCCGTCAGGACGCGGCCACCCGCAGCTTCCACAACAGCATGGCCGGCTGCGGTGTCCCATTCCATGGTGCGACCCATGCGGGGATAGAGGTCAGCTTCTCCTGCTGCTATCAGGCAGAACTTCAGGGAAGAGCCTGCACCCACCGTCTCGGCCACATTGAACTTGCTGAGCCATTCATTCGTTTCAGGTGAGCGGTGGGATTTGGACGCCACAGCGGTCAGGCCAGCTTCGGGCGCAGGCCGAATCTTCAGCGCTTTGCGGACCGTTGGAAGCTCGCCGCCGGGTTCAGCCGTGGCTTGCCAGGCGGAATTGTGGCTTTCCGCAATAAACAGCCGGTTCTTGGCTGGCGCATACACAACACCCATGACCGGGCGGCCATGTTCTATGATCGCCACATTGACCGTGAATTCGCCATTCTTGTTCACGAATTCCTTGGTGCCATCGAGCGGGTCGACCAGCGCAAACCGATAACCATGTTCGGGCACCTTGCCTTCACTGAAGGATTCCTCCGCCACCACGGCGAGATCAGGTTCTGCCTCAGCGAGACCTTTCAGGATCAATTCTTCCGCGCGCTGGTCGGCTTCGGTTACTGGTGACGCATCGCCTTTGTGTTCCACGCCGAAGTCGCTCGCATATATATCCATTATGAGCTTGCCGGCATCGAGGGCAATCCGGCCGAGTTGGTCCGCAGTAATCGTCACTATGTAGGGTCCCCTGATCAAATTCCGGCCCTTCCTGTCAGCCGCTCCGGGTTGAAGCAACCCAAAAATGCCCGCGGCGTTGACGCAGCAGGTCCGCATCGGCAGACTTGATGCTCGGTCGTCAAAGAGGGTGAAGATGATCTCACGTCGCCACATGATGCTTCTTGGAGGCGCTGCTGCCATGCCGTGGCCGGGGCAAACCCAGGAAACGCCCGCAAAGCCTCGGATTGCCCTGATCATGGGGAATGCGGCCTATTCCAGTGGCATTGGCACATTGGCAAACCCGGTCAATGATGCGGAGCTGGTGGCGCAGGGAATTGCAAATTGCGGCTTTCGACTCGTGTCAGGTGACATTGTCCGCGATGCGAACCGCTCAAACATGATGGCTGCGATCCGGGACTATGTGGACGTGCTGAAAGAAGCGGGTCCGGATGCGATGGGCTTTTTCTATTATTCCGGCCATGGCGCGGCCAGAGAGAACGAGGGAAACTACCTGATCCCGGTGGAAGAGGCGGATGTGCTTGATGATGCGCTGTGGGATGATTCGGTGTCGCTCGACTGGTTGATGCAGAAACTGGATGCGCTGGACGCCCCAAGCGTCGTGGCGATTGATGCCTGTCGAAATGTGCTGCAGCTTCCGGAGGCGCAGCGCTCGCTTGGCGGCGGCGAATCGTTCCGAGGATTACGCCGCACTGCCGGCGGGGCGGGGGAGCGCAACATGTTCCTGTCCTTTGCAACCTGGGAAGGCGAAACGGCCAGCGATGGTCGCGCAGATGACGGGAATGGGCCTTATGCCAGCGCGCTCAGCACCCGCCTGAGCAAACCGGCAACCACCGTTCGGGACATGTTCGAACAGGTGCGTCTCGACGTGTTGGAAAAGACTTTTCAGCGTCAGGAGCCCATGAATCTTTCGCGGCTGCAACGGCGGTCGTCTGATATCAAGATTGGCTCGTGGGAGTTGGACCGGGTCGAGATGACGCCGGGTGGAGCCCGCTGGCCGCTCCGGCAAGCCCTGGTGATTGCGAACTCGTATTCAGAATCACAGGCCTTCTCTCTGTCTGGTACACATGCGGACGGCGAGAAAGTCCGCGCGGCGCTGGAAGCCAGCGGATATAGTACGATATATGCTCCCGACACTGAGTATTCGGACTTTTTCAGTCATGTGGATGCTTTCATTGATCGCTTGAGAGTTGCCGGGCCAGCTGCCGTGGGGCTTGTCTATTTTGCGGGCTACGGCACCGATATTTCGGGGGACAATTACCTCATGATGGAAGGCGAACTGCCGCGTAATAATTTCGAGGCGGTACAATCATCGGTTCGACTTGGTGACCTGGTTTCGCGTCTGGAAAGTTCATCCGCCCAGGCGATTATGGTTTTGGCGGATTGCGGGCGTCCATTTAACGGAATGGGTCACCGGGGGGGTGATCCCGGCTTCAACGAAGACTTTGGTCGGGACAATGTGGTCGTCGCTTATGCGGTTGCGCCGGGCACACATCGATTGAACCCGCAGACGGATTCGGAATTTGCGGGCTCCTTCTCCCGGATAATCCAGTCCGAGGACCGAATTGATATTGAAACAGTCATGCGCCGCGTCGCATTGGATGTTCAAGCGCGCACGGACGGAGCGGAGCGGCCCTGGTTCCAGACGTCTCTCGACCTGCCGATCTTTTTTCGGGCGGATATCCGTCCAGAGGACGAGACCACACAGATGGGGCCGGAGGACACGTATGCTCCGCCGTCCGACCCGTACCCTTAATTGCTCTTGATGACGTCCAGCAGTTCGACTTCGAACATCAGGTCGGCATTTGGCGGGATTGGACCGCCCGGTGTGCCTTGCGCGCCATAGGCGATATCTGACGGGATATACATCAACCAGCGATCACCCGGCTTCATCATGGCGAGCGCCTCTACCCAGCCGGGGATCAGGCGATTGGAGGGGAATGTTTCCGGTTGCCCGCGTTGAAAGGCGCTGTCGAACATCTCGCCGGTCTCCACAAGGCGGCCTTCATAATAGACAGCGACCATTTCGCCATTTACCGGGCTCTCGCCAGCGGCATCTCCGCGCTCCAGCACGACGTATTGCAGGCCCGACTCCGTTTTCTGAACTTCCGGCAGTTCTGGATTCCACGGTGTGTACTTGGTGTATACTTCTCCCACGCTTCGGCGTCGGCGGATTTAGGCTCCATCACTTCGACCAGTTCAACCTGGAAGACGAGATCGTCGCCAGCCTTGATGATGTCGCCGCGATTGCGATTGCCATAGGCCAGCGCGTTCGGAATGTAGAACAGGTAGACGTCGCCTTCGGTCATCTGTTGCAGGCCCTGCGTCCAGCCCGGGATGACCTGATTCAGGCGGAACATGGAGGGCGAGCCGCGATCATAGGAGGAATCGAATTTGTCTCCACCTGCGGTGCGGCCTTCATAGTGCACGCGCACCATGTCTGACGGCACAGGACTGGCACCGCCATCAGGGCCTTCTTTCAATACGATGTATTCCAGACCGCCCATGCCGGTTTCCACGTCAGAGCGCTCGGCGCCCCAAGGTAGATAGGTTTCAAACGTTGCATCCAGGTCAGTGGTGTCGGGAGTGCCGCCGCAAGCAACAAGCAGAATGGCCGCAAAGGCGGCGATTATGGTCCGGATCATTTGACTCTCCAGTTGGCTGGGATGTTCATTCGGGTTTAGTCAGGTCTCGCCGCCAAGTCACCTTGGCGGCTGACATATCGATCAAAGTGAACGCGGAGGATAGCCTGCCTGCGCCAATGCATCGATCACTTCCTGCGTATGCTGCGCGTCGCGCGTCTCGATCAGGATATCGAATTCGGCTCCCTTGGCGGGCACATCCAGCGCGATCCGGTTGTGCGCAACTTCCATGATGTTGGCACCCTGGTCGCCAATGATCTTTGAGACGAGTGCGAGCAGGCCGGGCCGATCGTCGCCGATGATCCGGATGGAGGTCAGGCGGTGTTCACGAACCAGGGCGCGTGTCAGCACGGACGACAGGAGGCGCGTGTCGATGTTGCCGCCGCAGAGCACGAGACCTACTTTGCGGCCTTGAAAGCGGGCGGGATGAGCGATCAGGGCTGCGAGGCCCGCTGCGCCTGCGCCTTCCGCGATGGTCTTCTCGACTTCCGCGTAGAGCGTGATGGCGCGCTCGAGATGTTCTTCTTCAACGAGAACGATGTCATCGACCAGTTCGGCGCAGATCTGACGGGTCAATTCACCTGCTTCCTTCACGGCGATGCCTTCCGCGATCGTGGCGCCGCCGGTTTTTGGCGTTTCGCCACGAAGCGCGGCGTGCATACAAGGATACATCGCCGCCTCGACGCCGATGATCTGGATGTCCGGTTTCAGGGCCTTTGCCGCAATGGCGATGCCGCTGATCAGTCCGCCGCCGCCGATCGGAACGACCAGCGTGTCGAGGTCTGGTTGGGCTGCCAGCATTTCCAGTGCGATCGTGCCCTGGCCCGCGATGATGTCTGGATCGTCAAAAGGGTGCAGGAAGGTAAGATTGTCGCGCTCGCAAACCTCCATTGCGTACTGTTTGGCTTCGTCGAAGATCAGCCCCTCCAGCAGAACGCGTGCCCCGTGGCTCCGCGTATGCTCGACCTTGCTGAATGGGGTCGTCTTGGCCATCACGATGGTGGCCGGGATGCCCAGGCGTCGCGCGTGATAAGCCACACCCTGAGAATGGTTGCCCGCAGACGCCGCGATCACGCCGCGTTGCTTCTGGTCGTCGGTCAGTTTCGACAGCTTGTTGAGCGCGCCGCGCTCCTTGAAGGCGGCGGTGAATTGCTGGTTCTCGAACTTCACCCACACTTCTGCGCCGGTAATATGAGACAGGGTCCGAGACAGGTTCAGCGGTGTGTGAACGATCTGGCCTTCGAGCAGGCTGGCGGCCGCTTCGATATCGGACAGGGTCACGGGAAGGTCTGTTGTCTGGGTGTCGGGCATGATGAGCCATTCTTGAGGGTGCAAAACGCGCGCACCCTATGCTCGCGGTCCGGCAAGGGCAAGGCTGGAACTACTCCCGCCCGTCAAGGCTTTCGATCCACTCCCGAACCAGCAAGAGGCCGTCTTCGTCGATCACGCTGCGGCCGAGTTCCGGCATCGCGATGCCCGCTTCGTCAGAGGCCATGCGAAAGACCAGGATCGACTGGTCGGGCTGACCCGGTTCTACGACCATGCTCCGCCCGCCTGAGCCGCGCCCGGCGGCCGTCGGATGTTTGCCGAGACCTATCTTTACGGGCTCGGTTTCGGTCCAGCCGAGCCAGAGGCCGGAGTTGGAGGCTGATCCATCGGCCTTGTGGCAATGGGCGCAGTTTATATCCAGATAAGCGCGGGCGCGGGACTCGACCGGAAGGCTCGTATCCCAGACAGGAGGGACCACGGGTGGATGAGTCGGGACACCATCGATTATGCCGCGGGCCTGCCAGTTGGAGAGTTGGCTGAAACCTGTCGGCCCGTCATGATTCAGGTTTCGCGCTTTTGGCCCGATCGGTAGAACCGAATCTCCGCTTTGGTGGCAGGTCTTGCACTGGTTCTTGTTCGGTATGGCGTAACGAATGCCCAAAGGCGTTCCGGAAGGATCGATCATGTCGATATTGATTTGCTTGCCCGCAGGCGCGTAGGTCGCCTCGGTGCCAGACGCGTTCCAGATATAAGGAAACGCGGCCCAACCATCTTTCTTGTGAATCAGGAGCCTTGTCTCCACCTTGTACCGGTCTGTCTTGGGCGTGCGCATGTCCGGCGCGAAGGAAAAGGTTTTTACCAGCACGGTACCGACAGGAAAGCTGAAGACATCCGTATCCGAGTAGATTGCCTGTTCGCCGCCGGGCACGAAAACGAAGCGATGCTTCACGGCGTGGTCGGAAAAGAGGGGGTTTACCAGGTCATATGCCAGAACCCGGCTTGCGGGCGTTTCGGCGGTGCGGTCTGTAAACAATCCGTATTCTGATAGCGTTTGGGCGGGTCTGTCGCTCAGGATTGTTTCGAGGGATGGCGCGGCCGTATGATCATAACCGCCGCAGGCCGTTACCAGCAGGCAGGCAATCAGAAAAAGGCGCGCAATCATCGTGTCGACCGCTAGTTTTCATCCTGTGGCAGTACGACCGCCGATGGTTGCTCCGCTGGCGCAGCGTCGGGACGCTGGTTGGATGGGGCGATGCTGGTTGGATCGGCAGGATACTTGCCAATGCCCAGATCGATGAAGCCAACAGACTCATCCTCCTGAATGGAGATGTTGGTTGTCGGAACACTGCCGCCTTCCCATGCCACCACGCCATCGCTGACGATTTCCGGCAGGATGCCTCCCATGGCTTCGGCGATGGGTTGCAGCATGCCTTGGGGGTCGTCGCCGCCGCCAGAATAGGAATTGCCAACGAGGACGACATTGCGAGGCACGGGGTTGTATGTTTCGTCACTGAAGGGTTCGGGATAGGCTGTCATCAGAATGTGCGCCGAGCGATTGTTTGAAAAATTGTTCGAAAACACATGCACGTTACGGTTGGCCATGATGATGACGCCCGTTCCGGATGGTACGCCCGCCACGATATTGCCGGCAGGGGCGAAATTGCGGGTGTTGTTGTCGATGATCTGATTGTCGAAGATTCGCGTCGAGTGTCCGCCCGTTTGCGGCAGATCAGGCAGATCGAAAACAAGAATGCCGCCAGTATTGTGCTGGGCAATGTTTCCGTAAACGTCCGCATTCATCGAATTTTCTATCTCGATGCCGGCAACATTGTACTCGGCGACCGAATTGCGAACGATGATGTTTTTGGACTGGCCGACATAGATACCCGCATCGGATGCACCGCGTACGACAACGCGCTCGATGAGCACGTCTCGTGATTCGACCGGGTATACGCCGTATGCGCCATTGCTTTCATCGGGATCGCCAGACCATTCCACGATCAGGTCACGATAGGTGATCCGGTCCGCTCCTTTGGATTTGATGCCGTCGCCCTTGGTGTCGCGAATGGAGAATTCAGCCAGCGTGACATCGTCTGATGTAACCAGAAGGCCCTCGCCGGCACCGGTTTGGCCGGAGAAATCGAGTATGGTCTTGTCTGATCCCGCGCCAATAAGCGTGATGCCGTTCACGTCGAGGGAAAGGCCGGTTTCAAGTTGGAAGTGGCCTACAGGAAGCTCGACGGTGCTGCCGGAAACAGCCTCGATGAGGGCTGTCTGCAAATTTGTGGCAAAATCTCCTTCGGCCGAAACTATGCCAGCTGCAGGGGCGGCATCATCTTTTGGTGCGGAATCGCCGCATGAGGCCAGTGCGGCAATACTCAAACACACAGAGCCCAGAATAATGCGTTTCAAAGTTCAACCCTCCCCTTGGTTTGAATCGAATTTCAATCCAAGGGGAGGGAAAGGCAAGTATTAGTTTGAAATCGTATCCTAGTGCACGCTCAGGGGTTTGAGGTCGTGCGACCGGGCGGCAGCAAAGGCGGCTTCACGCCCCTGGACTACGGCCAAGTGGACTCCGTCGGCAGATGCCACAACGAACAAATCTTCAGGTTCGTCGATCTGGTCGATGGCGTTCGCGGGAAGAATCCCCGAAAGCTCTCCGGCATCAAGATGGCGGATATATACGAAGGCATCGTTTTCAAACGGGTTCGTTTTCAGTTCTGTTGTCATCGCTCCAATCCTTTCCGTCGCAAGAGACAGACATGCCGAACGTCGGAACGATCTGTTCCAGTGTTCATAATAAAGGTGGGGGATAAAGGTTCCCGTTCAAGGCCGGCATTGGGGCATCTTGAAGGCATCGCATCACGATGATGTGCTGCTGTGCATCCGTAATATTCATGCGAGGTTCAGAAAACGGGCTTCCCGCGCGAGCCCGGTTCGGGCGAGGAAGGAAATGGTGGAGCCAGACGGAATCGAACCGACGACCTCTTGCATGCCATGCAAGCGCTCTCCCAACTGAGCTATGGCCCCGAACCGGAAGCGACGCAGTTACATCCGCCGCTCCCGTGATTCAAGTTTATTTTTCATTATCCTCATCATCGAGCGGCAGATCGTCGTCGTCATCATCGTCGACATCTGCGTCGATTTCGAAATCGGTATCGTCGTCGTCATCCAGCAGGACGTCATCGTCATCATCGTCGACACCTTCCTCGTTGAAGCCGGCAGGAACCTTGGCGGGCGTGTCGCCGTCCTCGTCGTCTTCGGATGCGCCTTCCAGGATCACTTCTTCTTCGTCGCCACCAAGCTCTTTGGCGACTTCCTCGTCGACTTCATCATCCTCGTCCTCATCATCGTCATTGGTGCGGGCGGCGGAGTCGTCCTCGTCGTCATCATCCTCGTCATCATCTTCGGTCTTGACCGCGGCCTTGGCAGCCTTGGCCTTCACTTTCGTGATCGTGGTGCGGATGACTTCGTCTTCCGGGTCAAACTCCTCGCCGCACTTTGGGCAGACGCACGGACGTTTGTTGAGGTCGTAGAAGCGTGCCTCGCAGGACGGGCAGACCTGTTTGGTTCCAAGTTTGTCTTTCGACATGGGAGACAGCCTCCTTTAAGTC
>Ga0207893_1000410_pt1 | contig 22650 bp, 17 predicted proteins | sample MalvirmetaMSP121_FD_184233 | JGI IMG/M metagenome (GOLD analysis project Ga0207893, IMG submission 184233) | Marine viral communities from the Deep Pacific Ocean - MSP-121 (SPAdes) | ecosystem: Environmental > Aquatic > Marine > Oceanic | place: Pacific Ocean | collected 2001-06-02 | reverse complement strand
ATCATCGAGTAGGCTGCGCGGAGTCGGGCCGGTCTGCACTGTGCGGATCACCGCTGGCTGCCTGCGCGCATGCAGCCACAAGCCAAAGCCGAGCAGGGTCGTCAATGCCAGCAATGCGCTGCTCAGCTGCCAGGGCCATAGCCGTTTTGCCTCTCGCTGTTCCGGCATGTCCGCCGTCTCGATGGCGGGCTGTTGCAGGTCCGGGTTGTCGGCGACCTGCAGGTTGCGACCAGGCAGCGTGCTGCGCTCCAGGCGATCTTCCAGGGTGTTCCACCAGATGACTTCCACGGGCGAGAGTTGGAACTCCCCAGTGCGCGTCGCGACCAGGGCTTCGCGCTGTTCGCGACTGCCGCTGACACCGTTGGCCGTGACTTCGTTGTTCAGGGCCGGCTGGTCGGGGTAGCTTCGCAGCCCCGGAAGCTTGGTTGAGGCGATTGGAGGCAGCTGGCTGCTGGTCAATCCGTCAGCTTTCAAGAGCAAGCTGCGGGTCAGGGCTTCGCCCAGCTGAGCATCCCCTGGTTCCGGACTCCAGGCTTCGACCAGCGTCAGGCTTCGGGCCGGCAGCCAGGCGGCGTCGGCGGGATAGTCAGATGGCTTGGGCTTTACAGTTAACGGGATGGCGGGTGATTTGACCTGGGTAGAACGTCCGAACCGCGAGCCATACTGATCACCGGTCGACGGTGCTACGGCCGTGGCGCTGAACAGTTGTGCGGGAATTGTCAGCTCGCCGCTTTTCTGCGGGAACAGCGCATAGCGGATTTCAATCACGCCGTGGCGGACGCCATTGATGTCTTTTTCATAAGTGCGTGGTTCGCCTAGCCGCTGCACCAGCGCATCGTTCATCTGCAGCGGTGAAAGGGTGCTGTCGTCGTACAGCGATACGGAGTGGTAGATACGCAGCGTCAGCAGGACCTGCGCCTGCACGTAGGCGACCTCCTGATCAAGACTGGCGTCGATGAATATGGGGGCAAGCAGGTCGCTGTCGCTGGCGCTGGGCTCGGTGACATGCAAGGTAATTGGCTCGCTACGGGCATCGCCGAGCTGCAACGGCGGAATGACGACATAGCCGGTCTGCAGCGGCTGGAGCGTGACCTGCCACTGGGTAATCGCCTGTGCATCGCCGTTGGTCCCGGCAAGTTGGTTGCTCTGACGTGTCCCGGATACTTTGAACAGGCTGTCGAGGGGCTGCAGGTCGGGCTTGCCAAATGCGGTGCCGTCGGCCGTTTCCAGCGTCAGCTCCACAGTTTCGTCCAGGCTCAGCTCGGTACGGTCGACCCGGGCTACCAAGGTAGCAGCGTGGGTTTGCAAGCCCAGCAGGAGCAGAAACACCAGTGTCATCCAGCGCATCATTGATTCAATTCCTGCCGTTTGCGTTGCTCATAAAGAAACTTGCGCCGTAACAGCTCGCCGGGATCGTCCGGGATCTTGCGCAACCATTGGTTCATTGCCTGATCCTGCTCGGGATCGACCGGCACTTCCTGTGCTTGTGCCATCTGCTGATCGGTCGCGACTGGCTCGGACTCGGGAGGGCTCTCGTTCAGTGTTTCGCTCGACACCTCGCCAGCTGGCTCTGGCGGGGCCTGTGCCGTGGTTTGATCTGTCGAGTCCGACGAGGTGTCTGGCGCTTTGCTTCCACGAGGCTGCTTGCGCTGCTCGGCTTCGGATGTCGATTCCTGGGGTGGCGACGCGTCGGGGTCGGCATCAGCTTGAGCCTCTTTTTGTCGTAGGGCCTCTTCGACGGTGGTTTTATTGCGCCGCGCGACGTCCAGGCTCGGATCCAGCTCCAGGGCTTGTTCATAGGCTTCGATGGCGGCTTGCAGCTCGTCGTTGCGGGCCAGGGCATTGCCTCGGTTGTAGTGATCGGCTGCGGAGTCGCCCTTGCCGAACTGCTCGGCGGCGCCGGCAAAGTCACCGGCCTGGTAGCGGGCATAGCCCTGCCACCGGTGATCCTCGAAGCGGGTCGCGGCTTCGCCTGGGCGAGAAGATTCCAGCAGGCGCATGCCCTGTTGATCGGGGCGCAGCCATAGGTCGTCAAAGCTCAGGGCGCTGGCGGGTTGCGGGACGAAGAGGACGATCGGCAAGCAGAACAGCCAACCCCGGCGCCCGGCGAAGGCGGCGAGCAACACCAGAGGGAGTAGCAGCCAGTAACCTTGGTCCTGCCAAGTGTCGAGACGGGTGGTCTCGTCCTGAGCCACAAGCTTTCCGTTGCGTTCGAGCAAGCCGAGGTTGCGCAGGTCCGCATCATCGACTCGAGCCTGCTGATAGCGACCACCGATCTGGCTGGCGAAACGCCGCATGGCATTTTCGTCCAGCCGGGGGATGACAATGGAACCTTTGTCATCCTTGAGGAAGCTGCCGTCCTCGAGAGGAATCGGAGCACCTTGCTCGGTGCCGATGCCTAACAGAAGCAGCGACAGCTCGTTTTCTTCCACCTGCTGCTCGATCGATGCGCGCTCCGGCTCGCTCAGACTGCTGCCGATCAGCAGAAGGCGACCAGCGCCATTGGCGCCTTGTTGCAGGAGGGCAATGCCTTGCGCCACCGCCAGGTCAGCACGATGGCCGGGTTCGGGCATGAGATCGGGCTGCAATGCGTCCAGAAGGTTTTGCGTGGTGGCCATGTCGTTGGACAAGGGCACCAGAGTGTGAGCGCTGCCGGCGAAGACCACCACGGCGGTCTGGGCATCCTGGCGGGTCTGCAGCAGATCGAGGGTCTTGCGCTTGGCCTGCTCGAGTCGGCTCGGCCGCACATCGGTTGCCAGCATGGCCGGGGTGGTCTCCAGCAAGATGACCAGCGGGTCCGCGCGTGTCAGGCTGGGTTGCTCGACCTGCTGCCAACTTGGCCCTAGCAACGCCAGACAACCCAGCAGCCAGGCGCTGCCGAGGAGGATCCAAGGAAGCTTGCTGTTACGCAGCTTGCCGCGGGTGAGCAGAGCGGTATGAAAAGCTTCGGGCAACAGGCGCTGCCAGCGACCGGTCTGGCGCTGACGATGCCATAAACGCCACATCAACCATATCGGTAGCGGCAATACGATCAACCAGAACGGTCTGAGCAGGTAGGGCAGAAGTTCGCTCATGATCGCTTGCTCCGTGCGCCCAGTTGACGCAGCGACAAAGGCAAGACGCTGCGCGCGACCAACAGCCAGCTGAACAGAAGTGCTGCTGCCAATGGCCAGGCGTACAACGCTGTGGCGACGCGAGCCTGAGCCGGCTGCTGGGCGGCCGGCTCGAGTTCGTCGAGGGCGGCACCGACTGCTTCCAGTTCTTCATTTGTACGCGCTCGGAAGTACTCGCCGCCGGTTTCATAGGCAATCGCGCGAAGGGTCGTTTCGTCCAGGTCGCCGCCGGGGTTGAAACCGAATCGGTTGAGCAGGCTGTCATCCGCTTCGGCACCGATGCCGATCGTATGCACCTTGACGCCGGCGGCCGCAGCGAGGCGAGCCGCGACCAGAGGCTCGACTTCGCCACCGTTGTTCGCGCCGTCCGTAATCAGTACCAGTACGCGACTGTTGGCCGGCCGTTCGCGCAAGCGCTTGACGGCCAAGCCGATGGCGTCGCCGATGGCTGTGTTGCTGCCAGCGATGCCGACCGCAGCTTCATCGAGCCAGGTGCGTACCGTTTGTCGATCGAAAGTCAGCGGCGCCTGCAGGTAGGCCTTGCTGCCAAACAGGATAAGCCCGACGCGGTCGCCGCTTCGCCCGGCAATAAAGTCGCCGAGCAAGTGCTTGACCAGTTCCAGCCGGCTGACCTCATCGCCTTGCCACTGCATGTCTGGATAGTCCATGGAACCGGACACGTCGACCGCCAGCAACAGGTCGCGGCCATTGGTGGGAAGCGGCAGCGGTTCGCCGAGCCATTGCGGGCGGGCGGCGGCGAGCAACAGCAAACACCAGATGAACAGGTAGGGCAGCTGTTGCCGCCAGGCAGGCAGGGCGATCGCGGCGCGGCGGCCAGCCAGCGTTTCCAGCTCGGCCAGAAAGCCAACCTTCAATGCCGCGTCGCCGCTTTCCGATACGGGTAAGACCCAGCGCAGCAGCCAGGGCAGCGGCAACAGTAGCCAGACCCACGGCCAGGCCAGCTCAAACATGCTTGCGAATCCAGATCTGCACGGACTGTTCAAGGCCCTGAATGGCCTTGTCGTCCAACCGGCACTCGGCGCGGTAAGCGCCTTCAACCAGCACCATCCAGCGCGTCAATCCCGCGGCCGGACAACGATTGTCGAGAAAGGCCAGCCAGGCACGCCCGCTCAATGTATGGGGGTGATCGTCTGGGTAGCGGATCCGGCAAAGGCGTTTCAGTAGCGCATTGAGTTGCTGCAGCCAGTGACTGGCTGGCTGGCCATTGTATGGCTTGCTCAACTGGGCGAGTTCAAGCAGAGCCGTCTGACGTTGCGGGTCGAGCAGTTGTTCGTCCTGGGCGGTCACCTCTCGCTTAGCGTGCTGAAGTCTTTTCCAGGGCTGCAGTTTCAGCAGCAGAACGAGGCTGAGCAACAGGGCAGCGAGAAACCACCAGCCAGCCGCCAGTGGCCACCAACTCACGGCTGCTGGGGTGATCAGGGGTTCAAGCTCGAGGGCATTCATCTGAGGGCGCCTTGTTGCTGCCCGATGAGGTGCTCACGCATTTGCTCCACCAGTTCGCGCTGGGTATCAAGCGGCATCAAAGGCAGGCGCAAACGGTCAGCCAGACGCTTCCAGCGCGCACTTCGGGCTTCGCCTTGCATCCGGTAGGCTTGTCGCAGCGCCGCATCATGGGTGTCCAGTTCCAGCCGAGCGCCGAACTGCGCAAAGCGCAACAGTCCAGCCGCTGGCAGCGCGTGGTCGAGTGGGTCACAGACAGGAATCAGCAATAAGTCGACGTGGCGCGCGAGCAAGCTCATCTGCTGTTCTGCTGCATCGCTCAGGGCGCGCTCATCACAGAGGATCACCGCCAAGCTACCTGGACGCAGCACTTCACGTGCGCGTCTGAGGGCCAGGCCGAAGGCCTCTGGATCGTCAGGCTGGTCGGCTTGCAAGCCGGCATTGGCGCGCGCCAAACGGTCCAGCAATTGCAGAAGGCTTTGCTTGCTGCGCCGGGGTTTGATCTCGTGCTGATCGCCGTGTCCGAATACCAGGCCCCCGACGCGATCGTTGTGGCTTAGCGCGGCCCATCCCACCAGACTGGCGGCTTGGGCAACTACCACCGACTTGAAGGCCCGAGCACTGCCAAAGAACAACCGCGGGCTCTGCTCGACCAGTAAATAAATGGGTCGCTCACGTTCTTCGTGGAATAGCTTGGTATGCGGCTCCTGAGTCCGTGCAGTGACTCGCCAATCAATGGTGCGAACATCGTCACCGGCCTGGTAGATGCGCACCTGATCGAAATCCACCCCTCGTCCGCGCAACTTCGAATGGTGCAGGCCAACCAACTGGCTGCGCCGATGCGGGCTGGAAAACAAGGGCACTTCGCGGACTCGATGACGCATGTCGATCAGCTCGGCGAGGCTTACCCGGACGCCATCGCCGGGCCCTGAATGCACCGAGCTGTCGTCGGTGGGCCGCGAGGGTTGCATCAGGCCACCGCGACCACGTCGAGAATACGCTGCAGGACGCGGTCCTGATCGATACCAGCTGCTTCCGCTTCGAACGAGAGGATCAAACGATGGCGCAACACGTCGAACAGCACCGCTTGAATGTCCTCTGGGCTGACGAAGTCCCGTCCCGCCAACCAGGCATGAGCTCGGGCGCAGCGATCGAGCGAGATCGAACCGCGCGGGCTGGAGCCGTAGGCAATCCAGCCCGCCAGCTCAGCGTCGAATTTGGCTGGGGTGCGGGTCGCCATGACCAACTGCACCAGGTACTCCTCCACCGCGTCCGCCATGTACAGGCCGAGAATTTCCTTGCGCGCAGCGAAGATCGCTTGTTGGGAGACGCGGTGTTCCGGGGCGGTTTCGCCGTTGATCGCTTCGCCGCGAGCCTGCTGCAGAATGCGTCGCTCCACCGACGCATCGGGGAAGCCGAGCTTTACGTGGAGCAGGAAGCGGTCGAGCTGCGCTTCGGGTAGAGGGTAGGTGCCCTCCTGCTCGATGGGGTTTTGCGTGGCCATAACCAGAAAAAGTGGTGACAGGTCGTAGGTGCTGCGACCCACGCTGACCTGCCGTTCGGCCATGGCCTCGAGCAGCGCCGACTGCACCTTTGCGGGCGCTCGGTTTATCTCATCGGCGAGCACCAGATTGTGAAAGATGGGACCTTGTTGAAACACGAAGCTGCCGGTTTCCGGTCGGTAGATTTCAGTTCCGGTAATGTCAGCTGGCAGCAGGTCGGGCGTGAACTGGATGCGATGGAATTCCGCTTCAAGGCCGCCTGCAAGCTCTTTGATTGCCCGTGTTTTAGCTAACCCCGGGGCGCCTTCGACGAGCAGGTGGCCGTCAGCGAGCAAAGCGATCAGCAGGCGCTCGATCAGCCGTTCCTGGCCGAGAATCTGGGTGGAAAGAAATTGTCGCAGCGCGACTATGGCTTCACGGTGGTCCATCGCTGAGCTCTTCTGCAGGGGCGTGTCGGGGCGGACGCTCGACCAGCACGACTTTAATTCATTCGCGAGGGGCAGGCTATGCGCGGCTCGGCAAGTTCGTCACGCAGCGTTGAGGATGGCCAGCGCTAGGCTCCATTGGTCATGCAACTCAATTAAATGTGACCGCGCGGTCGCTGGCGGCGCCAGACAAAGGAGGCCCGACTGGGTGCATTCCCGGTCCGCTGAACTAACGTTGAACTTACAGGTTGCGTTGCCGGTCAGGTCCCGCGACTGCCCTAGTCGAATTCCAAGCCAGAATGGAGCGAAAAAATGGCGTTCTTTACAGCTGCCAGCAAAGCCGATTTTCAGCAACAACTGAAAGTGGCCCTGGCACAGCATGTCGACGAGAAACTCCTGCCACAAGTGGGGCTCTTCGCCGAACAGTTTTTCGGAATCGTCGCATTGCCCGAGCTGACTCAGCGGCGCATGACCGACCTGGTCGGCTCAACGCTGGCCAGCTGGCGGTTGTTGGAGCGCTTCGACCCAAGCAGTCCTGTTGTTCAGGTGTTCAACCCCGATTATGAAAAGCACGGTTGGCAATCGACCCACAGCGTGGTCGAGGTACTGCACCCGGACATGCCGTTTCTGGTCGACTCGGTGCGCATGGAGCTTACCCGTCGTGGCTACGCCATTCACACCCTGCAGAACAGCGTATTGCAGGTCCGCCGGGACGGTGACGGCAGCTTGGTCGAGTTGCTGCCGAAGGGCAGTTCGGGTGAAGGCAGCGGCGCCGAGTCGCTGATATTTGTCGAGATCGATCGCTGCGCCAGTGCGGCGGCCTTGCACGAGCTGGAGCAGTCGCTGCACGGCGTTCTGGCTGACGTCCGTCTGACCGTTAGTGATTTCCCGGCGATGAAGGCGAAGGCCGAAGAGCATCATGCGCGTCTGGCCATGCTGCAACCGGCCGATCACGCCCAGCTGGCTGAGAGCATGGACTTCATGCGCTGGCTGGCCGAAGACCATTTCACCTTCCTGGGGTATGAGGAATTCACGGTTGTCGAACAGGGGGAGGGCGGCCGCATCATTTATGACGAGGCGTCCCTGTTGGGGCTGTCGAGAAATCTGCGTACCGGCCTTGAAGCAGACGATCAACTGATCATGCCGCCAGCGTTGGCCTATCTGCAGGAGCCGCTGCTGCTGTCGTTCGCCAAGGCGGCTACTCCAAGCCGGGTGCATCGGCCGGCATATCCGGATTTCGTCTCCATTCGAGAATTCGATGAGCAGGGTCGCGTAACCCGGGAGTGCCGCTTCCTCGGGCTCTTCACCTCCTCGGTCTATACACAGAGCGTGCGTCGGATACCCTACATTCGCAGCAAGGTGGCAGAGGTCATCCAGCGTTCGCATTTCGATGATTCGGCGCATCTGGCCAAGGAGCTGACTCAGGTCCTCGAAGTGCTGCCGCGCGACGAACTGTTTCAGATGACGCTCGACCAGTTGTTCAGCACAGCCATCGCCATCGTGCAGATCCAGGAGCGCAACAAGCTGCGCCTGTTCCTGCGTATCGATCCCTATGGGCGCTTCTGCTATTGCCTGGCGTACGTTCCCCGCGACAGTTATTCGACCGAGACCCGCTTGCGCATCCAGCAGGTTCTGGTAGACCGCCTGGAAGCCAGCGGCTGTGAATTCTCCACCTACTTCTCCGAGTCCGTGCTGATCCGCGTGCAGTTCCTGCTGCGTCTGGACCCGAGCAAGCAAGTGCAGTTCGACCCGGTCCAGCTGGAAAACGAGGTGGTCCAGGCCTGTCGAACCTGGCAGGACGACTACTCGAGCGTGGTCATTGAGCGCTTCGGCGAAGCCCAGGGCACCGGGATACTTGCTGATTTCCCGAAAGGCTTCCCCGCGGGATACCGTGAACGTTTCGCGCCGCATTCGGCGGCTGTGGATATGCAGCACGTGCTCAGCCTCAGCGAGCAGCGCCCGTTGGTGATGAGCTTCTACCAGCCGATCACGGCGGTGGAGAATCGCCTGCACTGCAAGCTCTATCACCTGAACACGTCGCTGCCGTTGTCGGACATGTTGCCGATCCTCGAGAACCTCGGGCTACGCGTGCTAGGCGAGTTTCCGTTCCACCTGCGGCGCAAGGATGGCCGCGAATACTGGATTCACGACTTTGCGTTCACCTACGCAGAGGGGCTCGAAATTGATCTCATGGAGATCAATGAACCGCTGCAGGATGCCTTCATCGCGATCAACAACTGTCAGGCGGAGAACGATGCGTTCAACCGGCTGGTCCTGACCGCAGGGCTGACCTGGCGCGAGGTTGCGTTGTTACGGGCCTATGGCCGCTACCTGAAACAGATCCGCATGGGCTTTGACCTGGGCTACATCGCCAGCGCTTTGCTCAACCACACCGACATCGCACGTGAGCTGGTGCGGCTGTTCAAGATGCGCTTCTACCTGGCACGCAAACTCGGCGAAGAAGATCTTGCCGACAAGCAGGCGCGGCTGGAGCAGGCGATCATCACGGCGCTGGATGACGTGGCCGTGCTCAATGAAGACCGCATCCTTCGGCGTTACCTGGCCCTGATCAAAGCGACGCTGCGGACGAATTTTTATCAGATGGACGCGGCCGGCAAGCCGAAGAGCTACTTCAGCTTCAAGCTCGATCCGCGGTCGATCCCCGAGATGCCACGGCCGGCGCCGAAATTCGAAATCTTTGTTTATTCACCTCGCGTCGAAGGCGTCCATCTGCGTGGCGGCAAGGTCGCGCGCGGCGGCTTGCGCTGGTCCGATCGTGAAGAAGACTACCGCACCGAGGTGCTGGGCCTGGTCAAGGCACAGCAGGTAAAGAACGCGATCATCGTGCCCGGAGGGGCCAAGGGTGGTTTCGTGCCACGTCGTCTGCCTACCAATGGGTCTCGTGACGAGGTGCTGGCTGAGGGCATTGCCTGCTATCGAATCTTCATCAGCGGCCTGCTGGACATCACTGACAATCTCAAAGACGGCAACGTCGTACCGCCGGCCAACGTGCTTCGCTACGACGAGGACGACCCTTATCTGGTCGTGGCAGCCGACAAGGGCACCGCAACCTTTTCCGACATCGCCAACGGCATCGCTGCGGAGTACGACTTCTGGTTGGGCGACGCGTTCGCGTCCGGTGGCTCCGCCGGCTATGACCACAAGAAAATGGGTATCACCGCCAAGGGCGCCTGGGTCTCAGTGCAGCGGCACTTCCGCGAGCGTGGCATCGATGTGCAGCGCGACAACGTCAGCGTGATCGGCATCGGCGACATGGCTGGTGACGTGTTCGGCAATGGCTTGTTGATGTCCGAAACTTTGCAGCTGGTGGCTGCCTTCAACCATCTGCACATTTTTATCGATCCCGATCCGGACGCTGCGCGCAGCTTTGTCGAGCGCCAACGCCTGTTCGATCTGCCACGCTCATCCTGGACCGACTACGATGCATCGCTGATCTCCGCGGGAGGCGGCGTTTTCCCTCGCTCGGCCAAGCGTATCGCGATCACGCCGCAGATGAAGGCGCGTTTCGACATTGAAGCGGATCAGCTGACCCCGGCCGAGCTCATCCACGCGTTGCTCAAGGCACCGGTGGATCTGCTCTGGAACGGAGGCATCGGAACCTATGTGAAGAGCACTGCGGAAACTCATGCAGATGTGGGCGACAAGGCCAACGACATCCTGCGGGTCAACGGCAACGAGCTGCGAGCCAAGGTCATCGGCGAAGGCGGCAACCTGGGCATCACTCAGCTGGGACGCGTCGAATACTGCTTGCATGGCGGTGCCGCTAACACGGACTTCATCGACAACGCTGGCGGGGTGAACTGCTCCGACCATGAGGTCAACATCAAGATTCTGCTGAATGAGATCGTCAGTGCCGGGGACATGACCGGCAAGCAGCGTGACCAGTTGCTGTTCGAGATGACCGACGCGGTGGCCGAATTGGTGCTGCACGACAATTACAAGCAGACCCAGGCGCTGTCGCAGGCTGAGCATCGCGCTCATGAGGGCGGCAGTGAGTACAAGCGACTGATCAGTTCCCTGGAAGCCGATGGTCTTCTGGATCGTGCGCTTGAGTTCCTGCCTGGCGATGAAATGCTGGCTGAGCGCGCGAATCTGGGCAAGGGCTTGACCCGGCCTGAGCTGTCGGTGCTGATTTCATACAGCAAGATCGAGCTGAAGGAAGCACTGTTGCAATCGCGCGTGCCGGACGACGCCTATCTGGCGCGCGAAATGGAGAGCGCATTTCCGCAGTTGCTGGCCGAGCAGTATCGCCCGGCGATGCTGCAGCACCGTCTCAAACGCGAGATCGTCAGCACTCAGATCGCCAACGACCTGATCAACAACATGGGCATCACCTTCGTTCAGCGGCTCAGAGAGGCTACAGGCCTGAGCGCCGCCAACGTGGCGGGCGCTTACGTGATCGTGCGGGACATCTTCCATCTGCCACATTGGTTCCGCCAGATTGAAGCACTGGACTACAAGGTTCCGTCTGAACTGCAGCTCAACCTCATGGATGAACTGATGCGGCTGGGGCGGCGGGCGACCCGCTGGTTCCTGCGCAACCGTCGCAGTGAGCTGGATGCGGCACGGGACGTCGGGCACTTTGGGCCGCGCGTCGCAGCGCTCGGTTTGAAACTCGACGCGCTGCTGCAGGGCGGAACTCGCGACCTTTGGCAAGCGCGTTACGAGCGCTACACCGACGCAGGTGTGCCCGAGTTGCTGGCCCGGATGGTCGCGGGCACCAACCATCTGTACACGCTGTTGCCGATACTGGAGGCCGCTGATGAAACCGGGCAGCCACCTGCTGAGGTCGCAGCGGCTTACTTCGCCGTGGGCGGTGCGCTGGAGTTACCCTGGTACCTGCAGCAGGTCACCGGCCTGCCGGTGGAAAACAATTGGCAAGCGCTGGCTAGGGAAGGCTTTCGCGATGATCTGGACAGTCAGCAACGCGCTATCACCGTGTCGGTGTTGCAGATGAGCGACGCGCCTGACGATCTCGATGCTCGCGTTCAGCTATGGTTGGAGCAGCGGGAATATCAGGTCGAGCGTTGGCGGCGAATGCTGGTCGAACTGCGCAGTGCCAGTAGCGTGGATTACGCCATGTATGCTGTCGCCGGTCGCGAGCTGCAAGACCTCGCGTTGGAAAGCGCCAGACGCTAGTTGTGATATGCCGCTGGGTTTCCTGGCGGCTGTTACGCGAAATGAAACGCCGATGTCTATGCATCGGCGTTTTGCGTCATGGAGGCGGTGTTGGGCAGGGGGCTCGTGAGCTTCGTGGCAGTAGCGTTGCTGGATCAGTCGGTATGTACGGCCCGGTTGCCAAGGCGGAACCGAGTGATCTGAGGCAAGTCGCGCAAGTAGCGCACCATGTCCGGAGCACCGGCGAGCTTAAGCCCTTCTCCCAAAGCATTCGCAGCAGGTTGCCGCTTGTCCAGCAGAAGTAGCTCTGAGTTATTCGCGTTGCGCAGCAGCGTCAAGCGAGCATAGGGAATCTTTGCCTCAAGCAGCAGCCCCATAAAGGCGCGATCGCTCCAGGCTTGTGCCGGCATCGTGACGGCATGGTATTCGCCGTCGAGTGCCTGTAGTCCGGCTGCATCAAGCCGGTAATCAGTGAGTTCGCAGGGCAGGTTGACCTCCAGCCCGCGCAACCGTGCATAGGCGATGGCGCTGGCGAAGGCTTCAGCATGGTGCTCACCGCTCCAGTAAATCCGCTCGCCAAGCCAGCTGGCTTGGCGAAGCTCGATCGGGGCCTGTGTCTGGAATTCAGGCAATGCGGAGGTGATGGTCCGTACGAAGTCCTTGTAACTGATGACCCGTAGCTGACGGCAGGCGGGTGTGGCGGCAAGCGCCTCGAACGTCGGATAGGTCGCTTCGTCGGGGCTCTGCCCGCCGAGGCCGTCGACCTGTCGCAAATCGAGCGCCGGGTAGGCGCTGCGCTCCTGGCGCACGAGCCGTGTCAAGGCTGCATGAGCCTTGGCTTTGTCTTCCTGAATGGGGCCGGAAAAGGCGCTTCTCGGTAAATCGACGAATCGTTGCAGGCAAGGGCCGTCGTTCCAGAAGATGCTCGGTGCCGGCTCCGAGAGGGGAGCAAATGGCAAGCTGATCTGGCTGGCGTGCTCAAGGATTTGGCGCGGTGATTTGCCGGTTAATCCAAGGCGTTGGGCAAATCTGACGATTCGGGAAGTCACGGGCGGCATCGGCTCGGGCAGGCCCATCATGGAAGACGAACGCATAGGGCAACGGTCGAAGTGTGGCAGAGCCGTGCGCCCCGTGCACCGTATTTGCCGAGCTTTTGTTTATCGAATTGGGGATCTCGGTTCAATGACAGATCACTGTCCGAGAGCCGATATGGCAACATCGCTGCGTTGATCAATGAGGGAGCCTCCATGCCAAGCCTCTTGCTGGATATTGCACTGCCCGCCGAAAAACTGCTGGCGGTCTATCAGGGGCGCGCCAATCGTATCCTGATCAAAAGCCGGGAAGGGACGAGCGTCAGCTTGCCGGCACATCACCTGCGACCATTTCTGACAACGGCCGGCGTGTTTGGTTCATTCGAGATGGAGTTTGCGCCGGAGGGCAAACTGATTCGCTTGCGACGGGTTGATTAGGCGCGCTTCGTCGAGCAATTCGATCACGGGCGCCACGTTGTAGCCCGCTGCGCGCAATGCCCGCCTGCTATACTCTCGCGCCACACTTTCCAGGATCTAGGCTGCGTATGTATAACCTGGCCCGCCAGCTACTTTTCAAGTTTACGCCCGAGACGTCTCATGAGCTGTCGCTCGATCTTATTGGCGCGGGCGGCCGTCTAGGCCTTAACACCATGTTGAATAAGTCTCCGGCGAGCTTGCCGGTGCGGGTGATGGGGTTGGATTTCCCGAACCCTGTTGGGCTGGCGGCGGGGCTGGACAAAAACGGCGAGGCGATCTGCGGAATGTCGCAGCTAGGATTTGGATTTGTCGAGGTGGGTACTGTCACGCCGAGGCCACAACCAGGAAATCCCAAACCGCGTATTTTCCGGTTGCCCGAGGCCGAAGCTATTATCAACCGTATGGGCTTCAACAATCATGGCGTCGACGCGCTGCTGGAAAGGGTCGACGCGGCTCGTTTCAAGGGCATCTTGGGCATCAACATCGGCAAGAACTTCGACACCCCGGTCGAGCGCGCTCAGGATGATTACTTGCTGTGCCTGGACAAGGTCTATCACCAGGCGAGCTATGTCACAGTGAACGTCAGTTCGCCCAATACACCAGGGCTGCGTAGCCTGCAGTTCGGGGACTCGCTCAAGCAACTGCTCGATGCGCTTGGTCAGCGCCGCGAAGACCTCGAAGTGCTCCATGGAAAGCGTGTTCCGCTGGCCATCAAGATCGCGCCCGACATGACCGATGAGGAAATCCGACTGGTTGCCGAAGCGGTATTCCAGGCCGGCATGGATGCAATCATTGCGACCAACACAACGCTTGGCCGTGACGGCGTGGCGGGTCTTGCGCACGCCGACGAAGCGGGCGGGCTTTCCGGGGCCCCTGTTCGTGAAAAGAGCACCCATACCGTCCGTGTGTTGGCACAAACTCTGGCGGGCCGCCTGCCTATCATTGCCGTCGGTGGTATTACGCAAGGGCAGCATGCGGCAGAGAAGATCGATGCCGGCGCAAGTCTTGTGCAGCTCTACACGGGGTTCATCTATAAGGGGCCAGCGCTGATTCGCGAGGCGGTGGACGCCATCGCTGCGCTGCAATCTCAGAAGGGTGCGAATCGTTAATCTGTGCTGCGGTGGGGCTCCCGATGGGAGCCCCGGGCTTCAAGCCCGCCGCCCGGATGGGGCGTGCTAGTCGAAGTCGGTGTGATTGTGTCAGCCGACCGCGTGAAGTTCGTTCAATCGATGAATGCCGGCTGCGCCGGTCAGACCGTCCCAGTTGTCGCCGCGACCCTCCCGCCAGCCGTTAATCCAGGCTTGGCGTACCTCGGGATGAGAAAAAGGACAGAGATCGCGAGATTTACCGTGTATGCCATGCTGATAACCGCGTAGAAATGCTCGTTCCATCGGATCACGCTTGAGTCTTCTCATTGGGTATTGCCCTCAGTGGTTGACTGGTGTTTCCGTTGCCCTCATGGCGAGGTCGGCAGATAGACTGCCAGTGAAGCCCGCTGCCGGCGTGGCGGGTTCTTCCGGCATCGTTGCGATGCCGGACTGAGTCGAGTTCTAACCCAATGACTGCCAAGCGGGAATGATCGTTTTGTAATAAGTAAGTCACCAAACCGTGGTACCGCCCATAAGGCAGGCGGGGAGCGCTCCCCGCACTGCCTAAGTGGTACCGCAGCGTCTGCTTCGCGACGAAAGACAGCCGCAAACCGCCCGAACATCGACACGAGATCTGGGAGAGTGCTCAACCGGATCGAACAAATTGACTGGACATGCCATGACTGATCGCCACGAACTTATCCTCACCTGCCCAAAAGGGCTCGAGGGCCTGTTGCTCGAAGAAGCCAAGGAGCTCGGGCTCGAGGAGGCGCGTGAGCAGACCGCCGCGATTCGCGGCTTTGCCAGCATGGAGGTCGCCTACCGGTTGTGTCTGTGGTCTCGGCTGGCGAACAGGGTGTTGTTGGTGATCGAGCGTTTTTCCACCGTGAATGCCGAAACCCTCTACGAGGGAGTGCATCAGGTCGACTGGGCGGAGCATCTTGCAGCAACGGGTAGTCTGGCGGTTGAGTTCAGCGGCCATGGCTCCGGGATCGACAACACTCACTTTGGCGCTCTGAAGGTCAAGGATGCCATTGTCGATCGGCTCCGCACCGCAAGCGGCGAGCGACCCAGTGTCGACAAGCTGAACCCGGACCTGCGCATCCACCTGCGTCTTGATCGGGGGCAGGCAGTGCTGTCCCTGGATCTGTCCGGGCATAGCCTGCACCAGCGTGGCTACCGTCTTCAGCAGGGTGCGGCTCCGCTCAAGGAGAACCTTGCGGCAGCCGTACTGATCCGTGCGGGTTGGCCTCGCATCGCTGCTGCTGGCGGCGCTCTGACCGACCCAATGTGTGGCGTCGGCACCTTCCTGGTCGAAGGCGCGATGATAGCGGCGGACATCGCCCCTAATCTTCGCCGTGAGCGCTGGGGGTTCAGTGCCTGGCTCGGCCATGTGCCTGCTCTGTGGAATCGCCTGCACGCCGAAGCCCAGGCGCGTGCCGACGCGGGCATGGCCCGACCGCCGCTGTGGATTCGCGGTTACGAGGCGGACCCGCGTCTGATTCAGCCGGCAAAGAACAACATCGAGCGCGCTGGGCTGGCGAGCTGGATCCGTGTTTACCAAGGCGATGTAGCAACGTTCGAGCCTAGACCGGATCAACATCAGAAGGGCCTGGTCATCTGCAACCCACCGTATGGTGAGCGCCTAGGCGATGAGGCGAGTCTTGTCTATCTGTATCAGAACCTCGGAGAGCGACTGCGTCAGGCCTGTCTCGGCTGGGAAGCAGCAGTGCTGACATCTGCTCCAGACTTGGGCAAGCGCATGGGCATCCGTAGCCACAAGCAATACGCTTTCTGGAACGGTGCACTGCCTTGCAAACTCTTGTTGATCAAGGTCGAGCTGGACCAGTTTGTCACCGGTCAGCGAGCGGCCACCGCTGAAAGCAAGAACGAAGAGAAGCCTGTAGCGGAACTGGCGCGCCTCAGTGAGGGCGGGCAGATGTTCGCCAACCGGCTGCAGAAGAATCTGAAGCTGCTCGGTAAGTGGGCTCGCAAGCAAGGCATTCAATGCTATCGCTTGTACGATGCAGACATGCCTGAGTATGCCTTGGCCATTGATCTCTACGGCGACTGGGTGCATGTGCAGGAATACGCGCCACCGCGCTCGATCAATCCCGAGAAAGCCCAGGCACGACTCTACGACGCCCTAGGCGCTATCCCGCAAGCTTTGGGTGTTCCCCAGGACCGGGTGGTGGTCAAGCGTCGTGAGCGCCAGAGCGGAACGCGGCAGTACGAGCGCCAAGCCACTCAAGGCACCTTTGTTGAGGTCACAGAGGGCGACGTCAAGCTGCTGGTGAATCTCACCGATTACCTCGATACCGGGCTGTTTCTCGACCACCGGCCGATGCGCCAGCGCATTGCGCGCGAAGCGGCAGGCAAGCGCTTCTTGAACCTTTATTGCTACACCGCTACCGCTACGGTTCACGCGGCGAAGGGCGGCGCTCGCAGCACGACGAGTGTCGACCTGTCAAAAACCTATCTGGATTGGGCGCGGCGCAATCTGGCGCTCAATGGCCTGTCGGATCGACAGCGTTTGGAGCAGGCCGATGTCATGGCGTGGTTGGAGGAGGACCGTGGCGAATACGATCTGATCTTTATCGACCCGCCAACGTTCTCTAACTCGAAGCGCATGGAAGGGGTGTTCGATGTCCAGCGTGATCATGTCGCCTTGCTCGATCTGGCGATGGCGAGACTCGCCGCTGGCGGCACGCTGTATTTTTCCAACAACTTTCGCAAATTCGTCCTCGATCCGGGCGTTGCCGAGCGCTACGCCGTGGAGGAAATTACCGGCGCCACTCTGGATGAAGATTTCCGCCGCAACAGCAAGATTCACCGCGCCTGGAAACTCCAAGCGCGCTGATATGTTAGGGAAGGTGCCGCGTTTCGGTATCCACCGGCATCGCATTACGCAGCTGATTCGCTGCGCCAGTGATCCAGCGTTGTTGTTTCAATTCAGTGCCGACGTGATGTCGCGACGGCGGCACTGAACGGACTAGCGTTGCGCGGTGTTTTCGTTGCCGGGACGGTTATAGAGACTGACCAGTACCTGGTCCAGCACCGAGGAGGCGCCCCACGGGCGAGGATGGTTGAGGATTGCGACGACAGCCCAGGTATTGCCGTCGTTGTCGCGGCTATACCCAGCGATCGCACGCACCGTGTTCAGCGTTCCGGTCTTGACGTGAGCCTTGCCGGCAACGCCTGTATTACGAAGCCGCTTGCGCATGGTGCCGTCCACCGCTGCCAAGGGCATCGATGAAATGAACTCGGCGGCGTATGGGCTTTTCCATGCGGCTTGTAGCAAGCTGGCCAGCTCTCGCGCGCTGACGCGTTCGGCCCGCGACAGGCCAGATCCGTTCTCGATGACCAGATGGGGCGAAATCAACCCCTTTTTTGCCAGCCACTGACGTATCACACGCTGCGCGGCCATGGAGTCATCTGCATCCGCTTCGTTACGGAACTCAGCACCCAAGCTCAGGAACAACTGTCGTGCCATGGTGTTGTTGCTGTACTTGTTGATGTCGCGAATGATCTCCACCAGATCTGGCGAATAAGCTCGCGCGATCATCTTGGCGTCAGCTGCCACCGGTGCTACTCGATCCTCACCGAGAATGGTGCCGCCAAGCTCTTTCCAGATCGCGCGAACGGCACCGGCGGCGTAGCGCTGATGGTCCAGTACTGAAAGGTAGGTTTGTCCGCTGCATCCAGCCGGGAGCTTGCCCGTGACCACCACGGTCACCCCTTTACCGTTTTCGATCGGGTTGTAGCGGATGTCGGGCCATCCCGGGCATTTTGCTTTTGGTGAGGCCTGAATGCGATTGTCGATCTGAACTGTGGCGATTGGCGGTTCAACCAGAACCTTCACGTTCCCGCCATCGTTGCGGGCAATGAAACGAAGTGCCTTGAGGTTGACCAACAACGCATCCGGTCCGACCAGGAAAGGCTTGTTCTTGTCATTGCCGTCGTCGTCGAATACCGGCAGCGTGGGTTGCACGAAATGGCTGCGGTCGAGGACAAGATCACCGGTAACGGTCTCGACGCCATTGGCCCGCAGGTCCCGCAGCAACAACCAGAGCTTTTCCATGTTGAGCTTTGGATCACCGCCGCCCTTGAGGTAAAGGTTGCCGTTCAGCGTGCCGTTCTCAATCGGCCCGTCAGCATAGAATTCTGTTTTCCACTGATGGTTGGGCCCGAGCAGTTCCAGCGCGGCGTACGTCGTGACCAGCTTCATGGTCGAAGCGGGGTTGACTGAGACATCCGCATTAACAAAGGTGGGTGATCCGGTGCCGTTGAGTGGAAGCATGACTACGGAAAGGGCGCTGGTTTCGATCTTGTTTGTCTTGAGTGCCTGTACCACGCGGGTTGGTAAGGTCTGATTGACCGTTTCGGCGAAGGCCGGAATCACTAGTGGCAGCGTCAGCGCGGCAGCGGCGAGGCGGGACCGCAACTGACGGGTCGCGCGGCTCCGGTTGGCTGGTGCAGACAGGCTCGAAATCAATGACATAGCGGTTCCCTACAGCGTTCAGGGAAAAGAGGGCGGGCTATTATGCCCACGTCCGAGAAGTGACATGCTTCTCATCCGACAAGCGTAGACGTCTGGCTCGTCTCCCTGCAAACAAAGATAAGCAAGTAATCAGCGGTCGGAGTATCGGTCACCAGGCCGGCGCTGCAATCGCACAAGCCTCCTGTTGCTGTTAGAGTGCGCGCCGTCATCATCGTTATCTAAGGACCGAATCAATGGCTACCAATCGCTCGCGTCGTTTGCGCAAAAAACTTTGTGTCGACGAATTCCAGGAACTGGGTTTCGAGGTCAGTCTGACCTACCGTGACGGCCTTGAGGCCAAGGCGGTCGATGCGTTTCTTGAAGCCTTCCTGAACGAAGCCATCGAAACCAATGGTCTGGGCTATGTTGGTGGCGAAGATTACGGTTTCGTCTGCCTCGCAAGCCGTGGCTCGGTCAACGAAGAGCAGCGCGGTCAGGTCGAGGCTTGGCTCAAGAGTCGCAACGAACTGTCCGAATTCAACGTAAGCCCGTTGATGGACGTTTGGTACCCGGAAAACGAGATCAACGCTAAGGCATGATTGAGTCATTCTTGCCCTGATCGGTTACGGCTGTTTGCCTGGATCTGCGCAATGCAATCCGGGTGACCAGCCGACGCAGTAGATACATCAGCAAGGTAACAGACAGCGCCACGCCGACCCCGATGGCTGCGTTGATCAGGCGCAGCTGTGGCAATTCCCAGTCTTGCGCCAAGGTTTCGGCCAGCAGAAGAAAACTCAAGGTTGTCTGCAGGACAAACAAGCCATAGTGATGTGCCTGGAATGCCCTGCTGAGCATTACGAGCGGCAACATGATCATCACCATCATGGGCGGGTCGGCCAGACTGTGGCCCATGTAGATCAGTATTGCTGCTGCACAGAAGATTCCAATGCCGGCCTGTAGGGCGCGAATGAGGCTGCGTTGCAGGTCCATCTGCAGCGTGGTAAACACCGCTAGTGTCAGCCAGTAGCCGCGTGGCAGATCTGCCAGGGTAACGATCAGGCCGCCAGTCGCCGCAGCCAGAATGTAAGTGATCGCGTGCAGCCGCCATTGGCGGATTGGTGTACGCCGCGCTCGGCGACGTAACACTTTCACCATGCTCAACAGTCGCGGCATGTAAGGCCACATGCGCAGGCCATGCATTCCGCGGAGACCGAACGCCAGAAGGGTGACCCAAAGGCCTCCGAGGGCGAACAGCGCCGCAATGGCCTGAGGATTATTAAAGTCCCCGATGCCATGCTGACCTTGGCCTAGACACAAGCAAATCGCCAGGCCTATGCCGAGCTTACCGGCCTCGCTGCCATATCGCTGCAGCCACGCTAGCAGCAATCCATAAAAGGCAAACAGGCCGAGGCTGACAAGCGGGTGGGGGGCTGACCAGAAGCCGAGCCCAGCGCTCCCAGCGCCAAGCCCGATCAAGAGCAGCATTCGCAGCATGCCGAGGCGGTGGAGTGGGTTCGCCTTGGCTGCTTGGAACGCGCCGACTGTTGCCCAAAGGAAACCTGGATGCCCGCTGAATAAACCGAGCAGCAGGGGCAGGGCACAACCCAGGCCGGCGACCGCGGCAGCCCCCCAGGCGGGCCGGCCAGGTTGCCAGCCAATAACCTTCCATGGCGACCTATTTATCAGGCTCACGTGGGGCTCGAGCGTCCGGTCATTTCGCTGGCCATCTCGGTCGCGTAGCTGTCGGTCATGCCTGCAATGAAGTCGATCATTCGAACAAATGCCTGATACAGCGGCCAATGAGGATCTGGCGCATTATTGCCGAGCAGATCCAGGATGCGGCGATTCTTGAACGATGGCGTTCGACCGCCGTGTTGCTCAAGGGCTGCACCGCAGAATGCGTTTAGCAGTATTTCTAGGGTGGTATAGGCGCCAATCTCATGCAGAGTTTTGCGCTTGTCTTGGAAAATCTTTTCCCGGGCCAGCGCCTTGGCCTGCAGAACGCATTGTTTGGCTGGACCATGCATATGCTCAACCAGATCCCCTACGAGGCATCCCGTCAGCAGCGCTTGCTGCTGTTCGACGAACGCTTCTGCGGCAGCGTTGGTCAGGTGCTCGATGGCTTTGCCTCTGAGGATCGCCAGCTTGCGTCGACGTGAGCCCTCGGGACCGAGTTGCCGGTATGTTTCAGGTACGTCATCGCCCACCAGATTCAGCAGTAGGGCTTCCACCTCGGCGTATTCCAGAAGGTCCATTTCAAGCCCATCTTCGAGATCGATGAGCCCGTAACAAATGTCGTCCGCAGCTTCCATCAGATACACAAGGGGATGACGCGCCCACCGTTGTTCGTCTAACTTCGGTAGGCCGAGTTTGGCTGCTATCTGCTCCAATAGCGGCAGTTCGTTCTGGTAGCAACCAAACTTGTGTTTTTTATAGCCAAGCGCTTCGGCGTGGCGTGATGTCCAAGGGTACTTGAGGTAAGTTCCTAGTGTTGCGTAGGTAAGGCGCGTTCCGCCGTCGAACTGGTGATATTCGAGCTGTGTAAGTACCCTGAAACCTTGGGCGTTGCCTTCAAAATTGAGAAAATCGGCACGTTCGGCATCGCTCATGTCGTCCAGCCAGCCACGCGCGGCCGCCTGTTGAAACCAGTGGCGTATTGCATCCTCTCCAGAGTGACCAAACGGTGGATTGCCAATGTCGTGCGCCAAGCAGGCGGACTGAATGACCATGCCGAGATCCGCCGGGCTGCACCACTCTGGCATATCATCCCGGAGCACTTCACCTACACGCATGCCGAGCGAGCGGCCGACGCAGCTGACTTCCAGCGAGTGAGTAAGTCGCGTATGAATGTGGTCGTTGCTTGAGACCGGATGGACCTGAGTCTTGCGTCCAAGCCGGCGGAACGCTCCAGAGAAGATGATTCTGTCGTGGTCCTTGTGAAACGGGCTTCGACCAAGCTCTTCATTGCTGTGTACGGATTTTCCGAGCCGCTCTCGATTCAGCAGCGTGTGCCAGTCCAAAGAGCAATCTCCTTGATGTCGCCAGATGGGGGCGGCTTGCCAGGTCAGCAGCTTGCTCGCCGCACGCAACCGAACCGCCCAATGACCAATCAGTAACTGGCTGTCAGCCTACAGAGTTGCTGATCGCTAGACCATCCGCATTTGCTGAGATATTGATCGGCTCTGCTTCGCCTGCTGAGCAGATGTTTTATCCCTTAATGCCGCAGCCTGCGGATGAGGGGGTAAAGCATCATCCCTACTCTAGCCAGTTTGCCAACCTTGCCCAGTCGACGGCCAAACAGGGTTAACCCCAGGGTTGCTGCAATCATCAGCGGGCCCTTGCCGTTATGGTGCTCTGAGGAAGCGCTATGGCTACGGCTCGCGACCATTCCCTTGATTCGTTGGAAGGGGTGAACCAATGGCTGTGAGTGATATAGAACTTGTTGGCGGTTCATTTCCATGCGCAAGCGAACAAGGTCCTTGCGCATGGCTAAATCGCCGGAGCTACTTAGCGGTAGGCTCATGGCAGTAAACGCTCCCGGTTGCGGGCCAATTCTTCGACCGTCGCCTGGAAAGGCGAGACGCTTTCTTTGACGATGCGCACGGCGCGGCTGATGCAGACGGCCAGCACAACTGCGTAGATAGCACAGAGAACCAGAATGGCGGCGATAGGGTTGCTGTCCCAGAAGGCGATCACGATTGCAGCTGATAGCCCAACGAGAATCAGCAGCCCGAGGATCAAGCTGATACTGGCAAGAAGGAACAGCTTGAATACCCGGGCTCGCTCTTCCTGAATCTCAATTCCGATGAGCTCCAGATGCCCTTGTACGAGGCCAGCAAGCGCGCTGCCCATCTTCTTGATGGACGGCGTCGAGGCGTCGTCAGCGTGTCTGGTTTCCATTGGATCCGTTCCCCACATTATTAACGGCGGGTGA
>Ga0207893_1000408_pt1 | contig 22726 bp, 17 predicted proteins | sample MalvirmetaMSP121_FD_184233 | JGI IMG/M metagenome (GOLD analysis project Ga0207893, IMG submission 184233) | Marine viral communities from the Deep Pacific Ocean - MSP-121 (SPAdes) | ecosystem: Environmental > Aquatic > Marine > Oceanic | place: Pacific Ocean | collected 2001-06-02 | reverse complement strand
CCCCCCCGCCGAGGCGGCATTCGACGATCTGGTGCAGCTTGCTGCCGAGCTATGTGCCTGTCCCAGCGCGGCCATCGTGTTTGTCGACGAGGACCGCCAATGGGTAAAGGCCTCGGTCAACGTCGCGGGCGCCGACCGCCCTCGGGACGACGCACTCTGCTCCCGGGCCCTCGGGTGCACAGAACCGCTGGTGATCGAAGACCTGACCCACGAGCCGCTGGCCAACGGCATGACGGGTTTCTATGCCGCAGCGGTACTGCGCACCGCCGAGGGCCTGCCGCTCGGCACGCTATGTGTTCTCGATAGCAAGCCGAGGCAGCTGTCGGAGCGCCAATCCGCCCATCTGGAGGCCCTGGGCCGCCAGGTCATGGCGCTGTTGGAGTTGCGTCGCAGCCGTGAAGCCAACGAGCGCAACCGACAGATCATCGACAGCGCAGTGGATTACGCGATCCTCACCACCGACGCCAAGGGTGTCATCACCAGCTGGAACCAGGGCGCCGAACGCATCCTCGGCTGGCCATCGTGCGAGGCCGTCGACAGCCACGCGGCGCGATTCTACGTAGCGGAGGACATCGCCTGCGGCGTGCCTGACAAGGAAATGGCCACTGCGGCGCGCGACGGCTCGGCAATGAACGAACGCTGGCATGTGCGCAAGGACGGCAGCCGCTTCTGGGCCAGCGGCGTGCAGATGCCGCTCAAGGATGATCACGGACAGCACTTGGGTTTCGTGCATATCCTGCGCGACCTGACCGAACGTCTTCATGAGCAAGCGGCGATCCGCCAAGCCGAAGAGCGCTACCGGGCCCTGGTCGACCTAAGCCCTCAGGTGATCTGGCAGTGCGATGCCGACGGGCAGCTGATCTTCTGTAATCGCTACTGGTGCGATTTCACCGGGATGAGCGCCGAAGCCTCGGCCGGTATGGGCTGGCTGTCGGCCGTGGCGCCGGATCACCGCGACGCCATACTGCAGCAATGGCAAGGCGCCCTGAAATCCGGCCAGGCCGGCAATTTCGAGGTCCCGCTGCTGGCCGCCGACGGCAGCTCACGCTGGTTTCAGGGCAGCGGGGCGCCCGTTTATGACTGCGATTGCCGGCTGCTGCACTGGGTATTGGTCGCGCAGGACATTCACGAGCGTCGCCTGGCAGAGATCAAGCGCCTGGAAAGCGAGGCGTTCACCCGCAGCCTGCTGGACGCGGCCAGCGAAGGCTTCTATTCCATCGACACGCGAGGCTTGGTCACGCTCTGCAACGAGGCGTTCGTCAAGCTGCTCGGCTTTAACAGCAAGGACGAGGTGCTTGGCCGGCAGCTGCACCCGTTGATCCACCACAGTCACACAGACGGCTCGCCTTACCCAATCGAAGAGTGTCCGATTCAACGCACGGCAAAAACCGGTGAGTCGGTACACATCGAGTACGAACTGTTCTTTCGTCTGGACGGCAGCAGCCTGCCCGTCGAGTACCGGGTCGCCCCGCTGTACCAGGACAATGTTTTGCAAGGTGCAATCTGCACCTTTACCGACATCAGTGAACGAACCCGCGGCGAAGCCCAGCAATCCTATCTGCTGGAGCTCAGCGACCAGCTTCAGGACAGCAGCAGCCGCATCGAGCTGGCCGACATGATGGCCGAGCCGCTTGCCCAGCTGATGGGGGCGGAGTGCATCTATCAGGGACATCTCGACGAGCGCGATAACCTGATCGTCGATGAGCACTGGCCACAGGCTGTCAGCAAGCCGCGCACCGCTCACACGCTGGACGCCTGTGCCGAACCGTTGCGCCTACGGTTGTCGCAGGGCCTGATCGTGCCCTTCGACGACCTCCTCGATGAGGCCGGTTGCCACGGCCGTTTCGGTGTTCTGCATGAGCATTTCGGCTATCGCAGCCTTCTGCTGGCGCCACTGCTGCAGCAAACGGCCAACTGCGCCTTTTTGTTGTTCGGCAGCCGGCAACCGCGAGCCTGGAGCCAGACCGATATTTCGTTTGTACGAGAAGTGGTCGAGCGCATCCGTGCCGCCGCCGACCGGGTACGCGCGCGCTCGGCCCTGCTGGAAGCCGAACAGCGCGTCAGCCTGGCCAACGAAATTGCTGCAATCGGCGTCTGGGAATACGATTTCGAGCACAACCGCCTGCACTGGGATGCGCAACTCAAGATGCTCGCAAACCTGGGGCCGAACGAGCCGGCGCTGTCGGTCGACCAGTTCCTTGCGCGGGTTCACCCGGACGACCGGCACACCTTAATAACGGCCTTTCGTAATGCGCTCGACGGCGTCGGCGGCGGCGAGTTGAACCTGGACTACCGGGTGTATGACGAGCGCAGCGAGCAGTTCCGCTGGTTGGCCAACCGTGGCCGCCGACTGATCGACGGTGACGGCAGGGTTAGCCTGCTCGGCACCGCCCGAGACATTACTGCCGAACGCAACGCTGCCTTGAAACTGCTACGCATGAACGCGCTGCTTGAAGAGCAGATACAGGAACGTCAGGTCACCGAACAGCGCCAATCGGTGCTGATGGAACTGGGCGATCTGCTGCGCGGGCAACCCGATAGCGTCACCATCGTCACGGCTGCCGTGCGCGCGCTGGGTACAACGCTGCAGGTGACCCGCGCCGCCTTTCTGTCCATCGACCCAGGCGGACAGTACGCCACCGTCGAGCGCTACTGGAGCGACGGCGCTCTGGGTGACTACAGCGAGCGCATGTGCTTTGCCGACTACGGTGACTTCATCTACGACCTGCAGCACGACGAGCTGGTGGTGGTCGAAGACGTGCTGCATGACCCACGGACCGCCGCACAAGCAGCGAGCCTGCGACTGCGGCGCATTCAAAGCCTGGTCTGCGTACCGCTGCAGGAGCAGGGCGTCCTGAGCGCTGCCCTGATTCTCTTGCAGGACCGACCGCGGCAATGGGCCGAAGAAGACATTTCCTTTATCCGCGAAGTCGCTGACCGTGCTTGGACGGCCGATGAGCGGATGCGCGCGGAAAGTGCACTGCGCGCCAGCGAGGAGCAGTTCCGCACCCTCGCCGACAACATGAGTCAGTTTGCCTGGATGGCCGATCCCGCGGGCCGCATCTACTGGTACAACAAGCGCTGGTACGACTACACCGGCACCACGCTGGAAGCCATGCGGGCGCTGGGTTGGCGCTCGGTGCATCACCCCGACCACCACGAGCGCGTCAGCGCCTCGATGAAGCGCGCCGTGGCAATCGGCTCGATCTGGGAAGAGACTTTCCCCCTGCGCGGCAAGAGCGGCCAGTATCGTTGGTTCCTTGCGCGTGCAGTGCCCATTCGCGACGATTTCGGCCAGGTGACCCGCTGGTTCGGCACCAACACCGATATCACCGCTCAGGTCACCGCAGAAGAAGCACTGCGCGAGCTGAATGACAATCTGGAACGGCGCGTCGCCGAGCGTACGCGTGAACTGGCCGAGATCAACCATCTGCTGCATCTGGAAATGGGTGAACGGGAACGCGCCGAGGACACCTTGCGCCATGCCCAGAAGATGGAAGCCATCGGCCAACTGACTGGTGGCCTCGCTCACGACTTCAACAACATGCTGACCGGCGTGCTCGGCGCCCTCGACCTGATCCAGCGCCGAGTCGCCAATGGTCAGGTAAACGATCTCGGTCGCTACGTGGATGCGGCGGCCAGTTCGGCCACCCGCGCCGCGGCGCTGACCCATCGCCTGCTTGCCTTCGCGCGGCGCCAATCGCTGGACCCGCAACCGGTAAACGTCAACCTGTTGGTCGAGTCGATGGAAGATATGCTGCGCCGCACCATGGCCGAGCACATCGAGTTCGACACCCGCCTGCAGGAAAGCCCCTGGTTGGCTTACACCGATGCGCACCAGCTCGAGAACGCCCTGCTCAACCTTGTGATCAACGCGCGCGATGCCATGAGCGAAGGCGGCAAGCTGATCATTCAAACCGGTTCGGTACAGGTCAACACCTCACAACCAGACGGCCCCGAACCCGGCGAATACGTCACCCTAAGCGTGGCAGACAATGGCTCGGGCATGCCACCGGAAGTGGTAGCCAAGGCATTCGACCCGTTCTTCACCACCAAACCTATCGGCCAGGGCACTGGCCTTGGGCTTTCGATGGTCTATGGCTTCGTCAAACAGACTGGCGGCCACGTACGCATCGACAGTACACCGGGACAAGGCACCCTGATCACCCTGTTCCTGCAACGCAACCGGGCACAGGCGGCACATATCGAGGAGCCATCCAGCAAACCGGTAGCCGTCAGCGGTGCCGAGGCCGACGAAACCGTGCTGGTGGTCGAGGATGAAGCCGCGGTGCGCATGTTGGTGGTTGAGGTGCTGCAAGAGCTCGGCTATCAGGTTATCGAAGCGGTGGATGGCAACAGTGCACTGCCGCACCTGACGGGCACGCGACGTATCGACTTGCTGGTCAGCGATATCGGTCTGCCCGGCATCAACGGGCGTCAGCTGGCCGAGATCGCTCGCCAGCACCGACCCGACCTGCACGTGCTGTTCATCACCGGCTATGCACCCAATGCCCAGGTCCGTGGGGAGTTCCTCGGCCCCGGCATGGACATGCTGGCCAAGCCCTTCAGCATCGACATGCTAGGCGCCAAGGTTCGCCAACTGATCGAGCGCAGCGGATAGCCCCAAGAGCGGAGAGCCCCAAGGAACTCTGCTGATCGCTGCGCACTCTCTAATGGAGGATCAAGCAGAGGCATCCATCATGCGCAAAACATTTCTGGCAGCCGTTACCCTGAGCTGTATCCCTTTTAGCGCGGCGATGGCGGACGACGGCTTCGTCCGCCAGATTCTTTCGTCCGGCGCCACCACCGCTTCCACCTACATGACGTTCCGCGACGACAAGCTGGTCGCTGCGGCACGCGAGGACGCCAGCAGTTTTGTGGCCAGCGATGGTGCCATCCGTGGCCCTTATCTCGAAGCGATGCTCGTCAAACTACGCCATGAGCAACCGCAACTGGAAGCCAGCGACATGCAGCTGGCCAGCGCCATCCTTGCAGCCGAACAACACTAGGTGACGCGATACCGGCCAGCCGGCCGGCATGTCGCTCCGCATGCACTGAAGCGGCAGATCGCATCGCTATTCGTCCACTCGCAGCATCCGGAGAACTCCATGAAGAAAACCGCATCCGCCGTCTGGCAAGGTGATCTGAAAAGCGGCAAAGGCACCATCAGCACCGAAAGTGGCGCGCTTAAGGACAATCCGTACGGCTTCAACACCCGCTTCGAAGGTGCGCCTGGCACCAATCCGGAAGAGCTGATTGGCGCAGCACACGCTGGCTGTTTCTCGATGGCCCTGTCGATGATGCTCGGTCAGGCGGGATTGACTGCCGAACGCATCAACACATCCGCCGAAGTCACTCTGGACAAAGATGACAAAGGCTTCTCCATTACCGCCATCGCTCTGACGCTGAAGGCCAAGGTGCCTGGAGCCGACAACGAGCAGTTCCAACAGATCGCCAACCAGGCGAAGGAAGGCTGCCCGGTATCGCGCGTGCTCAATGCACAGATCAGCCTGGACGCGACGCTGGAGAGCTAAGTCCGCGCAAACAAAAACGCCGCCCATGGGGCGGCGTTTTTGTTGGTGCGGTTTGCTGGGTCAGCCGCGGATGTTGTAGATGTCCTTCTCGTTCAACTCGGCGTATTCGTACAAGCGATTGAGGTAGGCGCTCTGCTGTTCCCAGACTTTGCTTGCGACCGGATCAGCTGCGGCAGAGGCGTCGACCACCTCGGCAGCCACTTCCCTCAGGCGGGCCAGCACTTCGTCGGGAAGGCGGCGAACTTCAACGCCCTGCTCACGCAGCTGCTCCATGGCCTCCATGTTCTTCGCGTTGTAGTCGTCGAGCATGTCTCCGTTGACTGCACGGGCCGCGGAACGAACGATGGCTTTCAGATCATCCGGCAGGGTTTCCCAAGCCTTGAGGTTGACGTCCAGTTCGAAGGTAACGTTCGGCTCCTGCCAGCCCGGCGTGTAGTAGTACTTGGCCGCTTTGTGCAGCCCCAGCGCCAGATCGTTGTATGGACCAATCCACTCAGTGGCGTCGATGGCACCGGTCTGCAGCGCGGTGAAGATCTCGCCGGCCGGCATGTTCACTACGGTGCCGCCCATCTTGGTCAGTACTTCACCGCCCAGGCCGGGGGTACGCATCTTCAAACCGTTGAAATCGTCTACCGATTTGATTTCCTTGTTGAACCAGCCGGCAGTCTGTACACCGGTCGCGCCACAGGCCATGGGCAATACGCCAAACGGCTTGTAGACCTCTTCCCACAGTTCCATGCCACCGCCGCGATGCAGCCAGGCGTTCATTTCCTGGGCGTTGGGACCGAATGGCAGAGCGCAGAAGAACTGAGCAGCCGGAACCTTGCCTTTCCAGTAGTAGGGGGCACCATGCCCCATCTCGGCAGTACCGCGCGAAACTGCATCGAATACCTCGAGTGCCGGTACCAGCTCACCTGCAGCGTAGACCTTGACCGTGAGGCGGCCATCGCTCATTTCATTGACCCGCTTGGCGAAGTTCTCAGCGCCAACGCCCACGCCGGGGAAGTTCTTCGGCCAAGAAGTGACCATCTTCCAGTTGAATTTCTCGGTGCTTGCTGTGCCTTCGGGCTTGGCTGCGGTTTCGGTTTCCTTATTGCAACCGGCCAGTGCGGTTGCGGCCAGACCAACGCCAGCGGCGGCCAGAATTTGACGACGTTTCATGAGTCACTCCTTGTTGTTGTAATGCTGAATGTCGGAACCCCGAAATCAGGTAGTTCTAGCTATCATATGGCTATCTCTCACTCAAGCACCGTGACTACGTACAGGCACTACGTACGTAGTACTGCCGGTTGCGACACGTTCGCACAGCCGCCTAGAATCGCCGGCCGCCTGGCCATAACAATAAAGGATCTGCCATGTCGAAACATGCCCCTCCACTGCTCGGACTCGCCAGAGTCATCGACGCCGTGAACGCCCGCTTCGGACAGGCCTGCGCCTGGCTGACCCTTTTCCTCGTCCTGGGCACCGCCGTGGTCGTCGTACTGCGCTACGGATTCGGTATTGGCGCGACTGCGCTGCAGGAAGCCGTCCTTTACGCACATGCACTGGTGTTCATGGGCGCCGCTGCCTGGGTGCTGCAACGCAACGGCCATGTCCGCGTCGACATCTTCTACCAGCGCTTTACCCCGCGCTACCAGGCCTTGGTCGAAGTGCTCGGCACCCTGCTGTTTCTCCTGCCTGTCTGCCTGTTTCTCGGCTGGGCAAGCTGGGACTATGTCGCCAACTCCTGGGCGACGCTGGAAGGCTCCAGCGAGTCCGGCGGGCTGAAATTCGTTTACTTGCAGAAGAGCATCATCCTCGTGCTGGTGATTTGCCTCATCCTGCAAGGCCTTTCCGAGATCATAAAAGCTGGCTACGCCATGGCCGGACGCCTGCCTGAGCAGGAGGTGAAGCATGGCTGAGTTGATGGCAATACTGCTGTTCATCAGCATCTGCGCGGCCTTGATGGCAGGCTACCCGGTGGCGTTCACGCTTGGCGGCGTTTCACTGCTGTTCGCCGGCCTCGGCATCATCACCGGCACCTTTGACGGCGGCTACCTGAGCGCCCTGCCGAACCGCCTGTTCGGCATCATGAACAACCAGACGATGCTGGCGGTCCCGCTGTTCGTGTTCATGGGCGTGATGCTGGAAAAGAGTCGAGTGGCCGAAGACCTGCTCGAGTCCATGTCGCGGCTATTCGGCACCCTGCGCGGCGGCCTGGCGATCTCCGTTTGCGTGGTAGGTGCATTGCTCGCAGCCAGCACCGGCATTGTCGGCGCCACGGTAGTAACCATGGGTCTGCTGGCGCTGCCGACCATGCTGCGCCGCGGCTATGATCCAGCCATCTCGACCGGAACTCTGGCTGCCACCGGTACACTCGGCCAGATCATTCCGCCGTCGATCGTGCTGGTCCTGCTGGGCGATGTGATGTCCAGCGCCTACCAGCAGGCGCAGCTGAAGATGGGCATCTTCTCGCCGAAGACCGTCTCCGTCGGCGATCTGTTTGTCGGTGCACTACTGCCCGGCTTGTTGCTGGTCGGCATGTACATCCTCTACATCATCGCGGTAGCCATCTTTCAACCAAAGAAACTGCCGGCACTGCCGCAGGAAGAGCTGGGCCCGATCGAATGGGGCAAGCTGATCAACGCTCTGGTGCCGCCGCTGCTGCTGATCAGCGCCGTGCTCGGCTCCATCCTTGCCGGCTACGCCACACCGACAGAGGCCGCGGCGCTGGGTGCGCTAGGTGCGATGATCCTGGCGCTCTACAAGGGCAAGCTGAACTTCGGCCAGCTGCGCGAAGTGGCCTATGGCACTACTGAAATCAGCGCCATGGTGTTTCTGATCCTGATTGGCGCCTCGCTGTTCTCACTCGTGTTCCGCGGCTTCGGCGGAGAAGTGCTGATCGAAGACGTCTTTGCCCAATTGCCAGGTGGCGTGCTCGGTGCCTTCTTCCTGGTCATGGTCGTGATCTTCCTGCTGGGCTTCATTCTCGACTTCATCGAGATCACTTTTGTGGTCGTCCCGATCGTCGGCCCAGTACTGCTGGCCATGGGGCTCGATCCAGTGTGGCTCGGCGTGATGATCGCACTGAACCTGCAGACCTCGTTCCTCACGCCACCCTTCGGCTTCGCGCTGTTCTATCTGCGCGGCGTTACGCCAAAATCGGTGCCCACCAGCACGATCTACAAAGGTGTGCTGCCGTTTATCCTGATTCAGCTACTGCTGCTGGTGATTGCCTACCAGTTCCCGGGGCTGGTTACCTGGCTACCCGAACAGATCTACGGTCAATAGCCCCAAGCAGACGCCCGTTTCGACGGGCGTCTGGCTTTTCGGCAGCGGCTTTCGGCGCGATCATAGCCATGAACCCGCCATCGCCGAGCCCTCATGTCGACCTTACTCAGCTACGCACAACTGGCAGAGCGCTTTCGGCGACTCGACGAGTTCCTGCTGCAGCACCAGGCGTTGTGGCGTCCGCGCCCCTTCACTCATAGGCGCCTTGCCTGGGAAGCCGAACTCCCCGAGCTTGCCTGCTGGCTGCGGGGCCGCTCGCTGGAACATGCTGAAGCCGCGCACAACCAGCCTGCACAGCTGCTAGCGCCCGCCCCGTTTCCTCAGCTGGCTGCGCAGGCCGCCGCGCTGAGCTGGATGGATGAGTTACCCACCTCGTCGACGCCCGCCCCTGACGCCCGGCAATCGGTCGATGTACCGGGGCGAAAATGGCAGCAGATCCAGGCATTCGGTGCAGCGCTGAGGCTCAGAGAAACACCCCAGCACTGGCTCGACTGGTGTGCGGGCAAGGGCCACTTGGGCCGTCAACTGGCCAGTCGCGGCGGCGGGCTGACCTGTCTCGAGTGGGATAATGCCTTGGTTACCTCAGGTGCCCAGCTCAGTCAGAAGCTGGGCGTCGTTGCGACCCACTGTCAGCAGGACGTGATGACTGACAGCGCGTCATCAAGGATCGATCCGACGATGACGCCAGTGGCGCTACATGCTTGCGGCGATCTGCATGTTCGACTAATCGACCTGAGCATTGTGCAAAATTGTCGCCAGCTGGCGCTAGCGCCCTGCTGCTACAACCGCATCCACACCAATAGCTACCAGCCCATGTCATCCCTCGCCCGACAATCCGCCCTTGAGTTATCACGCGACGATCTCGGCCTACCCCTCAGCGAAACCGTGACCGCCGGCGCACGCGAACGCCGTCAGCGCGATCAATCGATGGCCTGGCGCCTCGGTTTCGACCTGCTTCAGCGTGATCTGCGTGGCAAGGATGGATACCTGCCCACACCGTCACTTCCCAGCAGCTGGCTGAAAAAAAGCTTCGCCCACTACTGCCGCGACCTGGCGGGCCTCAAGCAACTACCCGAGCCACCGGAGCAGGACTGGGACGCGCTCGAAAAACGCGGCTGGCAACGACTCGCTGAAGTGCGCAATCTGGAATTGCTACGCGGCCTGTTTCGGCGGCCGCTAGAGATCTGGCTGCTGCTCGACCGCGCGCTGCTGCTGGCCGAAAACGGCTATGCGATACGCCTGGGCACCTTCTGCCCAGCCGGGCTCACCCCTCGCAATCTGATGCTGATCGCCGAGCTCGAGCACCAAAGTGCAAGCACATGAGAAAACTCATGCAAACAACTGGCAACAAACAGTTTACTCGCCGCGAGCAATGGCTATAATGGCGCCCATCTTTTAGCCGGTATAGCTCAGCTGGTAGAGCAACTGACTTGTAATCAGTAGGTCCCGAGTTCGACTCTTGGTGCCGGCACCATACAAAACAAAGGCTTGCAGCGATGCAGGCCTTTGTTTTTTCTGTCATACGTAAAATTCGACGTAAAATTCGGGCGGTTGCGCCCCTTTCGAACGGCGATCACGGGTACCGAGTTGCACGCTCAGCTGTGGTCGTGGGCCTACTCCAAACCCGTCTTGGTATCCAGCTTGGCGGCTATCACATAGCCGATAGCACCAACCCCTAGTACCGTCATCTGAACCAGCGCAACGGCGGCCACAATTCGGTCCTGCGCGCCCCATTGATATGGGCCATCTGCTAACAGCCATACGGTACTAAACGCAACTGCGAGCGCACAGCCTGCAACCATTGCATACAGCCACCCGTACTGCTTGATCAGGCTTTTGAGCTCGTTGCGGCCGCTCAGCCCAATCGCCCACAACATCAATGGCGCATTCAGAACGACCAGAATCGCTGGAGCACTCCGCACAGCAACGCCCAACTCGACCGCCTCATTGCTAGGCAACGCTGCGATGTGCCAGAGCGTCCACAAGGCGTAGGTCCCTAGTATCAACATGCAGAGCAATAGGATGTAGGACAGAAGAATCGCTCGGACTTCTATACTGGCTCGTTTCATCTCGTTACCTCCGAAGTTTGGCTCCCAATCAGCTTGGGTAGCTCGCCCCGTCAATCCTGTACGCAGGGCAAAGAATCCCAAGCGAATGATTGGTTCAGTCCGAATATTGGTAACGCTTTACATAGCACCACCATGAAGCCGCTCAGCGCTCCGCTGATGCCAATTCGGTTTGCACTGTTGGACGGTTTGTTTGCTTGGCTAACAGCTGCAGCGGCTTGCCTCTGCGGAATGGCCTGTTCGAGCCCTCTTGGCTGCATAAAATCTCAGGCGCTTAATCGTCAACTGATCCCATCCAGGGGGAAAGCGTCACTGCTCTCGGCATAGTCAGACATTGGCGCTCCACGCGTAGCTGGAAATACCGGTGAGTGGTGCGGCTCGTGCATATGCTACATCTCATGCACATGGCGATGTGCTTGAGCAGCAAGATGGTTTTCCAATAAGAACAAAGCCATGCGCCATGCGGCAGTCCTTGTTGTTTTGCATAGGGAGTGCCGGGAACACCGGGAGATGAGAGTAACGGCAAGGGTTGGATCTGCGCGCTAAGCGTTTTCCCTGGTAGGGAACAGCGGGAACAAATTTGCGGTAATGTTCCCTATGTTCACTATCGCGATTTGAACAGGGAACAACAGTAGGCCGCATGGTTCTTGGTCGTTCCCTATGTTCCCCATATTCCCGCCCCGAAACCGCAAAGAGCAATCAACGTTGTGGCTCCAGGCGTGCCGGGTCGATCCAATACAGCCCCGGATTGCTCCCGTCTGGGAGTCGTTTTCGATGCTGTTGTTTGCCCGGCTCCTTTTTAGCAATCGCTCCCACACCATCTAGGGCTCGCACCACTCGGGACAGGTCAAACCCTTTGGTGGCTTCCTCCAGCCCACCACGGGTGAACAGGAACAGGCGGCCACCTTCCGGACGTTCCTCCCAGTAGCCAGCACGGTCGCGTACCTCATCAGCGCCAGTCTTCAGGGACTGGAAACGGCTCCCACCATGGCGGTCAATGAAATCAGCGATTCCGCGTAAAATCTGCTGGTCCTCGCTGGGCCCTTCGCCATGCCCAGCTTGCCAACCCTCGAACAGCTCGACCATGTTGTTGGTCGCTTCTCCGTGCATCAATGGCAACATACCGTAGTTCGATGCCAGCTCTAGAGCGAGGGCGACAATGGCAAAACGCTCGGCCACACGGGCCGATTGACCAGTGGCAGCGGGGAAACGGGCTCTAATGGCTTCCATCACAGTCGGCAGCTGATCCATATCGCCGCTGGTGATCAGTTGGCGGACAAATTCCGGGCCGGCATGACCGTAGTGGGTAACGCTGGCTTTTTTAAGCGCGTCAGATAGGGCGGCACCGCTGGAATGACTGTGTAGATTGTCCCAGGCACCAAAACTGCGCCCCGCTGAAACGGTTACCAAACGGACTTCCTGCCCAGCACGGATGCGCTTGCCGGCCTCGCCCATCTTGGTTTCCAGAGTAACTTCTCCGCTCGATAGCAGCATCACTCGCCAGCGTCGCACGGGGCGAGCAGCACTAGAACGCCCGGCGCGCTGTTTGCCGATGCCGTCCGCCACGTTGTACACCACCTCACCAACGTAGCGCGGATCGGCTTGGCCCAGCTCATCCAGCGCTAGCAGGCAATCATTGCGTAGGGCAGCGATGCCCTCCAATCCGTTGGCGGTAGCGTTCCATTTCAGGGTGAAATGAGCACCATGACCCCATACTGACGCGGCACTTTGCACTATGGTCGTTTTGCCGTTCGAACTGTCCCACAGGAGATGAAAACCTCCGCCTGTGTAGTGATTCAGCGGTGCCAGCAACGGGCCGGCTAGCGCGGTCCCGATGCCCAGCTGCAGCAGCGGATTGCCCGGCAGCATGACAGCGACTTCGTCGCGCCAGCCTTCCAGGGTGCCGGCCTTGCCGTAATCGCCATCAGCGGCGCTGTCGGCCTGGTAGACCGCCGTGGCCTGCCCGATAGTCTCCAGTGGCGTGATGAACAAAGCCGCTCCCTGCCAGCCCGTTGTCGTGGCGGATATCACGCGCAGCTTAGGGTGTTGGCTGGCGATATAGCCCACAATCTGTGCGCGGCGCTGATAGTTCACCTCCAAGCCCCTGTCTAACAGGACGGCTAAAATAGTCTCTGGTCTACCGGCCAGCAGCTCGCCGGGCATTGACCAGGTCAGCCAATGCCCATCGAGATTGCGAAAACGTAACAGACGACCATAGTCGCTGGCCTCAGACTCGCCTCTGCTGATAGCGTCGACATGTAGCGGGCCGCATAGCCATTCATTGGTCGGTTTGTCATCCCCTTCGGTGTCGTGAAACCAGACGCCTGGGCTCAGCATCACACCATCCACCAGGGTCGAAATATCGTAGGCGCGATAACAGGGGCGCTGGATGAATGACGCCTCAGTCCCTGGCTTCAGTGCACTAACGGTTGCTGCCTTCACTGCGCTGCACCCGTTGGTGTTTGGACAGGCCTCAAAAAATTCTCTGGATTTAGCATAAGCCGACCCCGCCAATTTGCAGGCGAAAACGCTCGCAAACCATTAAATAGCTCGGAAAAATTAGTCACTTAGAGAGGTCTCGAATCCGCTGCGGTGCGTCACCCAGATCCGAGGCCTTTAGGTCAGCGGATGAGGTCGATTACCTGATCGACCTGTTTCCGACTCCAAAGCAGCCGACGGCCCAGCTGGCAGGGCTGCGGAAAGTCTGGAACATCACGGCGTAGACGCCAGAGCGTAGTCAGGCTGCAACGCAAAACTCCGCATAGCTCAGCGTTTGTCAGAAATGTTTTTTGCATCAGCTTGCTCCCTGGTTGGTATGGGGAACAAATTGGCATTTCCAGAACGGTTTTTGGGCCGGTATTCGACCAGATTTTGGTCAGATAAAGCCCTTTTAAAAAATTGCTCCTGTGTGGACAAGGTCAACCGCTATGGCTATGGCTAAATTCTGAGCTGGATAACCTGCATATTTAAAGGGACTGCTGGCGCGTACGAGGGAATGAGTGCGCGCGCCTGTGGAAGCCCGCCTACGTCAAACTCCGCAGCAGACCCTGACTCGTACTGTTAAAAATGCTGCAATGCCAGCTACTGTTGTGGTGGTAGCAACACAGGCAGGCAGACGTTGGACAACGGCGCACAAAGTTGTTGCCGCTACTTTACCATCGGTCAGCTAAGAAACGTAACCTGACCACACCAACTCCAAACAGTAGCTATCATAAACGTCACATTGCTAGCCCCATCATGGCGATGGGATTTCTGTTGCTGAGCTATGTACATGTAATGTTTTAATACAGAAGTTCAAAATGGAATGATCGAGGGACTAATGTTTAAGGAAATAATACTCGCGTTCGGTATCGCTGCAGCGATCTCAGGATGTGCAAGCAAAACCAAAAGTTTATCGGTGGATCAGCTTCAGAATCCAGACGTCACACCAAAAGAAAAGTGGTCCGATGCAATGCACGTTGCAAAAGCAATGCACTTTCAAAATATCTATGACATCCCTCAAAACCTTGTGCATGGACCCCAATTGAAGGATCTTCCTTCCGGAAATACACAGGATATTTCAGCAAGCGGCAACGTAATAACAGCAGCAACGGGCGTCATGGGGGGAGCACCGATGGCAGGTGTTGGGGTTGGCTTATCAGTAGTTTCGTTGCTTACGGCAGGCTTGGGGAATATGGAAGGGAGAGTACAAATTGCCGCGTGGGTTCCAGCTACTGAGGCTAGATCTTTCGAGGACGCTGAGAAAGTGGCGCTTAAAGCGTGGGAGAATGCACGCGAAACTACATTCCAAATTGTAGATTCCCGCCGCGCTGCAACTGACTTAGCAAAAGCTGGGTCTTTTATGCCTAAGTCGAAGATTGAGTGGGCACGTGAAACTCGAACAAATGTTATGCCGCCGCCACTTTCCGAACAGACTTCATCATATGGGCCGATTTATATTAGCCATAAGGGTGAGCTGACAAATAATATCTACGCAAATAAAGGAATGAAGCACCAGCAGGCATACGCAGAACTCTCGGAAGCGCTGCCTGGATGGTTTTACATATACTCTCCTAACGTGCCGTCCGGCGAAAATAAAAGTCCCGCCATCATTTATAATAGCGGACATTCATATTATTTTATTGGTAAGTAGCATTGTTATCTACATAGGCCCGGAGTTTACCGGGCTTTTTATCGTAGCTTGGGGTTTGGGGAGCAGTGGAACCAAAAACCAACGTAAGGCTTAGCTAGAGTTCACCGCTGCCGAAAATAGGGGCGGTTATCCAGACTTTGTTTTACTGAACGACTTTTCTGCACTGCTTTTCATGCGTTTGGACGGCCTGGCGTCAGTGCCTGCCAGGGTTCGACAAAAGGATGGTTTTCCCGAACTAACCAGACGCCACAAGGGTTTGCGGGCAGGCGCTGGGCTTAAGTGCACTTTCTGTTCCGTTGCTCCCCAAACCCCAGATGCCATAGAAGTAGTGGTACATCGCTTCGTCTGGGTTGGTCTTGGCGAAGTTCTCTAGGTTCCTAGCGAACCGTTCCAACTCGCTCACTCTCAAGCTTTTATCCGCCACGCTTCTGCCTCCGCGTATGCTCGCCCAAGCGCTGTAGCAAGCTCTCGGGTTTCTACCGATTGTAGAGGTGCCTTAGCGGAGGCTTGAGCCGTGTGCTGGGAAACTCGCATGCACGGTTCTTAGGGGGTTGGACGCGGGCAACCGCGTCTGACTACCCGACAACCAGATTCGGCCTTGGGCATTGGGGCGCTCGAACTGGCTGTTTGCCGGTTCACTACGCAGCGGCAAACGGGCGGCTGCGATCATGAGCCTGATCCAGTCAGCACGCCTCAACGGTCACGATCCGTACGCCTACCTGAAGGACGTGCTCATGCGGCTACCAACGCAGCGGGCAAGCGAAATCAGTCAACTGCTGCCGCATCAGTGGATACAGCCTGAAGCAGGCATGTAACCACAGCGGTGTATCACCCCAAACAGCCTACCCGTAATAGTCTCGCACTGATTTTTTGGGCGTTCACGATGTGATACACGGTAAGCGTTCAGCGTGTGATACAGCTACCCGTGCAGCCTGTGATACAGATACGCAAGGTGAGTTAGCTAGACGCTTACCTTGCGGCTTCCAGCGCGCCAAAAAAGGCACAGCGATTGGGACTGGATATTTCACCGCCCTATTTTGGGGCAACCATGGGCTTAATCTCGTGTTTAGTAGCGTTTTTTGTTGGCATGCATATTGAATGTCGTCTATTGCTCACTACACATAAGGAAGGTCCATGCTTGTAAGTCGTTTGATTTCACATTTTATCCCTGTCGCCCTGTTGCCGCTGGCTATGGCCGTGCATGCTGAAACTCAAGAACCCTTCGCCATTCTTGAGCAGCTCTCCGCTAGCACCACGAAGTTGGAACAAGGAAAATATGCAGGCAATTTTTATGTTCCTTCCTCGCTGGAAAGCGTGACCTGGGGATACCTGCCAAACCGCTCTGCCAAGCCGGTCTTAACCGTTCCATCTGGCAGCGTGGTTACTTTCGACACGGTTTCGCATGAAGGTATTATGGAGGATCAAGGTCGCGATCCAGTCGCCTATTTTGGATCGAAAGGCGTCAGGCCTGAACATGTTCTGAAAGAGGCAATTATTTTAACTTCCTCGGATCGTGCACACGATTTTGTGAAGGACGGCCCGCATGTCGTTACCGGCCCGGTTGCTATTGAAGGTGCCGAACCGGGCGATGTACTAAAAGTTGAAATCCTGTCGGTCGAGCCGCGAGTTCCTTATGGCGTGATTACAAACCGGCACGGAAAAGGCGCTTTGCCCGGTGAATACCCCAAAACTCCGGCTCAAGCTGATGCCAGCTCTGATCATCCAGAACGCTACGGTAACGTCTCTGTCTTCACGCCCATTGAACGTGGTAAGAACGGTTATGTCGGTGTGCTGAATGGCCCCGATGGCAAGAAAATAAAGTTTCCGCTGAGTCCCTTCATGGGCATCATGGGCGTTGCGGCCGATACCGATGAGCCGGTCCACTCTGTTCCCCCTGCGCACTACGGTGGCAACGTAGATGTGAATGATCTCGGTGAAGGGGCGACTGCCTATTACCCGGTCGCGGTTCCTGGTGCCTTGTTCTACACCGGCGATAGTCACTTTGTTCAAGGGGACGGCGAAGTAGCCTTGACTGCATTGGAAGGATCGGCACGTGCAACCTTCCGCCTGACTCTACTGAAAAGCGGAGCCAAAGACATCCCCGGCAAGGAGATCTCCCAGCCAATGGGGGAAACGGAAGAATTCTGGGTCACCTTGGGCCTAGATGAGGACTTGGACGAGGCGATGAAAAAGTCCACACGAGAGGCCATCCGTTTCCTCAAGGATCAATATGGCATTGATGAGGTTACCGCTTACGCCTATCTAAGTGCAGCCACTGATTTCCAAGTATCCCAAGTAGTCGATAGGACCAAGGGTATAAACTCGATGATTCGCAAGTCTGATTTTAGCGAGTTCTCGAAAGAGTAAACGAAAAAGCTGTGAACTGAGGGGGGTACCGGTCGCGTCAGGGGTAACCGTCCGCCGAACCCATCTCCCCGTTTCTTCCAGATAGCGGCATGGTGTGCACCTATTTTTGGTGGACACCATTTCAAGCCACTTTCTGGAGGGTTTCGTGTCTCGACAGCGCCGTACATTCCCCAAGGTTTTCAAGGCCCAGGTCATCGAAGAGTGTGCCCAGCCCGGTGCTTCCGTCGCCGGCGTGGCGCTCAGCCACGGGCTCAATGCCAACCTGGTGCATAAATGGATTCGTAATGGCTTGACCCGCCGCCTGGCCAAAATCGTTCCCGATCGGCGTGATCCTGGGCGTGTCCAGCATGGACTGCAGACACTGCTCGCCCAGCGTATCTATGCACTGGCCGCCGGCTACGAGGATCTCAACGATCATGACGGCCTGCGCCATGACTACGCGCTGCAGACTGCGGTCAACCGCCTGCAACCGCTGGCCGGCAAATCCACTCTGGGGCGCCTGGAACAGCAAGCCGATCGCGAAACGGTGGTGCAAGCCCATCGCCTGCTGTGGGAGCACTTCATCGCCCAGCATGACCAGGCGCCGGCTGAGATCGTGCTCGACTTCGATGCGACCGATGTGCCGGTGCATGGTGATCAGGAAGGGCGCTTCTTCCATGGCTATTACGACCATTACTGCTTCCTGCCGCTCTATGTGTTCTGTGGTCGCCATCTGCTGGTGAGCTATTTGCGCCCGAGCAACATCGATGGCGCCCGACACAGTTGGGCCATCCTGGCACTGCTGGTCAAGTTCATTCGCCGCTTCTGGCCAGAGACCCGCATCGTGTTCCGCGGTGACGGCGGTTTTTGCCGACATCGCATGCTCGACTGGTGTGACCGCAAGCAGGTGGATTATGTGGTGGGTCTGGCCCGCAACACCCGCCTGCAGCGGATGGCGGCGCCGGCCATGCAAGCGGTCGCCGAGGCCTACCAAGAAACCGGGCAGAAGATGTCCGGCGTGTATCGCTTCCTCTATCAGGCCGGTAGTTGGCGTAGGCGCCGCCTGGTCGTGTCGCGCCTGGAACATGGCGAGCAGGGTGCCAATCCACGCTTCATCGTCGTGTCCCGCTTTGCCGAGGATGCTGCCCAGCAGTACTACGAAGACTACTGCGGCCGTGGCGACATGGAGAATCGGATCAAGGACCAACAGTTGGATCTGTTCGCCGACCGCACCTCCAGCCCACGCTGGTGGACCAACCAGTGGCGGCTGATGCTGTCGGCCTTTGCCTATGTGCTGTTCGAACGGCTACGCGATCATCTCCAGGGCACCGCATTGGCGCGCATGAGCATCCATAACCTGCGCTTGAAACTGCTCAAGATCGGTGCGGTGATCATTCGCAACAGCCGGCGCATCCGCGTGCTGATCAGCGAGGCCTATCCGCATCAGGAACTCTTTGCGGGGCTGGTTGCCCGCCTCAAGCCGACCTGAACAGGCGGGCGCCCCCGGCCCGGCTCAATGGGGGAAAGGGGGCAGTGCGCCCCATACGCGGGAATTGAATAAAAAACGATCAATTTTTAGCGGTGGAAGGCAGGTTGTTGATACACAGAGGCTTCACCGGCCACGCCTGCCGGCCTCATGAGAAATCCGGGTTAGCGCCTTCAGTTACGAGCTCGAAACCAGCATTATCTAAACTTAACATTGATCCAACCCCTCAAAATGTTGACGCCATAATATCGCCTTGAGGGCAAATTGCTATTACCAGTCATCGCCGTGTCACCGGCTGCTTGCATTGCTTCGCTGCGAGTTTTTTGTAATCGCGTCACACAGGAAATCAGCTACACACGGCGCACAGAGCCCTTGGTCGCTGCTCTTGGGCAATTCAATCACAGCCAAATCCGCTCCACTTCATCAAGGCTGATCTCATCCCTGCGCCGGTCATACAGTTGTGTCGTCCGCGTTGACGCATGGTTGGCCATGGCTGCCGCGTTTTCCAAGGTGCCTCCGTTCTTTAGGTACGCTGTGATTCCAGTAGCCCGAAACGTGTGGTTGCCAATTAGCGTCTGGATCTCGGCCGCCTGTGCCCGCCGGCGTACCATGGCGTGCGCATTGGATTGGGGCAGTGCATGGGTGCTCAGCTTTCCGGTACCGCGACCGATGGTGCGAAACAGCGGCCCTTTCGGATCGCTTCCAATCCTTGTCTCGACCAGGTACGCGTGCAGATACTCTTCTAGCAAGTGGTGGCAAGGCATCGCGTGTTGCTTACCGCCTTTCTCGCGCAGGCGTACCCACAGCCTCCGGTTTTGTGTGTAGACATCCTCGACCTTCATGCCCAGCGCTGCACCAATACGTGCAAACGAGAACACCATGAGCGCGATCAAGGCGCGATCCCGAAGCCCCGCAGGCGTACTGACATCGATGCTGTCGAGCAGGCGGCGGGCTTCAGAGGGATCCAGAACGGGGGTTTTTCCTGTGCGGGACGTATGGCTGGGGCCACGTACAGAGGCAGCCGGGTTATGGGGGACTACCTGACCCACCACCAGCCAGTCGAATAAATGCCTGATTGCGGCTAAGCGTTGCTTCACTGAGGGAGTGGCCAGTTTCTGCATTTGAAGCTCGACCCAGGTGGACACATGCAGAGGCGCGACAGCTGCCAGGTTGGGAACCCCGACCTCTGCGCACCAAGTTAAGAACTCGTCCGCTGCGCGTGCATAGGCCCGCCGCGTATTCGGGTTGCGGATATTGGCCGTGAAGAACTCCAAATAACGCACCCCGGCGCGCTCACCCGCATGACTGACCAGCACCGGAACGTGCGCTGTGATCGAAGAGGACAGTACAAGCCTACTCATGGCAGCTCGATCCCGAGACGCTCCTTGAGCACTTGCTTGCCATAGGCTTTCCCTAGATCTAGCAGAACGCTAAAGCCCGCCACACCAGCTTTCTCTGCTCCGTTTTTGGTACGACGCCAAACCTCACTATCCCGTACGGTTTCGAGAAACTCGTGTCCGTTATGGGTCAATCGCATTGGTTCCCACACAGGGAAGGTGTCCGCCAAAACTGATACATCCTTGCCTTTAACGAGACCTGCTTCATGAAGCAGCATCACGTGGTAAGAGACTTCTTGAGGTGTCCACGCTTCAAACGCGAGGGCCATAGTTGTGTACGGGCTGTGATCGCTGGCCTCCACAGCCAGCAGGATCTCGCGCACCAAGTCTTGGTCGAGCTTCATCGGGGCGTACCTGCTTATATGTGATAAAGGACATTATCAGATATAGACCGTTTGGAATGAGGCGGCCGTGTGCCTGCCGCAAGGAAGCACGTTGCACGTAAGGCTCCGGAGATAGACGGCTTGTGCTAATTAGAGCATTGATAAATCTCGAAGACGTATTATTTGGCGTGTTCAGAGTACAAAAAAATACCTGGATAGGTATTGACGAGCAGTCAAGCTGGTCGTATTGTTCCTTCCGCAGGCAGCGCAAACCAAGCACAGGGGATTTACCATGCTCGCAGCACCGACCAGCAAGACCTTCGCCGCCAGTCTCCGCAGCGCCCGTAAAGCGAAAGGATGGACTCAAGATCAACTAGCGGTTGAAGCCGATATCTCAGGGGTAATGCCGGGCCGCTATGAGCGGGGTGTAAGCAAGCCCGAGCTAAGCACCTGGCTGAAGCTGAACGCAGCCCTCTTCCCCGACGCTGAAGATGAAGAGCTGAATGCAGTGGTAGAAGAAGTAGAGGCGCAGCCTGACGTGCTGGACATCAAGGATGCGACAGTCGAGCAGTTGATTCAGGAACTGAAGAGCAGGGGGTTCTCTTCAGTATCCCTCGCTAGTTGAGGGAAGTAGAGGCGTGCAGTAACAGCTCCGGTTTTCATGGGCTGCGCCCCGCATAGCGCCGGGGCTTTTTTTGCTCGCTTACGCCCTTAGGCGGCTAAGCGCCCATCTGCGACAGACACCTGCGATGCCCTCTCGCCCACGTAAAACTTGGAAGGCCTAGCGTGTCGCATAACTCAGGGCTTGTGCGACAAAAGCTGTCGATCAATGTATAGCTCGGCCAGCTCGAGGGCGGCTCTATGCGCCTCGAAATCCGTGTTGTAGAAGGCAGGGGAAATAAAAGTCTCGCTCGCAACCAAGTCATTACTTGGGTGAACGTCAACGCGAAACGTCCATTGGCCTACGTTTGATCTTAAGCTCACTGAATACCCGACCCTGCGGTAGCTGCCTTCTTCCTTGAAGCCTTCCATATCCCATCCTTCTTGATGACAGAAGAATGTGACACTAAACTGACATCATGGTGCGGTGTAAGTCATCGAAACACTGGGTCGAGGTCGTTGCCGGAAAAGGTTAGCTCGCGAAACCTTTCCAACCATTCATCAGTGAAAGCTGATGTTGGCAAGCCGAGATGGAACAAAGCGCATAGCATGCATGGCTTTACGCCATCACAGGCCGGTCGCAGGGATGTGAAGCTAACTCAGATGGTTAGTTGCACGAGGAGAAAGGTTGGTATGGCATTCACGTTTGGAACGGCTCGCGCTATCGTCGAAAGCTCCTTTATGCCGCTTTCTTGCCGTTGCTCGCATGAGTCGTCGAGCGCGAGAATACGCATCTATGATGCTGCCACAGGCGAGCCACACCTGGTTGTGGCGGGGATAAGCATTCATAGGTTGAACACCTCTCACGAGATCACAAAACTCGTGGGTGAGCTTCGCCATGAACTAGGATTCTGCGCAACCGCAATTGAATTGAAACCACGCCCCTCTTCTTAAAAAAGGCCCTGTATCGCTACAGGGCCTGAAGGGCTGCGTCCTTTTCTTTTTACCGCACCCTGCGGTATCTCACTTCATTCTTTGAAGCGATGCGAACTCCGTCGCGACAGCCCCATCGGGGGTATTGCCCCCCCAGTCGGATTTACACGTTGTTAACCTACGGGAGGGGGAGGCCAAAGGTTAACAACGCGCCCAATCTCAGAGTGCCACTAATGGCATAAGTTCATCATTAAGGCATTGGAAACGGGCGGCCCACTTTTCCCTTGGCTGCCGTGCGAAATGCTTGATAACGGTCGAGCGGCTTTGGTTTGGCGTAAGCATAGGAGGGAAGAAGGAAGGCCCCCGGATTTACCATAATCGCCCGTTATGGAAGCGGCCGGGCCCAGCTGCAGGCAAAGAAAAACCGCCCCAGGGGGCGGTTTTTTTGCGCTGCCATCACGAACGGCCTAATGGCCGGGTGTCGCTTTGTGTGATGCAACAGCGTCTCGCTTTACTTTGAACGGCCTAGACGGCCGAATTTGGGGTTTGGGGAGCAACGGAACAGAAAGTGCACTTAAGCCCAGCGCCTGCCCGCAAACCCTTGTGGCGTCTGGTTAGTTCGGGAAAACCATCCTTTTG